>Ga0126307_10001087_pt1 | contig 17926 bp, 13 predicted proteins | sample Plot28_FD_89955 | JGI IMG/M metagenome (GOLD analysis project Ga0126307, IMG submission 89955) | Serpentine soil microbial communities from UC McLaughlin Reserve, CA, USA - Plot28 | ecosystem: Environmental > Terrestrial > Soil > Grasslands | place: USA: UC McLaughlin Reserve, Lake County... | reverse complement strand
TCGAGCACCGTCACCTCGACACCATTGCGGGCCAGCTCCACCGCGCAGGCGAGCCCGTTGGGCCCCGACCCGACGACGATCGCTTGGCTCAACGACTCGCCGAGTAGCCGGGGGACTCAGCGCCCCCGACCGGCAGGGGCTCCTCGCGGCCGACCGCGCCCCCCTCGACCACCACCGGGAAGTCGAATGACTCATCGAGCCAGGGCTGGCTCGTCACCATGTCCTTGACCGCGACGGTCCCCTCCTCCAGCTTGCCGTCGACCGGGTCCCAGATCTCGTAGTGCTGATAGCCGCGCCCCTTCATCGTCGGCTCGGACTCCAGGTAGACCACCCGCACGTCGCCGGCCGCGAACCGGCAGCGCTCCTGGACCGCCTGGAGGAGCTGGGGACCGTGGAAGTGCGCGTCTCCGAAGTTCCAGCCGTTGACGACGTTCGAGATCAGCTCCCCCTCCCGGACGTCATAGCTCTCGACGTCCTCCGCGGCGTGCGGGAGCAGGGCGTTGAGCGCCCGTCCATGCGAGTGCATGGCGCGGAAGGCGAGTCCCCTGTTGAGCAGATAGAGCGCGGTCTCGCGGTCGTAGATGTCGCCGACCTGCTCGGCGATCGTTCGCGCCGGCTTCTTGATGTCGCTGTCGAGCTTCTCCTCCGCCCCGCTCCCCTTCCGGAAGAGCCAGGCGCTCGTCGACCAGTTGCCCGCGTAGTAGCGCATGGACGGCAGAAACGAGAGCTTGTCCGGGCGATTTCCTCCGATCAGAGGCAGGGCGAGGCACGGAATCGCCAGGGCCATGATCAGAAGCGGGTCGTCGAGCGTCGAGAGCGACGTGTCGCCGTAGTGGCCGAAGAGGAAGAGGATCCCGAAGATCATGAACAGGTTCCACTCGAGCGGCACGGCGAGCGGGAACATCGCGGTGATGTTCAGGTGGAACAGGATCATCCCGACGATCGCGATCGTCCTGATGGTCGGGTTGTCCTGGAAGACCAGCAGGGCCGGCCAGAGGAACTCCTGCACGGTGCCGAAGTGCGCGATCCCGGCGGCCAGTCGCGAGGGCATCATGTCCTCGGGGTAGTCGCGCCAGAGTCGCCGCTTGAGCTCCCCCGGGATCAGCGGCGCGTTGCTCATCATCGCGGAGACGACGAACGGGAAGTGGCTGTTCAGCTTTGAGGACGCGGCGCCCCACCAGATGAAGAGGAATACGAACTGCCAGGCGACGATCCAGTGCTCGGTCCCGAACAGCCCGACGATCAGCATCGTCACGTAGATCTCCGGCCGAGCGCCCAGGAACGAGACCTTGTCGCGCAGCCCGAGCAGGCCGAGCAGGCCGAGCAGGACGGCGATGCCGGCCGGCGGCAGTTTGCCGGCGAAGCCCGCGGACGAGTCGACCCCTGAGGCGGCCAGCAGGAAGATGGCGCTGGCCAGCACCCCCGCATACAGACCGACGTCCAGCGGGGTCCGCGTCGTCCCCGCCGTGAAGGGCACCTTGTCCGGCCATGGCGGCAGCCGGACCGTCCCGGTCCGCAGCCAGTAGAGGCAGCCGCCGATCGGCGGCGAGAACCGGAAACTGAGCGGCATCGACCCTGCCCCCAGCCCGAGGATCTCCCAGAGCAGCAGCCAGACCGCCAGCTTCTCGAACACGACCGGCTGCGTCCACCAATCGCTCAGGCTCCCGAGGGAACCGAGCCCTGGGGTCAGCGAGATCACGAAGAGCGCCCCGACGCTGAAAACGATCAGCTTCACGGCATAGAGGAGGTAGACGAAGGTCGGCGAGCCGAATCCGTTCGCCCCCCAGTCCTGGACGAGCGGCTTCAGCCGCGAGAGATGCGGCTTTGCCTTCCACTCCTCCAACTCGAAAGGCGGCGGTGAGGGTTCGAGGAATCCCATCTCTCCGGCGCAAGCCTATCCCCAGCGGATGCGGATATCGATGTAGACAAATGATGTAGGAGGGGACGCCGGGTCGGCCCCTATGCTCGCGCGCGAGCAGGGGTCATAGGGGCGCCAGCGCGCCCAGCGCCGAGCGCGACGGCCATTGACACCGCGAGCACGCGTCTATTGATCGGCGCCTCTCTCATCACCCGTCGTGCCTCGCCCCCCGGCGAAGCCGAAAAACCGTAATCGATGCCCTGGGCTCGTGCGCTGGTTCCGCGGGCGCAACTTCAGGGCCCGCCTCTCGTTATGTTCGATTGATGCCGCGAACCCGAATGGCCAGGGCGGGTTTCCTGATGGCGGGGATCGCCTGCCTCTGCATGCTCGCGCTGCTGGCGCGCGGAGAAAGCTCGCACGCCGCGAGCTCCAAGCCGAACGTGATCATGTTCACGACGGACGACCAGACGCTCCGGGACATGGTCGCGATGCCGAAGACCCAGGCGCTGATCGGCAGCCAGGGGGCGAACTTCCTGCACGCGTACGTGTCGATGGCCCTCTGCTGCCCCTCCCGGATCACGGTCCAGACCGGCGAGTACGCCCACAACCACCACGTGATGGGCAACACGCCGCCGCAGGGTGGCTACGGCGTCTTCAACGACAAGAACGACCTTCCGGTCTGGCTCCAGGCCGCGGGCTACCGGACGATCCACATCGGCAAGATGCCGAACGGGTTCGGGACGGAGACGAACGAGACCTACGTCCCGCCCGGCTGGGGCCCGTTCAACGGCGGCAACGGGCCCGGGGAGTTCTTCGGCTTCATCAAGCCGGCCTCGTCGTACTTCAACTTCGCGCTCGACGAGAACGGCGTGCTCAAGCAGTACAGCCCCGAGGACTACCAGACCGATCTCTATGGTGACCTGGCGGTCGACCGGATCAACAGTCATTTCACGAACCACGCGACCGATCCGCTCTACATGCAGGTCCAGTTCTTCGCCCCGCACGACCCGGCGGACCCGGCGCCACGCCACGTCGGCGCCTTCGCAACCGCCCCGCTCCCAATCGATGCGAGCTTCAACGAGAAGAACGTCAAGGACAAGCCGGGCTGGATCCGCGCGATCAGGCGCTTCGGCCCTGGCTTGATCGCGAAGATCCAGACGCGCTACCAGCACCGGCTCGAGAGCCTTCTCTCGGTCGACGACGCGATCCAGAAGGTCGTCGACGAGCTCTCAGCCAAGGGAGAACTCGACAACACGTATCTGATCTTCACCTCGGACAACGGCTTCATGCAGGGCCAGCACCGGCTGCACCAGGGGAAGTTCGCCCCTTACGAGTCCTCGATCCAGGTCCCATTGCTGATCCGCGGGCCCGGAATCCCGCCGGGTGGCCAGCCCAGGTCGCTCGTCTGGAACGCGGACATCACCGCCACGATCCTGAAGATTGCGAACGCGAACCCGAACCTCCAGCAGGATGGCCGCTCACTGCTCCCCTATGCGCGGGATCCCGGCCTGAAGTCGACCCGCCCGGTCCTGATCGAGACCGGTCCGCCGGGCGCGACGAATGAGCCAGGGACGCCGGTCAGCGCCGCGAGCACCCGTGTGCGCTTCAGCAAGTACGTGAAGAACCTCGACCAGGACCACACCGCCCAGATCGCTCGAGCGATCGTCGCGCCGCGCTACCGAGCGATCCGCACCGGCCGGTTCCTGCTCGTCAAGTACTCCGACCGTAGCCGAGAGCTCTATGACCTCTCCCGCGATCCGCTCGAGCTGAAGTCGAAGTACAAGGACTCCCGCTACTTCCCGGTTCGGCACTTCCTGCTGAAGAAGCTCAAATCCCTCGTTGGGTGCGCGGGCGCCGACTGCGCGACCGAGATCGGCAAGCCACCCAAGGTGCTCGCGAAGCGCAAGAAGCATCCGAAGAAGTAACCGCGCCGGATAGGGTCAGCTGGCCATGGCGGCGCCAGAGACCCCTCCCCCGCCCTTCGGCGACTACTACCGCGAGATCTACGCGAAGGGAATGCTGGCCGGCGAGCAGCCGACCATGCCGATGGCCTGGGCCGATCTCGAGGCGAAGGCGCGAGAGGCACTCGACGACCGGGCGATCGCCTACATCTTCGGCGGCGCCGGATCCGAGGACACGATGCGGGCCAACCTCGAGTCGTTCCGGCGCTGGCGCATCGTCCCGCGCGTGCTCCGCCAGGACCTCTCGGTCCGCGATCTCTCGCTAGAGCTGCTCGGGACCACGATGCCCGCACCGGTGATGCTGGCGCCGATCGGCGTGCAGACGCTGCTGCATGAGGAGGGCGAGCTCGCCACGGCGAGGGCGGCTGCCGCGCTCAGCCTGCCGCTGATCACGAGCACCGCGTCAGCCACCTCGATGGAGCAGATCGCCGAGGCAAATGGGGACGGCCCTCGCTGGTACCAGCTCTACTGGCCGAACGACGACGAGATCGCGGCCAGCCTCGTCCGGCGGGCCGAGGCGGCGGGATACACGGCGCTGGTCCTGACGGTCGACAACTACGTGCCCGGCTGGAAGCCCCGCGACCTCCAGCAGGCTTACCTGCCTTTCCTCGAGGGGATCGGGATCGCGCAGTACCTCTCCGACCCGGTGTTCCAATCGGCGCTGGAGAAGACCCCCGAGGAGGACATGGGAGCCGCCGTCGGGCACTTCCTCGGCGTCTTCGCCAATCCGAACCTGACCTGGGAGCGCCTCGAGTGGCTGCGGGGAGAGACGACCCTGCCGCTCGTCCTCAAGGGGGTCCTTCACCCCGACGACGCCCGCGAAGCAAAGGAGCGCGGCGTCGACGGGATCGTCGTCTCCAACCACGGCGGCCGCCAGATCGACGGCGCGATTGCCTCACTCGACGCCCTTCCCCCGATCGTCGATGCCGTCGGCGAGGGGATGTCGGTTCTGCTCGACAGCGGCATCCGCTCCGGGGCCGACGCCTTCAAGGCGCTCGCCCTCGGGGCCGACGCCGTGCTCGTCGGCAGGCCCTATCTCTGGGGTCTCGCCCTCGACGGCCAGAGCGGCGTCGAGACGGTGCTCCGCTCGCTGCTCGCCGAGCTGGATCTGACGATGGCGCTGAGCGGCGCCACCGCGCTCGCCGAGATCGACTCAGGGCTGCTGCGGGCCGTCTAGACGGGGACGGCGAACTCGGGCGCGGTCGCGTGCATCGAGACCGTGCAGCCGATGCCGTTGCGAATCTCGACGGCGTCGCAGAGCATCCGGGCCAACCAGATCCCGCGACCGCCGATGCCGGTGGACGGTGGCGTCAGCTGACCGGCCAGAACATCCTTGATCCCGTCTCCGGCGTCGCTCACCTCGCAGATGAGCTCACGATCGCCATGCCAGATCCGCAGGGTGGCCGGCAGCCGCCCGTGGACCACGGCGTTGCTCGCGATCTCGTTCACCGCGAGTGCGAGCTCATCCGCACGCGACCCCGGCAGGCCCGTCGCAACGGCCATTGAGGTGACCAAGCGCCGCATCCCGTGGAGGTCAGCGAGATTGAATTCGAACACGGTCGTCGGCTCGCCCTCCGGTCGCTCGACCCGGGAATTGAGGCTGCGGCAGAACTCATAAGGGTCCTCATAGGCCTGGCTGGGCGTTGGGCCCTCCGAACCGGCGATCTCCGGGTGCGTGCGGTGCGCGTGTTCGACGATCTCCGCAGGCAACACGCGTGAGTCATATGGGCAAAGAAAGCTCACCGGCATGTCCTGGAAGGCGACGTTGATGACCGATTCGTGACGGGCCCAGTCGCGGATCTGCGCCTCGTGGCCGAGGGCCCACGGCGGCTCCCCAATCAGCCGCGCGCGTCCCGAGCCGATCCGCTCCGCCACCCACCGGGCGAACTTGTCTCGCGTGCGTGCAGAGGTCTCGTACCACTCATCGACCGACAGCAGGGTCACGCCATCCGGCTCGCCTCCGAGTGCCGCCCGCAGGTTCTCGACGTTCTGAGCCTGGACGGCGACCAACATGGGCTCGTCCTGCGCGATCCCCTGCTCGACGAAGGGCAGGGCGACATCCATGAACGCAGAATCGGACCCGTAGATCAGGGCCGAATGGGCAAACCCTTCATGAGGGGCGGACGCTTCCCCTTTGGACTGCATCAGCTGTTCCTCTACCCGGTCATTCGAATTTGACGCCACAAATACGACGCGATCGCCAAGTTGGATCAATTTCGCTCGAATTTCTCCCTCTTCGCGGGTAGGACCGCGCTCCGATCGCCGCCGGAGCGGGTTGCACAATCCAGATATGGACCCCAGGAGCCGGAAAGCCTTCGCCTGCGCTCTCGTGGCGCTCTGCCTGGCGGCGATCGGCATCGCCCCCGCCACGGCGAGCGCCGGCACCAAGGCGGCGGGCATCGACGTGTCTCGGTTCCAGGGGGCGATTGACTGGCCGACGGTCGCCTCCTCCGGCATCAAGTTCGCCTTCGTTCAGGCCAGCCGGGGCAGCGGCGCCGACTGCACCGTGAAGCCCGGGCAATGCGGCGCCGATCCGATGTTCGCCACGAACCGGGTGGCAGCGGAGTCCAGCGGGATTCGCGTCGGCCCCTACCACCGGGCCTTCGCGGCGGGTGGGACAGCTGTCGATGCGCGGGCTGACGCGATCGCCGAGGCTGACGTGTTCCTGACCGGCGTCGCCTCGTTGCAGACGGGCGAGTTGGTCCCGGTGCTGGACGTCGAGACGCCGTTCAGCGGCATGACCGCCGCCAGCCTGCGGACCTGGATCCGCGTGTGGGTCAAGAAGGTGACCAAGCGATTGGGGCGCAAGCCGATGATCTACACGAACGCCTCGAGCTGGGGCGCCACCGGAAACACGCTCGAGTTCGCGAAGGCGAAGTACCCGCTCTGGGTGGCCGAGTGGGGAGTCTCGCGGCCGTCAGTCCCCGCGTCGAACTGGGCCGGGCACGGCTACTCCGTCTGGCAGTACTCGAGCTCGGGGACCGTGCCGGGGATCAACGGGAAGGTCGATCAGGACCGGCTCGGCAGGGGCCTCGCCAAGATCACCGTGCACTGACGCCGCTCGCGGCGGCGTCGGCCTCCCAGATCCGCACCTGATTCCGGCCGGCGCCCTTGGCCTCATATAGCGCCTGATCGGCGGCGTGGACGAGGGCGTCGGGAGTGCGACGGCCATTGGTTGCGAGGGCGGCTCCGACCGACAGGGTCAGCTCGAGCGAGATGTCCCCGACCGTGATCGGCTCGCCGGCCAGCGCCTCGCGGGCGCGCTCGGCCAGCGCAAGCACGCCGTCCCGATCGATGCCGGGTGCCAGGACCGCGAACTCCTCCCCGCCCCAGCGGGCCAGGCAGTCGTCCTCGCGGAGCGCGGATGCGATCCGGTCCGTCACGGTCTGGAGCACGGCGTCCCCCATCAGGTGGCCGTGCTCGTCGTTGACGCGCTTGAAGTGATCGAGGTCCAGCAGCAGGACGGCCGGCGGCTCGCCGCTCTCGGGATCGGTGAGCTCGCGGGCAAGGACCTCGCCGAAGTGGCGTCGATTGAAGATCCCGGTGACGGGGTCCTCTCGGGAGAGCCGCTCGGCCTCGGAGCGGGCTCGCTCGAGGTCGCGATTGGCCTGCTCGACCACCCTCAGGGAGGCCGCCAGCTCGGATGAGCGCTCCGAGGCCAGCTCCAGCGCCGCGTCACGCCGGCGCGCCAGGGCCCGGAGCATGAATGCGACACACAGGGTCAGGGCGCCACCGATGAGCAGGATCAGCCAGGGCAAAAGCGTCTCGCTCGTCGTCAGGGACCCGCCGCCCACCGACACGGTCCAGGCGCGCCCCGGCGTCGCAATGGCCGCCTTGACGGCGTTGTGCAACCCGGAGCCGATCGTCGCCAGCGGGGTCACCTGGTCCCGCAGCTGAAGCGGCGTCGGGTTTGCCGTGGTCGGCAATGCCTCCGCGACCAGCTGCTGCGCGTTCACCAGGCCGACGATCGCGCTCTGAGACTCGAGGGCGGAGATCTGGCCGCTGAATCGCTGGAAGCCGACCGGAATCGTCATGTAGAAGCCCTCGTCGCCGTTCGCCAGCTCGACCGGCTGCGAGATCGCGTTCCGCTTTTGGAGAGCGGAGAGCTTGAGTGGGCCCGCAGCGACCGGTTGGTCGACCGCATCGGCTAGGTCCGCATCGGCTTGGTCGGCGGGCGAAACCAGCAGCGGGTGAGGTCCGATGTCGTTTGGGGGCACCAGCTCGCCGCTCGGCGACCGGCGGACCCACTGGACGCTGACGATCGCGCCCTCGTTCCGGCCGCGCACGTGGGCGTAGCGCGAGAACTCCGCCTGGTCCGCGTCGTCATGGACGCCGACCATGTCCGCGATGTCCTCGAGGTAGTACGCGCGGCGCCGCAGGGCATCGGAGATCTGCTGCTGCGCGCTCTGGACCCGGTCACTGCGAGCGGAATCGAGGTTGTGGCGGGAGACGAAGTAGGCGGCGAGCGCACCCCCGACTGTCGCGAGGATCATCGCGATCACGATCCCCCGCTGCAGGGCTTTTGAGCTCACCTGGGACTCTTCGGCCCGCGAGCGCCAGAAGTTGAGGAATGAACACCCGAAACGGAGCAATCACCCACGTTCTGTCTGCGTTGCGGCCGGGTGTAAAGCGTTGGGGCGGGGTGTTCGCGACCGTACACTGGCCTCGTGAGCGGCGAGGTCCTGATCGACAGGGACGCTGAACGTGCCGCGCTGGAGGAGGTGCTCGAGGAGGCCGTCACCGGGCGTGGGACATTGATGCTGGTCGCCGGCGACGCCGGCGTCGGCAAGACGCGGCTCGTCGAGGAGGTCGCGGGCGCGGCCGATGCGCGGTTCCTCCGGGGAACCTCGAACTCGCGCGAGTTCGCCTACGGGCCGGTGATCTCGGCGCTGCGCGGGTATCGCCGCTCGGTTCCCGATGGCCTCGCCGACTGCGGGCCGCTGCGTCCCCACCTCGCCCTGCTGCTTCCGGAGCTCGGCGACGCAGTGGACGAGACCGATCGCGCCACGGTCTTCGAGGCGGTGCGCTGCGCCCTTGTCTCGGTCTGCAGAGACGAGCCGGCCGTGATGCTGCTGGACGACCTGCAGTGGTCGGACGACACGACGCTCGAGCTCCTGGCGGTCCTTGCCGGCTCGCTCCGCGAGCTGCCCATCCTCGTCGTCGGCGCGTATCGCTCGGACGAGGTCCCCCGCGCCCACCCCATGCGCCGGCTGCGAGACGACCTTCGCCGGGACGGCCTGCTCCACGAGCTGACCGTCGAGCCGCTGAGTGAGCCGGGAACGACGCAGCTGGCCGAGCGGGTACTCGGCGGCGCCCCCTCCCCTCGCCTCGCGGCGACGCTCTACAGCCGCACCGGCGGGATTCCGTTCTTCGTCGAGGAGCTCGCGGTCGCCCTGCAGTCCGGCGAGCGGCTGCAAACCGAAGAGGACGGCCTCGAGCTGGCACTCGACGCCGACGTTCCGCTGCCGCAGACCATCCGGGATGCGGTCCTGCTCCGGACCGCAGATCTCTCCGACACGGCCCGCCTGACCGCGGAGGCGGCCTCGGTCGCGGGGAACGCGCTCGACATCGAGCTCCTCTCGGGCCTCGGCTGCGAGGCGGGCCTCGACGAGCTGCTCGCGAGCGGGCTCCTCGTCGAGCGCGATGGAGGCCGCGTCGAATTCCGGCATCCGCTCGCGCGCGACGCGGTCTACGAGGACGTGCCGTGGCTCCGGCGCCGCTCCCTGCACCGCGACCTCGCTGCGGCGATCGACGGGCGCGGAGGAAGTCAGGCCGAGGTGGCGGGGCACTGGCTCGCGGCCCGTGACGGATCGAGAGGCCTCGACTCGCTCCTGCAGGCAGTCGGGGACCTCTCCTCGGTCCACGCTTACCGCGACGCCGCCCGCGTCGGGCGCCAGGCGCTCGATCTGTGGCCGGAGGGAGAACGGGGCGCTGAGCGGATCGAGGCGCTCGAGCGTCACGCGCGCTTCGCCGGTCTGGCGGGCGATCTGCCGGAGGCGGCGCGAGCCCAGCGCGAGGTTGTGACGGCACGGCGTTCCGAGGGCGCCGGCCGCGCGCTCGCGGACGCGGAGCGGAGCCTGGCCGCGATCTACGCACTGCAGGGGGACCGTGAACGCGCATTGGGTGCGCGGCTGGTCGCGGCCGAGGCGTACTCGGCCAACGGCTTCCCCGGCGAGGCCGCGATGGAGCGGCTGATCGCCGGCGGCTACCTGCAGAGCGCCGGCAAGCACGGCGACGCGATTGAGCTCACGCGACAGGCACATGATGAGGCGGCGCGGGCGGAGCGCACGGACCTGCGCGCCCGGTCGCTCGGCCTGCAGGGCGTTGCACGCGTCAAGGGCGGAGAGTTCGAGGAGGGACTTGAGACGGTCAGGGATGGCCTGGCCCTCGCGCTCGACAACGATCTGACCCTGGAGGCGGCGGAGGTCTATCAGCGGCTCGGAACGGCACTCGAGATCGCCGGCGACTACGGCGGTGCCCGCGATGCGCTGGCGACCGCGGTGAGCTTCTGCGAGACCGACGCGGACGGGGGCATGGAGCAGGCCTGTCTCAGCTGCATGGCCTACGTGCTGCGCGAGCTCGGCGACTGGGATCAGGCCGTGGAGCTCTCCGAGCAGCTGATAACGACGGACGCCACCCCGGACGACACGCTGGTCGCGGACGGTGTGATGGGAGCAATCCTCGCGTTCCGGGGAAACGGAGCCGCCGCGAGGCCATTGCTCGCTCGCTGCCTGGAGACCGGCATCCGGCTCGACGTCGTCTCGATGAGCGTCGACAGCGCCGCAGCGCTCGCCTGGCTGGAGGACCTCGAGGGCGACCCCGATCAGGCCAAGGCCCACTGCCATTTCGTGCTCGACCGCTGGTCCCGCAGCGAGGACCATCACTACGCGGTCTGGGGGCTGCGCTGGGCGGCGTGCTTCTTCGTGCGCCAAGGTGCGCTGGATGAGGCGCGAGCGTGTGCGGAGGCGCTGTCGACAATCGCGGCAACCACCGGTCACTCAGACGTGCTCGCGGCCCTCGCGCACGCTCTCGCCGAGACGGCGCTGGCCGAAGGGCAGCCTGAATCCGCCGCGGAGCAGCTCGAGCGCGCAGTCGAGCTTCACAAGACGCTGGAGATCCCATTCGAGCGAGCGCAGATCCAGCTCCGCTCGGGCGTCGCGCTGGCCGCCGCTGGCCAGAGCGAGGCCGCGGCCGATCGGCTCGTCGAGGCCCACTCGGTGGCTCGCAGGCTCGGAACCACGCCACTTGCGACCCAGATCGCGACGGAGCTCGAGGCACTCGGCGAGTCCATCGAGGAGAGGCTCGGCCGGCGGGCCGCTGCAGACCACGAGAACGGTGGGCTCTCGAGACGCGAGCTGGAGGTGATGCGACTGGTCGCCTCGGGTCAGACAAACCGAGAAATCGCCGAGCAGCTTGTGCTCAGCACTCGCACCGTTGACATGCACGTGCGCAACATCCTCACGAAGCTCGGCTGCAGGTCCCGGACCGAGGCCGCCACCAAAGCTGGCGACCTCGGCCTGCTGACCTGATGCCTAGCTCGGCAGCTCGCGAGGACCGGTCCGGTCGAAGACCCGGGTGACCTCGGCCACCAGGTTGGCGGGGAACCCGCCGGTCTTCGAGTGCTCGCGGATCACGTCCGCGTTCTCGGCCTGGTGGAAGCAGTAGATCTTGTCGCCGGCCACGTAGCTGTGCAGCCACGTGTACGGCTTGTTGAGCGAGTCGACCGCGTCATTCGAGGTGGTTGTGATGCCCCTCAGCTCCTCATCGGTCAGCTTGCCGGCTCCAGGAATCTCACGCTCGATCACAAATGTCTTCATCGTCCTTCTCCATTCGGTGGGACTGATTGCTTGCGACGAGGACCGTAGGCGCCGCCATCCCCGCTCATAACCGCTGAACTGCCGTATTTCGCGCTCGCCATTGCCGTATCCACCGAATCCGTGTGCGATTCGGCGTGTTGGGGAACAGGAGGAGAGACCTAGAGAGCAAGGAGGGAATGAGATGAGAAAGCGCAGGATTTTGATCGGAGCCGTGGCAGGCGTGGTCGGGGCGTTGAGCCTCACCAGCGTTGCCTCCGCCACTCCGACCTCGCAGACGCTGCAGGCCACGGTGGCGCCCGCGAAGCAGAGCAAGAAGACATTTGGTGGGGCTTCGCTCCACGCGATCATCGGCACGAACTTCGACAACTTCGCGACCTCACAGTCGCCGAGGCAGACGGCGTTCACGATCGACCGGAACATCAAGTTCACGAACGGCAACGTGCCGGCGTGCCAGCTCAGCCAGATTCAGGGCAAGTTCACGGCACAGGCACAGGCCTCGTGTCCGCAGAGCATCGTGGGCGGCGGTTCCGTGCAGGTCAACGGCGGAGCAATCGGAGGGAACGTGACGGTCTTCGCCGGCGGTCCCACGACGATGTACATCCAGACCGACATCGGACCGGGTGCGACCACCCTGACGATCATCGGCACGCTGGCCGGCAGGACGCTGACCTTCAGCAACATCCCGAACACCCCGGGACTGGTGCTGAGCAAGTTCGACGTCTCCTTCAACAAGCGCAAGACCGGCAAGAAGAAGGGCGTCGCGACCTACTACGTCTCCGCGCGCTGCAAGGCGAAGAAGTGGGTCAACTCTGAGTCCACGAGCTTCTACAGCGGCGAGACGCTGTCGGCCAGCTCGAGCCAGAAGTGCAAGCAGAAGAAGTAACGACGGCGGATACGACACTCCATCCGAGAATGAAGAGGGCGGCCGATGGCCGCCCTCTTCGCTTCCAGGTTTCGGAACTGGGTTAGACCGGCAGCTTCTTAGCCTTCTTCTTGCACTGTTGCGCGCCTTCTTTGTCTTCTTCTTGCCGAACTAGTCAACCTCGTCGACTGGGAGGCCAGCCTCCCTCCATGCGGCGAAACCGCCCGCGACCTCGGCCGCCCCCCGACGCAAGGTCGCCTTCGATCGGATGGCGCGTTGGCAGAGGTAGATAGCGCCCGGCCCCTCCGGGCTTGCCATGTGCTTGGCGAGTGAGACCGCTCTCGCCCCCGGTGGGGCTCCGTAGCGGCGCCGTTCGATCCCGGTCCTCAGATCGAAAATCTCCCCGAAGCCAAGCTGCACAGCGTTCCAGGCCGCCTCGGGCGAGAGAGATCTTGCTACGACGTGATGCTCCTCCGACATCGCCCGTGCAGTATCTCGCGACGGACGGGGCTTTTCATGAATCGGAGTAATCGGGGCGACTGGATTTGAACCAGCGACCTTTCGGCCCCCAGCCGAGCGGATTCTGGTGTCTATGCGTCTCGGGGCGTCCGTCGTTTCCTATGTATCCAGGGCGGTGGACCTCGGGGGATCCGCGAGACCATCTAGCACTCGAGTTGACGCCAGCAAGCTGATCGGGCCGCTACCTATGGATCTCGGAGACCTCAAAGCAAGGGTGGACAGGGCGAAAGCTCAGATGACCCCACCGCGCGGAGCGAGCGTTTCGTGCGATCCGACGGCGTGAAACCATGCAAAGCTCACCACCTCGACGACATGTCCAGCGAAATGCGTCAACAGGGATCCGCCCGCAACTTCGTGATCTTCTTCGATCAGAAGGAGGGCACGACCCCGATCGTCCTCGTCCTAAACAACTTTTCGCCTGTCTCGGTACTCCACCAGGCGACCGGGGGCGGGTGGGAGCCCTTTGACCGCCACAACTGCGGGCCGATGGATCTGGATGCGCTCATCGAGTGTCTTGATCTTGTCTTCTCCGGCGCGCCCGCTTCTGAGGTCAATCGTGTCTATCGGCTAACGGCTGCAGCACCGCTTGCCGAATACAAGACGGCCGGCTCGGTTGGCTTCAAGATGCGTTACCGGCCCTGGGCCGGCCCCTTGGTCCCGCCCCGCCTCGAGACGTCGCGACCAAGACCGAAAGCTCACCAGCTGGCCCGCTTCTCGCGCGAAATGACGAGCGTGCTCAGCCGACACGATGTCCTGGTCTTCCTAGCTGTCCGGCAGGATTTGCTGCGATGGGCGCTATCCAGGTACCACGGCGATGGGACCGGGCGGCCAGGACACATCCAATTCCGGCTCGCACAACGTGAGGTCACCTCGGAAGAGATCCCGCGCATCAGGGTCGACCTGGATGTCCTGTCTCGCGAGATCGACCGTTGTGAGGCGATCTACGCCGAGAAGCTCGAACTCGCTCGGCGACTCAAGGACGCGGGCGTGGACGTGATCCCGCTGCGCTACGAAGACTTTCTTATCGACGAGCTCGGCTTCTTCCGAGACGTTCTGGCACACCTGGGGCACGAACTCCCCGACGAGGTCGTTCAGTTCGTGGTCGCCCATGGCTCTGGATTCGAGCGAGTCCATGGAAACGACCTTTCGGAGTTCTTCCTGAACGCGGCAGAGCTCGAAGAACGGTTCGGAGGCCGGTTTCACGAGTGGCCGGGTCCAGACCAGCTTGACGCTCGGCCTGTTCAAGGAAAAGACGCGGATCCGCGAGCAGATCCTGCACATGGAGCCGCGGGTGGAGGCGGCCCGCTAGCCAGTCGCCGCCGGTCCACCTAGAGTGTGGGCACAGCGCCCGTGCGGACCTTCGCGGAGGTCCGCTGACCTGGGCTGGTAATCGGGGCGACTGGATTTGAACCAGCGACCTTTCGGCCCCCAGCCGAATGCGCTACCAGACTGCGCCACGCCCCGAGGGGGAGTCAATCCTAGACCGAAGCGGGCGACGGGACTCGAACCCGCTCCTCGAGCTTGGAAGGCTCACGTGCAACCGTTAACACCTCGCCCGCGTGACTGCGGATTATAGGTTCGCCTTCGAGGCGTTTTGGCCCCTGAACGCCGCCCCGTTTGCGAAACTCAGCGGCCGCGGGACGGTTCTAGAGGCAGGGTCGCCCGCCACCTCCGACGCATGTCGCTCCCCAGGCCAAGTCCGACGCACGCGCGCGCGTGGATCACCCTCGCCGCGGCCATTGCGCTGCTCGCAATCGTCGGCGCCACGCCGGCGGCGCGCGACGCGCGGGGTGCCTCCTCGCAAAAGAACGTCGTCTTCATCCTCACCGACGACATGACGACCAGCGAGCTCTCGGCGATGCCGAACGTGCAGTCGCTGCTCGCGGCGCGAGGGACGACCTTCAACGCGGCCTACGTCTCGTTTCCGCTCTGCTGCCCGTCCCGCGCGACGATGATGAGCGGCCTCTACATGCACAACCACAACGTGCGGGGGAACTTCCCCCCGAACGGCAGCTGGATCCGGTACGTGCCGCACGAGTCCAACGACCTGCCTGTCTGGCTCCAGGACGAGGGCTACTACAACGTCCACATCGGCAAGTACATGAACGGGTATCCGACGGGGACTCCGGCATACCCGCCTCCGCAGAGCGACACCTTCCCCGTTCCTCAGGGCTGGGACGAGTGGTACGGCAAGGTCTCCGAGGACGCCCTCTACTTCAACTACCAGCTGATCGAGAAGACGGGGCCCACCACCGTCCCGCACATCACCTTCTACGGCGACCAGCCGACCGACTACCAGACGGATGTCTTCACCGACCGGGCGGTCAACTTCGTCAACGACAAGGCAGTCGTCGATCAGCCCTTCTGGCTGAACCTCTGGTTCAACTCGCCGCACGGCCCGTTCGAGCCCGCCCCGCGCGATCTCTTCCGGCTCTCCGGGACGCCGCTGCCGAAGCTCCCGGCGTTCAACGAGAAGGACATCACGGACAAGCCCAAGTGGTTCCGCAAGCAGGCGCGCAAGAGGCTGGGCAAGAAGCAGGCCTTCCTGATCGACAACGAGCGCCGGCGCCAGGAGGAGCAGCTGATCTCGGTCGACCAGGCCGTGGGCAAGCTGGTCCAGAAGCTGGACGACAAGGGGATCCTCGATGACACCTACATCGTCTTCGGCTCGGACAATGGGTTCTTCCGCGGCGAGCACCGGATCGCGACCGGCAAGTACCTGCCCTATGACCCGGCTTCGCGCGTGCCCCTGATCATCCGGGGACCGGGGATCCCGGCCGGCGGAGTCAGCAACGAGCTGGTCTGGAACGGCGACGTCCCCCAGACGATTCTGCAGATCGCGTCGGGGTCGCAGGACGACTCCCTTGACGGGCGCTCGCTGCTGCCCTTCGCCCAGAACCCGGCGCTGCGCTCGACACGGCCGGTCCTGCTGGAGGGAGATACGGGCCCTGGGGGGACCGGTGCGGAGTCGGCGGAGTCGAGCGCCGCACAGGCGCGGGTGGCACGGGTGCATGTGGCGGGCCGGAGGGGCGTCAAGAACCTGGAGCAGGAGCCCGACGCGATCAAGTCGGCGACCAATACCAACAGGGCGCCGGCGTATCGATCGATTCGAACCGACCGCTACGAGTACACGGTCTACGCCAACGGGCAGACCGAGCTCTACGACATGAAGCTGGACCCGGGGCAGCTGCGCTCGCTCGCCGCCGATCGCCGCTACCGCTACGTGCGCAAGTGGCTCTACGACCGGCTGGTCCCGCTGTCAGCGTGTGTGGGTGCTACCTGCCGCGTCGAGCTCGGCCCGGACCCGGTGCCGCTGCCGAAGAGCGCGCTGCGGCCGAAGCGCAAGAAGAAGAAGGGCAAGGGCACCAAGCCGCGGGCGACCGGGAAGAAGCCGACCACCAAGACCTAGCGGCCCGGAGCCGCGGGTTACGATTCTCGGGCAAGGGGCACTGGCCAAATTGGCTAAGGCACCGGCCTCCAAAGTCGGCGATTCCAGGTTCGAGTCCTGGGTGCCCCGCTCTTCGCTTGCGCGCTAGTCGCCGCGGCGCTTGGCGACGGCCAGCCGGGTCGCGTCGCGGAGCTCCTGGATCGGTGTGCCCTTCTCCACGTAGGCGTCAGCGCCGCGCTCGATGACGCGATCCGCCATGCGATCGGCCGAGAACCCGGAGAGCACCACGATCGCAACGTCGGGCGTCCCAGTGCGAATCTCCGGGATCGCCTCGAAGCCGTTCATGTCGGGCATCGAGAGGTCGAGAAGCACAGCGGTCGGGTGGATCTCAGCGATCCCCTCGAGGGCGCTGCGCCCGTCGCCGGCTTCGCCCACGATCTCGAAGCCGGGATCCTCCTCCATGCCGTACTTGATCAGCTCCCGGAGCTCGGGAACGTCGTCGACCAGGTACACGGAGATCGGTCGGCGCTCGGTCATACAGGTCATCCCGACCTCCTTTGCTCGAGTTGACAGAGCCCCGCGCTGCTTCCCGGATGGGCGGCCATTGTTCCAGAGGCATCTCGCGGAGCGCATCCGTAATTGACCGTGTCCGAAAAACTAGAATCCGGTGTCTGCGGGCGTGGTGGAATTGGAATACACGCTGGCTTTAGGTGCCAGTGCTCGAAAGAGCGTGGGGGTTCGAGTCCCTCCGCCCGCATGGCCGCGCCCTTGCGTATGTAGCGCACATCCAGCCGAGCCCATAGACTTGCTCGCCATGGAAGCGGGGTCGATCCGTCCCGGATACGAGCTCTGGCGACCGAACAGGGAGAAGCCCGAGGCGAAGAGCGTTCGGGCTCTCGTCGTGTTCCTCCTGTTGGTTTCGGCCGGGCTCGCGCTGGTCATCACCCTTGGCGGCTGGAGCCGCCTCGAGGGCGGAAAGATCTTCGCCCTCCTCTACATCGCGATCTATGTGCTGTTCGCCTTCCTGGTCACGCGCTGGAACCGCGGCGTCCTGCCGGTCGTCTCCGCGCTCGCGATCATCCTGGCGATCTTCGCCGGGATTGCCGCGCCCGCCTGGTTCGACCGCGCCAAGGATGGGCTCACGAGTCCGGCCCTGCCCGAGGAGCTGCTCGGCCTGCTCACGCTCCTGCTCGTCCCGGTCCAGGTGATCCTGATCGCGGTCGCGATGGTCGCGTTCAACCAGGAGTGGCACGTCGAGGAGGAGCGACCTATCGGGGACGAGATTCCGCCCGCTGACCCGCCCTCCGACGAGGGCGGCACCAGCAAGAGCACCACCAAGCCCCGCGCGAGCGGCCGCCGCACCACCGGCACGAGCAAGAGCCGCGCGGCAACCCGCCGCGCGACGGCGACCCGCCGTGCTAAAAAAGCCTGAGCGGCGGCTCGATCAACGCCGGCCCGTCCTGGCGGACGTCGTTGACGGCGTCCGAGACCTCGGTGACCGTCAGATCGTCCGTCGGCGCG
>Ga0126307_10001086_pt1 | contig 17929 bp, 13 predicted proteins | sample Plot28_FD_89955 | JGI IMG/M metagenome (GOLD analysis project Ga0126307, IMG submission 89955) | Serpentine soil microbial communities from UC McLaughlin Reserve, CA, USA - Plot28 | ecosystem: Environmental > Terrestrial > Soil > Grasslands | place: USA: UC McLaughlin Reserve, Lake County... | reverse complement strand
GGAGAAGGTAGAGATAGCCCGCCAGCTCGCCCGCCTGAAGGTGGACGTAATAGAGGCCGGGTTCCCGATTACCTCCGAGGGGGACTTCGAGTCGGTGAGCCGCATCGCCTCGGAGGTCAGGGGGCCGAGGATCGCAGGCCTCGCCCGCATCCACGAGCAGGACATAGTGCGTGCCTGGGAGGCGGTGCAGTGGTCACAGAGGCCACGCATCCACACCTTCGTCGGCACCAGCGACCTGCACATAGAGCACCAGATGCGCTCGAACCGGGAAAAGATCCTCGAGAGGGCCGGCGAGGCCGTCGCCTTCGCCAAGAGCCTCTGCGAGAACGTCGAGTTCTCCCCGATGGACGCGACGCGCACGGACGTAGGCTACCTGTCGGAGGTAGTCGCCGCCGCGGTCGAGGCAGGGGCCGACGTGGTCAACATCGCCGACACGGTCGGCTACACGACGCCGGTGGAGTTCGCGGAGTTCCTGAAGGAGCTACAAGAGCGGGTGCCCGCCCTGGAGGAGCGTGTCCTCTCGGTCCACTGCCACGACGATCTGGGGATGGCGGTCGCCAACTCGCTTGCGGGGGTCGAGGTCGGGGCGGGCCAGATCGAGGTGGCCGTCAACGGCATCGGGGAGCGGGCCGGCAACGCCTCGCTCGAGGAGGTCGTGATGGCGCTCGCCACACGCTCGGACTTCTACGAAGCTGAGGTCGGCGTCGATACCCGCCAGCTCGCCAACACGAGCCGCATGGTCTCGAACATCACCGGCTACGAGGTACCTCCGAACAAGGCCATCGTGGGGCGAAACGCGTTTCTGCACGAGTCAGGCATCCACCAGGACGGCGTGCTCAAGGACAGGCGGACGTTCGAGATCATGACCAAAGAAGACATCGGCCTCGAAGGGACGAACATCTTCCTCGGCAAGCACTCGGGCCGTCACGCCCTCAAGGACGCCCTCGAAGAGCTCGGCTACTACGTCGAGGGCGATGTGCTGAGGAGGGCCTTCACGCGCTTCAAGGAGATAGCAGACCACAAGAAGACCGTAACAGCAGCAGACCTGGAAGCTATAGCTGCAGACGAAGTCGGCTCGTTCGAGGGCAAGTTCGTGCTCGAGTCGTTCAGGGTCGTCGCCGCAACGGGCCGCCAGAGCCGGGCCGCCGTCACCATCTCCCACGCCGAACAGGGCACGTTTGTGGCCGAGGCCGAGGGCGAGGGGCCCGTCGACGCGGTCTTCCGCGCCATCGACGCCGCGACGAACATAAAGGGCCGTCTGACGGACTTCCGCATCGACGCCGTGACGGGCGGGAAGGACGCCCTCGGCGAGGTAAGGGTCTCCGTCGAGTTCGAGGGCGGCGATTATGCCGGTCGCGGTCTCTCCCAGGACGTCGTCGAGGCGGCGGCGCGCGCCTACGTGCGGGCCGTCAACGTCTACACGGCCGGCATGGTCGGAGCCAGGTGGGACGCGCAGGTAGCGCCGTAGCGTCCCGGGCGAGACGGGAGGCCTCTCCACCAGGCTACACACGCCTGGACGCGGAGGTACCCGTCCTCTACGCCCCACGGCTGGCCGGGAGGGCCGCCGAGCTCTCTGGCCTTCTCGCACAGGGTTACAGGACGCTCGGGCAGATACTGTCCGTCGAGCCTCCAGGGATCATGGCATACCTCGTGGCCGACGAGGACTGGAGAGGCGCGCCGCGCGAAAACCCGCGCCCTTACCCGCCAGGACTACCCTACTTCACCCGTTCCGTCGAGCCTCCCGCCCTGGTGCTGCCGGAAGAGCTGTCCACCGTGTTCAGGCCGCGCACCGCCGCCACGCTGCCCCTGACCATCTGGCACGAGCTGGCCCACGCCTTTTTGCTCGGGCGGGAGGTCGTGAGGACACCTGCGTGGTTCGGGGAGTTTGTGGCGCAGGCCGCCTCGGCGGCGGTCGCCCGCAGGGTCGGCCTGCCCCTGGAGGAGCATCTGCCGCAAATAGAGAAGGTGCCGGGGTTCACAGTGCGCGGCTTCCGCGGATCAGCTGGAGCCCAGCACCAGATGGCGTTCCAGAACCTCTTGCTCCTTCTCGGCGCGGCGGCACTCGAGGAGTTCGGAGAAGGCTTCCTGCAGAGAGTCATCCGCGCACTGTGGGAAGAAGATGAGATAGTCGACGGGGAGCGGGCTGAGGAGCTGCTCGGAGACGCATTGGGCCCAGGTGGTCGGGAGTGGCTGGTATCGAGGCCCGAGTTCCAGGAGGATCCTCTATGAGAGACGCGTTCGACATACTACTCCTTCCTGGCGACGGCATCGGACCCGAGGTGGTCGGGGCCGCGCGCGAGGTCATAGGCGCAGCGGCGGACCACTTCGGCATCGAGATGCGCTACGAGGAGCGCAGGATCGGCGGTACGGCCATCCGCGAAGAGGGCGAGCCCGTCTCCGCGGAGACCCTGGAGGCGGCCAGCGCCTCTGACTCCGTCATCCTCGGCGCCGTCGGTCACCCCGACTTCGACGACGCCCCCGTGCGCCCGGAGGCAGGGCTGCTGAAGATCAGGAAGCACCTCGGGGCTTTCGCAAACCTGAGACCCGTCGCTGCCATACCGGCGCTCCTCGGCACCTCGCCCCTCAAACGCGAGGTCATCGACGGCGTCGACGTGCTAATCGTCAGGGAGCTGACCGGCGGGGCCTACTTCGGGGAGAAGGAAGAGGGGGATGAGAAGGCCAGCGACCTCAGCGTGTACACGCGGGAGGAGATAGAGCGGGTCGCGAGGGTCGCTTTCGAGGCGGCGAAGCGTCGCAAGCGGCGGGTGACGAGCGTGGACAAGGCGAACATCATGGCGACAAGCCGGCTGTGGCGCAGGGTCGTCTCCGAGGTCGCCGAAGATTATCCGGAGGTGGAGCTCGACCACGTCCTGGTCGACGCGGCGGCGATGTACCTCGTTCAGGCCCCGACGAGGTTCGACGTCGTGCTGACCGAGAATCTCTTCGGCGACATCCTCTCGGACGAGGCCGCGATGCTTCCCGGTTCGATGGGGATGCTTCCGAGCGCGTCGCTGGGAGAGCCTGGCTCCCCTGGCATCTTCGAGCCCGTCCACGGCTCGGCCCCCGACATCGCAGGGGATGGGAAGGCCAACCCCTACGCCACCATCCTCTCGGCGGCGATGATGTTCCGCCACTCTTTAGGCCGCCCCGACGTGGCCGAGGGCATCGAGCAGGGCGTCTCCGTCGCCCTGGAGACCCATTTCCTGACCCCGGATCTCGGCGGAGAGAAGACGACCGAAGAGGTTACGAAGGCCGTGAGCCAGTGGGTCGCTGCGGGAGAGGGTGTGGCATGAGCATAAAGCTCTTCGATACGACGCTACGGGACGGGACCCAACGCGAGGGCGTTAGCCTCACCGCCGAGGACAAGGCCCGCATAGCCCGCGAACTCGACTCTTTAGGGTTCCACTACATCGAAGCGGGCTTCCCCGCCTCCAATCCCAAGGACCTGGAGTTCTTCGAGGGCTTCGACGCCTCCTCGCTCCACCACGCGAAGCTCGTCGCCTTCACGCGCGCCCGGCGCCCGAAAGGGCGGGCCGAGGACGACCCTGCGGTAACGCTCCTACCATCCCTCTCAGCGCCCGTCACCTGCATCGTCGCCAAGAGCTGGAAGCTGCACATCGAGAAGGTCCTAAGGACCACCCCGGAGGAGAACCTCGAGTCCGTGCGCGACACCTGCGCCTACCTGGCCGGCGCCGGTAAAGAGGTCATTTTCGACGCCGAACACTACTTCGACGGCTTTCGGGACGACCCCGCGTACTCGCTCGCGGTGCTGCGGGCCGCAGCCGAGGCGGGGGCGACAACGCTGGTCCTGTGTGACACGAACGGCGGGACGTTGCCGACGGAGCTTAAAGCCGTCGTGGCGCGCACGGTGCGAGAGTTCTCCGATGTGGAGGTAGGCATTCACACCCACAACGACTCGGGGTGTGGGGTGGCGAATGCCCTAGTGGCAATAGAGGCGGGGGCGACGCACGTGCAGGGGACGATCAACGGTGTAGGGGAGCGGTGCGGCAACTGCGACCTCGTTACGACCACTGCCAATTTGCAGCTCAAGATGGGGCTCGAGGTCATGGACGCCGAGAGGTTGCGGCGGCTCACGGAGGTCTCCAACTACGTCTCGGAGCTCATGAACCTGACGCCGGACACGCACCGTCCCTTCGTTGGGCGCAGCGCGTTCGCCCACAAGGGCGGGCTGCACGTCGACGGCATCTCGAAGGACCCTGCGACCTACGAGCACGTCGCGCCCGAGGCCGTAGGGAACGTGAGGCGGACGCCCGTCGGGGAGCTCTCGGGGAAGAACTCCATCAGGAGAAAGGCCGAGGAGCTCGGTTTGGAAGCCGAAGACGCGACCCGGATCCTCGGGGCCATAAAGCAGCGCGAGTACGAGGGCTACCACTACGAGGCGGCGGACGCCTCGCTCGCGCTATTGATCGGACGGACCACGGGTGAGGACAGGCCGCTCTTCGAGCTGGAGACGTTCAGGATCATCTCCGAGAAGCGGGCAAACGGGGAGACGACGACGGAGGCGACCATAAAGCTCTCCGTAGGCGGCCAGAGGGTAATCTCCACCGCTGAGGGCAACGGTCCTGTCAACGCGCTCGACCAGGCACTGAGGAAGGCCATCGGGCCGCACTATCCGGAGCTGAAAGAGATCCACCTCTCCAACTACAAGGTCCGCATACTCGACGAGCACCGCGCCACGGCCGCGACGACCCGCGTCCTCATAGACTCGACGGACGGCAAGCGGATGTGGGGGGCCGTCGGGGTCTCCGAGAACATCATCGAAGCCTCCTGGCAGGCGCTCGTCGATGGATTGGAGTACGGCGTGAACGGGACGACGAAGAGATAGGTCTCGCCCCGAGCGCCGTACTTTCACTATCGCCCCGTCGGTCGCGGGCCTTGCGCGCCAAAAGCGGTAGGATACAGAGCCTGAGTTCGAGAGCGCGGAAGGACCTGGGGTTTGGAGAAGGAAAGAGCGGCGCACAAGGGCGTGCGGACACGCCGGGTAGCGCTCGGGGTTGCTACGGCCTTCTTGCTCCTGGCCCAGGGTCTCGCCGTACTGCTGTTCTTGCGGCACGGATGGGACGCGCTCGCTTTCCCCTACCCGCTCAACTACGGTGAGGGGCCACTGCTCGACCAGTCCGTGAGGCTCGCGCAGTTTCAGAACATCTACAGTACCGACCTCAGCGGGCCTCCTTACGTCGTCTCCAACTATCCTCCTCTCTTCATGCTTCTTCAGGTGCCGTTCGTGTGGCTGTTCGGGCCCGCGCTCTGGTACGGGCGTCTGATCTCAGTCCTCAGCGTCACTGCCGTGGCGCTCTTCGTGGGGCTGACCCTGCACGCGCTGACCAAAGACAGGATCGCGGCGCTTGCGGGGGGTCTGATCTTCCCCGCCATGCCCTACGTCGTGCGCTGGTCGTCGCTATCTAGGGTAGATTCGCTGGGGCTTGCTCTCTCCTGGGCAGGGCTGTTCGTCGTCGCGCGCTGGCCCGAGAAGCGCTGGAGCGTGTTTGTTTCTGCGCTGCTTCTCGTCGCGGCCATCTACACCCGCCAGACCTACGTCCTCGCCGCGCCGCTCGCGGCCTTCGTGTGGCTCGCGGCCCAGGGCCAGCGCCGCCGGGTGCTCGAGACGGCCGCGATCGCCGGCGGCGCCGGCCTGATCTTGTTCGCGCTGCTGAACATCTTCAGTGGGGGCGGGTTCTTCCTCAACACCGTAACCGCCAACCTCAACGACTTCCGCTGGGAGCGCGTCAGCCTCAACGCCCTCGGGGCCCTCCTTGCCTGCCCGCTGCTACTGCTCGGCTCGCTCGCGTTCTTGCTGCTTACGCCGCGCAAGGGGAATCGTTCGTGGTGGCTCGTCGGACCCTATCTGGCCGCCAGCATCCCCTCAGCGGTCCTTGTCGGCAAGATCGGTTCCGACGTGAACTACCTTCTGGAGTTGTCGGCGGCTCTCGGCCTGGCAACCGGGGCCTTTATTGCCTGGCAGCGCAAGCGTCCGCGGCTGCGGATCGCCCTTATAGCGCTTCTCGCGGTCCAGGTACTGGCGCTCGCCCAATCGTCGCGGGTCCCTTCGGGTTTGCAGAACTACGTGATCGAGCAGCGGGGCGAGGTCGCACAACTATCCCGTATGGTGGCCAGCGCAGACGGGCCCGTGCTCACGGACGACTACATGGGGCTTCTGCCTCAGAGAGGGCGCAGGATCTACTTCCAGCCTTTCGAGATGACCCAGCTCGCCCGCGATGGCGACTGGGACCAGAGGCCGATCCTGAGGGACATCGACAAGGAGAGATTTCCCCTGATCATGATCTGGAGCCCTCCCTTCGCGCGGGAGATAAAGCGTGACAGGTGGACCCCACGGATGCTCGAGGAGATACGCGAGCACTACGAGAGGACGGATCGCGTCGCCGACATGGCGGTCTACCGGCCGAGGGATTAGGGGGCGGTGGCCAATCGCCCCTACGCCATCACGTGGGCGCATCCTCGCCGCGCATGAGTCGCTCCAGGCGCTCTATCTGGCCGCGGCTCCCCAGCACTATGAGCGTGTCACCGGCGTTCAGACGATCCTCGGCCGCTGGCGTGGTGTCGAAGTTGCCTTCTGTGGTGCGGACGGCGAGGACTATCGCGCCGGTTCTCTCCCCTATCTTGAGCTCGCCGATGGTGTGCTCGGCGATGGTCGAATCCTCGGGCACGGAGAACTCCTCCAGGCGGAACTCGATGCCCTTCTCGCCGCGCGTGACGACGTCGAGGAAGTCGACGACGAGAGGCTGCGTGGCGAGCGAGGCGAGCCGCCTGCCACCAACGGCGTAAGGTGAGAGGGTACGGTCGGCCCCCGCTATCTCCAGCTTGGCCGCCGACTCGTCGGAGGAGGCGCGGGCGACGATGTGGAGTTTCGGGTTGAGCTTGCGCGCCGAGAGCACCACGAAGACGTTGTCCGCGTCGGAGTCGACGGCCGCGATGAGTCCCCCCGCGCGCAGGATTCCAGCCTCCTCGAGAACGTCATCGTCTGCGGCCTCGCCTAGCAAAGCGAGAAAACCCTCGGCCATGCACTCCTCCAGGATCTCCGGGTCTTGTTCGACGATCACGAAAGGCACTTCGTCCGCCGCGAACTCGCGGGCGACCTGCCGTCCGACCCTGCCGTAGCCACACAGGATGTAGTGGCCGCTGAGCTTGCCGATCGCCGCCTTCACCCTCCTCCTTCCGAAGTAGCCCCGCCCCGTGCCTTCGACCACCAGCTCGACGGAGGATACTGCAGCGTAGAAGAGCGTGCCCACCCCTGTTATCAGGAGGAGCATGGTCCAAAGTTGCCCGGGGGCGTCGAGCACGTGAACTTCTCTGTATCCGACCGTGGTAAGGGTGATCACGGTCATGTACAGGGCGTCGGTGAAACTCCATCCCTCGAAGACCATGTACCCAAGCACGCCTACGAGGGTAATGATACCGAGCGCCAGAATGGCACTTTGCACCCGTCGCAGCGCCAGCCGTGGTTCGTACGACCTCCTCTCCTGGAAGCCCCCGTAGTCCGATCTCCTGCGCTCGTCCTCCGCCACAGGGAAATTATAGTCGAGCGGCTTGCCTCCCTCGGTGGAACGCCGTCCGGCTCACAAAGCCAGCACCTCCGCCCGCACTTCGCCGCTCTGTGCCCACAATAGCGCGAACGTATGCTCGGGCTGCCGCCGTCTGTCGGTCGGGCTGCCGGGATTGAGCAGCAGGAGTCCTTCTTCCTCCTCGAGCCAGGGGATGTGCGAGTGTCCGAAAACAACCACCCGTGCCTCGGGGAAGCGCCGCCTCATCCGGTTCCGGCGTCCTCTCTTGGGACCCGAGTCGTGGATCATGGCGACCCTCGCACCGCCGAACTCGAATTGAATAGTCTCCGGCAGCATCGCTGCGGAAGAATCGAGGTTACCCCGTACCGCCAGGACGGGGGCGTAGGCGGCCAGTTCGTCGAGGAGCGTGGGATCCATCAGGTCGCCGGCGTGCAGGATCAGATCTGCCCGTTTTAGGTAGGCCAGGAGGCGCTTCGGCAAAGTGCTCGCACGCCGCGGTAGGTGCGTGTCGGCGATGACGACGGCGAGCGGGCTCATCCGTCCCGAGAGGTACAGGAGCACCAGGTGCTCCCGCACACCATGCACGTCTCGCAAGACATCGCAGGACAACTAGCGCTCACCCGGGACTTGCGCCGTTCGGTGGGTGAATCTCTGTGCGCACTTCCGAGGTATTGTAATCGGCGATCGATCTTCTCTCGGAGCCGCGCTTCTCCTCTATCGCGAACCTCCGAGAACACTCCTCTCCAACGGCGAGAAGACCATCGCAGCCCAACGGGGGCGGCTACGAATCGTCCTCGATTCATCGGTGATTCATCGCCATGTGCTCTAATCGGAGGCTTGCAATGGCAGGATAATGAGAAATGGTGCGCAGAAAGGATCTCTACTGATGGTCAGATCTCTGTTCTCGCGGGTGTTCGCCGACGTGACCGAGGCGCTCGACCGGAGGTTCCGGTGGCACAGGCTCCCTGTTCCTCTAGGGCTACTCACCCTGATGGGGCTCCGCATGAGACTGCGGGAGAGCAACCTGTACGACACCTCACCCGAGTCCGCTGATCGACCATCGCCGGAAGGCGGCCGCCACCTCACAACGCGCACGGTGGACGGCACCTTCAACGATCTCGAGAACCCTACGATGGGAAGCGCGGGGACCCGCTTCGGGCGTAACGTCCCGACCGAGCTCACGTACCCCGAGAACGAGTGGGCCCTGCTCAGGCCGAACCCCCGCACGGTCAGCCGCGAGCTATTGACCCGACACGAGTTCCAGCCCGCGACCACGCTCAATCTGCTTGCGGCGGCGTGGTTGCAGTTCATGATCCGGGACTGGTTCAGCCACGGGAAGAGCGAGAAAGAGAACCCGTGGGAGCTGGAGCTCGAGGAGGACGACCCCTGGACACAGGAGCGCCCGATGCAGATCTTGCGCACTCCAGGAGACCCGACCCGCCAACCCGACGATACCTCCCCGCCTACCTACATCAACACCCAGAGCCACTGGTGGGACGGCTCCCAGATCTACGGCAGCGACAAAGAATCCCAGCAAAGAGTGCGCTCAGGAGAGGACGGTAAACTCGTCGTCGGTCCTGACGGCCTACCTCCCAAAGAGTTGATCTCCCAGGCCTCCGAGGAACCTGGGTTCTGGATCGGGCTGGCCTTGATGCAGACGATCTTTATGCTCGAGCACAACGCGATCTGCGACAGGCTGCGCGCCGAGTATCCTTCCTGGTCGGACGACGCGCTCTTCGATCACGCGCGGCTCATCAACGCGGCGCTCCTGGCGAAGATCCACACGGTCGAGTGGACGACGGCCATCCTCGGCCATCCCACCATGCAGATCGGCATGAGAGCCAACTGGTGGGGCATCGCGGGAGAGCGGATTCACAAGCTTCTCGGTAGGATAAGCTCGAGCGAGGCGCTAAGCGGCATCCCTGGCTCGAAGAAGGACCACTTCGGGGTGCCCTACTCCATCACGGAAGAGTTCGTCGCCGTCTACAGGATGCACCCCCTCGTGCCCGACGACTTCGACCTCCGTTCCGCGGCCAACGACGGCCAGATCCAGGAACGCACCTTCAGGGAGGTGGCAGGCAAACACGTGCCCGATGTGCTCGATGAGATCCGGTTGTCAGATCTTCTGTACTCGTTCGGCATCGCGCACCCTGGCGCGATCTCGCTTCACAACTACCCGCGTCTTCTCCAGGAGTACGAGCGCCCCGACGGTATCATCATGGACCTGGCGGCGACGGATATCCTGCGTAGCAGGGAGCTCGGTGTGCCCCGCTACAACGCGTTCCGTAAGGTGCTCCACCTTCCTCCCGTGGAGTCATTCGAAGAGTTCGACCCTGCCTGGGTTGAGGAGCTACGGCGCGTCTACGAAGGCGAGATCGACAGGGTGGACCTCATGGTCGGCCTGTACGCGGAGCCGAAGCCTGAAGGGTTCGGCTTCTCGGACACGGCCTTCCGCATCTTCATCCTCATGGCCTCCAGGCGTCTCAACAGCGACCGCTTCTTTACGACGGATTACACCCCAAGGATCTACACCCAGGCCGGGCTCGACTGGATCGACGACAACGACATGTCGAGCGTCCTGCTCAGGCACTTCCCCGACCTCCTGCCTTCGCTCCGTAATGTCGAGAACGCCTTCGCGCCATGGTCGAGAGTGGGTTCCTGAGGATGGAGATCGCGCCTGGAGCATACAGCATGGACCAGAGCAAGGGCGGCCACGTGCACGCCTTCCTGCTCGATGATGGCACTGACCTGACGTTGATCGACACGCTCTTCGACACGGACGGTCGGCGGGTAATCGAGAGGATCGGGAGCATCGGTCGGAGCGTGGAGGACCTGAAACACATCGTGTTGACGCACGCCCACCGCTCCCACCTCGGCGGGCTGGCCACCCTGAAGCGGTTGAGTGGCGCAACCGTCTACTCACACGCGTGGGAGGCGGATATAGTCGCGGGTGAGCGCACCGCCCAACCGGTCACGCCAATTCCTATGCGTCCCCTGAGCATCTACTGGCGCGTCTACTACCTGCAGCTCGGCGCGGCGTTGGGGCGTGGCAAGCACCCGCCCTGCCCCGTGGACGCCACGCTGGAAGACGGAGATACGGTCGGCCCCGTCAGGGTGCTCCATACGCCAGGCCACACGCCCGGTCATCTCGCCTTCTGGTGGCCCGAACGTCGGGTCCTCTTCGCGGGCGACGCCATAGCCACCTACCCGGTGTTCGACGCGGGCTGGTCTGCGTTCACCCTCAACCCGACGCAACACCGGGCTTCTCTAAGCCGCATGGCGGAACTCGACATGGAGGTTCTCGCCGTCGGGCACGGGGATCCTGTCACCGCCGGCGCCGCCGTACGCGTGCGCTCCCTGGTCGAGGATCGCTAGAACGAACGGAAGGTCCTATTGTCCACCATCTGAACCCTCGCTCCTAACTCAATAACCCGGCGGTCGTCGGAACCCACCCGTCAGCTCCGACACGGACTCAGCGATGCCCAGGAGCCGCTCGTCATCCCAGCGTTTGCCGATGACCTGTAGGCCGAAGGGTAGTCCCCTGCCGTCGACTCCTGCCGGTATTACGACCATCGGGCAGCCTGAGACAGCGGAGAGAGCATAAGGATATTCTTATGCTTCGGTGGGTTCCTCGCCGTGTCGTTCGGCCGTTCTGGTCCCCGCCGGCACAATGAGCACATCCCAGCGGGCGAAGAACTCATCCCAGGCTCTAATCACTTCGTCCCGGCGATCCAGGGCCATCAGGTAAGCTTCTAGGGAGTCGTGCTCTTTCGAGGCTACGCTCGCTTCCTCCGAGAATGCGGTGGGCTCCTCCGAGAACGTACCGGCCAGTAAGTCGAAGAGCTCCTCGCCGAGCGCGAACTGGTGCATCAGGTTCACATCAGGCATGCTCTGCTCGACTATGGCGCCCCCCTTCTGCAAGCTCCCGTACCAAGCTTTCCACCGCGGTACGGATCTCATGCTGGGTGTCGCTGCCGGGGAACTCTGGCGACCAGGCGATGCGGAGCTTATCCGTCCTGTGACGCTCGAGATCGCGCCACGGTACGGGTGGCACATAGGTGTCGAGACCGTCGGGCCCGGCGATGATGCGCAGCGCGAGGCGCAGGTCCTCAACGCTCCGCGCCATGGGACCGGCGACCGACATCACGCGGAACTTGCGGGCCGGATCCACGATGAACACGCCGGTGAGGGGAACCCTGTGCTCCGTTGGCCGCATACCGTACACTCCGCAATAGTGGGCCGGGTTCTGGATCGAGCCCAGGGTATCCAGGCCTATATCCAGCGGCGTGATCCCCGCGGCGAGCGCTGCGCCGACACCGGCGCTCGAGCCTCCAGGCGTATGCGCGAGGTCCCAGGGGTTGTTGGTGCTGGCGAAGACCGAGTCGGGCCAGATCTCTGGACCGTTGGTCTTGCCAAGGAGTATAGCTCCTGTCGCCTTGAGCTTGGCAGCGACAGTGCCATCCTCTTCCGGGACGTAATCCGCCAGACGGGGTAATCCACCCCAGGTCGTACGCATCCCTGAGGCGGAGTGGGCATCCTCCAGGGTGATCGGCAAGCCGTGTAACGGGCCCCACATCTCCCCTCGTGCGAGCGCCGCGTCTGCTTTCCGCGCCCTCGTCCTAGCGCCGACCTCGTCGAGGGTCACGACAGCGTTCAAGTCCTGGTTGTGTCGGGCGATCTGGGCCAGGTAGGCCTCTACGACCTCCGCCGACGACACCTCTCGGCGTTGGATCTCCTCCGCCAGCATTTGCGCGGGCGTGAAGACACCATCGGTCACCATTGGACGGCCTCCTTTCCCCGACGCGGTCGTAACAATAACATCATACCAAGTTCGGATGAATACTAACGGGTACGAAGGAGCGCGCCATCGCCTACGGGCCTCCTCGTAGTGGGTTCCCGCTTTCGCGGGAATGACGTGTGGGAGGCTCTCGTCGTATCCGCGAACCCCGAGAGTTGGCGCGAGGGTCGTGTCAGCGGGCGCGGTTCCCGTTGGCCTCGAACTCGGGCCCCAGGGACGCGGCAAAGATTTTGCGCAATGCCCTATCCCCGCCTGCTTCGGGCACGAGGAAGTTAGGCTGGGCTTGGTCGAGGATGATGAAGGGAACGGGACGGGCCTGGACGACATCGTCCCCGTACAACGTGGTCTCCGCGAAGATCGCCGTCGAGGTCTCTTCCGACCAGGACTGGTCGAGGAGGAAGTTGCCGACGCCGTAGAAGATCGGCTTGCCATTGTACATTTGGATCCCCTTGGGCCAGTGGGCGTGACCGCCGATGAAGAGGTCGGCACCAGCGTCGATCGCTGCGTGCGCGAAGTCCACCTGCCCGGGCTCCGGGGTCGCGATGTATTCCTTACCCCAGTGCGGTATTACCAGGATCAGGTCGACTTTAGGCCGCAGGCGCTTTATGTCCTCCTCCATGACGTTCTGAACGAGCGGCGCCGTGCCAGGGGTTGTCTGGGTAGCCCAGGCCCACTCGTAGGAGGGCACCCTCAAGTAAGATAGGATGCCGATCTTCGTCCCGCCTAGGTCGAATACCATGGGCTTGCGGGCCTCGGCAAGATCCTTGCCGGCTCCCGCGTGGGCTATTCCGGCGTCATCCAGGTGTCTTATCGTCTCACCCAGCCCAGTAGTACCGGCGTCCAGAATGTGGTTGTTGCCAAGGGTGACACCGTCTATGCCGGCCTGCTCCAACACCGGCATCAACCGTAGATCGCCCGTGAAGGTCGTCGCGTCAGGATGATAGACAGAGTCTCTTATGACAGGGTTTTCGAAGTTCGCGAGCGTAAGGTCGGCGCCCGACAGATACTCCCTGACCGCGCCCGCCCTCCCCGTGCGCCTGGCAGTGAACTGGTGGATGATCCCCGTCTCCGAGTAGGCGCTCGGTTCCGGCACGCGACTGGTTACGGCGGCGTATCCCCCGTCGAGCGCGAAGTCTATTCCCAATCCCTTCTGGATGACCATGTAGTACTGCCCGCGGTCGAGCACTATGTCGCCCCCAACAACCACGCTTCGCAACTTTCCGGGATCGGGGACCGTCGCGCCCTCGGGCCTAAGGGGATAGTCTGTGCCCCCCTCCGAATCTAGTAGCGACCTGCCGTCTACCGACAGGGCCTTGACCTCGGGACCGACCTCGTCCCAGGGCACGAGCCCGAGTGCGTCGGGAGTCTTGCTCACGTGGTCGACCACGGTTTTTTCAGAATCGAAGGTCTCGAACCTCGAGCCGCCTAGAAGCCCTTCGGCCTCATCACGGTACCCACGCCCGACAGCCAATCTTCGTGTCCCCGAAAGCTCCGTCTTGCTCACGTTCTCCAGGGTCGAGCTCAGGTGGGCTATGGGGACGAGGGCCGCCTGTTGTTCGGAGCGGTGGGCGCCTTCCGTTCGGCCGCTCTCGGGTTGGCCTCCACGCGTCGCGTCGGCCCGCTGGCCCTGGCCGGACCGGTCTTTGGATTCTTCAGAGGAACAGGCGACGACCGGCGAAAACGCGGAGATCATGACGGCGATCACGGCCATCATCACCGGTGTGCGGAGCATCCCCTTAGGGTGTCTCTCTCTCCCCATTCCCAACCCTTTCAGAGCCGTTTCAATGCACCTTGGAGCGGTTTGCAGAAGGACTGCGCCCTCTCTGTGCAAACCGCGGCTACAGGCTCGAGGTCCCAGGCTTCAGGAAAAGCCACGAGAAACCCACAGCTACGCGAGATAACGCCCTGATTCCTCCAGGCTCACTCGATATGGAAACCGCTGTAGAGTAGTTTGCAAAGAGCGTACCTCCTTTGCAAGCATTTCAGCCAGGCAGGGCTTCAGCTTCTCAGCTTCTTGTCCTCGCTATAAGCTGCTCGATCGTAGTCGGATGCCCGACTTGCTGAGGCATTGACTCTCTGCAATCACTCTATGTATGGGACGCAGATGCAAACATATTACAAGGTGGTCGACGCCAGCATACGGGGCTTCGAGTTTGGGGTTGGCTGGGGCGGGCGGCGTCCCGAGGAGAGCAGGCGTTCGATCCTGGTAAGGCTCTGGTGAGCCGGCTTGGGCTGTTCCCAAAGTTCCACGCGCAGCGCGTCATCATCCACGAAGATCCGCACGTGGGTGAGCACGAACTTCGAAACGAAGACAGGTAAACCCTTCAGGTGCGGTGAGACGGGCTGCAATTGGCGCAACCAGCACCCCGAGTTGACCAGCGTACAGCGGCTGCCATCCTGCCTCTCCAGTTCGGAGAGCGACGGCAGATGCGTGTGTCCGGAGACGAAGACGTCTACGGTCGTTGGGTCCAGGGAGGGGTTCATCGGCGGCTTCAGCCCGCCTGTCAGGATCTCCTTGACCTGGTTCACGGAGGTCTCGGCCGGAGAGTAGTGCGAATGCTCGCCAGGGCTCATCGTCCTCAGGGTTCTATGAAAGGCGTGTCTGATAACGATGAAGAAGACGGCGAATACGATCAGGATCAGCAGGCTGTAGAAACCGATGTCGACGAATATCTCGTGTACCTCGGGTAACTCGCGGTAGCCCCCGAAAAGGCCAGACTTGTCGCCCCGCGACAGCGAGATGAAGTAGCCGGCCAGCCTGTAGAGCGTGTAGGCGAACAGCAAAGGGATCAGAAGGAACTTGGTCACCCTCCCGATAAACGCGTAGAAGTAGCGGCTCGCGATCCAGCCCGGTATCGCCACCAGCGGGTAGACCATCTTTATCTCCGCCAGGTCCAGGCCAGGAGATATCTCCCCGTAAGGCGCGATGCGCCTGGTGAAGTCCATGACGACGTGGTGGCCGATCGGCGTGTCCAGCCTGTCGTGGTAGTCCTCTACGGTGTTGGAGGGGTCCAGCTGGTTCCCGTGCTCGCAGTAGATCACCCGCCGCCTGCCTCCGGCCTCTATGGAAGCCAGATAGTAGTAGGCGAACTCATCGATAAGCCCCCGCCTGCGCAGGGCGTCCTGTATCTCCGGGTTCCACCAACCCTCGGCGTCGTGGTTGCCGGGCAGGTATACGACGCGCTTCCCCTCCTGCTCCCTGAAACGCCTTAGCGCGGCGAACATACTCACGTACTCGGGTCGCGACACCGTAAGCGAAGCCCTATCCGTCCCCTTGGGGACCTCGCCTATCTGCAGGAAATCGAAAAGATCCCCGGCCAGGATAAGCTCCACGGGCCCCTCCCGCGCCCCAAGCTCCTCGAAGAGCGCCTCGAGTTCTGCGGGGGACTCGAACCCGTCGCAGCCCGGATCACCCCCGATGTGGGAATCGGAGACGAATGCCACGAGGGCGTTCTTGGGCAGTTCCAACACCAGCGCCTAATATACTGCGCCGTGCATAAGGGTTGAACCCTCAGGCACGACGAGCCATCAGCATTTCAGGCAGAACAGAAAGCTGATGGCTGAAGTGCTGAGTACCAATTCAGAGACTTGCATCCGTTATGAACCTGTGGAACGTAGTGGAGGCCGAGCGGTGTCTCCGTAAGGCATCCAGGATCCTCTGGCGTTCATCTGGCGGGATCTGCTCCGGCGGCACGTCCGGATCGGGCAGCACCTCGATTATCTCCGGGCTCGAGGCGGCCAGCTGCGCCGCTTCGACTTCGAGCATCCGCCTGCGGGCGACGGATAGCTCGTCGAACCCCGTCAGCAGGTTGAGCAGGGGGAACCACACGTTGTCTTTCTTGGCCTTGGGCCGCGAGGTGTCGAACGGGACTTCAAGGGCATCACGTGCGCGGAGCAACCCCTGTCCGAAGAACTCGAAGCGATTCGTTGGCGTCTTGTCCGCGGAGGTGAACAGCGCGTGTCGAATCGCCTCCACCCGCTGCCAACGTTCGATGTTCGTGGGCGAGGGTCGATGCTGGTACCACAGCGCCGCTGCGGCAGCGACCTGTGGCGTGGCCGATGACGTTCCTCCGCCGTTCATGCTAACCACGTTGGAGCAACCCATTTCGGCCCAGGGTGTGTTTGGCGTGTAGGCGGCGATGGCGGTATGCATCTTGTCCTCGGGCCCGAAGTTGCCCTGCATGCCGTTGAACCCGCTCTTGAAGTACGGGCTCTTGTCGGCCGTGGCGCCGCATATGGCCACCACGCGGTTGAATCGGGCCGGCCAGACGGTCTCACGGGTGGGTAGTCCGTCTCTGATGTTGTTGCCCGCCGCGGCGAAGATCGCCACCCCCGCCTCGTACGCGGCGTTGACCGCGTGGGCCCAGCGGCGGGTCGGCACGCCACCCATGCTGATCGAGACGGCCCGGCACCCCGATGTGATTGCGTACTCGATGCCCTCGGCCATCGTGCTGCTGAAGAAATGGATCACGGAATCAGCGATGCGAACAGGCACGACCTCGGCGTGCGGTGCGCCACCCAGGAAGTCATCGAACTCTGGCTCGCCTTGCGGCTCCACGTGCCTTCCGGCCAGCAGCGCCAGCGTCGCGGTGCCATGACCAGGGTTGTCGCCGAGGCCGCTTGTACCAGGGTCGGTCGCATCCAGGTCATCGTCCAGGAAGTCGCGCTGGAGTTCGAGCATGAGTTGCAGCGGCAGCGTGGAATGGGCGGGATCGAAGCCCGTGTCGAGGATGCCGACGCGCACGCGATTACCGGATGGAGCCCCGACGAGTTCCCGCGCTGACGCAAGCTGCGAGAAGTCGTCGTCCAGATGCCAGGCGAACTCCTCGCGGGAAGGCCAGTCCGAGCTCGGGGCGCCCGGTTCACAGACCCTGCCGCCGAATCGGAACATTTCGCGTGCCTCCGGCGGCCGTTCGTACACGAACTCCTGGAGGAGATCCGGCTCGACGAATTGAACCGGCGGGGTCGCCCGCGTCGAGGGCTGCGAGGCAAAGCCATGGGCCAGGTCCCACGGGTGGACGTCGGGGGTTGTCGAAGCCGGCGTCGCCGTGAGCCATACTGGCGCGGCCGGCCCCTGCGCGGCGCGCGCCCTCACGTTACCAGATGGGGCAATACGGTACATGGCCTCCTCTGCATCGCTTACCTCACCTGCGACCTCGGTAGGCTCGACCTCGGGAGCGACCTCGATCAAGAGCCTGGTCCTGGAAACGGGGATCACTGGCATGTCGTTCTCCTCGGCGTTCTATACAAATCCTATCTCGTCCCAGGTTACCGTTTGGCGATGAATCCACGATGAATCGACCCGGATAGCAATGCAACGGGAACCCCATAACCGGTGTGGTCTCATGGGGCTACTGGTGGGTATGCTGGTGCTGCCCGCCATGCACGTGCGGGTGGCGAGCGAGCATCTACAGCGGTATTCTGAGTGCGTTCGAGCCCGCGAGAGCGTGAGAGACCGAAAGGCGGCGAGAGCAATGGCTGAATTCGCAGCGGTATCCGGAGTGGATGATCTTCGAGAGGGTGAGATGCGGGCGTTCGATGTGCATGGCACCGAGATCGCCGTCGCCAACGTGGGGGGCGAGTTCCTCGC
>Ga0126307_10001083_pt1 | contig 17943 bp, 20 predicted proteins | sample Plot28_FD_89955 | JGI IMG/M metagenome (GOLD analysis project Ga0126307, IMG submission 89955) | Serpentine soil microbial communities from UC McLaughlin Reserve, CA, USA - Plot28 | ecosystem: Environmental > Terrestrial > Soil > Grasslands | place: USA: UC McLaughlin Reserve, Lake County... | reverse complement strand
ATAATCGGGGCTTGCCCCGACTGCGGCAGCGGCCTGACCCGCCAGGAGGGCTGCGTCGTCTGCCACTCCTGCGGGTACTCGAAGTGTAGCTAGAATACCGACGGCGGCCTGCGAGGGACGGACCTACCCGGTCCGTCCCTCCTTTTATACCCCTGCGTCCCTGCGCTCCCTATCCAGGCTTTGATCTTCGAAAGACGCGGGATCTTCCGAGGGTTCTATGTGGATGAAGAAGGTGCTCTGGGGCAACGCCTCGGCGACCTCTCCTTCTATCTTCTCGGAGAGGTCGTGGCCCTGCTTCACGGTCCACTGGCCAGGCACGAGCACGTGCATCGAGACGAAGCGGCGTTGCCCGGCCGCCCGCGTGCGTAAGGCGTGGAACCGGATCCCCTGTCGCTCGTAACGCGACAGAATTCTGGAGATAACTTCCTGGTCCTCCGGGGGCAGGGCCCGATCCAGCAATCCCTCCGCCGTGTCGCGCAGCAACCGGAACCCCGTCCAGACGATGTTCGCGGCGACGATGAGCCCGATCACGGGGTCGAGAACGAGCCACCCGGTGAGGTACACCATCGCGACGCCGAGCACAACGCCCACCGAGGTCCATACGTCCGTGAGCAGGTGCTGCGCGTCGGCCCTGAGCGTGATCGAACGCAGCTCTCTTCCCGCCCGCAAGAGTACGAGCGCGACAACCCCGTTGAGGGCGGCGGCGGCGAGCGTGACGGAGAGGCCGAGCCCCACGTTCTCGAGTGGTTGCGGGTCCATCAGCCGGCCCCACGCCGTAACCCCGATCCAGCCAGCAGCGATGATGATCAGGGCGCTCTCCAACCCGCTCGAGAAGTACTCCGCCTTGCTGTGGCCGAAGGCGTGCTCCTCGTCCGGCGGGCGCACCGCAAACGTCAGCGCCCACAGCGCCGCCACCGCGGCGACGAGGTTGACGACGGACTCGGCCGCGTCGGAGAAGAGCCCGACGGACCCCGTAAGATAATAGGCCCCAAGCTTGAGCCCGATCGTAGTTACCGCAGCCGCTATCGAGAGCACAGCGTAGCGGCGCGCAGATCCACCGTTCGTCGCGCTCCCCTTCGTCACAGCCGCCTCAGCCGGGGAAGAAGTGCGCCCCGCAAATCAGCAAGAGCTTCCTTGAATGTCGGGATCTCAGCATCTCCACGTTCTACCATCTTCCCCATAAACCCGGCCACAAATCCCTCGGCCCACCCTTTCCTTCACCATGCCACCATGTATTCGGCCCGTAGAGCCCGGAGGCTGCTAATCTACCCACCGGCTCTTGGAGCAGTGTCGAGGCTACTTCGCCTCCCGGACCGTAGTATCTCAACCAGAGCACGACAGCGAAAACACGGGGTCTTCCTGAAGTTCATGGTTAACTTTCGATAAGCGACGCGCCATCTATCCTGTTCTGTCGCACCTCGCGAATACGTCCATGTGCAGGACTTTTGTCTCCAGATAGTCGGCTTGCTGGTCGAGATTCGTGGACGAGAAACGAGACAACCCAGGTCGTACGAATAAACCGGATATCGAGGTACAGGGTTGTGGGCATGATCGTGGAGGGGCAGATATGGTTGAAGGGAAGGGGCCAGATGGATACACTTTGCCACGGAGAGGTGGCAGAGTGGTTGAATGCGGCGGTCTCGAAAACCGTTACGTCGGTAATCCCGGCGTCGGGGGTTCGAATCCCCCCCTCTCCGCGTTCTAAGCCAGTCAGCCAGTCAGCACGCCGTCCGGCTTCGCCGGACGACTTGTCAGCACTTCAGCACGCTTCGAGCCTGCGGCTCTCGCTTGTCAGCCGGTCAGCTTTTCCTTGAACAGTGTCGCCTATGCTCACGGATCGGAACGGTACAGCGAAAGCTGCCTTTAGCGCACGGTAGTCATATTTCCACACTCTTGCTGATAGGCTGAAATCTGACAAGCGAAGCCTGGCGAAGCCGGGCGCAGCGTGCTGAAATGCTTCCCTACGCGTATCATGCTCCAAATGATCTGGCTTTGTTTCGGGGTGGAGAACTAGGCGTGCGCAAGACCGGTGATTCCAGGGTTTGGGATGCGGTAATGATCACGGCCGGCTTCTGGGTGCTCATGGCCTCGCTTTGGATGTATGTCGATTACATAGGCGGCACCCTGGAGAGGATCGCGTCGCGGTCGATGGCATACCACGTGGACTTCGACAGCTTCTGGCGCTCGGCGAGGGCCATGCTCGAAGGACGGAACATCTACGAGACGGGGGTCGAGTTGGTAAACCTCAATCCCCCTCTCTGGACCGTGCTCATCTCGCCACTAGGGCTGCTCGAGCCGATCACGGCGTACAGGGTCTTCGTCTTGATCTCGCTGATCTTGGTCGTCGGCTATCTGGCGTGGACCGTGGAGGAGCTGCGCCTGAGGCCGGGGTTAACGGTGGTCGGGGTCGTCATGCTCCTCCTCTCATCGCCGCTGCTCGCTACGCTGGCGCTCGGGCAGGTCTATCCCGTGCTGGCACTGGGGCTAGTGGCGGCCTGGGTGGCGGATAGGCGGGAAGGGCAGGAGATCTCCGGCGCGGCCCTTGGCGTGGTTGTTGCCTTGAAGCCTTCACTACTCCCCGTGCTCCTGTGGCCGCTCGTGAGGCGGCGGTGGAGGGCGTTGGTCGTCGCGCTCGTCTCCGGGACGGTGGCCACGCTCCTCGGGATCATCGTGCTCGGTCCTGGGACGACGCTGGACTACATCGGGGTCTTGAGGGAGCAGTCGGTCAGCGCCTACTGGGATAACGCATCCCTGCCCTCTGCGGCGGCGAGGTTGTTTACGGAAAACCCCTACGCCCAGACCGTCGCGACGTTACCGTGGATGGTCCCCGTTGCGTACGCGCTGGGGATCGGGGCTATTGTCCTCACCGCCGCGAGGGTCAGGCACGGCCAGGAGGTGGGGTTGTGGGCACTGGTTGCGGCCTCGCTCCTGGCCTCGCCCATCGCGTGGCACAACTATCTGGTGTTGCTCGGCCCCGGCATCTTGCTGCTCCTGGCGCGGGGCAGGGCGGCGACGGCTTTCTTGCTGCTCGCGTTGCAGTCTATACCGGCGCAGTGGCCCCTGATCTGGAACGATAGGGGTACGGTCGCGGCTTCCCTGGCGATGACGCTCTATCTTTACATCCTGATCTCACACTGGCTGGCCCTCCTGGCCGCAACGAGGGACACCTCGAAGGGACCAGAGGTGGGTAGCGTGAAGCGTGCTTGAGTGGCATTATCTTCGTTGGGGTATAGGTACTGAACGCTCCCTAGCGGAAAGGTCAAAGAGATGGCAGAGACCCTCATGCAGCGTGTGGTCGAAGCATTACCCTTTCTGGACAAGATCGCCGAGGACGTTCAGCCGAAGGTGCAGGAGGCCGTCGAGGCGGGCGGCACGAGGGCGCGCAACGTGCTCGACGGCGTCTGGCTCGAGGCGCCGCTGCACCCGGTTCTAACGGACGTGCCTGTGGGATCCTGGACCGCTGCGCTCGTCTTCGATGGGCTCGACATTGCTACCGGGAAGGAGTCCGTAAGGCACGCTGCCGACACCTCGCTCGTTTTCGGGACCCTGGGAGCGTTCGGGGCCGCTGTGACCGGGCTCTCCGACTGGCGGTACCTGGGTGGCGGGTCGAGGCGGATGGGAGTGGCGCACGGGCTTCTGAACACGATCGGGCTCGTCCTTAGCGTCATCTCGCTCGTCCTCCGGGCCACGGGGCGCAGGAACGCTGGGCGCCTGACCTTTCTCACGGGGTACTCCATCAGCGGTATAGCAGCCCACCTCGGTGGGGAACTCTCTTACCACTACGGGCTGCGCGTGAACAGGAACGTCTTCGAGGAGGACGGTCCCGATGAGTTCGTTCCCGTACTCGGCGAGGTCGAGCTGGCGCGAGACGAGCTGCGCCGGGTCGAGGTCCGAGGGGTAGGGGTCCTGCTGAGCCGCTCTTCCGCCGGCGAGGTCTGCGCGATAGCCGCCACGTGCAACCACTTCTCCGGCCCGCTCGAAGCGGGCGACCGGGAAGGCGACACCGTAGTCTGCCCGCTGCACAGCTCACGCTTCGACCTGTGTAGCGGCGAGGCCATCGACGGTCCAGCCGTCTTCCCCCAGTCTCGCTACGAGACCAGGGTGCGCGACGGGAACATAGAGGTCAGGGCCGCCACGGAGAACATCCAGAAGAAAGTCAGGTAGCTTGCCAGCACGCCTGCTACGCAGGCTTGTCAGCATGTCAGCATGCTCAGGCTGAAGCCTTCGCTTGTCAGCCAGTCAGCGTGCGCAGGTCCCCTGCTGAAGTGCTGAAAGCGAGGGCCAAAGGCCCGAAGCGTGCTGACAAGCTGCTGAGGGCAGCGAGCTGACTAGCTTTTTTCCAGCGTCTCCAGGGCTTCTGCGGCGGCGCGGCGGAGAGTACGGTTGGAGTCGACCTGGAAGACCTTCTGCAGGTCGGCGCGGGCGCGGGCCGTCTCGCCCAGCGAGGCTAGGGCCGAGGCCCTGTTGTAGTAGGCGATGCCGAGTTTGGGATCTAGCTTGATGGCCTGATCCGTGGCTTCGAGGGCGGCGACGGGGTTGCCCGACGCGTCGAGGCTAGCCCCGAGGGCCGAGTAGTAACGGGGGAGGGGACGGCGGGCGGAGATCTCATCGTAGAGGTCGGCCGCCTTCTCGTACTCGCCCTTGCGGAAGGCGGTACCAGCCCGGCGTTCGTCCGGGGTGACGGCGCGGGTCATCAGGGCCGTCAAGACGGCGGCGCCGCCGAGGTAGACGAGCAGGACGGGGCCGTAGTTCTCGACGGTCGCGAGGTTCATCACGAAGGGCAGGCCGGCGATAAAGACGCCCGTGGAGAGCGGTGGGATCAGACGCAGAAAAAAGTCCTTGTAGGCCCGTACGCGCAACAGATCCCTGTTCTGACGGCCGATCAAGAACATGAACACCACCAGGATGGCGAGCGCGCCGAGCGTCGGATAGAGGAGCTTCAAGAGAGCTCTTCCAGCATCCTCCGGGCGGCCGACCGGAAGCGACGGGGGAGGTCCGTCTCCTGCGCCTTCTCGAGGTCCTTGATGGCCCTGCTCTTCTTCCCCATCCTATGCAAGACGAGGGCGCGGTTGTAGTAGGCGAGGCCGTACTCGGGATCGTCATTGATCGCCTGGGTCGAGGCTTCCACGGACTCCTCGTGACGCTCAGCAGCCCCGAGGGCGGCTCCTAGAAAGGCTCTGTTGCGGGCTAGCGGCTTCTCCTCGACCAGCTCCCTGTAGAACTCGGCCGCCCGTGCGTAATCGCCGCTGCGGAAGGCCCTGTTGGCCCTGCGCTCCAGGGAGGAAGCGGAGAGGAAGCTCGCGCCGACTATCACGATACCGGAGACGGCCATCCAGGCCAGGAGCGTCCATTCCTCTCCGTAGCTCTGGACCACGAACAGGCTCAGCACCATCAGGAGCAGGGCGCAGAAGGGGAGGGCCCTGCGGGCGAGATCTCTCCAGGCCTTGGCCCTCGCCAAGTCGCGGTTGGCGGCGTAGATCGTCTGCCAGCTCACGAAGAGGAGCAGGAAGATCAAGACTATCGTTATCGCTCCCGTGCCCACGTTCCCCCTTGAGAGCCGACCGATGCTGGCTCGAGACTCTCCAGCACCCCGAGCGCAGGGGCGACCAGCCTGTCGAAGTCCTCATCAGAGAGAGCGGCCCGCGCCCCTTCGACGCAGACGGGTTTCTGGAGCCCGATCCAGGACTTGCATCCCCCGTACCCATCCCAGTAAGGAAGCTCGACCATTTCGGGAAGCAGATACGTGCGTAGGAGGAGCACCGTCAGCGGCTTCTTTGGACGCCACTTGAAGCGGCTCTCGGCGTACTCGGACGTCCACATGTGGTGCGCCTCGAGCGCCGAAAGCTCTTCGGCCTCGGAGATTTCGTAGGCGCCTTCGACTTCCGCGAACGAGGAGACGCGCAAAGGGCCGTCATCGGCGAGGTCGGGGATCTCCTCCATCAGGCCGCGGTATTCCTGTTTCAGTAGTTCCGGCCTCTGGTGCTCGTAGCCTGGGAGGAGCAAGAAGCGTGCCTGGGGTAAGGCGAAGGCTTTCTCCCTTATACCGCCCTTCCTCACGACGAGCGCTGTCTTCCCGCGCTCCAGCGCCCTGATGGCGACAGCCCACTCCTTGAGCGCGTGCTGTAGAGTATCCAAGACATCACCTCTCGTATAATGCGACCGTTGCACCAGGGATTATATGACGAGAGCGTTCCGGCTTCGATAAAGGAGGCACAGGTGAGCAAGCAGGAGACGCCGCACCGCGTAGAAAGAGACTCGATGGGGGAGGTGAAGGTCCCAAGGGAAGCCCTCTTCGGCGCCCAGACCCGCCGCGCCCTGGATAACTTCCCCGTAAGCGACCTCCGGTTCCAGAGACGGTTTATCCAGGCCCTCGGCGCCATAAAGCTCGAAGCCGCCGTCGTTAACAACGAGCTGGGGCTGCTCGACGACGAGCTCGAGGAAGCCATCGTAGAGGCGGCTAAGGAGGTCGTCAAGGGACGGCTTGACAACCAGTTCGTGGTCGACATCTTCCAGACCGGTAGCGGCACCTCCACGAACATGAACGCCAACGAGGTTATCTCCAACAGGGCCATCCAGATCCTGGAAGGCGAGCTAGGCTCCAAGAGCCCGGCCCACCCAAACGACCACGTCAACCAGGGCCAGTCCTCGAACGACGTTGTCCCGACGGCCATCCACCTCTCCGCGCTCGTCGCCATCAAAGAGGATCTGCGCCCCGGCCTGCGGAAGCTCCAGGAAGCGCTCGACGTGAAGGCCCGCGAGTTCGATGATGTCGTCAAGACAGGGAGGACGCACCTCCAGGATGCCACCCCGATCCGTCTGGGCCAGGAGTTCAGGGGTTACGCGGGCCAGATAGAACGCGGAGTAGAGCGCGTCGAGAAGGCAGTTGAAGACCTCGCCGAGGTCGCCCTCGGCGGCACCGCCGTCGGGACGGGCGTCAATACCCATCCCGAGTTCGCCTCCAGAGTCTGCGAGAGGCTCAGCTCCCGCTTTGGCGTCGAGGTACGCGAGACGGAGAACCACTTCCAGGCCCAGAGCGCGATGGACGCTGCAGTTTTCGCAAGCGGCGCCTTGAAGACCGTGGCGGTGAGCCTGCTCAAGATCTCCAACGACATCCGCTGGCTCGGGGCGGGGCCGCGGGCAAACCTCGCCGAGATAGCGCTCCCCGAGGTGCAACCAGGCTCATCCATCATGCCCGGCAAGGTGAACCCCGTAATCGCCGAGAGCGCCACCATGGTCGCCGCGCAGGTCATAGGCAACGACGCCACCATCGCCCTCGCCGGAGGGAGCGGCAACTTCGAGCTAAACGTGATGCTCCCGGTCCTCGCGTACAACCTGATCCAGAGCATAGAGATACTGGGCTCAGCCTCGGCCAACCTCGCCGACCAGTGCGTCTCCGGCCTCAAGGCGACCGACCGCGGTCCCGAACTGGTCGAGCAGGGTCTCATGCTCGCCACGGCCCTCGCTCCAGTGGTCGGCTACGACAAAGCCGCGGTGATCTCCAAAGAGGCCTACAAGACAGGCAAGACCATCCGCGAGGTCGCCCGCGAGAGTACAGAGCTCTCCGAAGAAGAGCTCGACCCTTTATTGGACGCACGCAAGATGACGTAGATCTTGGACCCGCCGGATGAGACGTTGCTGATGTTTCGCTATTGTTAGAATGAGTCCATGGACGTTGTTCGTCAACAGGTTACCGCGGATGAGTTGCTGCGCATGCCCGACGACGGGTTCCGGTATGAACTCGTACAGGGAGAGTTGCGGCGGATGAGGCCGGCGGGAAACGTACATGGACGTGTGGCCATGAACTTCGGGATTGCGCTGGGTGGCTATGTCAAGGCCCATGATCTCGGTACCGTGTACGCCGCCGAGACGGGCTTCAGGCTCTCCAGCGATCCTGATACGGTGCGAGCGCCCGACGTGGCTTTCGTGGGCCAGGCCCGCGTCAGAGCGGTTGGCGAGGTCGAGGGGTTCTGGCCCGAGGCGCCGGATCTGGCGGTCGAGGTGATCTCATCTAGGGACAGCTACTCAGAAGTCGAGGAGAAGGTCTTCGGCTGGCTCGATGCCGGTACGAAGATGGTCGTCGTGATCAACCCTCGACAGCGTTCGGCCACCGTTTACAAGTCACCGAGCGACATCACTGCGCTCGCCGAGGCCGACGTTCTGGCCGGCGGAGACGTCGTACCCGGTTTCGAGCTTGCAGTCCGGGAGATCTTCGCGTAGTCGTTCGGAGGGTGCGCGCTGCGACGGAGTCCCGGTTATAATGGGCGGCCAGGGAACAGGAGTGACGAGCATGATCTCTACGCCGACGACACCAGTCGATGAGCCTGTGCCGGGCTCCGCGGAGGAGCTAAGGCGGTTCGCGGTTTTGCAGGCGAAGCTCGGGCCGCTGGCGCGGCGGGTACTCTCTGATCCGCGCGCCTCCCAGACGGTCATCGTGGTGCCGAGCCTCACGCTCGATGGCGAGGAGCTGGCGAAGATCCCTGGCGCGCACCACTACGAGGAACGGCTACTCTGCATGCTTATGCTCTTGCGCCTACCCCGCACCAACGTCGTCTACGTCACGAGCCAGCACATCGCGACGGCCATAGTCGACTACTATCTGCACCTGCTGCCTGGCATCCCTCTGCGCCACGCCCGCAGCCGGCTGACGCTCCTCTCCTGCCACGACGCCTCAGACGTGCCGCTCACGCAGAAGATCCTCGACCGTCCGCGCCTGGTGGAGCGGATACGCTCTGCGATCGCCGATCCCGAAGCGGCCCACCTGACGTGCTTCAACAGCACGGCACTGGAGCGTACTCTCGCCGTTCGGCTGGGCATCCCGCTTTATGGCAACGACCCGCAACTCAACTACCTCGGGACCAAGAGCGGCAGCAGGCAGGCGTTCAGGGAGGCCGGGGTCTCGCTGCCGGACGGCCTCGAGCACCTGCGTGACGGGGACGACGTGGTCGAGGCCATCGTCGAGCTCAAGCGCCGCAAGCCCGGGCTGCGAAGGGCGGCCATAAAGCTGGACGAGGGTTTCTCGGGTGAGGGGAACGCGGTCTTCCCCTACGACGGCGCGCCCGAGGGGAGGGCTCTCGCGCGCTGGGTCAGGGACGAGTTACCGAGGCGCATAAGGTTCGAGGCCGAGGGAGAGACCTGGGAGCGTTACGGGCGGAAGTTCGAGGAGATGGGCGGCATTGTAGAGTGCTGGCTGGAGGGTGAGGAGGTGCGTTCGCCTTCAGTGCAGTGCCGCATCAACCCGCTTGGAGAGTCGACCATCGTCTCCACCCACGACCAGATCCTGGGAGGGCCTTCAGGCCAGATCTTCCTCGGCAGCACCTTCCCCGCCGACGCCGAGTACAGCCGCGATATCAAGGAGGCCGGAAACAGGGTAGGGAAGGTGCTCAAGGAACGCGGTGCCCTGGGAAGGTTCGCCATCGACTTCATCTCCGTCAGGCGCGAGAAGGGCTGGGAGCACGCTGCCATCGAGATCAACCTCCGTAAGGGCGGCACCACGCATCCGTACCTGATATTGCGCTTCCTGACTGACGGTACCTACGACGCGAACGATGGACTGTACTGCACGCCCACGGCCAAGCCCTGCTACTATTACGCCTCGGACAACCTCCAGAGCCCCGCATACAAGGGCCTGACCCCCGACGACCTCGTAGATATCGCCGTCGATAACGGCCTCCACTTCGACGGCGCGTCCCAGCAGGGGGTCGTTTTCCACCTCATCGGGGCGCTCTCCCAGTACGGCAAGGTCGGCACCGTGTGCATCGGCGACAGCCACGAGACCGCCCAGAAGTACTACCGGGACACCGTCGCGGTTCTAGACCGCGAGGCGCAGCGGTAACGGGCTCAGTCGGACTAGTTTACAGCGTCTTGTATCAGGCTCGAGCCTGATACAACAGACCCCGCGCCCTGAGCAATCAGCAAACAAGAGGCTGAAATGCTGACTAGCTGACCAGCGCGAGAGCGGCAGGTTCATCCTTCCACTCTCGCTTCAACCGGCGAACAGCGTGTAGGCTCCGTACGCCAACAGTGCGGCGAAGGCAAGGGTGACCGGGACCCTCACCGCGGCGGGCAAGCCTCCCCACACGCCCTTGATCCACCGTCCGAATCTTCCCATCCTCACACCTACCCTGTCGAAGAGGCGGGCGAGGAGCAGGAACTCGCCGGCGAGCAGCCAGAGCCCGATGGCGATGATGATGTAGCTCGGGCCCGGCGTTGGAATAAACACGAAGCCCGCGATTATGAGTATGGGGCCACAGGTGAAGCTGAAAAGCCTCCAGTATCTCCACACCAGGCCCTGCCTCGTGCGGCGCTGGTGGAGGTGGTAGCGGCTCTGGTAACGGTGGCCGGCGTCGATCTCCCTGAAGGTCCGCCAGTGCCGCCAACCCTCTTTCGCCTTTTCGATCGCACGCCCGATATATTCGAACCGTCGCACCGGCGTAGTTAGAACAACGATCCGCTGAAAAGCAAGAGGTAGGCGACGTAAACGAGCGCTGCGACACAAAGCGCGCTAACCAGGATCACAGCGACCTTGCCCAAGACAGAAGCCCGCCAGACATTGTGGACGAGTCGCCCGAGCTTCCTCAGCCATACTTCGAGCCAGTCGAGGAAGCGGGCCACTGGGAGGACTTCGCCGGCCAGGATCATGAGCCCGATAAAGACCGTGGCCCAGCCTGGGCCGGGCAGGGGGGCGAGGAGTAGGCTGCCCAGGACGATGACGGCGCCGAGGGTGATCAGGATGATCCTCCATACGATGTGGCTCTGTTCGTCCTGCCGCCGTCGGTGGTAACGATCCTTGAAGCGTTGTCCTGGCTTGCTCTCCCTGAACTCATGCCAGTGCTGCTTTAACTGCTTGATCATATACAAATCATTCCTCATCGGGACCCGTTTGACAACCTGGCCTGGATCCGAGTCCCGCTGCGCGTAGATTGCGAAGACGTTTTCGCGGAATAAGCTGGGCCCGACAGGCGGCCTGACGTGCACGTGTCAGCCCCATGCGGTATACCGGAACCGTAGGAAACATACGAGAAGAGGAATGATGGAGAGGAACAACGGTCTATCGCGCACGGAGGTCGCCACGCTGGGGGGAGGCTGTTTCTGGTGTCTCGAGGCGGTCTACCAGGAGCTGCGGGGCGTCGCAAAGGTCGAGTCGGGGTACTCGGGCGGCCGCGTTGCTGACCCGACCTACAGGGAGGTATGCTCGGAGACGACGGGGCACGCCGAGGTCGTGCAGGTTACGTTCGACCCTGAAGTGGTCTCGTACAAGGATATTCTGGAGGTCTACTTCACCATCCACGACCCGACGACCCTCAACCGCCAGGGCGCGGACGTGGGGACGCAGTACCGATCTGTAATCTTCTACCACGACGATGAGCAGAGACGCATCGCGGAAGGGGTGATCTCCGACCTCGAGACCGAGGGTATCTGGAGCAACCCCATCGTGACCGAGGTGGCGCCGTTCAGCGAGTTCTACGTCGCCGAGGACTATCATCAGAATTACTTCCGCAACAACGGCTTCCAGCCTTACTGCCAGGTCATCATCGCGCCGAAGGTGGCCAAGTTCCGCAAGCAGCACCTCGACCGGCTCAAGGCGTAGCCCCTGATAGCGGTTTCCGGAAGCCTTTCGGAAACCGCGCTGGTCAGCACTTCAGCCAGTCAGCACACCGCCCTGCGGGCGGCTTGTCAAGTAGTGCTGCGAAACGCGCGGCCGGGCTTGGTGATGCGCCGGGCTGCTCGACCACCAAAGAGCTTCGAACGACGCAAGCTGAAAAGATGACTAGCTTAGACCCCCACCCAGCCCGAAGAGGTCGTCCTCCTGGCTCTGCTGCAGGGCCTCGACGAGCTCCTCGAGGCCGCCCATCCTTACCCTCATGGGACCCTCACCGGCCGGCGGCGGATCGATGGCTACGTAGTCGACCTCGTCCTCGACGGACTCTAGCGCCCTGACGAGGCCGGCGCCTGATACCTCGACGGGCTCGAGTCCGGTCCCGAAGTCCGTGGAAGCCACGAACTCGCTGGCCTTCTCCTCGGAGTCGAAGAGCGGCACGGCGCCGCGGTCGTCCACGAGTATGGTGAGCGGCCTGGCGCCGGGGACCACCTCCTCGAAGAGGAGCACGTAGGGAGGCTGTGGCATCTCGTTCGAGGCCACGGCTCAGGAGGGGCGTGGGGCCATTGTCACGAGGACGACCAGGTTCTCCTGCGTCTCGTTGCGGACGCCGTGGGGGTCCCCGGCGCGGGCGATGACGGCGTGGCCCTCGCCGAGATCCCGCTCCTCCTCGCCCACGGTGAAGCGGCCCGTGCCCTGCAGTACGTAGTAGACCTTGTCCGAGCCCTCATGGGAGTGGACCTTCTGGGTCTGACCGGGGAGGAGGCAGTAAGCGTCGTAGAAGAGGTGCTGCGAGTCGAAGAGAGCGTTCTTCTTCATCTTCTCCTCAGAGAACGCTACAGCTTCCGAAACAGCTCTGGTCTCCATGAAATCCCCTCCTTAGATCTGGTTCTACTGTTCGATCCGAAACCCCTTCGGGAACCTCGTCAGGTTGCGGCAGCCTCCTTCGGTTACGACGACAAGGTCTTCTATACGGACGCCGCCCACTCTCGGGTCGTAGACGCCAGGCTCGACAGAGATGACGTCGCCCGGGACGAGCTCCTCGTCGGCCAGCGAGACGCGGGGGGCCTCGTGGATCTCCAATCCAACCCCATGACCCGTGCCGTGGAAGAAACCCTCAGTGAGCGGCTCGCCCTCCTGCTGGTCGTGGACGTTGGTCTTATAGCCAGCCTCGTGCAACACCTCGGCGACCTCGTGGTGGACGTCTTTGCCGTTGACGCCGGCCTTGATCATGGAGAGCGCTGCTTCCTGGCTCTCGAGGACGGCGTCGTACATCTTCTGCAGCCCCTCGTTGGGCTCGCCCCTGACGAATGTGCGGGTCATGTCGGAGTAGTAGCGGGTCGAGAGGTCGACGGGGAAGATGTCGACGATGATGGACTCCCCCGCCTTCAGGGGACCGTGGCCGCGCTCGTGCGGGTCGGCCGCCTGCGGGCCGCCGGCCACTATCGTGCCGTCGGCGGCGCAGCCGCTCCTGAGGAGGTCGACGTCTATCTCGGCGCGCAGCAACTCGCTGGTAAGGGGCTCGCCACGCCAGTTCAGTACGTTGTCCTCCCCGACCTCAGACTCCTCCAGGATACCGACGGCGTGGGCGCAGGCGGCCTCGACGGCTTTCTGGGTCTTCTCGATGTTGGAGATCTCCTCCTCAGTCTTGGCGCGCCTGAGGCCATCGAAGAGCTTGCCATCGGGCGTGAGCGTGACGCCGCGGGCCCGCAGCTCGTCGGCGTAGACGACGCCGAAGTCCCCAGGCACGACGACCGGGGAGTTCGAGGCGCCGAGCTTTTCGAGGAGGTTCGCTACCGCGACGGCGTAGGCCCTGGCGCCGCTCTTCAGCTCGCGGGCGAGGTCGATGATCCCCAGCTCCTCGTAGGAGAGTAGCTCGTCCACCGGCGCTTCTTTCGCGGCCCGTCCGTACTCCAGGGAGGAGACGGCCAGGTACTTCTTGCCGGCAACGCGAAGGGAGATCACAGCGTCGGGCGCGAGGAACCCCGAGAGATGGTAAGCGTCAGCGTCGTGCTCCGGCGCCCCGATGACCAGCAGGTTCTGCCCTTCGTCCTTGTTCATAGACGTCCTTCCCCAAAACGGGTTCGCTCCGGCGTCCCATTCTACTACCGTGGCGGGGAAAATCCGTCCCCACAACCGGATATAATCGGCAGCGAGATGCACAAGCAACAGGACATGCACAGCAGGGTAGAGGAGGCGCTGGACAAGGTCCGCCCGGCGCTGCGGGCCGACGGGGGAGACGCCAGGGTAGTGGCCTGCGACGAGGAGAACGGCTCCGTCAGCATCCAGATGCTCGGGGCCTGCAAGGGATGCCCGCTCTCGCAGCTCGACTTCGTCTATGCCATCGAGAGCCTCATAAGGCGCGAGGTGCCCGAAGTGAGGGAGATCGTAGCGGTATAGGTTTCAGGCTACAGGCGTCAGGAATCCAGGCCAGAACCTACGGCGACAGCAAGTCTTCTTCCGCGGTTCCAAGAACGGCGCGCTAGACGCTGCAGGGATTCGCAGCTTAGCCGAGAAGCTGAAGCCTGAAACCTGTAGCCTACTTCTCTTGCGGTGCGGCGCGCAGGGCGCCCGGCGGCAGGGCCTTCCTGGCTTCGGAGAGGGCGTCGATCGCCTTCTTGCGGCTTCGGCGGAGCCTCACGCGTCTGAGGAAGGAGGCATTGGGGAGGGCTTCGTTGGTGAGGTGGGTCAGGGTGATCATGTCGTTCGCGCAGGCCCTGTAGCCAAGGGCGCACATCTCGACGCGGACTTCGTCTGAGGGTGACTCTTCGAGGGCGTGTTGGATCTCCTCGGCCCGCTCTACTATGGCGCGGGAGAGCGCTTCGGGGGAGTTGGTGGACGGATTACGGGCCCTGTAGCCCGCGATCGCCTGGGGCGAGAGACGGTGTAAGCCGTAGGTTGGATGGCCAAACCGGCGGCGGACGATAAACGCCACGACGAGTGTCAGCGGGATTATCGGGAGCAGGTACACTACGAGCCCGTCCCGCGACAGGAACTCGAGCGCAGCCAGGGCGACTAGCTCGGCCACCAGTATCGAGGTTAGGTAGAGCTTGAACATCGCCTACGGTACCTCTCCGCCATCATCTTCGAGGGACCTAAGTCTATGTTTCGGAGAGCGATTTGGCAAGCGCGATCCTGACGGTCTGTATAATCGCGCTCATGCGAGAAGATCAGGCGCCCGAGTTCGACCTGCAGCACCCCTTCGCAAGCGCTCTCACGGTGATTCGGACCGTCCTCTTCTCACCGAAGAGTTTCTACCTTGACTTCAAGGTCGAGGGCCCCATAAAGGAACCTGCGGTCTTCGTGCTGCTGGTCGGCGCGGTCTCAGGCATCCTTGGCGCTGCGGTCGCCCTCTCATCCAATCTACTCTTCGGCGACTTCGACGCCGGGGACTTGCGGGCGGCGGTGGTGGACGCCGTTCTATTCGCGCTGCTCTCACCTGTCGGGGTGGGTGTGGCGGCGGGGGTCTACCTGCTCTCCATCAGAACGTTCGTCGGGAAGGTGTCTAACTTTACGGAGGTCTACCGCATGGTGGCCTACGCCGCCGCCGCCCTGGTACTCGCATGGATACCCGTACTGGGCGCCTTCGCCTTTACCTACGCCCTGATGGTGTTGATGGGAATAGGCATCCAATGCGTCTACAGGACCTCTTTCATGACCACTGTCGTCACGGCCCTGGTTGGCTTCGTTCCCGTTGCTTCGGTTCTGGTCTGGCTCACCATCTCCGAGGTGGCCTCCTAGAGAGCGTCTCGTACTCACGAAGGTCACGCTCGACCCTCTGCCAGAGAGCCTCGGGCATGAGGCGAGGCTTCTCGCTCGGTTCACCTCCGTAACGCTCCAGGATAAGCCGGCGCGAGATACCGAGGTAGGCCCGTCGCATCGACAGCTCGACGGGTACTGTCATCTCTCTGGGGAAGACGCGATAGGTCGAGTCCTCACGCGGACCCAGCGCCGGCGGCTCTCTCTCGTGCTGCCTCTTCGACCTTATCCTACGCTCCCACAGCTCCCGTAACGCACGCATCTCTGGGGTGTCGGAGGCTACGTTCAAAGGCCCCGTCTCGAAGTGATCCTCCGGGGTGAAGCCGAAGGACTCCTCGAAGAGGCGGGCCGTCTTGTTGGCGCCCCGCTCTCGCAAATACTCGTACTCGCTCCTCAGCAAGAGTAGCTGGGCATCGTAATACGCGCCGAGGCCTTCCCGTGTCGGACGTCTCGCATCGAGCCCTCGCTCCGCGAGCCGCATCCGTAGGGTGCCGGCACGACCCTGCAGCCTCGACCGCTGTCGCAGGAAAAGCCCGCCACCCATGAGCAGCCCGGCCGCCAGAGGTATCGCCGCGGCGATCGCCGCGGCGAAGGGGCCCGCCCACGTCGTGCCGAACAGAGGTGCAGAGAGTAGCACCAGCGCCCCGGCGGCGCAGACGACCGTAAAGCCCAGCTTCGTGGCCCGCTGCGCGCCACCTCCGGACTCCGAGTAGAGGCGTCCCAGGTCGTACCACAACGCGAGGGTTTCCTCGTCAAGGACGGTCGATGTGCGCGGACGTTGCACGCGCTCTATTCTACCCACCGTGACCAGCCGGCCTCAGAGACTCGCCCGCGCCCTCACGAACGTGCTCAACCCGTTCGCCACCTTCACGGCGCTCTTTGCCCTGGTCGCCCTCGCTGAGGCCGGTGCCTACAGAGGCGCCACCTACCTGGCGGTGGAGTTGACCGCTGCGACGGCCGTTGCGGGGTACGTGCTCGTCATGCGGCGGCGCACGCGGGTGGGGGACTTCTGGATCTCCACCCGCACCGAACGCCTCACGCCCGCTGTGTTCCTCCTGGCCGCCTTCGTAGTCCTGCTCGGCGTCCTCGCGCTCCTCGACTCCCCGCAGAACCTGTTCTTGCTGACCCTCTCGATGGGTCTGGCGAGCGCGGCGCTCGCAGGGATCACACTGCTCTGGAAGGCGAGCGCCCACTGCACCGTCACCGGACACGCTGCCGCCGCTGGGCTCCTGCTCCTCGGTCCCCTTGGTTTCGTCTTCCTCCTCGCGCTGCCGATCGTAGTCTGGTCGCGGGTGACCCTCAAAGCGCACACCCTGCCTCAGGCGCTCGCCGGCGCGACGGTAGGAGCAGGGTTCGCGGTTCTCTTTCTGGCATAGAAACAGCCTGCCGAAGAGCACCCTGGAAAGTGACCCCACCGGGATTCGAACCCGGGTTTTCGCCGTGAGAGGGCGATGTCCTTGGCCTCTAGACGATGGGGCCGCGCTGTCTGAAGCTGGAAAAGTTTACCCGACGCTCTCCGCTTCGTCAAAGCGATTCGGGCTGTCGGCCATTGTCCATCGGCTGTGCAAACCACGCTCTTCTTCTCGGGCTATCTGGACAAAATTCCTGATAGCTGACAAGCGGAAGCCGAAGGCTCGAGCGTGCTGAGTTGCTGATGGCGCGAACTGCTGAAGCTCGAGCTTCAGCAGTTCGCTCTAGACCAGCAGGCGCTGCAACTTCTCGGCTGCGTCTTCCGCCCTCAGCAGGCTGCGCTCGCGGCCGAGAAGGTGCATGGTCTCGAAGAGACCGGCGCTCACGGTGCGCCCTGTGACGGCGAAACGCAAGGGGTGTATGAGGTGGCGCGCGCCCTTCTCCTTCTCGGCAGCGAGGCCGCGTACCGCTTCCTCTATCGCGGTCTCCGTCCACTCGGGGAGCGCTGCGAGGCGTTCGACGAGCTCGGGGAAGCTCTCGCGGACGAACTCCTTGCCGAACTGACCAGCGAACTCGGCCTCCTCGTAATCGAGCGGGCCGCCGTAGAAGTAGCCGACGGAGTCGGGGATCTCGGTCGTCAGGGCGATGCGCTCCTTGAGGAGGTCCATGATCTCTCGCAGGCGCGGCCTGTCCCGCTCCAACTCTTCTTCGGTAGCCGCGCCAGACTCCACGAGCATGGGAGCGGCGAGAGCGGCGAGTTCCTCTGGACTCCTGCGCCTGAGGTACACGGCGTTCACGGACCTTAGCTTCTTCTCGTCGAGGATCGCCGGGTTGCCGCTCACGCGGTCGATGCGGAAGCGCTCGGCGAGCTCTTCCGGGGTGAAGATCTCCTCGTCCGCGGCGTAGCCGGCGCCGAGGAGCGCCAGGTAGTTGAAGAGCGCCTCGGGCAGATAGCCCTTCTCTGAGAAGTCCTCGACGCTCGCCGCGCCGTGGCGCTTGCTGAGCTTCTTCTTGTCCGGGCCGAGGACCTGGGGGACGTGGGCGAAGGCCGGGAGTGGGTTGCCGAGGGCCTCGTGGATCAGGACCTGCCTTGGCGTGTTCGAGAGGTGGTCGTCGCCGCGGATGACGTGGCTTATCTCCATCTCGGCGTCGTCGAAGGCGGCGGCGAAGTTGTAGGT
>Ga0126307_10001082_pt1 | contig 17943 bp, 14 predicted proteins | sample Plot28_FD_89955 | JGI IMG/M metagenome (GOLD analysis project Ga0126307, IMG submission 89955) | Serpentine soil microbial communities from UC McLaughlin Reserve, CA, USA - Plot28 | ecosystem: Environmental > Terrestrial > Soil > Grasslands | place: USA: UC McLaughlin Reserve, Lake County... | reverse complement strand
GGCTCCATCAGCGGCACCTGGCGCAGGGCGAGGTACAGCCCGAGGAACACGAGCCAGGCCAGGACGCCCAGCAGGATCCCGCCCGCGGCCTCGTGCCGCCCGACGGGGATCCGCCCGGACAGGCGGGCGCCCACGAGCCAGGTGGCGGCCAGGGCGAACCCGACGCCGTAGAACAGGCCCGACCCCTCCGGCGCCGCCAGCGTGGCGCCGAGCAGCGTGGCCCCCACCACGAGCGTGGCCGCGACGACCCGCCGCCGGCGCCGCCGTTCCGCCGGGGGCATGGGCAGCGCGCCCGGGTCCCGGGGGGCCGGCGTGAGGAGCCGGGGGAGCGGCAGGGCGCGCACCGGCCCGCCCGGCGGGGACACGGCGGACGCGGTCGGTTCGGCGGGCACGGCAGTCCCCGTTTCCGCCCGGCTCAGGTCGCCGGGACGCCCAGCGGGCCGCCGGTGCCGAGGCGGCGGGCCCGGTCGGCGAGGGCGGCGGCGGCCGCGGCGGCGAAGTCCATTGGCCGGTGGCCGAGGAGCGCCTCGATGCCGTGGTCGTGGACGACCACCTCGTTGGTCATCGACTCGACGAGGGCCGAGGCGGTCTGGAGGTCGACGTCGGTGACGAGGCGGAGCCAATGCGAGGACAGGCGCGGCGACAGCACCGGGACCGGCACGATCAGGCGGCGCCGTCCGGTCAGGCGCGCCACCGTCATGAGCATCGATCGGTAGGTGAGCGCCTCGGGGCCGCCCACCTCGAAGGTCCGCCCGATGCAGTCGTCCCGGCCGGCCACGCCGACCAGGTAGAAGACGGCGTCGGCCAGGGCGATCGGCTGGGTGCGGGTCTCGACCCAGCGGGGCGTGATCATGGCCGGCAGGCGCTCGACGAGCTGGCGGAGCAGCTCCCAGCTGATGCTGCCGTCGCCCACGACGATGCCGGCCCGCATCGCCGTCGTCGGGGCCGCGTCGAGCAGGATCCGTTCCACCTCGCGTCGGCTCCGCAGGTGCTCGGAGAGGTCGTCGGCGTCGTCGCCGAGCCCGCCGAGGTAGACGACCTGGCGCACCCCGGCGTCGGCGGTGGCGGCAGCGAAGGCCTTGGCCCCGGCGCGGTCCCGCTCGGTGAAGTCGGTCGTCGCCAGCGAGTGGACCAGGTAGTACGCCACCTCGCAGCCCTCGAGGGTGGCGCGCAGGCTGGCCGGGTCGTCGACGTCGCCGGCGATCGCCGAGCCGGCGCCCCGGTAGGCCTCGGGGCGGCGGGTCATCGCCCGGACGTCGTGGCCGGCGTCGACCAGGGCCCGGGCGACGTGGCCGCCGACGAAGCCGCTGGCGCCGGTCACGAGTACGTCCATGGGCGAGGACTACCCGCCGGCACTCCTCCACAACCTGTCGAGGTGCCCCTCGACGCGACGTGCGGTGGGCCCCTCCCCCGTCGGGGCCCACCGCACGAACCCGGCGTCCGGGCCCCGAGGGGCCGGCGCCGTGACCTCAGCCGGGCGTCACGCCCGGTACCCGAGCGGCCAGAGGACCTGCTCGAAGATCCAGTCGGCCGTCCGCTCGGCGATCGAGCTCAGCTGGGTGAAGGCAACGAAGTGGTCCTCGCCGGGGTAGCTGAAGAAGGTGCAGTGGTTGCCGGCGGCCCGGGCCTCCTCGCAGGTGGCACGGCCGGTTGCCTCCGGCACGAGCGGGTCGTCGACGCCGTGGAACTGCAGGATCGGCGGGTCACCGGGATCGGACTCGCCGAAGCTGAACCCGGCGACTCCCACAGCGCCGGCCACCGGCGAGGTGGCCGGGCCGCGCTCGCCCGGCCAGATGGCCGTGTCGAGGGCGTTGACGGCCCCGGCCGAGTAGCCGGCGGTGACGATGGCGCCGGGATCGATGCCGTACTCGGCGGCGTGGTCCTTCAGGAACTGGACCGACGCGAGCGTGTCGTCGTAGGCCGCACCGGCCAGGTCGATCACGTTGCCGCCGGACGGGCTGGTCCGCTACTCGATGGCCACGCCGACGTAGCCGCGGCGGGCGGAGTCGCGGGCGTAGGCGGACAGCTGGTCCTTGTCGCCGGCGACCCAGCCGCCGCCGAAGCCCCAGATGACGGCCGGCCGCTCGGTGACCGTGTCGCCGGCCGGCGGGGCGTAGACGTCGAGCTCGAGGGTGATCTGCTGGCCCTGCGAGTCGACGACCGTGTCGTATGTGATGTCGGTCGTCACCCGGACCTGCTCGGCGGCGAAGACGTGGTCGACGTAGCGGGTCCCGTCGGGCCACTGGCAGCCGACGGTGGCGGTGGCGGCCATCACCACCCCGGCGAGCGCCGGGACCCCTCGACCAAGCTGTCTCATCCCCAACTCCCCCTCCAGCGGCGCCGGCATGAACGGCGGTCACTGACGTCAGGGTCAATAGTTACCCGGAGTCGCGGTGGCAGTGCAAGCGTGGCGGCGGTCACGGCGGTCATCGATGTAGACCTTCGGTATGGCCGAGGTGCGTTCGCCGCTGCAGGGGGTCGTCGTGCGGGTCGCCGCCGCCGAGGGCGACGAGGTGGCCGCGGGCGCGACGGTGGTCGTCGTCGAGTCCATGAAGATGGAGCACGTCGTCGAGGCGGGCGGCGCCGGCACCCTGCGCCGGCTGGCCGTGCGGGCCGGTGACCAGGTCAAGGCCGGCGACCTCCTCGCTGTGATCGCCGAGGGGGTCGCGCCGGCGCCCGAGCCGGCGGCGGGGGCCGGCGCCGCCGGGGCGTCCGGCAACGGCGTCGCGGGCGCGGCGGGCGGGCTTCGCCCGGACCTGGCCGAGGTCGTCGAGCGGCACCTCGCCGGGTCGGACGAGGCCCGGGCCGAGCAGGTCGTCAGGCGCCACGCCCGCGGTCACCGAACCGCCCGCGAGAACCTGGCCGACCTCGTCGACCCCGGCAGCTTCGTCGAGTACGGACCACTCGCCATCGCCGCGCAGCGCCGCCGCCGGACCCTCGACGAGCTGATCATCCGCACCCCGGCGGACGGCCTCGTGTCCGGCGTCGGGACCGTCGACGGGAACCCGACCGCCGTCCTGTCGTACGACTACACGGTCCTGGCCGGCACGCAGGGCTACCAGAACCACCGCAAGAAGGACCGCCTGTTCGACGTCATCGAGCGGCGGCGCCTGCCGGTCGTGTTCTTCGCCGAGGGCGGCGGCGGGCGCCCGGGCGACACCGACGCTCCTGGCGTGAGCGGGCTGGACACGCTCGCGTTCGCGCTGTGGGGCGGGCTCAGCGGGCTCGTGCCGCGGGTGGCGATCGTGAACGGGCGTTGCTTCGCCGGCAACGCCGCCCTGGCCGGCGCCAGCGACGTCGTGATCGCCACGGCCGGGTCCAACCTCGGCATGGGCGGGCCGGCGATGATCGAGGGCGGCGGGCTCGGCACGTTCGCCCCCGAGGACATCGGCCCGCTCGACGTCCAGGCCGCCAACGGCGTGGTCGACGTGGCGGTCGCCGACGAGGCCGAGGCCGTCGAGGTGGCCAAGCGCTACCTGTCCTATTTCGCCGGTCCCGCCGCCACGTGGTCGGCGGGCGACCCGCTCGCCCTGCGCGACCTCATCCCGGAGAACCGCCGACAGGCGTACGACGTGCGGACCGTCGTCGCCGCCCTGGCCGACGACGACTCGGTGCTCGAGCTGCGGCCCGGCTTCGGCCGGGCGATGGTGACCGCCCTCGTGCGCGTCGCCGGCCAGCCGCTCGGGATCGTGGCGAACAACCCGTCCCACCTCGGCGGGGCCATCGACGCCGACGCGGCCGACAAGGCGGCCCGGTTCCTGCAGCTGTGCGACGCCTTCGACCTGCCCGTCCTGTTCCTGTGCGACACGCCGGGGATCATGGTCGGGCCGGAGGCCGAGGCGACCGGCCTCGTGCGCCACGTGAGCCGCCTGTTCGTCCTCGGGGCCAACCTGTCCGTGCCGTCGGGGACGATCATCCTGCGCAAGGGCTACGGCCTCGGCGCCCAGACGATGGCGGGCGGCAGCTTCAAGTCCCCGCTGTTCTGCGTGGCGTGGCCCACGGGCGAGGTGGGCGGCATGGGGCTGGAGGGGGCGGTCCGGCTCGGCTTCCGGCGCGAGCTGGAGGCCATCGAGGACGCCGCCGAGCGCGAGGCCGCGTTCGAGGCGATGGTGGCGGCGGCCTACGAGCACGGCAAGGCGCTCAACTCGGCCACGCACCTCGAGATCGACGACGTGATCGACCCGGCCGACTCCCGCCGCTGGATCACCACGCTGCTGGGCGACCGGGCCGGTCCGGGCGGCGACGGCCGGCCCGCGTGGCAGCGGGGCCCGGGCCGCAAGCGGCCGTTCGTCGACACCTGGTGACGATCTGTCACTTCGACTGGGCCCGGCGCCCGCCAGCGGCAAAGCTGCAGCGCATGAGCGACTTGTTCTCCATCGCCGGCAAGACCGCGCTCGTGACCGGAGGGTCGCGCGGCATCGGGTTGATGATCGCCCGCGGCTTCGTCGAGGCGGGCGCCAAGGTGTACATCTCGTCCCGGAAGGCCGAGGTCTGCGACGAGGTGGCGAAGGACCTGTCGGCTATCGGCGAGGCCGTGTCGATCCCGGCCAACCTGTCCACCGAGGACGAGTGCCGCCGCCTCGCCGCCGCCCTCGCCGAGCGGGAGAGCTCGCTCGACATCCTCGTGAACAATGCCGGGGCCACGTGGGGTGCCCCGATGGACGAGTTCGACGAGGCCGCCTGGGAGCGGGTGCTCGCCCTCAACGTGAAGGGCGTCTTCCACCTCACGAAGTTCCTCCGGCCGCTGCTGGAGGCCGCCGGGACCGTCGACGATCCGGCCCGCGTCATCAACATCGGCTCGGTGGACGGGCTCCACGTGCCGGGCATGGAGACGTACTCCTACTCGGCGTCCAAGGCGGCCGTGCACCACCTCACCCGGCACATGGCCAAGGGCCTGGCCCCGAAGGTCACGGTCAACGCCATCGCCCCGGGACCGTTCGAGTCGAAGATGATGGCGGCCACGCTGGCGGCGGCCGGCGACGCAATGGCGGCGGCGATCCCGATGAAGCGCATCGGCCGCCCCGACGACATGGCCGGCACGGCCATCTTCCTGGCATCCCGGGCGGGCTCGTACCTCACGGGCGCGGTCATCCCGGTCGGCGGCGGCCTGGCGACGGTGGTCTAGATGACGGGGCGGCGGCGGCCGGGCCCGCGGCCGGGCCGGGCTCAGCCGGGCTCGGGCCCTGCGGCCTGGTGACGGCGGCGGCGGAGGGACGCCCACGGGCTCGGGCGGTCGCCGTCGGTCGGCACCGCCCAGCGCACGTCGCCCTCCCGGTACAGGACCGCGGCCACCACCAGCATCCCCACGAGGCCCATCAGCGCGATCGGCTCGGCGTCGCCGTTCCACACGGCGTCGTAGCGGCCGTCGTTGCGGGCCACCGCGACGCCCATGCCGACCAGCGGCGGGACGGACACCAGGGGCGGCACGACCCACGCCAGCCGCCGCACGAGCGGCGCCGCCGGGGCCTGCCACGCCCGCGCCCGGCTCGCCAGCACCGCGAGCAGGAGGGCCAGGGCGATGCCGGCCGCGGCGGTGCCCAACGCCAGGGCGACCAGCCGCCACCCGGTCACCTCGACGTACACGAGGTGCTGCGGCATGTCGCGGCCCTGCCCCTCGGGGACGATCGCGCCGGTGGTCGGGTCGACCCGCACCCAGGCGTGGCGCAGGAGCGACTCGGGCAGGCTGAGCACGGCGGCGACCACCGCCGCGGGCACGACCGGGGTGCGCAGGGACAGGCGGTACGCACCCCAGGCCACCAGCGCCCAGCCGGCCGGGTCGAAGAAGAGGTCGAGCGTCTCGACGCGGAAGTCCACGGCCACGAGCACCAGGCCCGCGGCGATCAGGCGCAGCGGCCTCACCCGGGCGAGGGTAGCCGTCGCCCGGGTGCGCAGGGCCGTCGGCCCCGGGGCGCCGGCGGGCGCCCCCCGGGCACGGGCGTGGCTAGTTGCGCGGCACCTTCGACCAGGGCAGGTCCTTGTCGACGCGCGGCTCGCCGGGGAGCCCCAGCACCCGCTCGCCGATGATGTTCCGCTGGATCTCGGACGTGCCGCCCTCGATCGAATTGGCCCGCGCCCGCAGGAACATCTTGCGCGAGGACCCGGGCGGCCCCGTGAGGCCGAGCTGCTCGGCCCGGCGCATCTCGTAGTCGTAGTCCACGAGCCCGTCGGCGCCGAGGAGGTCGACGCACAGTTCGTAGATGCGCATGTTGACCTCGGCGAACTTCAGCTTGGCGATCGAGCCCTCGGGGCCCGGGTTGCCGGCCCGGCGGTTCTGGCTCGCCCGGATGTTGGTGAGCCGCAGGACCTCGGCGTCGACCCACACCTTCATGAGCTCGTCGCGCACGGCGGGGCGCTTCTCGCGCACCTCCTCCTGCCAGATGCGGACAGCCTCGGCGATGGCGCCCGAGCCCCGTGTCGGCGTGCCGCCGCCCCCGCCGATCGTCGTCCGCTCGTTCATGAGCGTGGTCATGGCGACCCGCCAGCCCTCGCCCACGTCGCCGATGCGATCGGCGTCGGGCACCCGGACCTCGGTCATGTAGACCTCGTTGAACTCCGCCTCGCCCGTGATCTGGCGCAGCGGCCGCACCTCGACGCCCGGGGCGTGCATGTCGAGGGCGAAGTAGGTCAGGCCCTTGTGCTTGGGGGCGTCGGGGTCGGTGCGGGCGACGAGCATGCCGCGGTCTGCGATGTCGGCCAGCGTGTTCCACACCTTCTGGCCGGAGATGACCCACTCGTCGCCGTCGCGCACGGCCCGCGTGCCGAGGCCCGCCAGGTCGGACCCGGCGCCCGGCTCGCTGAAGAGCTGGCACCAGGCGTCCTCGCCCGTGAACATCGGCCGCAGCAGGCGCTCCTTGAGGGCGTCCGACCCGGCCGTGACAACCGTGGGGCCCGCCATCGTGAGGCCGAAGAAGTGTCGCGGGTTGATCGACGGGGCGCCGGCCTGGTGCAGGCGGCTCTCGATCCGGCGCTGCTCGCGGGGTGGCAAGCCGAGGCCGCCCGACCCCTCGGGGAAGTGCACCCACGCCAGGCCCAGGTCGTACTGGCGCCCCCGGAACTCGACCGGGTCGGTCGTGCGGGGGTCCAGCTCGGCCAGAAGCTGGTCGAGGCGGTCCGTCACCACGTCGGCAGCGTCGCTCATGCCCGCACCCTACGAGACATGAACGCCATTCGGAAGTCCGACCATGACGGACGTCACGGTGGGACGGGCCGCAGCACGGACGGCCCGCCCCACCGAGGGCGCGAGCGGGTCAGCCGTTCTCGGCCAGCCCCCAGCGGCGGGCGACCCGCCGCTCGAGCGTGCTGAAGACCAGGGCGTCGATGAGGATGCCGACCGCGAGGATCACCAGCATCATCGCCATCACGCCGTCGGCGTGGCTGAAGCCCCGCTCGATCTGCAGCTGGCCGCCGATCGTCGGCTTCCCGGGCAGGACCGAGATGATCTCGCCGGCCATCAGGCTGCGCCAGGCGAACGCCCAGCCCTGCTTGAGGCCGTTGACGAAGCCCGGCAGCGACGCCGGGAGGATCACGTGACGGTAGGCGGCCACGCCGCGGGCCCCGAGCGCCCGCCCGGCCCGCAGCAGCAGCGGCGGGACCTGGTCGGAGCCGGCGATGAGCCCGTTGGCGATCGCCGGGGTCGTGCCGAGGACCACGACGAAGATGATCGTGGCGTCGGTCTGGCGGAACAGCAGGATCGCCCACGGCACCCACGCCACCGACGGCATGGTCTGGATGCCGGTGATGAGCGAGCCGAACGCCGCCCGCAGCACGCCGACCCGGGCCACCAGGGCCCCGATCACGCAGCCGATGACCAGCGACAGCACGTAGCCCTGGATGCCGAGCCGCATGGTGTTGGCCAGCGCCTCGGTCAGCAGGCCGTCGCTCGCCATGTCACCGAGCCGGCTGAAGACCTCGGCCGGCGGAGGGAAGAGGAATTCGTCCTTCCACTCCGACCACACGACGACCTGCCAGATGAGAGGGCCAGGCCGGCGGCCGCCAGCTTCGGCCAGGTGGCCGACCACGCCCGGCGCCAGCGGGGCGTCGTGTCGGCAGCGGCCTGCTCGAGGGCGTCGAGGCCCGCGAGGTCGCGGCGCAGGTCGCGCCCCCTGCCGGCGGCGGGAGAAGCGAGCCCCGCCCCGGTGCTCGACGTGTCGGACGTGTCAACGGCCGTCGGCGGCATGGCGCCGGACCTCCTCGCGCAGTCGGTCGGTGACCCCCGCCGCCACCTCGTTCACCTCGGGGGAGTCGATGCGCCGGGGCCGAGGCGCGTCCACCTCGACGATGGACGAGATGCGACCCGGGCGGCTGCTCAGCACCACGATGCGGTCGCCCAGCCGAGCGGCCTCGCGCACGTTGTGGGTGACGAACAGGACGCTGAGGCCCTGGGACCGCCACAGGTTCTCCAGCTCGTCGTGCAGGACGTCGCGCGTCATGGCGTCGAGGGCGCCGAACGGCTCGTCCATGAGCAGCACGTCGGCGTCCTGCGCCAGCGCCCGGGCCAGTGCCACGCGCTGGCGCATGCCGCCGGAGAGCTCGTGGGGCTGGCGGTCGGCGAACGCCTCCAGCCGGACGAGCTCGATCAGGGCGCCGACCCGCTGGCGGCGCTCGGCCTTGGGGACCTTGCGCAGCTTGAGGGCCAGCTCGACGTTCCCGAAGACGCTGAGCCAGGGGAACAGCGCCGCCTCCTGGAACATGAGCGCCGTGCGACCCTCGACCGCCACCGTGCCGGCCGTGGGCCCGTCGAGCCCGGCGACCAGGTTCAGCAGGGTGGATTTGCCGCACCCCGAGGCACCGACGACGCACACGAACTCGCCGGGGGCGACGTCGAGGTCGATGCGCTCGAGCGCCACGAGGGCGGAGCGGCCGATGCGGAAGGCCTTGGCCACGCCGTCCAGATGGACGGCGGGCGGGCACGGCGCGGCGGGTTCCGAGGCGGCAGGGGGTGCTGCCACGGCGACGTCACTGGTCAATGCCCGCCACCTCCGCCTCGCCACGCTCGGCGAGAAGGTCGTTGAGGATGTCGAGGTCGTAGATCCCCGACAGGTCGACGTCCTCGAGGGCGACGTAGGCGACGGCGTCGTCCTTGGACTGCTGGAGCGACGAGGCGATGGGGTCGGGGGTGAACGTCAGGTTCTCCCAGGCGCCCTGGATCGTGGCGTCCTCCAGCCGGTTGGCGGTGATCGCCTCGATGCCGTCGTTCGTAGCGGCCTGGGCGGTCTCGGGGTCGTCGTTGGCCTCGTCGATGGCGTCGAGCAGGCCGCCGATCAGCGCCCGCACGTTCTGCGGGTGCTCCTCGATGTAGTCGGTACGGACGATGAGGTGCGTGGTGACGAACTCACCGTCGGGCCACAGGTCGGCCTCGTCGACCAGCACGTGCCCGCCCCCCTCGTTCACCAGTCGGGTCGCCCACGGCTCGGGGACCCAGGCGCCGTCGATGCCGCCGTCGATGAAGGCGGCCAGCGTGTCGGCGTTCTCCTGGGGCGAGATGGCCACGTCGCCGCCGCCCGAGACGTCGGTCTCGTAGCCCTCGTCGGCGAGCCAGGCGCGCAGCGCCACGTCCTGCGTGTTGCCGACCGAGGGGCTGGCGAGCGTGGTGCCGGCCAGGTCCTCGGGGGTCTCGATGTCCTCGGACACGACGAGGGCGGCGCCGCCGGACGTCGTGCCTGACACGATGCGGATGGCGCCGTCCGACTCGGCGTAGGCGTTGATGGCGGGGTTGGGGCCGATGAAGCTGGCGTCGATCGCGCCGGAGAGGATCGCCTCGCCCACCTCGGTACCCGAGTTGTAGGTGGAGTAGTTGATCTCGGCCTCGCCGAGGGCCTCGTCGAAGATGCCCTCCTCGACGCCGATCACGGCCGGCGCGTGGGTCACGTTGGGGAAGTAGCCGAGGTTGAGCGTGCCGCTCGGCTCGCCCTCGGCGGAGGCCGCCACCTCGTCGGTGCCGCTGGCGCCCTCCGTCGCCGCGGAGGCGCCGCCGTCGTCGTCGCCGCCGCAGGCGGCCGCCGCGCCGGCCAGGACCATGAGGACGCCCAGCCACCGGAGCGATCGACGCCCCCTCCGGCGTTCCCGCCCCTTTGCCTCAAATCCGATATTCATAGTCGCGTTTTCTATAATCCGGTAGGCCCTTCCGCAAGCTGGAATGTGGAACGGTGTGTCACCATGCCGGTGTGGCCCTACCGACCAACGATCGGCGCACCGGCTCGCAGTCGGTCGAGCGCGCCCTGGCCGTGCTCCGCTGTTTCGAGACGGGGCCCGGTGACCTGGGCGTTTCCGAGATCGCCGGCCGCGTCGGCCTGTCCGTCAGCACGGCGCACCGGCTCACACGGGCGCTGACCGCCGGCGGCCTCCTCACGCAGGACCCCCGCACCGAGCGCTACAAGCTCGGCCCGGCGCTGGTGGTGCTCGGGCGCCGGGCCGAGGCGCAGCTCGGCTACGCCAGCGCCCTGCCGGCGCTCGAGGCGCTGGCCGCGACGACCGGCGAGTCCGTGAACCTGGGCATCCGCGCCGGCGACGAGGTGCTGGTGGTGCTGCACGTCGCCTCGCCCCAGCCGCTGCGCTTCGCCCAGGAACCGGGCAGCCGGGTCCCCGTCCACGCCTCGGCCATGGGCAAGGTCCTGCTGGCGTGGGCCGACGACCCCGTGCGCGAGGTCAAGAGGCTTCCGCCGATCGCCGGGTCGACCGACCGGACGATCACCGACCCCGAGCAGCTCGCCGCCCAGCTCCCGGCCATCCGGGCCCAGGGGTGGGCGCTCAACGACGAGGAACGCAACCTGGGGGTCCGGGCCGTGGCCGTCCCCGTGCTCGACCGGTCGGGACTGGCCGTGGCGGCGGTGGCCGTGCAGGGCCCGACCGTGCGCATCCGCGACGAGCGGCTGCCGGTCCTCGGGGCCGAGATCGCCGCCACCACCGCCGCCATCGCCCCCCTCCTGGCGGCCTCCTCCTGAGCTCGGGCCTTGTGTCCACGCCGAGCCGCGGGTAGAAAGTCGACCAAGCAGATCGGATTTATCGTCTCGCTCGGTCGGAGGTCAGCCCGTGTCCACCATCGCTCCCGGACCACGTCGGCTTCGACGTGCGCCGCCTCGGCGGCACGAGGGCGCAGCCGTGAACGCCGTGTCCTCCTCCGAGCCGACCGAGGCCACGGGACGCGGGGCGCGTCGGGAAGTGCTCATGGCGGCGAGCCCGCCGGCGTCGGACGCCGAGCCGCTGTCGGCGTCCGTGATGGCCGACATCGCCGCCGGGCTGGCCGAGGCCCGCACGCTGTGGCAGTCCCTCGTCCGCTACGAGCCGGACGGGCGGGACCCGGTCCGCCTGCTGGCCACCGAGCGCTACGAGGCCTGGGTCATCGGCTGGCTGCCCGGCCAGGGCGTCCGCCCGCACGACCACGGCGACGCCGCCGGCACGTTCGTGGTCACGTCGGGCGAGCTGACCGAGGTCCTGCCCCGGTTGTGCGGTGCGCCGGTCGAGCGCCGCCTCGTTCGGGGCCGCACCCGGCACGTGCCGGTCGGCCGGATCCACGACGTGGTCAACCACTCCCTGGAGCCGGCCACGAGCATCCACGTGTACTCGCCCCCACTGACCCACATGACCTACTACGACGGGATGACCCGCCGTCCCGCCGAGACCGTCGCGGTCGAGGCCGAGCAGCCCGTCCTCGGGCCGCGGGCGCCCTCGTTCCTCCTGCACCCCGCCAACCGTGGCTGACGCCGCCATCGACCGTCTCCTGGCGGACGAACGCAGGCGGATCGCGCCCCGCGCCACCCCGGCCGACCTGGCCGGGGTGGTGGCGCGCGGCGGGCTGGTGGTCGACATCCGCCCCGTCGACCTGCGGGACCGGGACGGGCTGCTCGACGGCGCCCTGGTCGTCGGGCGCAACGTGCTGGAGTGGCGCCTCGACCCCACCAGCCCGTGGCGCCTCGACGAGGTCACCCGGCCCGACCAGCGCATGGTGCTGTTCTGCGACGAGGGGTACGCCTCGTCGCTCGCAGCCGCCGCCCTCGTCCGCCTCGGCCTCCGGCGCGCCACCGACCTCGACGGCGGCTTCCAGGCCTGGCGCCGCTGGCGAGACGCCACGGCCTCCCGCTGAGCGCCTCCGCCAGGGCGTGTCCTGGCCGGGGGTGAGGCCGAACCGAACGAAGTTCGAAGAACCTATTGCACACCGCGTGAAAGAAGGGCAGCATTGCCCGCGGTGAGTGAGACAGTTGTCACAGACGGCCGCGCCGGTCGGGCCGCTCGCACACGCAAGGCCGTCGTCGATGCGCTCCTCGCTCTCATCGACGCGGGCAACCTCCGGCCGACGGCCCGCGAGGTCGCAGACGCCGCCGGGGTCTCCCTCCGGTCGGTGTACGTCCACTTCGACGACGTCGAGTCGCTGTTCCTGGCGGCGTCGGCCCGTCACTACGAGCGGATCCAGGCGCTCGTCACGCCCTGGGATCCCGACGCGCCGCTCGACGAGCGCGTCGACGCCCTCGTCGCCCGGCGCACCCGCATCTACAAGGAGGGCGCGCAGGTCCGCAGGGCGGCCCTCCTGCAGGCGCCCTCGTCGCCGGCGCTGCGCAACGCCCTGGAGCGCGGGCGCCGGGCGGGGCGGGCCGAGCTGGAGGCCGTGTTCGCCGCCGAGCTCGGCCGCGTGGCCGAGGCCGAGCGCGCGCGGCTGCTGGCCGCGCTGGAGGTCGTCGCCGGGGCGGGCACCCACGAGAACCTCACCACGCATCCCGGCCTCGACGGGGCCGACGAGGGGGTCGCGGGCCTGATGCGCGACCTCGTCCACGCCACGCTGACGGCCTGGGGTGTCGGCCGTGGCCCACGACCAACGACCACCGGGCCGGCCTGACCGACCACGTGGCGTCCGCACGCAGACAGGGGGACCGAGTGCGATGACGACACCGACCCAGGCGACGCGCCCGGACCGGTTCACCGACCGCCTGCAGTCGCTCGCCTTCCTCGCGCCGCTGGCGGCGCTGGTCCTCGTGCAGCAGGTGCTGTTCCCGGCGCCGTTCGGCGTGGTGCTCAACGGCGCTCTCGTCGGCGGTCGGGTGGCGCTCATCGCCCTCGGCATCGCCCTCGTGTACCGGGCCAACCGCATCGTGAACTTCGCCCAGGGCGACCTGGGCGCGGTCCCGGCGTCGCTCGCGGTCATGCTCGTGCTGTCGTGGGGCCTGAACTACTGGCTCGGCTTCGTGATCGGCCTGGCCGCCGCCCTGCTGCTCGGCCTGCTCGTCGAGACGCTGATCATCGCCCGGTTCTTCCGGGCGCCCCGCCTGGTGCTGACCGTGGCCACGATCGGCATCGCCCAGCTGCTCACCGGCGCCGGCCTGCTGCTGCCCCGGGCCTTCGGCGAGACGTCGTTCGGCGACCGGATGCGCCAGCCGTTCTCGGCGGACTTCGAGGTCGGCGGCACGATCTTCAACGCCACCGACATCTTCACGATGATCGTGGTGCCCGTGGCGTTCGTGGCGCTGGCGCTGTTCCTGCGCCGGAGCAGCTTCGGCATCGCCATCGTCGGGTCGGCCGAGAGGGCCGACCGGGCCGCCAGCCTCGGCATCCCGGTCCGGCGGCTGCACACGGTGGTGTGGGTGATCGCCAGCGTCCTCGCCTACCTTGCCATGTTCCTGCGGGCCGGCACGGTGGGCCTGCCGATCGGCGAGGTGCTGGCGCCGACGTTCCTGGTCCAGGCGCTGGCGGCCGCCGTGTTCGGCCGCTTCGAGCAGCTCACGACGATCGCGGCTGCCGCCATCGGCCTCGGCATCGTCGACCAGGCCATGACCTTCCAGGACGGCAACAAGCCCGGCTACAACGACGCCGTCCTGTTCGTCATCGTGTTGGTGGGCCTGCTGGTGACCCGCAGAGGCGGCGGTGGCCGCGTCGACGCCGACTCGTCGTCCACGTGGCAGGCCGCCCGCGAGACCCGCCCGATCCCGCGGGAGATGGTCGGGCTCCCCGAGGTCCGCGCTGCCCGGGTCGCGATCTGGGCCGTGCTGGCCGTGGCGGTCCTGACCCTGCCGCTGTGGCTGTCGAACAGCCGGATCAGCCTGGCCACGGTCATCGTCCTGTTCGGCATCGTGGCGGCCTCTCTGGTCGTGCTCAGCGGCTGGGCGGGGCAGGTGAGCCTCGGGCACATGGCGTTCGTGGGCGTGGGCGCCGCCGTGGGCGGGGCCCTCACCTCCAACCGCGACCAGGACCTGGTGGTCGCCGTGTTCGTCGCCGGCCTGGTGGGCGCGGTGGCGGCCGTCGTCGTCGGGTACCCGGCCATCCGCCGGCGGGGGCTGACCCTCGCCGTGTCGACGCTGGCCTTCGCCCTGTTCGTGTCGTCCTACGTCCTCAACCGGACGATCTGGGGCGATCGGCTGCCGGGCCGCCGGATCGACCGGGGCACGCTGCTCTGGAGCATCGAGATGACGAACGAGACCCGCTTCTTCTACGTCTCGCTCGCCTTCCTCGGCCTGGCGCTGCTCATGGTCAACGGCGTGCGCCGCAGCCGGACCGGCCGGGTGCTGGTCGCCATCCGCGAGAACGAGAAGGCCGCCCGGTCCTACGGCATCAACGCCACGCGCACGACGCTGGCCGCCTTCGCCCTGTCCGGCTTCCTCGCCGCCGGCGCCGGCGCCCTCTACGTCCACCAGCAGCAGGGCCTGGCCGTCGAGCCGTTCCTGACCCAGCGCAGCCTCGACCTGTTCTCGATGGTCGTCATCGGCGGCCTCGGGTCGCTGCCGGGCGCCCTCCTCGGCGCCGTCTACGTGCGCGGCGCAGACTTCTTCCTACCGCTCGACTGGCAGTTCCTGGCCACCGGCGCCGGCCTGCTCCTGGTGCTCCTGCTCCTGCCGTCGGGGCTGGGCGGCCTGCTGGCGGACGTGCGCGACGGCGCCCTGCGGCGCATCGCCACCCGCCGGGGCCTGGTCGTCCCCAGCCTCCTGGCGGACGTCCGGGTCGAGGACCCCCACGAGGACCGGTCCCTGGCCGAGGCCGTGGACGCGGCCAAGGCGTCCGACCGGGCGTCCGCGCCGCCCGGCGGCCTCGTCACCGCCACCCGGCCCGCGACGAACGGTGCGGACGGGGCCGACCTCGCCGACGCGGCCTCGCCCGACGAAGGCCGCCCGACGGGGGCGCCCGGGCCGACCGGGCCCGGGCCGACCGAGCCCGGGCCCGGGACCGAGGCCGAGGAGGTGACCCGGTGACCGAGGCCGATGCCGCCGTCGAGGCCGAGGTGCGGGAGGCGGTCGACCACGCCGGCGCCGAGGCGACCGCCGCCGACGTCGAGCGGGTGGACGAGGTCCTGGCCGAGGCCGACGACCCCGTCGTGGCGTCGGGCGGCCGCCTGCACCGCTGGCTGATGGGCGTGACCGGTGGCGCCAGCGCCTACCCGCTCGCGGTCCTGTTCGGGCTCAACATGGTCGACGAGCTCGACCGCACCGCCTTCGGCGTCCTCACCCCCGAGATCCAGGACCACTTCGACCTCGACCTCGGCGGCGTGCTCACCGTCATCTCGCTGTCGCTCGTCGCCGCCCTGCTGCTCGCGCTCCCCATCGGCTTCTACGCCGACCGGGCCAAACGGGTCCCGGTCGCCCTCACCGGCGCCGTCTGCTGGGGCGTGTTCTCGGTGCTCACGGGCTTCGCCCCGACGATCTGGGTGCTCGGCATCGCCCGGGCCGGCTCCGGCCTGGGCCGGGCCGTGAACGACCCGGTGCACAACTCGCTGCTGTCCGACTATTACGACATCCCGACCCGGCCTCGCATCTACGCGGTCCACCGCTACGCCAACGCCGCCGGCCAGTTCGTGGGGCCGTTGGTGGCGGGCATGCTCGGCTTCTACCTGGGCTGGCGGGTGCCGTTCATCGTCTTCGGCGTCATCACCGCCGTCTTCGTCGTCCTCGGCCTGCGGCTGCAGGAGCCGATCCGCGGGCGCTTCGAGCGCAAGGCGATGGGCATGTCCGACGACGTGTCCGACACCGAGGAGGAGTCGCCCTCCTGGGCCGAGTCGTGGCGCATCCTCTGGCAGGTCCGCAGCCTGCGCCGCATCTACTGCGCCATCCCGTTCCTCGCCATCGCCGTGGTCGGCCTCGTCGTGCTCAGCAACATCTACTACGAGGAGCTGTTCGACCTCGACGTGCGCCAGCGCGGCGTGCTGACCGCCATGCTCGAGGGACCGGCCCAGCTCGCCGGGCTCCTCATCGGCGTGCCGCTCGCCACCCGACTGCTGGCCAAGGGGCCGGGGCGGGTGCTGCGGTTCCTCGCCCAGGTGTCGTTCCTGGTGGCGGCGGCGTGGGCCGTGTTCGCCCTGGCCCCGACCCTCCCGGTGGCCGTCGTCGCCAACGGCGTCGTGTCGCTCGGGTTCTTCCTGCTCATCCCGGGCATCTACGCCGTGATGTCGCTGGCGGTGCCGGCCAAGGTGCGAACCTTCGGCTTCGCGGTGATGGTCCTGTGCATCGTGCCGGGCCTGCTCGCCCTGCCGATCATCGGCGAGCTGGGCGACACCTACGGCATCCGCACGGCCCTGCTGATCGCCGCCCCGGTGTTCGTGATCGGCGGCCTGATCATCGCCTCGGGCAGCGGCTTCGTCGCCGACGACATCGCCAAGGTGTGGAAGGGCACGGCGGCCCGCTCCGAGGTCGCCATGCTGCGCAGGCAGGGCAAGGTCAAGCTGCTGCTGGCCCGGGGCATCGACGTCCACTACGACAACGTCCAGGTCCTCTTCGGGGTCGACGTCGAGGTCGACGAGGGCGAGGTCGTGGCGCTGCTGGGCACGAACGGCGCCGGCAAGTCGACGCTCCTGCGGGCCATGTCCGGCCTGGTCCAGGCCAGCGCCGGGGCGGTCGTGTTCGACGGCCGGGACATGACCCACACCCCGCCCAACGAGGTCGCCTACCGTGGCGTCGGCCAGGTGCCGGGCGGCCAGGGCGTCTTCACGCAGCTGAGCGTGCGGGACAACCTGCGGCTGGCCGGCTGGCAGCAGCGCCGCCAGCCGGCCGAGGCCCGCCGGGCGACCGAGCGGGTGCTGGACATCTTCCCTGTGCTGCGGGCCCGGCTCGACGCGCCGGCCGGCAACCTGTCCGGCGGCCAGCAGCAGATGCTCACCCTCGGCATGGCGTTCGTCGGCAAGCCGCGGTTGCTGATGATCGACGAGCTCTCGCTCGGCCTGGCCCCTGCCATCGTGGGCCAGCTGCTGGAGATGGTCCGGGCGCTGCGGGACCAGGGCGTGACGATCATCCTCGTCGAGCAGTCGGTCAACGTGGCCCTCACGGTGGCCGACCGGGCCTACTTCCTCGAGAAGGGCGAGGTCCGGTTCGCGGGCCCGACGCGCGACCTGCTCGACCGGCCCGACCTGCTCCGCTCGGTGTTCCTCAACGCCGGCGACACCGGCGTGATGCCGGACCTCGCCGGGAGCGCGGCGCCGGTGACCACGGCCCCCGCGATGCCGGCGCTCACCCCGGCCGAGCGGCCGGTCGTGCTGGAGGTCCGGAACGTGTCCCGCCGCTTCGGCGGCGTCCAGGCCCTCAGCGACGTGGCATTCGACCTCCACGCCGGCGAGATCCTCGGCTTCATCGGGCCCAACGGCGCCGGCAAGACCACGCTGTTCGACGTCATCTCCGGCTTCACGCCCGCCGACACCGGGTCCATCCGCCTGCTGGCGGGCGACCGGGCGGCCGACCTGCACGGCCAGCCCACCCACGTGCGCTCGTGGCTCGGCCTGGGCCGGTCCTTCCAGGACGGGCGGCTGTTCCCCGGCCTCACCGTGTCCGAGACGATCGCCGTGGCGCTGGAGCAACAGGTCGCGGTGCGCGACCCGCTGGCCGCCGCCCTCCGCCTGCCGGCGGTCGACGACTCCGAGCTGCTGGTCCGGCTGCGGGTCGACGAGCTGGTCGAGCTTTTCGGGCTGGGCGCCTACCGCGACAAGTTCACCCGGGAGCTGTCCACCGGCACCCGGCGGGTCGTCGACCTGGCGTGCGTGTTCGC
>Ga0126307_10001081_pt1 | contig 17955 bp, 18 predicted proteins | sample Plot28_FD_89955 | JGI IMG/M metagenome (GOLD analysis project Ga0126307, IMG submission 89955) | Serpentine soil microbial communities from UC McLaughlin Reserve, CA, USA - Plot28 | ecosystem: Environmental > Terrestrial > Soil > Grasslands | place: USA: UC McLaughlin Reserve, Lake County... | reverse complement strand
GGTGCGGGTGCGGGTGCTGGTGCTCGGCGGGACGACCGAGGCGTCGGGCCTGGCCCGAGCGCTGGCGGACCGACCGGGGGTCGAGGTCACCACGTCGTTCGCCGGGCGGACCACCGCGCCGGTGGCCGCCGCCGGGCGTGCCCGGGTCGGCGGCTTCGGCGGTGCGGACGGCCTGGCGACGTACCTGCGGGACGAGGGCGTCGACGTGCTGGTGGACGCCACGCATCCGTTCGCCGCCCGCATGCGGTGGCACGCGGCGTCTGCGGCCGAGGCCACGAGGGTGTCCCGGCTGCGGGTCGAGCGGCCGGCGTGGGCCCCCGAGCCGGGCGACCGGTGGACGGTCGTGGCCGACATCGACGCCGCCGCGGCCGCGGTCCGGGCGGGCCGCTACCGGCGGGTGCTGCTCACCACCGGCCGCACCGAGCTGGCGCCGTTCGCCGTCTGCCGGGACACGTGGCTCCTCGTCCGCTCCGTCGAGGCGCCGGACCCGGCCGTCCTGGCGACGCTCGCGGACGCCGAGGTCCTCCTGGCCCGCGGCCCGTTCACGGTCGAGGGCGAAAGGGCGCTCCTCGACGAGCGGGCCATCGACGCCGTCGTGACGAAGAACAGCGGAGGGGCCGCCACCGGCGCCAAGCTCGTCGCCGCCCGCGAGCGGGGGCTGCCGGTGGTCCTCGTCGACCGCCCGCCCTCTCCGCCCGGGCCGCGGGCCGCGACGGTCGCCGAGGCGCTCGCCTGGCTGGCGCCCCACCTGCCCTGATCAGGGCGTCGAGGTCGGCGCCCGGTAGGTGCGGGGCGTGTAGGTCGCCGTCGTCCCCGTCGGCGTGACCAGGGTGCGGGTGGTCGAGGACCCGACGATCACGACCGTGCGCATGTCGACGTCCGCTGCCGCCAGGTCCCCGAGCGACACCACGCGAACGGACTCCGCCGGGCGGCCCACGTCGCGGCCGAGGACGACCGGCACGTCCGGCGAGCGGTGGGCCAGGAGCACCTCCGCCGCCCGGGCCAGCTGCCACGGCCGGTGGCGGGAGGTGGGGTTGTACAGCGCCACGACGAAGTCCGCCCCGGCGGCGGCCTCCAGGCGGCGCTCGACGACGTCCCAGGGCTTGAGGTTGTCCGACAGCGAGATCACGCAGAAGTCGTGGCCCAACGGTGCGCCTGCCCGGGCAGCGGCCGCCTGCGCCGCACTCACGCCCGGCAGCACGACCACCTCGACGCCCGGCCACCGGGTGGCGGCGTCCGGCGTGACGTCGAGCTGCTCCACGACGGCCGCGGCCATGGCGAACACACCGGGGTCGCCGGACGACACGACGGCGACCCGTCGCCCCGCGGCGGCGAGGTCGAGGGCGTGACGGGCGCGGTCCGCCTCCTGGCGGTTGTCCGAGGCATGGCGGGGTGCCGGGGCGTCCGGGCCGGGTGCCGACGCGGCGAGGACGGCGTCCGCCATGGCGAGGTAGGGGGCGTACCCGACGAGGTCGGTGGCGGTCCGCAGGGCGGCGAGGACCTCGGGCGTGCACGTGGGCGGTCCCCCGGGGCCGAGGCCGACCACGGTCACGGTCCCCGGAGTGGGCCCCTGCGCGCGGCCGGGCCCGGGCGCGGTCGGGTCGGGTGTCCCCGCGGTCGGGTCGGCGGTGGGCTTGCCGCTCACCGCTGCGAGGCCGTGCGGCTCGGGATCAGCACCATCGAGAAGTACGGCGCCGTCGCGGGGTCGACCTCGGCGAGCGGCAGGACCCGCTGGCGATCCATCGTCGCCCGCTCGACGTAGTGGGCGTACTCCAGCAGCCCGGCCCGCTCGACGGCCGAGCGCACCTTGGCCAGGTTCCGCCCCAACTTCATCACCACGGCGGCGCCGGCGGCCTCCAGCCGGGCCACCAGCTCCTCCTCGGGAAGAACGCCAGACAGGACGCACAGCACCTCGTCCCGGCAGACGAGCGGGGCGCCGAGGATGGCCGCCCCCGCCGCCATCGCCGGGACGGCGGGGACGACCTCGGTCGTGTACTTCGGCGCCAGCCGGTTGTGCATGTACATGTACGACCCGTAGAAGAACGGGTCGCCCTCGCACACGAGCGCCACGTCCGAGCCGCCGTCGAGCAGCGCCGCCACCCGCTCGGCCGACTCGTCGTAGAAGGCGACGAGAAGGTCCTCGTACGAGGACCCGGCCGGCAGCGCCTCGGTCGTCACGGGGTACTCGAGGCGGACCTCGCGCTGGCCGGGACGCAGGTGCGGCGCCACGACACCCCAGGCGTTCCCGGGCCGGCCCCGGGCGGCGAAGTGGGCGACCACGTCGGACGACCGGAGCAGCCGGTGGGCCTTGAGCGTCAATAGTTCGGGGTCGCCGGGACCGACGCCGATGCCGTACAACGCGCCCGGGGCGACCGGGGCGGGGACCTCGCTCACCGCTACTCCTCGTCCTTGGCCAGGGCATTCACCGCCGCGGCGGTCATGGCGCTGCCGCCCCGCCGCCCGTGCACGGTCAGGAACGGGACGCCGAGGCCCGATGTCGCCAGCGCCTCCTTCGACTCGGCCGCACCCACGAACCCGACGGGCAGCCCGAGGATCGCCGCCGGCGGCGGGGCGCCCGCTGCCAGCTGCTCGAGCAGCCGGAACAGCGCTGTCGGGGCGTTGCCGATCGCCACGACAGAGCCGGCCAGGCGGGGCAGCCACTTGTCGACGGCCGCGGCCGAGCGGGTGGTGCCGGTGCGGGCCGCCAGCGCGGGGACGTCGGGGTCGCGCAGCGTGCACACCACGTCGTTGTCGGCGGGCAGCCGGGCCCTCGTGACGCCGTGGGCCACCATCATCGAGTCGGCGAGGATCGGGGCGCCGTCCCGCAGCGCCGCCCGGGCCGCCCGGCCGACCGTCGGGCTGAAGGCGACGGATCCGGCCAGGTCGACCATCCCGCAGGCGTGGATCATGCGGACGACCGCCCGCTCGACCTCCGGCGGGAAGCGGTCGAGGTCGGCCTCGGCCCGGATCGTGGCGAACGACTGCCGGTAGATGGCGGCGCCGTCCTTCACGTAGTCGAGCGAGCTCATCGCGGTGCGCCGGTGCTCGTCGGGTGCGCCGCGGTGCGGCCGGCGATCGTCGTCGTGGCGGCGGGCGCGGCAGCGGCCGCGGCGAGCGCCATGGCGTCCTCGACGCCGTGTGCCCGGCCAGCGACGTGTTCGTCGTCGCCGACCAGGACGGCGTAGGCGCCGCCCGGTTCGGCGATCAGCGTGACGTCGCGCGCGCCCCGGGACGCGCACCGCTTGGCACACCCGGACAGGTGCACGGTCGGCCGGGCCGCGCCCGGCGGCGCGCCGCCGAGGTTGGCGGCGACCCACAAGCCGTCGGACTGCGTGTCGGCGTGGGCGGACGGGCACCCCGGCCGGCCTGCGCAGGCGATCACCCCGGCGGCAGGGTCCCCGGCGGCCGTGATGAACCCGAGCTGGGTCAGCGTCGCGACCAGCGATCGAGCGTCGTCGATGTCGACGTCGGGCACGAGGACCCCCCGCCCGGGCGTCAGCCGCAGCTCGGTCCCGCCGTGCCGGACGACGGCATCGGCCAGGCCGCGCAGCGCGCCGGCGTCGAGCCGCCCGAGCGCCGGCAGCGCCCCGACCATGGCCCGCCCTCGCCGTGTCGCCCGGACGCCGAGGAGCGTCCTGTGGTCACCGTCCGCGGCCGTCGCCCCGGCGGCCCGGAGCCGCAGTCGCTCGACGATCTGCACGGACATCACCCGCCTGTCGTCAGCCAGCCCGCCCGTTGGGGCCTCGGCGTCACCGATCCCGCTCGGGCCCGGTTCGGGCCATAGCCACCGGCGGCCGACTGTCCGCACGGACACTGCCCGTTCGTCGTCGTCCAGCCCGGGCGCCGGCGTGCCCGCGCCGGGGGCGGTGGTCGGGGGAGGGCCGGAGCCGGGCGGCCGGTCTTCGACGGTGCGCGCCGGCACCGGGTGCGTGTCGTGCACAGGGGTCGTCGGGGTGACAGCAAAGCCGGCGAGGTGGAGGGTCTCGTCCCGGCCGTGGGTCGCCACCAGGTCGCGGACGCGGGTCGGGCCGAGGACGGCGGCGGTACCCCCGGCTGCGAGCGTGAGGAGGCGGGTGACCAGGTCCGGGGCCGCCTCCGGGGTGACGACGAGGGCAGTCGCGAACTCCTGGGCGTGCGCCAGCGGGTGGCCGAGGACCACCTCGAGGACGACCTCGCCCGTCACGGTGTCGACGGTGGCGCCGAGCGAGACGTCGGCGGCCAAACCCCGTACGGACAGCGTCCCCCCGCCGTCGAGGACCACGCCCGCCTTCGGGTGGAGCGGCCCGGTGGCCCCCGCCCGCAGGCGGGCCCGCAGCGCATCGGCCAGGGGTCGGACGTCCAGCCGCTCCGTCGGGTCGGCGCCCGAGGCGGGCGGGACGACGACGTCCGCCGAGGCCTCGCCCTCCGGCACCGCCGACAGCAGGCCGGCGTCGGTGAGGTCGGCCACCAGGGCGTCGAGGGCCTCCGGCCGAACGCCCCGCACCTGCACGTTCGCCCGGCTCGTCAGCTCGACCACGCCGTTGCCGTGGCGCGCGGCCGTTGCCGCCAGCGCCCGGGCCTGGTCGGGCGTCAGCGACCCGCCGGCGAGCCGCACGCGGGCGAGCAGGCCGTCGCCTGCGGTCATCGGTCGCCGCACCGACGGGCACACTCCCCGGGCGGCCATGGCCCCGGGCGCCGGCGGCGCCGAGGCGGGCGCGGGCGCGGTGGTGGGACCGGTGGCGGGCATCGGCGGCGACGCTACACGCGTGTAGGGCAGGGTGCCCTATGTGGTGGCGGCGACCGGGCTGGTCCCGACGACCGTGCCTTGGCGATCGACGACCACGACGTCGACCGCGACGGGGGCGCCGTCCAGCACGTCGAGGGCGGTCCGGCGGGCGGCGCCCGCCACCACGTCCGCCACCGGGACTCCCTCCGCCGCGGCGGCTTCGAGGACCTGCAGGGCGGTGTTGGCCGCCGACCCGGCCAGCGCCACCAGGCCGGGCGACCCGCCGCCCTCCGCCACACGCGCCGCCAGCCAGCCGAAATCGACCTGGCTGCGCCCCGAGTGCAGGTCGAGGGCGCCGGCGCCGAGCTTGGTCAGCTTGGCGAACCCGCCGCCGATCGTGAGCCGCTCGACCGGGTGCCGGCGCAGGTAGCGCAGCAGTCCGCCGGCGAAGTCCCCCATGTCGAGCATGGCCGTGTCGGGGAGGGCGAACAGGCGCTGGACGGTCCGCTCGGACGTCGTCCCCGTGCAGCCGGCCACGTGCCGCTGCCCGGTCGCCCGGGCGAGGTCCACGCCCCGATGGATCGAGTGGATCCACGCCGAGCACGAGTACGGGATCACCACCCCGGTGGTCCCGAGGATCGACAGGCCGCCCACGATGCCGAGGCGGGCGTTCCAGGTGCGGCGGGCGATGTCCTCGCCGCCGGGGATGGCCACCTCGACCTCGACGTCCGCCCGGGTCCCGTTCCGGGCCGCCGCCGCCTCCACCGCGGCCGTCATGAGCTGCCGGGGGACGGGGTTGATGGCCGGTTCACCCGGCGGGACGGGCAGGCCGGGCAGCGTGACGGTCCCCACGCCCTCGCCCGCCTGGAACGTCACGCCGCTGCCGGCGACGCCCGGCCGGACCGTGGCCACCACCAGGACGCCGTGGGTCACGTCCGGGTCGTCGCCGGCGTCCTTCACCACGCCGGCGCTGGCCGCCACCCCCGGCGTCAGCGAGCGCGTGGCAAGGGGGAAGCACGGCTCCTGGCCACGGGGGAGCCGGATCCGGACCGGGTCGGGGAACGCCCCACTCCACAGCGCCTCGACCGCCGCCGCCGTGGCTGCGGTCGCACACGCTCCGGTCGTCCATCCCCGCCGCAGCGGCCCCGGGGGCCGCTCATCGCCGGGCCCGTCGGCGGGATGGGGCGCAGGCGGGGGAGGGGCGGGCATCGGAAGAGCGGGACGGACGCGTGCGTTCAGGTGGCGCCCTACGCGTACCCTACGTCGGTGCGCAAGAGCTCCGTCTACTTGCCGGACCCGCTCAAGGCGGAGCTGGCGGCGCTGGCCGGAAGGACCGGGCGGTCCGAGGCCGAGCTGATCCGCCTGGCGATCGAGCGGCTGGTGCGGTCGGGCACGGCGGCGCCCCCGGCGGGGACGCCGACCGCGCCGGCGGACTCCGCCATCCCGCCGGTCGGCCCCGGGCCGCGGCTGGTCGGGGTGGGCGTCGGGCCCAGCGACCCCGACCTCGTCACGGGACGAGCGCTGGCGGTCCTGCGGGCGGCCGACCGTGTCGTGGCCCCCTCCACCGGCGTCGACGCCATCGGCCGGGCGGAGACAGTCGTGCGCGAGGCGGCCCCCGACGTGGGCGTCGACCGGCTCGTCATCGACATCCGGGGCGACGGACCGGCCCGGGACGCCTCGATCGCGGCCGCGGCCGCCGGCGTCGTTGCCTACCTCGACCGCGGCGAGCTGGTGGCGGTCGCCCTGCTAGGCGACCCCAACGTGTGGTCGGTCTTCCCCCGCCTCACCGCCGCCGTGACGGCGGCCCGGCCCGGCGTGCCGGTCGAGACCGTCCCCGGGATCATGGCCTTCCAGGAGCTCGCCGCCCGGGCCTCCACCGTGGTCGCCGACGGGGAGGAGGAGCTGACCCTGCTGACCCTCGGGGACAGCGACGGGGACGGCACCCGCCGGCTCGAGCCGCTGCTCGACGACACCGGCCGCAGCCTCGTCGTCTACAAGGGCGGCCGTCACCTCCCCGCCGTGGCCGCCGCCCTCGAGCGCCACGGCCGGCTCGGCCACGCCGTCCTCGGCGAGAACCTGGGCCTCCCGGGCGGCCGCACGCTCCCGGTCGCCGCCTGCGCCGACCGCCCGGCCTCCTACCTCGCCACCGTCATCGCCCCGCCACCCCGCCCGCCCTCGACCCCGCCCGCCCCGCCGGCCACCAGCCCCACGCCGGCCGCCGCCTCCGCGCCGGTCACCGGCCCCACGCCGGCCCCTGGCCCCGCGCCGGCCGGGGCGCCTACGCCGGCCGGGGCGCCTACGCCGGCCGCAGCGCCGACGTCCGCCGCCAGGCCCAGGTCGGCCGGTCCGCCCACGCCGGCCGCCGCCCTCACGCCGGCCGGTCCGCCGGATCCTCCGCCGGTTGTCGGAGGCACGCCGGCGACGCCCGTCCCTGGCCCGGAGGCGGCGGGATCGGTCGAGACTGGCGGCTCCATCTCCGGTCAGCCGGGGAGGGGCACGTGATCTCGTTCATCGGGGCCGGGCCCGGGGCCGCCGACCTGCTGACGCTGCGGGCCGTCGACCGGCTGGGCAAGGCCGACGTGGTGGTGTGGGCGTCGTCGCTGGTGACACCCGTGGTCCTGGACCACTGCCGCCCGGGCGTGGAGGTCCACGACTCCGCGGGCATGACGCTCGACGAGATCACCGCCGTCTTCGCCTCCCATCCCGGTGCGGCGATCGCCCGGCTCCACTCGGGGGACCCGTCCGTGTACGGCGCCATCTCCGAGCAGCTGGCGTGGTGCGTCGAGCACGAGCGCGCGTTCGAGATCGTGCCTGGCGTGTCGTCCCTCGCCGCCACGGCGGCCGCGGCCGGGCGTGAGCTGACCACCCCCGGTGTGGCCCAGAGCGTGGTCCTCACCCGGCTCGCCCACCGCACGGCCGCCTCCGTGCCGGACCGCGAGTCGGTGGCGGCGTTCGCCCGACTCGGCCCGACGATGGCGCTGTTCCTCTCGGCCGCCCGGCCGGACGCCCTCCAGTCGGAGCTGAGCCAGGTCGGCTCCGCGTACACGCCGGACACCCCCGCCCTCATCGCCCATCGGGTCTCGTGGCCGGACGAGCGGCTCGTCCGCACGACCGTCGGCCGCCTCGCCGACGACCTGCGGGCGCTGGGCGCGACAACCACGGTCCTGGTCCTGGTGGGCGACGCCCTCGGCACCGGCGGTCCCCCGTGCGCCAGCCACGTCTACGCCCCCCACTACGCCCACGCCTTCCGCCGGGCCACCCCCCGCCCGGCCCCGGGGCCGACGGCATCCGCCGCGCCGGAGCGGGGTGGGGGGTCATCGGACCCGGACGCAGGTCGTTCCCGGGGGGACGAGGGTGGCTGAGGGCGGGACCATCGCTGTTGTCGGGCTGTTGGGTGGGGTGCCCTACGGGCCGGACGCCGAGCGGGCGCTGCGGGAGGCGCAAGTGGTCATGGGGTCGCCCCGGCAGCTGGACGAGGCGGGCATCCCCCTCGAGGCCGAGGCGGTGCCGCTGCGTGGGCCGCTGGAGGACGTCCTCGCCGTGGTCGACCAGCGGTCTGCTGCGGGCGCCCGGGTGTGCGTCCTCGCATCGGGCGACCCGGGGTTCTTCGGGATCGTGCGGGCGCTCGGCACCCGGGTCGGTCCGGCCTGCCTCGCCGTCCACCCGGCGCCGTCGTCGATCGCCATGGCGTTCGCCCGCCTGGGCCTGCCCTGGGACGACGCCACGGTCGTGTCCGCCCACGGCCGTCCGCTGGACGACGCCGTGCGGGCGGCGATCGACTCCGGCGCCCGCAAGCTCGCCGTCCTCACGGCGCCCGACGCCCCGCCCCAGGCGGTCGGCCGGGCGCTCCTCGACGCCGGCCTCGGGACCCGTCACGCGGGCGAGGGCGAGGGGGCGGCCGTTGCCGTCGTGACCCACGTCGGCGGCCACGGGGAACGTGTCGTGCGGACCGACCTGGCCGGCCTCGCCGCAGGCGATTTCGACCCCATGTCGGTCGTGGTGGTGGTGCGAGCCCCGGTGACCGACGGCCCCGCCGGGCCGACGCTGGCCTGGGGGCCGGGCCCGCCCGCCGGCGGTCCGGGCCCGTCCTTCGGGCTGCCCGAGAGCGCCTACGAGCATCGCGACGGCATGATCACGAAGCCCGAGGTGCGGGCGATTGTGCTGTCCAAGCTGGCGCTGCCGCTGGGTGGCGTGGTCTGGGACGTGGGCGCCGGCAGCGGTTCGGTCGGCGTCGAGTGCGCCCGGCTCGCCCCGGCTCTGCGGGTCATCGCCGTCGAGCGGGATCCCGACCAGGCCGAGCGGATCGTGGCCAACGCCGAGGCCCACGGTGTGTCGGTCGACGTGGTCGAGGGGTCGGCCCCAACGGCGCTCGACGGCCTTCCCGACCCCGACCGGGCGTTCGTGGGTGGCGGCGGCCTCGACGTGCTGGACGCCGTGCGAGCCCGCCTGCGCCCCGGCGGCGTCGTGGTCGCCACCTACGCCCTGCTCGACCGGGCGGTCGCCGCCCACGAGCGCCTTGGCAACATGGCCCAGGTCAGCGTGGCGCGGGCGGTCCGGGTCGGCGGCCTCGGCGCCCGGCTCGCCCCGGAGAACCCCGTGTTCGTGTGCTGGGGCCCCGGCCCGTCGTGACGGGAGCCGGCGGCCGTCCGGAACGCCGCGTGGTGATCGGCGTCGGCGTGGCCGGCGCCGCCACCGTGGAGGAGGTGGCCGCGCTGGTGGCGACGTCGTTGGCGGAGGCGGGCATGACGTCCGACGACGTCACGGCGGTCGCCACCATCGAGAGCCGGAGGGACCACCCGGCGATCGCAGCCCTGGGCCTCCCGGTCGTCGCCTTCCCGCCCGAGGAGCTGGGCCAGCCGGACGAGCCAGGGGGGCAGGGTCCCCGCGGTCCCGCCGGCGGGCGCCCCGCCGTCGCCGAGCCCGCTGCGCTGCGGGCCGCCGGCGCGGCCCGGACGGCCGCAGTTCTCCTGGTCCCCAAGCGCCGCTCGGCCCGGGCAACGGTGGCAGTCGCCGCCGCCACGACGTCCACGGCCGAAGCGAGGGCCTCGACGGCCGACGCCGGGGCGCCAACCGACGCCGGGGCGCCGACGGCCGCCGCCAGGGTGCCGACGGACGCCGGGGCGAAGACGGACGCCACGGCGCAGCCGGACGCCGGCGCAAGTGGCGCGACTTCGGATCGCGGCTAGAGCTTGACCGCCGCTGTCCAGCGGTCGAGTAGGGCCGTGTCGCCGAATGCCTGGAGGCGGTCGGCCGGCACCCGGTTGCACAGGAACAGCAGCAGGTCGGACGCCGGCCCCTTCGCAGCCACGTCGCTCTTCGCATGGGCGTGCTCGACCGCGGGCGCGCCGTCGGGCCGCAGCGTCAGCACCCACTCGCCGTCGGCATCGGTGGCGTGGAAGTGCAGCGTCTCGCCGTCGCCCGTGATGCCGTCGGAAGCCCGGTACGGCACCAGCACGGTGAACAGCTCGTCGATCCCCTCGACCGCGAGCTCGGCGTCGAGGGGGGCCGGCGCCGCGCCCGACAGCGTGCCCAGCGCCACCGCGGCCTCGGCGTCCCACCGGTGCAGGGCGGTCTCGATCGCCATGCGCAGCGGCCAGAACCGGCCGGGTCGCTCACCGGTCCACGTGGGCACGACCGTGGCCTCGTCCACCGACGCCAGCGCCACCTCGATCTGGGACAGGCCGTCGCGGGCCCAGTCCAGGACCGCCGGGCCGGCCGGCGGCCGGTCCATCGGCGTGTTGCCGTGGACGTGGGCGACCCACCCGGCGGTCCAGCGGTGGACCCGGCCGACGTGGCCCACCAGGCGCTCGACGTCCCATCCCGGGCACGAGGGCACGGGCCAGGCCAGGTCGGCGGCCGCGGCGGCGGCAAGCAGGCCCTCACCCGAAGCACGCAGGGACGAGAGGTGGGCGTCGCGGTTCATCTCCCCATCTTGCGCCAGACTTCCCGTGTGATCGTCGATTGCGCCGCGTATACGAAGGGGATTCGCCAGCCCGGCACGCTCGACCTGCGTGATGCCCTGGAGGCCGGCCGCAAGGACGACGACAGCTTCGTGTGGGTGGGGCTGCACGAGCCGTCGGCCGAGGAGTTCGACGCCGTCGCCGAGGAGTTCGAGCTGCACCCACTGGCGGTCGAGGACGCCATCCACGCCCACCAGCGGCCCAAGCTCGAGCTGTACGACAGCATGCTGCTGCTCGTCGTGAAGACGGCGAACTACAACGACGACCGCGAGTCCGTCGAGTTCGCCGAGCTGCTCATGCTGGCCGGCGAGGGTTTCCTCGTGACGGTCCGCCACGGCAACGCCTGTGAGCTGGCGTCGACACGGCGCATGCTCGAGCACGACCCCGAGCGGCTGTCCCGGGGGCCGATCGCCGTCGTCCACGCCGTGATCGACCGGGTCGTCGACGACTACACGCCGGTGCTCGACGGCCTCGACAACGACATCATCGAGATCGAGGGCGAGGTCTTCTCCGACAACCGCGAGAACCCGGCCACCCGCATCTACAAGCTCAAGCGGCAGGTGCTGAACATGTACCGGGTCATCGACCCGCTGCTCGAGCCGGTGCAGCGGCTCCACTCGGCACCCCACCCGCTCTACGACGACGACCTGCGCCACTACTTCCGCGACGTGGAGGACCACCTGCGGCGGGCGGCGGGCCGGGTGGAGGTGCAGCGCGACCTGCTGTCCGACGTGCTCCAGGTCAACCTGGCCCACGTCTCGGTCCAGCAGAACAACGACATGCGCAAGATCGCCGCCTGGGCCGCCATGGCGGCGGTGCCGACGCTGTTCGCCGGCGTCTGGGGCATGAACTTCGAGCACATGCCCGAGTTGACGAAGCTGTGGGGCTACCCGATGGCGCTCGGCGTGATGGCGGTGTGCGTGGTGGTGCTGTTCCGCTGGTTCCGACGCGAGGGGTGGACCTAGTGGTCTGTCGCCGAAATGAGCGGGCGGTCTCGCCGGCCAGGAACGCCGCTGGCTGCGTCCTCGTCACCGCGCCGCACGGTGTGCGCCGTCCTCCTGCGTCCTTGCCAGCGACGCCCCTGACTCACCGAGACCGCGCCGTCATTTCGGCGACGGACCACTAGGGCGTTCCCGCGCCGAGCAGGGCGAGCACCTCGGCGTGGAGGCGGCCGTTGGTCGCCACCCCGCTGCCGCCGTCCGCGCCCGGCCGGCCGTCCAGGCTGGTGAACGCCCCGCCCGCCTCGTGGAAGATCACCGGCATCGGCGCAACGTCGTACAGCGCCACCTCCGGGTCGACCATCACGTCGGCGCGGCCGGTGGCGATCATGGCGTAGCCGTAACCGTCGCCCCAGGTCCGCAGCTGGCATCCGGCCCGGCGCACGGCGATGAGGTCGTCCTCCGGCCAGTGCGTGAAGCCGCTGCTCATCAGGAACGCGTCCGCCAGGTGGGCGGTGTCGCTGACCCGGGCCGGGCGCCCGTCGGCGAAGCAGCCGCGGCCCCGACCGGCGTAGACGACCTGCCCGACGGCCGGCAGCCCGATCACGCCGAGGGCGGGCCCGTGCTCGTCGTCGAGCGCCAGCAGCGTCGAGTACAGCGGGACGCCGCGGGTGAACGACTTGGTGCCGTCGATCGGGTCGACGATCCAGCGGCGGCCGGACGTGCCGTGCGACTCGGGCTCCTCCTCGCCGAGCACGCCGTCTTGGGGGAAACGCTCGCCGACGCGCTCGCGCACGAGCCGCTCGGCGGCCCGGTCCGCAGCTGTGACGGGCGTGCCGTCGGCCTTGTCGTCCACCACGAGGTCGGGGGCGCCGAACCACTGCAGCGTGAGCTCGCCGGCGTCCCGGACCAGCTCGACTGCGAAGTCCACTAGCGACGGGTCGACGGGCGGCAGGGCGGCGAGGTCGGGGAACGTGGAAGCGGAGGTCACGCCGCCATCCTCGCAGCCCGGCCGTCCGGCACCCGCGGTCACGGGCGGGACGCCGGCGCGTCACACGTGGAACGTCAGGTGGACGTCAGCCGGCCGGGGCGAGGACGAAGAACAGCCGCGCCTGGCAGCACGCCTTGCCCCCGACCGTGGCGGTGGCGGACCCCCAGCCCCCGCGGGCCGACAGCGTCTCCATCGTGACGGTGAGCACCATCTCGTCGCCGGGGCGGACCTGGCGGCGGAACCGCGCCTTCTCCACCCCGCCGAACAGCGGCAGGCTTCCGGCGTAACGGGCGTCGGACAGCAGGGCGATGGCGCCGGCCTGCGCCAGCGCCTCGAGCTGGATGACGCCGGGGAAGACCGGGTTCCCCGGGAAGTGCCCGGCCAGGAACGCCTCCTCGCCGGTCACCCGGTAGCGGGCCACGACGTGCTCGCCGGGCACCAGCTCGTCCACGGCGTCGACGAAGCGGAACGGTGGCCGGTGCGGCAGCAGGGCCACCGGGTCGCCCACCACCGGCGGGACGGCCGGGGCGTCGGCCACTCCGGCCGTGACCTCGGAGGGGACCACGGCGGGCGCGTTGCCGTTCGTGCTGCCCGCGGCCGTCATCGAGGCGCCGCCTCGCCGTTCGTGTCGCCGGCGCCGGCGGCGGCACCCTCGACGATCGGGCCGACGTCGGGCCGGCGCGGCGAGGGCGTCCGGAGGTCGGGGGCCTCGGCCGGGACGCCGGCGACCCCGGGCGCACCCTCGGCGACGGCCAGGGCCACGGCGTGGGCGCCGCCGTCCACGTGGACGATCTCGCCCGTCGTGGCGGGGAACCAGTCGGACAGCAGCGCCACGCATGCCTTGGACACGGCCTCGCTGTCGCGCACGTCCCACCCGAGCGGCGCCCGGGCGCCCCAGGCCTGCTCCATCATCACGAAGCCGGGGATGGAGCGGGCGGCCAGCGTGCGCAGCGGGCCCGCCGCCACCAGGTTCACCCGCACGCCGGCGGGCCCGAGGTCGCGAGCGAGGTAGCGCGACGTGGCCTCGAGGGCGGCCTTGGCCACGCCCATCCAGTCGTAGGCCGGCCAGGCCTGGCGGGCGTCGAAGTCGAGCCCGACCACCGAGCCGCCGTCGACCATGAGCGGCGCCACCGTCTGGGCCAGGGTCTTCAGCGAGTACGCGGAGACGTGGAGGGCGGTGGCGACGTCGTCCCACTCGGCGGCCAGGACGCCGTCCTCCTGCCCGAGGCAGGCCTCGGGGGCGAAGCCGACCGCGTGCAGGGCGCCGTCCACCTTGCCCCAGCGCGTCGACAGCTCGGCGGCCAGCGCCCGGTGGTGCTCGGGGTTGGTGACGTCGAGTTCGACCACGTCGACCGGGGTGGGCAGGGAACGGGCGATGCGCTCGGTCAGCCGCATGCCCCGCCCGAAGGACGTGAGCAGCAGCTCGGCGCCCTGCTCCTGGGCCATCCGGGCGACGCCCGCGGCGATCGAATCCTTGGTAAGCACGCCGGTGATGACCAGCTTCTTGCCGTCGAGCAGCATGGGTCCCTCGTCGGGGTCGGGAGGCGGGCGGCCCGCGCCGGGCCGGCCCCCGGGGTGGTCAGAGCGGGATGTTCTCGTGGCGCCGCGCCGGGAGGCGCTCACGCTTGGCGACCAGGGCGGCCAGCGCACCGGCCACGACCGAGCGGGTGGACGCCGGGTCGATCACCTCATCGATGTAACCGCGCTGGGAGGCGACGGCCGGCGAGAGGTGGACGGCCTCGTACTCGGACTCGAGCTCGCGGCGCCGCTTGGCCTGCCGCTCCTCGTCGTCGATGGCGGCCAGCTCGCGCCGGTGCAGGATCTCGACCGCCCCCTTGGCCCCCATGACCGCGACTTCGGCGGTGGGCCAGGCGAGGGCGCAGTCGCTGCCCATCGACTTGCAGTCCATGACGATGTAGGCGCCGCCGTAGGCCTTGCGGAGGACGATCGACACCCGGGGCACGGTGGCCTCGGCGTAGGCGAACGCCAGCTTGGCGCCGTGGCGGATCATGCCCCGCCACTCCTGGTCGCGGCCGGGGCGGAACCCGGGCGTGTCGACGAACGTGAGGATCGGCAGTCCGAAGGCGTCGCAGAAGCGGACGAACCGCCCGCCCTTCTGCGACCCCTCGATGTCGAGGGCGCCGGCGAGTTGATTGGGCTGGTTGGCCAGCACGCCGATCGGCATGCCGGCGATGCGCCCGAGCCCGGTCGTGACGCTCGTGCCGAACCGCGGCCGGAGTTCGAGGAAGGCGCCGTCGTCGAGGACGTCCTCGATGACCGTGCGCACGTCGTAGCTGGCCCGCCCGTCGTGGGGGACGGCGGCGGCCGCCCGGGCCGAGGGACGGTCCGCCGGGTCGTCGGTGTCGAGGAACGGCGGCGCCTCGTGGTTGTTGGCCGGCAGGTGGTCGAGCAGGTCGGCCACCAGGTCGAGGGCGTCGGCGAGCGTGGGGGCGATCAGGTCGGCCAGGCCGGACCGCGTGTGGTGGACCCAGGCGCCGCCCACGAGGTCGGGGTCCAGCCGGTCGGTGCCGGTCACGCGGGCCGACGAGCCCGGCGTGTTGACGAAGGCGTGGGCCCGCTCGGTCATGACGACGACGTCGACCAGCCCGAGGGCGAGCGCGACGCCGCCGAGGCAGGGCCCGTCCACGACGATCACGGTCGGGACGAGCCCGGCTGCGCCGGCGAGGGCGCGGGCCACCTGGCCCAGGCCCACGAGCCCGTCCATGCCCGACGCGATGTCGGCCCCGGCTCCCTGCAGGACGCCGACGACCGGCAGGCCCGCCTCCACGCCCGTCTCCACCGTCCGGCGGACGACCTCGGCGTCGCCGGGGGTGGCGGAGCCGCGGAACCAGGCCACGGGGCGGTCGGCGTCGAGGCCGGGCATCAGGCCCAGCCCGGCCTCGACGGTGCCGCTGTGGCCGCTGGCGACGGGGAGCCGGGGGATGGCTCGTGGCATCAGGAGGCCGTTGCCGGTCCGAGCACCAGGGCGACGTTGTGCCCGCCGAAGGCGAACGACGTCGACAGGACCGGCGCCGGGGCGACCGTCCGCGGCTCGCCGGCCACGACGTCGACCGGGAGGTCGGTCCGCTCGTGGTTGGCGGTGGGAGGGATGACGCCGCGGTTGGCGGCCACCAGTGCGGCGACCGCCTCGACCGACCCCGCCGCGCCGATGAGGTGGCCGGTCACGCCCTTGCCCGACGTCACCGGCAGGGCGGACGGACCGAACACCTTGGCCAGCGCGGCCGCCTCGGCGGCGTCGTTGAGCGGCGTCGAGGTGCCGTGGGCGTTGACGTGCCCGATGTCGCCGGGCTGGAGCCCGGCGTCGGCGAGCGCCATCTCGACGCACGCCCGGGCGCCGGAGCCGTCCTCCGCCGGGGCCGTGATGTGGCCGGCGTCGCACGTGAGGCCGTAGCCCAGCAGCTCGCCGTGAATGCGGGCGCCGCGTGCGACGGCCCGCTCCCAGGTCTCCAGCACGAGGAACGCCGCCCCCTCGCCCATGACGAAGCCGTCGCGGGCGTCGTCGAACGGCCGAGAGGCGGCCGCCGGGTCGGGGTTCTTGGTCAGCGCGCCCATGCGGGTGAACGCAGCCATGCACACGGGGCTGACGCACGACTCGGTGCCGCCCGCCACCACGACCTCGGCCGTTCCGTCGCGCACCATGCGCGCCGCCTCGCCGATGGCGTGGGCGCCGGTGGTGCAGGCCGTCGACACGGCCAGGTTCGGGCCGGTGAGGCCGTGACGGATGCCGACCAGCGCCGCGGTGGCGTTGGCCATCATCATCGGGACGAGGAACGGGCTGACCCGGTCGGGGCCGCGCTCCCCGTACTGGAGGACCTGGTCCTCCAGCGTGCGGAGGCCACCCACGCCCGAGCCGGCCACCACGCCGCAGCGCAGCGGGTCGACCTCGAGCCCGGCGGCCGCCTCGCGGCCCAGCTCCGCCCCCGTGGTGCCGCCGATCGCGTCGGCGAGGGCGTCCGAGGCCGCGGCCAGGCCGAGCAGCGAGGCCCGGTCCGTCCGGCGGACCTCCTTGGGCCCCACGTACGGCACCGGGTCGAAGTCGGGCACCTCGCAGGCGATCTGCACGCCGTGGGCGGACGCGTCGAACAGCGTGATCGGCCCGGCCTTGGCCTCCCCGGCCAGCAGGGCGTCCCACAGCTCGTCGACGGTCAGGCCGGCGGGGGACTTGGTCCCCATGCCGGTGACCGCGACCCGGGGCCGACCGCGATGGTCGGTGGCCCCGCTCATGCGGGGGTGGCGGCGGACGCCAGGATGAGGTCGACGGCGTCCCCCACCGTCTTGACCTCGCTCAGGTCGTCCTCCTCGATCTTGACGTCCAGGCTGTCCTCGAGCTGCATGACCAGCTCGACCAGGTCGAGGCTGTCGGCCTCGAGGTCGTCCGCGAACGAGGCGGTCTCGACGACCTGCTCCGGCTGGACGGACAGCACCTCGACCGCCGCGGTACGGAGGGCGGAGAGCGCGTCGTCTCGGTTCATGGGTGGGTCCTTTCGTGGTTGTGCTGGGGTCAGCGGCCCATACCCAGGCCGCCGTCGACCGGCACCACCGCGCCGGTGACATAGGACGCCTCGTCGGAGGCGAGGAAGGCGACCACGGCGGCGACCTCGTCCGGCGTGCCGAAGCGGCCGAGCGGCGTCATGGCGGCCAGCTCGTCGCGGCGGGCGTCGCCGAGGGCGTCGGTCATGGCCGTTGCGACGGCGCCGGGCTCGACCACGTTCACCGTGATACCCCGCGAGGCGACCTCGCGGGCGATCGAGCGCGACATGCCGACCAGCCCCGCCTTGGCGGCGGCGTAGTTGGCCTGGCCGGGCGAGCCGGTGCTGGCCACGACCGAGGAGAGGCTGACGATGCGGCCGAAGCGCGCCCGGATCATCGGGCGCAGGGCCTTGCGCGTCACGAGGAACGGGCCGGTCAGGTCGACGTCGAGCGTGTGCGCCCAGTCGTCGTCGCTGAGCATCACGGCCAGCTTGTCGCGGTTGGACCCGGCTGCGTTCACCAGGACCTCCACCGGCCCGAACGCCTCGGTGACGGCGGCGAAGGCGGCGTCGATGGCGTCGGTGTCGTCCATGGGGACGCGCACGGCGAGCGCCTGGCCACCGGCCTCGGCGATGGCGGCGGCGACCTTCTCCGCCTCGGCGGCGGAGCTGCCGTAGCCGACGGCGACCTTGTCGCCGCGGGCGCCGAGCGCGCGGGCGATGGCCGAGCCGATGCCGCCCGACGCGCCGGTGACGAGTGCGGTGCGGCTCATGCGGCGTCCTCCCGGGACGTGGGTGCGGGCCCCTCGCCGGCGGCGCGGGGCTCGGTGGGCCCGTCGTCAGCGGGCCCGGTGGTGGTGGGGGTTGCCCG
>Ga0126307_10001080_pt1 | contig 17981 bp, 21 predicted proteins | sample Plot28_FD_89955 | JGI IMG/M metagenome (GOLD analysis project Ga0126307, IMG submission 89955) | Serpentine soil microbial communities from UC McLaughlin Reserve, CA, USA - Plot28 | ecosystem: Environmental > Terrestrial > Soil > Grasslands | place: USA: UC McLaughlin Reserve, Lake County... | reverse complement strand
GTGGTCGAGAATCCCGTGGAAGGGGCCGACGCCGTGGCGGTGACGATCGAGCCCGAGGGCGGCTCGAAGAAGCCGACGACCGACCCAATGCTGGTGGGCAAGGTCAAAGCCTAGAGAGCAGGAGAAGTCGGCAGAACTAGCGCTCCCTCCTGCCTACAGCGGATTGCGTTGATATTGACCTACACGCGCCATGCATGCTACGGCCAGTTGTCAAACCGTTCGAGCGGACCCTACGTGGACGCATTATTCGATGTGGGTCAAGTACACTGAAACCCGCTGTAGAAGGTGCTGATCCAATCTACCACCAAGATCGTAAGCCTAATAACCGGCAACACACAAACAACCGGTGACACACAAACGAAGCAAAGGACAAGACCTATGTTCGCAGGACTCGCATCGCCTTCCCACCTGATCATAGTGCTCGCGCTCATCTTGCTGCTCTTCGGAGCCAAGCGGATACCGCAGCTGGCTAAGGGCTTGGGAGCGGGCCTCAAGGAACTGCGCGAAGGAATCTCAAACGGCGATGAGGCCGAAGCGGAGGCGCTCGAAAGCGAGGAGGCTCGTAGCGCCACCCGCACCGGGTCGATGGGCGACCCGGTTGGCGTGCGTGCTGAGCAGAGAGGTCTCTAAGCCCCGTGTTCGGCATCGGCATGCAGGAGATGGTGATCATAGGGCTCATCGTCTTGGTCATCTTCGGTCCCAAAAACCTCCCCGGCATGGCCCGAGACCTCGGCCGGTTCGTGAACGAAGCCCGCCGCTCGGTGGAAGAGTTCAAGGAGGATCTCGCCTCCGAAAAGGAGGACGGCCAGGAGCTTCGCAAAAGCTGGGATCCGGAAGCGAGTCGGGAACCAGAAGAGAACGTGGGGCGCGAAGCGGTTGCAGCGATCGACAGCAGCGCGCAGCGCACCGAACAACACTAGAGCAACGCCGACAATAACCAGATCATGTGTTTGGGGAAGGGAACTCCGAAAGGCCCTTCCCGTCTCTATGCTTATTTACCCGAGTGCGTGGAAGGTTGATTCTCCGCAGTTCGCCTTGAGGAGCTTATGCTAAGTTCGCACGGCTAAGGCCGGACCTAGTTCCGCACTCATATTCCGCTACTGTACCGTGCTGGTCCCGGGTCTCGTGTGTGCCTCGTACGTGCCTCAGCTTTCGCCTGCGAAACGCGGATATCGGGTCACGCTTCGCGGTATTCTGCTCTTAAGTGTGAAGACCTTTTAACCTCCCATTCACGGAGCATTAACCCGCTCAAATCACAATAGGTGAGTGAGTACGAGTCAAGAGACCAGCAACAGCACTATTCAGGTGAAATGCAGGAGGCTGCGCAGTGTCGTGGTCCAAGGACATGCATGTGTGGGGGTGATCTGCTGACCGGTGGCTTTCGTAACGCATGATGGAAGGTACTGGCAAACGGCCCGAATGAGCGGGCCAAGAGCAAGGGAGGCACGTGTAGATGAGTGAAGTAGAGAGCCGCATCCCTCTGGGAATAGACCGGGAGGTCTCGCGGCGGAACTTCCTGAAGACCGCGGCGTGGACAGGCGCTGCATTCTCCGCGATGGGGATCGGCGGCTTCGGTGTCGCCGTTCGTCGGGCCGAGGCGCAGAGCGAGTACAAGACCTACGAGGGGCTCGGTGACGCGGCGATACTCCAGTTCGCGTACCAGTTGGAGCTCCTTGAGGGCACGTTCTACGCAGAGGGTGTGAAGGCAGGCATCTTCAAGGATGCGTTTCTGGAGCAGATCGTGGCCATCCGCGACCACGAGATGGCCCACGCCGACGCGATCGCCACCACGCTGGGCGATCTGGGGGCTGACGTGCCCGCGACGCCGCAGTTCACATTCCCGAATGGCGCGTTCTCGGATGCGGCTGCCTTCCTCCAGCTCGCGGCGACCTTCGAGCCTGTTGGCATCGGCGCCTACCAGGGTGCGGCACCGGCGCTCGAGAGCAAGGACATCCTGGCGGCGGCGATCTCGATCCACAACGCGGAGTGCCAGCATAGGTGCGCGATTAACATACTGAACCTCGTCAATCCGCCGAACAACCTGGCCTTCGAGGAGGCGTTGCCCCTGGAGGATGTGCAGGCGGCCGTGAAACCGTTCGGCATCACCGGTTAGCACCGGTTAGGGAGGAGACAACTAACTCATGGAGAACCACACGATAAACGTTCCTGGCGCGCAGGAGTTCGCGCGACCCAGAACCAGGAGGGACTTCTTCAAGTCTCTCGCTGTAGCCGGCGCGGGCGCGACCGCTGCCTCGATGCTTTTGTCGAGAGAGGCTTCCGCCAAGACCGACGATGTAGACATCGCGAACTTCGCGCTGACGCTGGAGTACCTGGAGGCGGAATTCTACGCCATGGCAGTAGACTCTGGTGTTCTCTCGGGGGATGCCCTTGGCGTGGTCGAGAACCTCGCAAGCCACGAGGCGCAGCACGTAACGGCGCTAAAGGACCTTCTGGAGAGCGTGGACGCGACGCCGGTCGAGAAGCCAGCCTTCACCTTTCCTGAGGACGCTTTGACGAGCCAGGCCTCCATTCTGGACCTGGCTGCCACCCTCGAGCCCGTCGGCGTGGGCGCCTACCTCGGTGCAGCGCCGCTGATCTCGAGCCCGGATATCCTGTCGGCGGCAGGAAGCATCGCCGGAGTCGAAGGTGAGCACGTCGTTGCAGTGAACTGGCTGCTTGGGGTCGTGCCATACGCAAACGAGGCCTTCCCCAAGGCGCTGACCCTGGACGAGGTCTCCGCTGCGGTCGCGCCTTTCCTGGGCGGTAAGATGCTTAGCACGGGCGGTCCGAGGCTTTCCCCGGAGGAACAGTACCGGCTGAACAAAGCGTACCGGCTGGGCCACCTCTAGTCCGAACGAGGACGGTTTGAACCTGCGTCACTTACGGTTTAGCGGGGCGTTCGTCGCCCCGCTCTTGTTTGTCATACTCGCACTGGCGGCCTGCACGGGGCCGCTAGAGACCGTCAGCGCCGAGCACGGCCACACACCATCTAGGAGCAGTGCGGAACAGGCGGTGCGCACAGAGAGTAAGCCTCAGACCACGGCGGGCGGCCAGGCCGAGGGGGACAAAGACGGGAAGACGGTGAAGGCCGTTCTCCCCGAAGACGTACTCTCCGATAAAGACCTCGAGAAAACCCCGCTGAAATACGAGGGATGGTATGAGGAGGGTTCGCAGGCGGGCGGGACCGAAACCTCGGGCACCACTACAGCGGGTGCGGTACCGGCCGTCGAGCCCTTCAACCTCGGAAGGGATCCTGGAGGGCCTGAGGACAAGACCCTCTACCTCACCGTCCCGAAGCTCGGCCTCAAGGACGTTAGGGCCTACAACTCGGTCTCCGAGCAGAAGCTCAAGAAATCCACCGTCCACATCCCTGCCACAGGCTTCCCCTGGCAGAAAGGGGCCAACACCTACATCGCCGGCCATCGCGTCGGCTACGAGGGCACGAACTCTTACCTAGTCTTCTACTACCTGGAGCAGTTAGTCGAGGGCGATGAGATCGTGCTAGAGGATTCGGCAGGAACCAGATACACCTACCGCGTGAGCGATCAGCTGGTTGTGGACCCAGAGGACGTCGAGGTAATGGAACCCGAAGAGGGCAAATCGCTGGTCTCCTTACAGACTTGCACGCTGCCGGATTACGAAAAGCGCCTGATCGTCCAGGGCGAGCTCGTCGATAAGAGCGCCTGAAGACGAGACGTGGTTCACAAGCACCCTGGCTAGGTCGCGGCAGTAAAATAGACCGAAAGGAGCTTTTCATGAGCCTCGGAGACGTAGCGGCGGATTTCGGCAAAGGTCTGTTCGCGGGCGCCGCGGGGACGGCCGCGATGACTGTCTCAAGCACCCTAGAGATGAAGGTGAGCGGCCGTGGCGCGAGCCAAACCCCGGCAGAGGCCGCCGAGGAGGTGCTGGGCGTCGAGCCCGAGGACGAAGAGACCGAAGCCCGATTCTCCAACCTGGTCCACTGGGGCTACGGCACGGCTTGGGGTGGCGTGCGAGGACTCCTGAGTTCGGCCGGGCTTTCCGGTTCGATGGGTACCGTGGCGCACCTTGCGCTGGTGTGGGGCTCCGAGCAAGTCGTCCTCCCGGCGCTGGACGTCTCGGCACCCGTCTTCAAGTACGGTTCGAAGGCGACCGCAACGGACCTCCTGCACCACGTCGTCTACGCCACGGCCACGGGGATCGCCTACTCCTACCTAGAGCGAAGTCAGTCGCGCTGAGGCGTGGAACCCAGCTTAAGCGCAGCTCTCTTCGCCCTATTCACCGGAGTGCGTGGAAGTGGAATTCTCCGAAGTCCATTTGCAGAATCCTGTATAGTTGGCGCCTATCGGACCGGGTTTTGCCATTCCACCCCGGCCTCACGTCTCTTGTCAACTCTACATCTTGTCGTGGTGAATAAAGATGCACCGAAGTGGATGCTCTCAGAGCTCCACGGCTCCCGTCCCTCGTTCAGCCGCACCCTACGCCTAGCCTCAACCAGCGCCGCCTCAGTCGCTGCATGCGCAGCCTCTAAGCGATGTCGCAGGGTGGCATATTCCGGACAGGTTAGCCAGTGGGCAGCATCTGCCTTCAAAGCTGCGAGCTCCCCTACCAGCGCCGATAGGTCGCGGGACGTGTCCCTGCTGGTTACGTCCTTCGGGTCTTGGGGACCCATCCAGCTCATCACTATTGTGCTGTAAACAATGCGGTGCCACAATCAAATGCTAGGTATGGGTCTCTTCACCACTCCCTGTCTTCGTCGTCTTCTTCGAGAAGATCTTCCTCGTCTTCGGCGGCATCCTCTTGCCCCTCGGTGATGCCCATCAGGTAGGAGCGCATGCCATCCTCACCGAACACGTCGAGGATGGCCAGCAACTCAGAGGCATCGAGCAACTCACCGCTGCGGCCCTCGTTCACACCCCGTATGTAGAGATTTGAGTTCTCTTCGCCGGATGATTCTCCCATAGCTTAGACTCGTCCTTTTGCCGTCGAGGAGTAGGCCGGGGTAGAGCGTTCGAGGCTTCGGCTACTCTGTCAATCCTCCATCAGCCCGAGGATGTCGTCGGCGTCCACGATCAAGTGTTCTTCCCCCTCGATCTTTACCTCCGTACCAGAATACTTGGCCAAGACCACTACGTCACCGGCGCTCACCTCCAGTTCGTCAGTGTCCCCCACTGCGACGACCTCGGCCGTCTGCGGCTTCTCTCTGGCCGTGTCGGGGAGGACTATCCCGCTAGCTGTTTGCTCCTCACCCTCGACCATCTTGACGAGCGCCCTCGCCCCGAGCGGCTTCAGCTTCATCTACTTACACCTCATGTTGGGCTTTGATAGCTCGGCACAAGGTAACGCTTGGGCTTAGATCTATCAACAAGTCGGCCGCTTCGCTTTCTCACGCGAGCACGCCGGCTGAGATCTCTTGAGGAAGAGGGATCGCCTGCAGTGGTACGTGGCCCGAACGGACGCTAGGCTAATCGCGCCCCTGCGCCGGGATCATAAGGAATGTTAGACTGGGTGCGGGTGAGGAACGATTTGGGAGAATCGTATGTATGGGGAACTGGCATCCGTTCAAGGCATCGTCGATCTGTCTCCGCAGGAGGCGTTGGATAGGGCGGAAGGCTTCCTGGCCTCGCAGGGATACATCATCGGACAACGCACGTATACAACCCTCACCGCGCAGCGGCAGGCTGGCGGAGAGACCGGCGGGGAAGATCTACCTAACCTCACCGTAGCGTTGGCTCCCCAGCCCGACGGTGGCGTTCGCATCACCGTGAGAGGCAACGATCAGGCCGGTGTGCAGGAGCGGCAAGCTGCGTGGATCGAGTGGTCCGAGTCGTTGCCGAAGAAACTGGCGACGCAAATCGAAGAAGCCGGCGAACGCACGGTGGAGGTTCCCGATGCGGTGTTGCCGCCGCCTCCGCAGGCAGAGGCCGACGTGTCCGTTCCGCCAGCGCCCCAACCGGAAGAGGAACAAAAACCTCGCATTTCTTTGGGCAAATTCCTGGCTGGTTTCTTGGTGCTCATAGTGGTGATCTGGCTCCTGATCCCTACGGGAGGCGGATCGAGAAGCGGCGGAGGTTCCGCCAATTCCGGCGGCGGGAGCCAGGCCGTTGCTCCCGACAAGGCAGAACAGAACGATCGGGCGGACCAACCTAAACCCGCCCCGGAACCGAAGCCCGAACCGAAGCCCGAACCGAAGCCGATATCCCTCTCCGGCAACGCCAGCCAAGCGACAGACTTCTTCGAGCTGGAGGAAGGCCTTGCCGTCTTCGACTTCTCGCACCAGGGGCAAATGAACTTCGTCGCCACCCTGCTCGACGAGCAGGGCAAGGAGGTAGCCTACGCGCTTGGCAACGAGATTGGCACCTTCCAATCCTCCAGCGCCGTGCGAATACCGAAAGCGGGGCCTACATTCTGGACGTAGACGCGGATGGTTCCTGGTCTGCCACCGTCAGGCAGCCGCGGCCGGCTGACGCCCCCGAGAAGACCAGCTTCCATGGTGACAACAACGCCGCCACGCCAATATTCTCCCTCTCCAGCGGGCTCAAGAGGATAACGGCCACTCATCAAGGGCAGGGTAATTTCATCGTCACGATGCTGGACTCGAAGGGGCGGGAGGTGGCGTTCGCGCTGATCAACGAAATCGGGACGGGCGAATTTTCCACCACTCTAACCGTTCCGCAAGATGGACTCTACCTCTTTACCGTCGAGGCTGAGGGTCCCTGGTCGCTAGACGTAGAGTAGCTCCGTGCTAGCGGACGTCCGTTTTGGTTCCGGCGTCCTAGGCGCGAGTAGCCGCGCTACGCTCCCCGCGCCTCTACGATCTGCCACGTCTCCGCCAGACTCCCGCGTATCTGCTCGACGAGTTCTGCGTCGGGTTCCACTCCCAACCGCTCCGCGCGAACCTTCATGTTCTCTATCCCGCCGACGACCGGCGCCAGGACCACCGTGGCGAGCTTCTCGGCGCTCACGGCCGCGCTCTCCTCGCAAAAGGTCGCGTAGCCGCTCCAGATGCTGAAGGCTTCTCTTACGCAGCGGCGCTCGAGCTCCTCAAGCACCTCCGGGAAGAACTTGTTATATTGCTCTGCGACCACTTCTAGATCGTCCGCGTCGCGCTCCATGGCAGGGTCTCGCTCGTCCTCCTCTGGCTCCATGAGCTCGCCGCCCGGTCCGTCCTCTGGCCACGCGGGTGGTGCCCCGCACTTGCCGGCGTAAGCCCAAGCGTGGCGGCTCCCTGACTCGTGGCCTTTGTAGTAGGCCTCGAGTGTCGTGTCGACCCAGAGCGATTGCGAGTAGGGGACGAACACCCTTAAGGCATCTATCATCTGCAGCTTCGCGAGCTGCTCACCAAGGGGTATGTAGACGCGCAGCGTTATCTCTATCGCGCTGCGCCACCGCTCCACGAAGCCCATCTCGTTCATGGTGTAGGAAAAGCGCGGGCAGCTCATGAGGAGGCGCTCGGACTCCCGCGAATCCTCCCGGGCGGTGGCCAGCACGTCCAACCTGAAGCGCTCGTCTGCGTCCAGACGGTCGTAGTGTCTGTGCAGGCCGTTCTTGCTCACGCCTTCTTCCTTCCCTTTAGCACTCCCTCGAGGGCCTCCAGGCGCTCGGCCAGCTCCTCGAGCTCCCTCATCTTGCGCTCCTGCTCTATGGCCCTGAGCCGGGTGTTCACGAGCTGATTGGCCACCGCTGCCCGACTCGTCTCGAGGTCGCCCGAGAGAACCCGCTCGGTGAGGTCCTCCAGGAGCGCCTTGATGGCTGGGATCTCCCGGTTGGGTTTGCTCCTTGCGGCTTTGGAGGCCATCCTGGAGCGCCGCTCGGCGTTGGCCGGGTCATGGGCCCAACAGTATCCGTGCGGCCCCGTAGCGGGCGCCTTGCAGGGGTCCCCAGATGCCTTTGTGGCGCGACATACGCCCATCAGCGGATACCCTCCCCCCGGTCCGCATCCGCTAAGAGCCTGCGCGACTTCTCCTCGTGGCGGGCTATCAGGGCCTCGAGAACGCCCCCGTGACGCGCGACCTGGTCCTGGTGGTACTCGCACCAAGCCACCCTCATCTCCTCGCGCCTGCGAGCGGTGTGTGCCCTTACGCTCGCCTTCCAAGTCTCCTCTTGCTCGTCGGGATCCGGTCTGCGGTCCTGTGATGCTCGCTTGGAGATCAGCCGGTCCAACTCGAGGTCTACGCTTGCGTCCATCACGCTCCCTTACTTCTTACGTCGTTTGCGCTGATGGTGTCTTCTCGGAGCTCGTAGCCCGACGTGCCGATCACGTCCACGCATCCCTCCAAAGCTTCCAAAGCTTCTGTAAGACTGGCCCTCGTAAGCTCTGTAACCTCCTTGCGGCGAGCCTTCGTCCCTGGGTTGGGACCATCCTTGCTGCGGTAGAGGGTTCGGATCTCGACGCCTTCGCGGGTGAAGGTAAGGACGAGGCGCTGGAGGGTCATGTTGTGGCCTCGCTCTTGCGCCGGTACGGGTGCTCCGGGTCACACAGATAGCAGCCCTTACCGGCCCGAAATCCGTGGCCACATTCTTTAAGGTGGCCACCCTCTGGCAAACTTGAAGGTTGGCCATCTTGAACATCTGGCTTTTCTATGCGGGATTCTTGTAATTGAGAGTCTCTAACCTGTTCAAGGTGGCTACCGTTTTCTTTAGGGCTAACTTGGCCATCTTGAACATCTTGGTGGCTACCTTGAATGCCATCTTTGACCAACTCCACCATCGGCAGCTTCCACAGCCACTGGCCTGAGCCGCGTTTCTCTCCGGCTGTGTTCTCTCGGTACACGATCACGTTGAGGAGATTCTTTGCGCGCCTCAACGTCTTTTCCGCTATCCCGGTATCGTCCGCCTCCTCGATAACCTGTTTCGCCGGCACGGGACCGTCGGCAAGGACTTCGTTCAAGAACTCGGCAGCTTCGCTTCGGGCGTCGGCGTGCTCGTGTTCCTGTGGCGTAGCGAGAATGTCCTTGGCTGAGACCTCGGAGGACCCGAGCCAGTTGACCCTCACAGAGCCGCTCTCGGCCTCTTCAAGACCGAACATCAGGCTCGCAGGCGGCATTGCTAGGTTATTCTTGGTGGACGCCAGCACGCGGCGGTTCTCATCCTGTGGATCTTTGCCCACCACGAACGCCATACGAGCCGCCCCGATGATGCCGATGGACCCTCCACCCCGGTACAAGGGATTGTTGGCGGCGGCTTTATTCAGATGCCGAATGACCAGCACGGCTGCCCCGGTTCTCTCGGCTAGGCCTGCAAGCGGCGCCAGAGCACGCCTAACGTCCTGGTCACGGTGACTGTTCGTCTCACCACTCAAGAACGCCATGAGCGGGTCTACGATCAAGAGGCCAGCCCCCACGCGCTTTATGCCTTTCTCTATGAGCAGGAGATCCTCTGGTATGGAGAGGAGGCGGTCTTGGCCGTTCTCATCAGGCACGGTGGCTAGGGCAAGTATCTTCGAGGTGTCGGCTCCGGCGGCGTCCAGACGAGGGCGTATCGTGTCCGCGAGACCATCCTCCGCGGAGAGCAACACCACGCCAGCGGGCTCGCACTCGGCGCCATCCGGGAAACCTTTGCCGGAGGATACACGGGCCGCCAGGTCTAAGGTCATGGCGCTCTTGCCCAGGCCTGGGTCCCCGTCCACGAGGGCCAGCTTGCCCAAGGCAAGCCACGAGGGCCATAGCCACGACACTTCTTCGGGCTTCACACCGGAGAGGAGCCGACCTACCTCCTCCAGCTCTAGGTCTTCTACCTTGCGCTCCGTGCCGTCCGCGAGCTTTACTGTCTTCGGAGCCTGGTAAGATTCCGTCTTGCCGTTCAGCGCCTCCGCTATGGTCCTGTTGCGATAATCCTTGCGGTCCCACTTCTTCCGGTAGAGGCCGGACTGCCGGAACAGAGAGTCCATCCTTGTAGCATCTCCCCCCGTCCAGAACGCCAGCATCCCACACAGCGCGAGATCTGCCTCCGAGTGAGAGCCATAGTCCCTCGTATCTCCGTGCCACAGACGGGCAAACCTCTTCCCGTTGGAAGCGGCGAGAGCCTTCCTGACTAGCTCCTCATCGGAGAGCTCGTTAGCCGCCGGCTCAGGCGGCATTACAAGCTCTCCGTGGCCGTTGGTACTCTCCTCACCGAACACGCGCCGGACGACGCTCTGCAGCTCGTCCTGACGGCCCTCTATGCTCTGTGGCGTGCCCGCCAGATGCTTGCCGGTAACGGTGAAGTAACGCCCTCGGTCGTAGGCTTCAAAGCGCCCCCTACGGTTTCGTCCCTCCGGGAGCGTGGCCCTGACGAGGATGTGAACGCCGGTCCCGGAGGGACTAATCTCGGTGTAGGAGTCGAGCTCCTCGATGATCTCCCAGGCCCAGCGCTCTATCTCCGCGGTCTCCGGGTCTAGGCACTTATCCAGATCCACTCCGCAGAGATCGTCGTCTGGCGTGAAAACGAAACCTATCCCACCGTAGCCCTCTTCCTTACAGGCTCTCACGGCCTCCTCGTAGCCGGTCCAGGTCTCCGGGGTCGTACTACTTGCTCTCTCCCTTGTGATCGGTGAGTAGGGGATCTTCGTCGGCTTGCCGTCGCGCTCCTCCGAGCGCCAGCACAGCCATTGTCTAAGGTCTCTTATGCTCAAAGTGTCTGCTACCATGTGTGCGAGTCCTCAAGTTGTGGGGAGGACGCGAAGCCCTCCCCGTTGCCTACCTCCCTCAAAACGGCAAGTCCGCGAACATGCCGTCATCATCGCCGCCGCTATCCGGGCTTGGAGTCGCCTTGGCATCCTTCGGTGGAATGGGTCCCACGGTTCCGTGCTCTACCTTGTTGCGTGAGCCGGTTCTAGTCTGTGTGACCTGGCCCATGAACTGCCTTCCGACTAGGCTCTCAAGAGAGATGCCTGACTGCTTGTGGAAGTCTCGGCCCAGACAAGCTTCGAAGATGGACCAGGCTTTGGAGCCTTGCTTTACTTGTCCGGTGTCTTCGTCGCGGTTGGCGTAATCCATGAAGGTGTGGCCGTCATGTTCTCCACCCACGACCTTGAGCTTCAGGCCGATCTGTGGCCCGTAGGTGTCTGCCGTCTCGGCCGAGAGAACCTCGAGCCGACACACCTTTTGCGGAATGATCTCTTTGGGCGCGAAGCCTATTTCCGTCACTTGAGTCCTCAGCTTTCTTGGATAGGTGAAAACAATTCCTGATCGTCAATCGGGTTGTCGCCCTACATCGCCCACCTCCTCCGCGTTTCTCACATTGTCGGGACCGCTCTTGTCGAGGAGGCGGTCTCTGGTCTTTGCACTGTCGAGGATGATTCGATAACAGGCGGCGAGCGCGTTTGCTTCCGCCTCCGCTGTAGCGTCGGAGCGAGATGTGTAAGTAATTTGAGAGTTACTCTGTGCCACTCTTCACCAGCCGTAAGGCGCGCCGCCGTCCCTGCTCCAGTTCTTCGAGCACGGGGTCTGAGTCCGTTTCATCTGGGGGATCGTCCAACAGGCGGGCCGCGAAGTCGCGCACTAGCCAGCCTCTGCCGTAACCGCGACCATCTTGGCAGCGGCAATGCTTTCGCCGCGGTACAGTGCTAGGAAACTCGTCACCTGTCCTCCCAACGTCTGGGGCCTCTATCCCCTATGCATCGGGAGCGGCTAAGAGGGTGACAAAATTCTCAAAAGATATTCGCGGAATTATTAGCTAGCAGCGTTTCTCAGCTTCTTATACGCTCGCTTCTTGACAGTCTTTACAGAGTCTAGCGTGATGTCCAACTCGTCCGCAATTGCGCGATTGGATTGCTCGCCGAGCGCAAAGTCTAGTACCTCGTGTTCCTGCTTAGAAAGCTTGGCGGCCTCTCGCACAGCCCGCAACTCCTCGCGTAGCCTGAACTCTTCCAAGTCGCGTTCCTCTGTGCCAGGCTCGTCGTCTGAACCTTCAGCTGCAAGCTTACCCCAGCGATTCAGCTTGATGGCCTCGGGGCCCTCTTTCTCCAAACGAAGTGCTACACGGGTCACTAGGACGGAGAGTGGCTCTCCTTGCTCTAGCGAGGCCCATTCGATCGCCGTGGCTGCGCCAATTCCTTGGAGAAATTGCTCGAAGGGGGAACTTCCCTGCACATTGTCGAGTGCGGCTTTGAGGCGTGGGTTTACATTCAAGCTGAGTCTTGCCACTACCCACCCAGTCAGCGACGCCATCGCGCGATCGCGCGTCCTCTGGTCTCCGCCCCACCTCTCTTGTATCTTACCGGCCCAGATGACCGGGAGCTGCTCAGAAGCATCCAAAAAGACGTTGCAAACCGCAGGACCGTAGAAGCCTCGGCCTGCGGCTCGTGATCTTTCCCCGACAATGTCCATCCAGTATCTAGCAATCTGATACGTTTCGTGTTGTGTGGCCGCTAATGTGGCTCCCATTTCCTCGTCAAAATTGATGGATGGACCCTCGCGAAGTAGGACCTCTTTTCTTTTCGGTACGTCGAAAGACCCCTGGGCTGCTAGCTCTTCATACCGATCTCGATCATGATAGTAAGTCTCGTAGAACAGGGCTTCTTTTCGGGCTTCAGTTGCGTGGTCCTCGATCCTTTCGAGCTGTTGCGTGTACCGCGCCTGTGGTGATAAGACGCCGAAGTAGTAAAGATCCAGTAATGCTCTCTGCTGTAGCTCTTCTGCGGCAAGATCAAAGGCGAAAGCTGCTGTCGCGGGTCTTTGCTCGGCCATCCGTCTAAGCGTGTTCAGTCCCTCCGCGTGCTTTCGCCAAGCCGAGACCGCCCTGCGTATGTCTTGAGTCCAGCTCATCCTATGCCCTCACCAATTCTAACCGCTCGGCGCCGCCCTCAGTCAGCAGCGCGCGAAACTGCAAGCCGTTCAGTTTTCGTAAATGCGCGCCGACGGGCAGATGTCGTTGAGGACGCATTTCGGGCAGTCTGGCTTTCGGGCCTTGCATGTTCGGCGCCCGTGGAAGATCAGGAGGTGGGAGAAGATGGTCCGGTCTTCTTGAGGCACTACCTCCATGAGATCCTGTTCGATCTGCACGGGATCTCGACTCTCCGTGAGGCCGAGCCTGTCCGAGACGCGGCGGACGTGGGTGTCGACGACGATGCCTTCGTCCACGCCGAAGGCGTTGCCAAGAACGACGTTGGCCGTCTTGCGGCCGACTCCGGGCAGTGCCACGAGCTCCCGCATGGTGCGAGGCACCTCTCCGGCGTGCTCCTCCACGAGGGTGCTGGCCATGCCCCGCAGGGAGCGGGCCTTGTTACGGTAGAAACCCGTGGGACGGACGTCCTCCTCGAGCTCCTCGGGGGCGGCGTCGGCGTAGTCTTCGGCCTTGCGGTACTTCGCGAAGAGGCTCTGCGTTACCCTGTTCACCTGCACATCCGTGGTCTGGGCCGAGAGCATAGTCGCCACCAGGAGCTCGAGGGGGTTTGACCAGTCGAGCTCGGTGCGCGCGTCAGGGTACTCGGCTTTCAGGCGTGCTGTTACTTCTGAGGCGGGTGCGGCGGATGGGTTCACGATGGCCGGGGATTATACCCTGTTCTAAACTGACCCCGTAAGAGACCCTGACAGAGAGGAGCCCGGGCATGGCCGAGGTCACCTTCGACTACCAGAACCTCTTGGAGGTGGAAGGCGGTCTGCAGAGCGGGGAACTGGACGAGATACAACCGCGCCTGCGTGAAGCCGCGGACGGGCTCCTCGGGAACTCGCTAGGCTTTATGCGGTTGCCGAAGACCGGTGAGTATGCAGAGGCTTCCGCACGTGTGGCGGAGGAGATCCGTGCCTCGGGGGCGACCGACTTTATCCACGTCGGCATCGGGGGCTCTGCCCTCGGCCCGATGGCTTTGCACAAGGCGCTCAACCACCCCCACTATAACGCGCTGCCGAGCGAAGCCAGGCGGGGTCCGCGCCTGCACTTTGCGGAGAACACCGATCCGGCGGCGCTCTCCGCCATCCTCGATGTTGCGGACACGGACGGCACCTGGGTCAACGTCGTGACCAAGTCGGGCTCTACGGCGGAGACGATGGCGAACTTCCTGGTGATCCGGGGCGTCCTCGTGGACGCTCTGGGAGGTTTCGGGTTCCAGGGGCGTACTATCGCCACGACGGACCCCGAGGAAGGTTACCTCAAGCAGATAGCAGACAGGGAAGACCTCAGAGTGCTTCCCATACCGCCCGACGTTGGCGGCCGGTTCTCGGTTCTCACCCCGGTGGGACTGTTGCCAGCCACCGTAACCGGGATCAACGTAGGCGCGCTGCTCGCCGGCGCTGCGCAGTGTGTCGACGAGGTGAACGAGCGAGGCGCCGAGCACCCTGCGGTCGTGGGGGCCGCCATGCACTACCTTATGGATACCGCGAGAGGACGCAACGTCAGGGTCATGATGACCTACGCCGACGCCCTGGAGCGGCTCGCAGCCTGGTTCGTCCAGCTCTGGGCCGAATCTCTGGGCAAAGTCGGCAAGGGCTCGACGCCACACGGCGCGGTCGGCACCACGGACCAGCACTCGCAGGTTCAACTCTACATGCAGGGTCCGCAAGACAAGGTGATCGAGATCGTCGAGGTCGAGTACCACGCGCGCGACCTGGCGATACCAAGAGCCTACGAAGACCTCGAAGGCGTCGGCTACCTCGGGGGACACACCATGGCAGAGCTCCTGAACGTCGAGTGCGACGCCACGCGGCGGGCTCTCACCGAAGCCGGGCGTCCCAACTGCACGATTAGGCTCGGCGAGCTAAACGAGGAGAACCTCGGCTACCTCTTCCAGGCGCTCGAAGTCCAGACCGCAATCGCCGGGATCCTCTACGGCGTCAACGCCTTCGACCAGCCAGGCGTCGAGGCCGGAAAGGAGATAACCTACAAGAGGATGGGGAGGCCAGGGTATTAGCATGTCAGCTAGTCAGCACGCTTCGGCCTTTAAGGCCTCCGCTTGTCAGCACTTCAGCACGCTCCGCCCTTCGGGCTTCGCGGTTAACCGGTCAGCAAGTGCTTGCATACGCGATAGCTGACTGGCTGACATGCTACTTGATCACGATCCCGAACATTACGGGCGCGGCCCTGCCGTGGAACGGTGATACTTCCCGGTCCTTGACTACGCGCCAGAGCGCTGGACTTTTCTGACGCAGTTCGCCGAAGGCGCGGTTCCTCTCGACGTCGTCGGACAGGAGTACCGCTCCGTTTCCAAGGTGAGGCCATACGGCGTCGAACTCGCGGCTCATGTTCCTGTGGGTGTGCAGGCTGTCGTGAACGAAGAGGTCCACCGTGCGGATCTCTCCGAGGAGTCCGGGCAGAATCCTGGCGCTGGACCCCCTGTGAACTATCCAGCGGCCTCTGAGGGCTTCCGGCACGGCTATACCCCAGAACCTCTGGTACTCACTCCTCAGAGGAGGCAAGTCTACGCTGTGGAGCGTGCCGCAGGCATTCTTTTCGAGAGCTTTCAGTATAAAGACCGAGCTGACACCGTAAGCCATGCCGGTCTCCAGCACGACGGAGGGCGAGATCAAACGGCACAACAGGTAGCAAAGACGGGCGAACCTAGAGTCCGCGGCCCAGCGCGGGCTGAACGGATCCCCGCCACGGATGTCCTTCAAGAGCCGACGCGTGTCCTCTTCTGTCTCCCTGAGGGCAGGCTCGTCGAGGATCTCGGTTACGCAGCCCAGGTGCGCCTCGAGGTCCTCGATCACACCCGGCCACCTCGCGGTCTCGTAACCCGACGAGCCTCTCCGGAGCCGTTCGAGGCCGAGGTCCGCATAAGCTGCCACCCTGTCGCGAAACTCCCGCGGACGGCGCGGGAGCAGGAAAGCGAGGTTTAGCAGGGTTTCCACGCTACGCACGGCCCACGGATGCTCCTTCGGTACTCTGTGGTCGGAGGTCAGAGTATAATGGGACTCGTGCCGGCGTAAACGAACGAAGGGTTACCCTATCATGAAGTGGCTCAAGGTCTACGGTCTTCCAAAACTCCCGCTGTTTCTGGCACGGTGGGCGATGAAGCTCGGGCTGCCCGGTCCGACATGGTACAAGTGGAAGGCCGCCTCTGCCGGGACGGGCGTTATCCTGGACGAGATGATCCGGGCCGCCGACGACCTCGGCTACGACGGCCAGAAGGTGGGCAAGCTCGCCATGACCCGCATCGGCGAGAAGCAGGGGAGAGACCTTCGCGAGCAGCTCGGCGTCTCGACGATGAAGGACACCGTCGACGTCGTCATGCTCGCCAACCGCTTCTTCGACATCGAGATCACGCTGACCGAGACCAAGGAAGGCGAGTACGTGATCAACGCCGACCGCTGCCCCTGGTTCGGAGGGATGGGCCACGAAGGCGTACCAGGCTGGGACGTGAAGCCCTGCGCCGCCTTCTCGACCTACGAGAAGGCGATGGTCCAGGCCATAAACCCCAACGTCAAGCTCTCCTACACAGAGAAGCGGACCACCGGAGGCCACACCTGCCGCGGCGTCTACCAGTACCGCGACGAGGAGCTAGGCGACGGCCCCGCTGAGGGCGTGCAGCCCGAAATGGTCAGCATCGGCAAGAAGCCGAAGAGTTAAGGTCTCGCAGCGCCGGCGAACCGGGGCTCGTCCCCCGAAGGAGATCTGCCGGTCCCTCAGCCTGCTGGTGTAAGAGGGTACCCGTAACGCTTGAGCAGCGGCAACGTCAGGGTCGTGACGAGGGCTTTGTCGCGGGGCTGCATCTTTTTCTGCCACGCGCGGTCCTGGCGCAACTCGACCGCGCCGGTGTCAAAGCGGTTCGGGTTGCCGGAGACGGTATGGCTTATACCGAGCTTGACGTCGCGCTCCCCTACCAGCGGCAACTGCGCGTCTTCCTCACCCGTGAGCTTCAGGATCTCCTCGAAGCTGCGACGAGGGTCGGCGATAAAATCCTCGTAGCGCAGGCGAAGGTACCTGGCTGGCATCTGGCGCCAGAGGGCCTCAATCGCAGCGTTCCAGGCGTCCCAGAGGACGGCGCTCTGGGTCGGGGTCTTCTGGTGCATGAACTCGCGCTCGGCGCTGTCGGGCTGGCGCTTCTTCTTCGCCCAGGAGTACGCGGCGGCCCTCGGGTCCCTGACCAGGTGCAGGACGCGGAGGTCAACACCGGGGACCATACCGAGAGCGTAGCCGTAGGCCGGCTCCTTGGAGGTGTCGACGATCACGCGGCTCCCCGACACCGACTGGATGGCCCTGTACAGCCTTCCCGTGTTGTCCAGGAATTTGCCCAGACGAGCCCGAATCTTCTGCTTCCCGCCTTCCGTTAGCATCAGGGGGATGTGGCGGGTACGCGCGCCCGCGTGTTGCAGCCGCATCATCTCACGGGCCAGCGCCTCGCTCTGGCCGCCGAACTCTCCGTCGAAGACCGGACCCCAGAACTCGCACTCCCCTGAGGGCTTGCCACACCCGCAGAGCCTGTTCTCGATCAGGGCGTGCTTCCAGATGAAGTTCAGCTCTCCCCCGGAGAAGAAGCCCTCGACCTGTCCCAGAGTATTGGCGAGGATGGTGCTACCGCTACGTCCGAATCCCGCGACGTAGAGAACCTTGACCGGCATCGCCCTGTCGTTGTTCACCCTCGATTCCCCTTTCGGAACCGCTTGGGCAGGGCTCGCTGGGCCACTTTCCAGAAGGTGCCGAGAAACTCCTTGTCCGTCTCGGAGAAGCCAAACAACCATAGCAGTCCGAAGAACAGCACGCCGAGGAAGCCGCCGAGCACCATTATGGTGGGAACGGACACGGGTACAGGCAGGAACCCGAACATCGCCTCGAGCGGCAGGGTGATCTTCAACAAGTACGTCACGGTGGCGGAGATGGCGCCCGCTGTAAGGGGCTTCAGCCACGCGAGGTTGAAGGGCCAGTACCCCAGCCGCCACTTTACGGCGGACATCGTTCCCGTGTTCTCGACGATAATCGCGGTAGCCATGCCGAGGGCGGCTCCCAGGACCTCCAAGCGAGGAATGAGTATGAAGCTCACGATCACGCCCGTGATGGCGGCGACGGAGGTTGCGATCATGGCGAAGTTCTGGTTCTCGGTCATGGCGAGCATTCGCGGCGCGGGTCCGACGGAAGAGCTGTAGAGTTGG
>Ga0126307_10001079_pt1 | contig 17997 bp, 16 predicted proteins | sample Plot28_FD_89955 | JGI IMG/M metagenome (GOLD analysis project Ga0126307, IMG submission 89955) | Serpentine soil microbial communities from UC McLaughlin Reserve, CA, USA - Plot28 | ecosystem: Environmental > Terrestrial > Soil > Grasslands | place: USA: UC McLaughlin Reserve, Lake County... | reverse complement strand
GTCGCCGCTATGGCGCTCGCCAACCCGGATGACCGCAAGATACGGCTGGTCGCTATCGTAAGTAACGACGCAGTACCCTGCTTCCCGTGTGGGGCGTGTCGGCAGGTCCTGCACGAGTTCAGGTGCGAAGAGGTCGTCGTGCTCGAAGCCTCCGGCGTCATAGGACGCTATCCATTAAACTCTTTGCTCCCGCACGCCTTCGGCCCGAAGAACCTATGATAGAAGGAGCCTTAGAAGAAGACTTTAAGAGCGGCTTCGTCGCGATCCTGGGACGTCCGAACGTTGGCAAATCCACCCTGGTCAACCGGCTTGTAGGCGCAAAAGTCTCCATCACCTCACCTAGACCCCAGACGACTCGCAGTCCCATCCGTGGGATCCGAAATGGACCAGGCTATCAAGCCGTCTTCGTAGATACTCCGGGGTCTCAGAAGCCTCGCGACACCTTGAGAGGACGCATGCAAAAGCAGGTCCTCGACAGCCTCTCTGAGTCGGACATCGTCCTTCTGCTCTTCGATGCATCGCAGGCGCAAAAAGGTCTCGGCGCCGGCGATCAGTATATAGCCCGCCTTGTCGCCGAGTCCGGAACACTGACTATCGCATGTCTGAATAAGGTGGATCTCCTATCCGATCGTTCAGCAGTCTTTCCGATGGTTGAGTCGGTTTCTGCTTTAGCGGAGTACGAGGATATCTTTCTACTCAGCGCGACAGAAGGTCTTAACGTCGAGCCTCTGATGAATAAGGTGGTGAGGCTCCTTCCGACCGGTCCTCGCTACTTTCCGGAAGGGATGGTGACAGACTATCCAGAGTCGCTCATCCTGGCCGAATACATCAGAGAGAAGGCGCTGCAGGCGTTGCGGGAGGAAGTGCCACATGCTATAGCCGTCGAGATCGACGAGGTAGAGGGCAAGGACGATGTTGCCGTCGTGTACGCCACCATCCACGTCGAGAGAGCATCGCAGCGCATGATCGTGCTCGGCAAAGGCGGTAAAAACATCAAGCAGATCGGTACCGAGGCCCGCCGCGACGTAGAACGCCTCCTCGGTACCCGGATCTATCTCGACCTCAAGGTAAAGGTTACACCAGACTGGCGGAACGACCCACGGTTTCTAGAACGGTTGGGGTTATAATACCGCCGGTTGCTGTGGTCTTTGGCGAGGAGCGTAGGAACGTGGGCATGAGGGTGCGAGAGTTTGCGAAAACGATCGATCACACCCTTCTCAACCCTGATGCTACCGAAGGGGACGTTCGTCGCTTGTGCCAGGAAGCGGCCCGCTACCACTTCGCGGCCGTGTGTATCTTGCCGTGCCACGTCAGGCTTGCAGCGAAGGAGTTGCGCGGGACGGACGTAAAGGTGGCGACGGTGGTTTCTTTCCCTTTGGGGGCAGACACGACGGCGGTAAAGGCGGCGGCGGTCCGCGATGCTATCCAGGGCGGGGCTTCAGAGCTCGACGTGGTGATGAATATCTCGAAATTTCTTTCTGGCGAGTTTGCCTATGTGGCTGAGGAGCTGACGAACATGCACGGCGAGCTCAGCGCCGTAGCGATGAACAACGGCCTAAACGACGCTGTTTTGAAGGTTATCATTGAGACAGCGTATCTCTCGGGCGAGATGAAACGGCTTGCGGTGCAGATCGTGGCTGCAAGCGGCGCGGACTTTGTCAAGACCTCGACCGGGCTTGGAGCCGGCGCGACCACAGAAGACGTCGCCCTCTTGAGGCAGGAGGCGCCTGAGGGGTTGGCGGTCAAAGCCTCCGGAGGTATCCGGACCCTGGACGATGCCCTAGACCTCTTGAATGCTGGTGCTTCGCGAATCGGGACGAGTAGCAGCGTCTCCATCATGCGGGAGGCCGAGAGTGGCGCTCTACAAGAGTAAGGGGATAGTCTTGCGTTCCATCCGCTACGGAGAGGCCGATCGTATCCTCGACCTCTACACACAAGACGTGGGCCTCGTCTCGATGATCGCTAAGGGTATCCGGCGCACCAAGTCCCGCTTCGGTGGTCGTCTCGAGCCTCTTTCGTGCGTGGAATTCTTGGCCTATGAGGGCCGGACCCTCGATACCGTAACTCAGGTCGAGGTCTTGCGCTCTTTTCGCGGTGTCCGCGAGGATCTTGCCCGCCTTGAGGTCGCCGGCAGCATGATCTCAGCCATCCGGGCCCTGTCGGGGAGCGGCGAGGCCGATCGCCGCATCTTCAACCTCCTCTACCACGCCCTCGATACACTAGAGGGCCGAGACCCTGATCTCAAGAGTGTCGAAGCGGCCTTTTCTGTGAAGCTCTCGATCCTCGCTGGCTACGCCTTGAGGCTCAACGCTTGCGTGAGCTGCGATAGAAACCTCGACGAGGCCGAAGGAGACCGCTACTCCTACTTCGCCCCGCCTTTGGGCGGCGTGCTCTGTGTCGACTGTCGCCCGACAGCAAGCGACTCTTTCCCTCTGCTGCCCGGCGTCTTGGCTGCGCTTCAGAATCTCATAACTCACCCCATAAGAGAGGTCACGGTGGAGGAGGGACTTCAAGAGAGCGTACGTCGGGTCGTCTCCTCCCACGTCCTCGCCCATGCTCCCGGCTTTACCAGCCTTACCGCTCGCGATCAGGATGCGCTCCGTCCGGCATGAAGGAGCGTACATGCATCTTCCCTGAAGGATGGGCTTGCGCAGAGAGCTCCGGGCGGCCGGTGCCGGAGCCGCCAGATTGTGTGCGCAACGAGTTCCAACGCGACCGAGATCGCATCATCCACGCCAAAGCCTTCCGCCGCTTGATGCACAAAACCCAGGTCTTCATCTCTCCGGATGGCGACCACTTCCGCACCCGCCTGACACACACGCTGGAGGCCATGCAGGTCTCACGCACCATCGCCCGAGCCTTAAACCTCAACGAAGACCTCACCGAGGCTATAGCCCTCGGCCACGACCTCGGCCACACCCCCTTCGGCCACGTTGGCGAAGAAGCTCTCGCCCGCGTCCTCGCCTCCCACCAGCGCAGCTTCCGACACAACCAACACTCCTTGCGGGTCGTGGATGTCCTCGAAAAAGATGGCGAAGGATTAAACCTTACCTACGAGGTTAGAGATGGGATACTAAATCATACTGGTGAGGATTATCCTTCGACGAGAGAGGGTGAGATCGTGCGGATCGCCGATCGGATAGCCTACGTCAACCACGACGTTGACGACGCTTTAAGGGCTGGCGTGATCTCGTTTTCGGACCTGCCCGAAGGACCAATCGGGGTGCTTGGTGGTCGGATGAGCGTCAGGATAGATGCTTTGGTGCGTGACGTGATCCTCACATCGAGGGAGAGGGGTGAGATCTCACTCTCCGAAAAGGTGTACGGGGCGTTGATGGAGCTTAGGGCCTGGCTCTTCGAGAACGTTTATCTCGACCCAATCTCACGCGAGAGCCGCAAGGCTGAGGATGTGGTTGTCGCACTCTTCGAGTATTACCTCAAAAGGCCGGAGAAGCGTCCCAAGACGGACCTCGACCCTGTTACTGAAACCGTGGACTTCGTTGCGGGAATGACCGACCGTTACGCGCTGGCGACCTACAAGCGTCTATTCTTGCCCCGGAGCGACACTATCTTCAAATAATCAGGGCCTTGACAAAGGTGGATTCTGAAACGTTGCAGAGTTGCCGTAGCCGGCGGAGAACGAGGGTTGCCTTAGCTCGTGTCATTCATCGTGTAGAGGATTGAACCTTCGAGGGCTTTAGAAACGAGTCCGAGCATCGTAAAGTACCCGTGGGTCCTGCTCTATAGAACGAAAGCCCAAAACGTTCATACCAAGAGGCGAAAAGGACGTACGTCTTGAGAATATCGCAACGGAGTATAGAAGAGGTGCGCGAGGCCGCAAACATCGTCGAGGTGGCCTCCGAGTTCACCGCTCTCAAGCGCCAGGGGACGAACTTCGTCGGCCTCTGCCCCTATCCGGACCATTCGGAGAAAACTCCCTCCTTCAGCGTCTCTCCTGAGAAGAGCTTCTACCACTGTTTTGGCTGCGGGGTAGGCGGCGATGCCATTAAGCTCGTAATGGAGCTGAAGTCTCTCTCCTTTGTGGAGGCGGTTTCACATTTGGCCGAACGCTTCGGTGTCGAGCTGAAGTTCGAGGGACGCTCTCCTGAGGAGGCAAAGCATGCCGAGCAGCGCGCTACCCGGCGGCGTCTGGCGTACAAGGCTCTGGCCGCCGCGACCGCCTATTACCACAAGTATCTGCTCAAGGCATCCGTGGCGGAAGAAGCGCGCCGCTACCTCAAATACCGTGGTTTAGAGCGTTCTACTATAGAAGAGTTCCGTATCGGGTACGCCCCACCCCGTGGGCGACCGGGCTTTGCGCATGCTGCCCGTAAAGTGGACTTAAGCCGAGAAGCTCTTGGCGATGCAGGTTTGGTTTCGCCCCGCGGCGGTGAGCGCTTCGTCGATCGCGTGACGTTCCCTATCTCTGACAAGCGCGGCAGAATCGTAGGCTTCGGTGCCCGCTCTCTTGGTGATGCGAAACCGAAGTATCTCAACTCTCCCGAGACTGACCTCTTTAATAAACGTTCTCTCCTCTATGGCTTCCCCCAAGTTGTGGAGGTGATGCGTAAGGAGAAGACGGCTATCGTCGTCGAGGGCTATACAGACGTTCTCATGCTCTACCAGTCGGGGATAAAAAACGCTGTTGCGACCCTGGGGACGGCGCTAACCGAGCAACATCTAAAGACCTTGAGCGGATACGCGGAGCGCATTTACCTGCTCACCGACCCCGATGCGGCGGGTGAGGGGGTCCTTGAAAAGGCGTTCTTCCCCGCTGCAGAGATGAAGTTGGACCTGCGCGTTCTGCGGCTACCCGAGGACCCCGCTGACTGGCTCCTCTCGCACTCCGCCGAGGAGTTTCGTAGCTTGTTATCCGGTGCGCCGTCGGTCTTCGAATACGTTGTCCGAAGGGTGACGGACGGTACCAAGACGGCCGATTCGGTGGGCCGTGCTCGCGCACTCCAGAAGGTGAAAGACCTTTTGGGGCGTATAGAGGATCCCGTACTCTACCGGGACAGCGTTCGTTTAGCGGCGGAGTCGCTGGGGGTGACCACCGACATGCTCCTCCAGGAACTCAGGGTACGGCTCGATCCACAGGCCCAGATTCGTTCTCCCCGTAGCCTCAAAGATGAGTTGACCCTCCGATTTGCCGAAGTGGAGTCTGGAGAGCTGCGCCTACACAAGGCGGCGCGCGAGCTGCTGGCGCTCATCTTCGCCCGCCCGGACTTAGCGGCCGGGCCGTTGCGGGAGGGTGTCGAGGCGCCTGGGTTCGCCGAGCCGCTGGTCCTCGATCCCGGCGACTTCAGCAACGAAACGCACGCCCGGATATTCGCCCTGCTCGCCGAGCACGCGAGCGAGGATCTCGGGACCGTGCTCGCGGACGAACGGGCCCGTCCGCTGCTCGACGAGATCTCCGCCCTCCAGGCCGCAGGAGAGAAGCTCTACCCTTCGCTAGACGCCTTGCGCGCCGCCTGGTTCAGGCTCGCGGCTCTGAGCCGCGAAAAGGCAAAACTTTTGATAGAAGACTTCGACGAGAAGTATCGCCTGCACGCACAGATCAAACACCTCAACGAAGCCGCCGTAGAGGCGAGCAACCGCACCCTCGAACCTTCTTGAAGCCAAAGACCCGAAATCGTATACTCTCCCGAGAAAACCTTCCCCTGTAGCTCAATAGGCAGAGCATTCGGCTGTTAACCGAAGGGTTGTTGGTTCGAGTCCAACCAGGGGAGCTGGATGTGTCTGCGGGCAACCGCGGGCTGCCTCGTTAGGGGCCCATAGCTCAGTTGGTCAGAGCATCCGACTCATAATCGGACGGTCCCAGGTTCGAGTCCTGGTGGGCCCACTATTTCCTCCAAAAAGTGTCTATAAGCTCCTACCGCGGCTCTCGAAACCTCCGCAGATTTGGGGGAACCCAAGATGTAGAGCATCTATCCTCGATAACCCCATATATATACCGCCCCTGAGCAGAACCCTAGGTGTGTCCCAACAGCAACAGTCGTTTGCTACGAAGCCTTTTGTCGCTCGTTTTACAGGGGGCCAATACCCTTGGGGGGAGGGATAGGGTAAAAAATTGTGCTTGGACGGGTTAAGAAGGACGAATCATGTAGGTAATTTGCGTATTTTCTGTTGGTATGCAAGAATTTCTCGTGTTGTGGGTCAAAGTGGGTCATAGTGGGAGGTATAGACCCTGGCTCTTTTGGGAGAGTATGAGCACACCCTGGATGAGAAAGGGCGGCTGACTCTCCCCTCCCGGCTCAGGCCCTATTTTGAGGGGGGGATAGTGATCACGAAGGGTGTTGACCGGTGTTTGTTTGCTTTTCCGCCGGAGGAGTGGGCGGCGTTCAAGGCGAACATCAAGTCTAACGCGGATCTTTCTGCTAAGGGGCGTCAGCTTAGCAGGATGTTCTTCTCCATGGCGTTCGAGGCGACGCTCGACAGGCAGGGGCGGGTTTTGGTACCGACGAAGCTCGCCGAGTATGCGGGTTTGAGGCGCGACGTAACTATAGCCGGGGTCGACGACCGGTTGGAGATCTGGGACACCGACGAGTGGAATCGCTACCTCACGAGCGCCGACGAGTCGTTCTCGGAAATCGTCGAGGAGCTCGCCGGGAGGGACTTAGGGGTTTGATGGCGACGGGCCACTACCCGGTGATGCTTGAAGAGGTTATCGAGGCGCTCGCCCTCTCCAGCGAGGCTACGGTCGTGGACGCTACGTTCGGCGGCGGGGGCCACGCTCGGCGGATACTCAAAGAGCTAGGCCCCGAGGGGAGGCTTGTCGGTATAGACCGCGACCCTGAAGCGGCGCAGAGGGCGTCGGTACTCATGAAGGAGGATCCACGCTTTACCTTCAGGCCCGGAGCCTACGACGAGGTCTTGCTTGATCTGTTAGACGAGGGCGCAAAGATAGATGCGGTTCTCTTCGATCTTGGGCTTTCCAGCTACCAGATAGACGAGGCCGGACGGGGTTTTAGCTATATCCAGGAAGGTCCACTCGATATGAGGATGGATCCGGGATTTGGGGAGCCTGCGGCAAACTTTTTGAACACCGCCTCGGCGGAGGAGATCGCCGAGGTACTCGTCCGTTACGGGGATGTTCCTCGCGCCGAGGCCCGACGGGTTGCCAAAGAGATTGTGCGTAGACGACCGCTCGAAACGACCCTGGAGCTCTCGGAGGCTGTTCGGTCGGCGGTCGGATGGAAAGAGAGGGGTGGCAACCCGGCCAAAAAGGTCTTTCAGGCGGTGCGTGTACACACCAACGACGAGCTAGACGGCTTCGAGCGGGCACTGTATGCGGCGGAGAGGCTTCTCGTGTCCGACGGGAAGCTCGTGACGATAACGTTTCACTCCGGCGAGGATCGCGTGGTCAAGCGCTTTATCAACGAGCGGGCCGGAACGTGCGTGTGCCCGCCGGAGCTTCCGGTTTGCGTGTGTGGGGCGCGTCCCGTCTTTCGCAAGGGCGTTGTCCAGAGGCCATCACCGCTAGAGATCGAAGAAAACCCGCGCAGCGCTTCAGCGCGCCTGCGCTCGGCCGTGCGTACCTCGGAGCCGCCTCTCGGAGTGGATGTGCCGCCAGGGGACCCTCCCTAGTGGTTGCAGCGCCGCGGGGAGGCCCCCAGTACCGGACGGCTGTAAAAAGGCCTGCACAGGCGCGGGGTGTTACGACGGGCGAAGTGCCAGCGCAGGTTTTACGAGGCAAAAAGCAGCTCGGACGGGCATTTGTAGTGTTGGCTGTGCCGGTTTTGCTGATGATGGGGAGCGTCTATGTACACAGTATAGCGGCCCGGCTTGAGGGAGAAGTGGCCCGGCTCGAGGAGCAAAAAAACATGGCCGAGGGCGAGGGGGAGCGGCTTGAGGTAAAGCTTACGGAGCTCTCAGTGCCGGAGAGAATACGGGCACAGGCCAAGGAGAACCTCGGGATGCGAGACCCGGGCAAAGATCTCTACGAGAGCAATGGGGAGGATGTAGCAGTCGATGGGGGAGAGAAAGACAAAGCGCTCGGCCAATGACGCCCCGAGGCGCATCAAACCGAAGGGTAGCGTGGTCCGTAGCACCGGCGGAGAACACCGGAGGAAGCGGAAGGGCAAAGGAGCAAAGGTTGTGCCGCTCCCCCAAAACCGGCGCTCAGGGAGATCGTCGGTCCGCCGCCCGGTACAGCGGCCACCCAAGAGCGCGGTTGGCCGTTGGAGACTTCGACTGGTCGTGGGGGTGGTGGCGGTGGTTTGTATCTCTTTAGGAGCGCGGGCGGCGCAGTTGAGCGTCGAAAACGACAGCCGCTATCAGACGCTCGCCGCCGAGCGGCGGATGGAGGAGGCGGCTGAGAAACCACCTGGACGCGGCTCTATCATGAGCGCCGACGGCCAGCGTCTCGCAACGAGCCTCGAAGCCGCCAGGGTCGTTGCTACTCCATATCAGGTTATAGACCCGCAGCTGGTCGCTGTCATTTTGTCCGATGTGCTCGGCTTGGAGGCCGATGAGATCGAGGCGAAGCTCGTAGAGAAGAATGACGAGGGCAAGCCCGCTGGCTACAGCGTCGTGGCCGAGGGGGTCGAACCGGAGAAGGCGCGCGAGGTGAGAGAGCTTAGCTTGCCGGGCGTATCACTAGAGCCCGATGCAGTCCGGGCCTATCCTATGGGTTCGCTAGCCAGCCAGCTCACAGGGTACCTAGGAAGAGATAAGGCTTACGGCGGGATCGAGGCCCGCTACGATGAGGTTCTACAGGATGGCCAAGAGGTAAACCTCACTTTAGATACCGCCGTTCAGCAAGAACTCGAGGATGCTCTATTTGAGGCCGCGAAGAAGTACGAAGGCAGGAGTGCCTTAGGCATAGTCATGCGGCCCGAGGACGGGGCGATCTTGGCTATGGCCAACTCGCCGGGCTACGACAACAACGATTTTGGGGAGGTTTCGGAGGAGACGAAGCGAAACAGGGCCTTGACCGACCCCTACGAGCCCGGATCGACGTTCAAGCCCTTTACGATGGCGGCGGCCCTCGAAGAAGGGGCCGTCACCGAAGAGGACGTGTTTATCGTGCCCGATTCTATCCCGGTCGCTGATGTAGTGATCCACGATTCCGAGCCGCACGAGACGAAAGTGCTGACCCCTGAAGGCATACTCGCGCACTCGAGCAACGTGGGCACCATCCAGGTTGCACAATCTTTGGGGGGCGAGCGGATCGTCGAACACGTAGAGGGATTCGGATTCGGGGAAAGGACGGGTGTGGATCTCTGGGGCGAGGACCCAGGGCGCGTACCCCCGTACGAGGAGTGGAGTGGATCCTCTATCGGTAACATTCCTATAGGCCAGGGCCTCACCGTAACTCCCATGCAACTCGTCTCAGGCTATGCCGCGCTCGCTAATGGGGGGCTTCGGATCACCCCTCACGTGGTCAAAGAAGCCGCTCCCAGCGAGCCCGGCCGCCGGGTGATAAGCGAGAAAACCTCGTCTATAGTACGCGGGATGCTCCAGAGCGTGGTTAACGAAGGGTCGGGCCACCTGGCTCGGATCCCTGGGTACACCGTGGCCGGCAAGACTGGGACCGCACAGAAGGTGGACCCCGAGACTGGGCTCTACGGTGACGAGTACGTCACCTCTTTTATCGGCTTTGCGCCTGCCGAAGATCCTAAATACCTCACCCTCGTGATAGTAGACGAACCGCAGAAGGACCTCTTTGGCGAGGTCATCGCCGCCCCCGCCTTCCAAGACGTCATGAGCTTCGTTTTGGGCTACTACAACGTCCCCCCGGATCGCGAGAGCACGAGGTATGATCCTCCGCCTCCTAACCCTATTCCGGCCGAGAACGCGAGGAAGGAGGACAGGATACTACGGTGAAGCCTGTCTCGTTAGAAACGGTGGCACGGGCCGTCGGCGGTACTTTAGTGGGCGCCGACGCGGCGGCCTTGGCGACGGCGGCGTCGGTAGACTCGCGCTCCGTGCGTGCTGGAGAGCTATTTTTCGCGCTTCAGGGTCGCCTTGTGGATGGCGCGGACTTCGCGCCGGAGGCGCACCTTCGGGGGGCGGTCGCGGCGGTGGCTACGAGGCCGCTCTCGGTGCCTACACTGGTAGTCGAGGACCCGCTAGTCGCCTTGCAGGAGCTGGCCAGATGGAGCCTATGCGCCCAAGACAGTTCGCCGACGATCGTCGGGGTGACGGGCACCGTGGGGAAGACGACAACCAAGGATGCGCTGGAGGCGATCCTACGCGCGAACGGAAAGAGGGTCTCGGCGACGGCGGGCAACCTAAACAATGAGATCGGGCTCCCTCTAACGGTTCTCGCTGCCAAAGAAGGGACGGAGGTCTTGGTTCTGGAGATGGGAGCGACCCACAAGGGCGATATCGCTCATCTTTGCAGCGTCGCTCCACCCGAAGTAGGCGTCCTCACCGCCGTCTCGCCGGTTCACCTGGATTCGTTTGGTAGCCTGGATTCCTTAGCCGCCACAAAAGGCGAGCTGGCGCTTGCGATCCCCGAAAGAAAAGGCGCCTTCGTCTATCCCGTAGACGCTCCGGAGAGCGCCACGGGGCCGGGTAGAACCTTCGCACGGCGCATCACGTTTGGTTCAGATTCCCACTCTACTCTGTGGACGACGAACTTGAAGGAGCTAGAGAGCGGGCTCTCTTTCAAGCTGCAGGTGAGGGAAGGAGTGCAAGAGCGCTCGGTAGAGGTGAAGGCTCCTGTGTTCGGTACACACCTGGTCCAGCCCCTCTTGGCGGCTGTAGGAGGTGCTCTGGCTTTAGGCTTGGACCTAAAGGAGTGTGCCTGTGGCCTTCTCAGGTTGCGGCGAACGGGGCTCAGAGGCGAGGTGTACTTGTTGCGAGATGGCATATTCGTCTACGATGATTCCTACAACGCCTCCCCGGCGGCGGTCGAGGCGGTATTAAGATACGGAGCTGCGGGGGCGAAGAGGCAAGGCAGGCGGTTTGTTGCGGTTTTGGGTGGGATGTTCGAGCTCGGGTCCGGAGCGCGGGCCTACCACCAGGAGGCTGGCAAATTGGCGGGGGAGGTCGGTGTAGATCTCCTGGTGTGTGTAGGGGATGAGGCTCGCTGGTACGCTGAAGGCTATCCCGGTGAGGCCTTGTTCTGCCAAGATGCCGAGGCGGCGGCAAAAGCTCTTGAGAGCGCGTTGCAAGGCGGCGATTACGTTGTAGTAAAGGGATCTCGGGGTGTAGGGTTGGATCTTTTGACCCAGAGGTTAAAGGAGAGGTTGGCTCTTGTTTAGCGTTGTTTTGGCGGCGGCGATCGCCTTTATAGTCACCATATCCTTAGGGTCTAAGTTTATAAAGTTTCTGCAGAGAAAGAAATTCGGGCAGTTCGTACGGGAAGAGGGGCCACAGACGCACCTGATCAAGCAGGGCACACCTACGATGGGCGGGGTGGTAATGCTGGTGGGTCTCGCTTCGGCGCTTCTCGTGGTGGCCCGGCCGAACGTGGCGACTCTGACGACCCTTCTTCTCGTCTCGGCGGTAGCGGGCATAGGGCTCTACGACGACTGGCAGAAGATCTCCAGCAGGCGTAACGAGGGCTTGAGGGCCCGATACAAAGCGCTCTTTCTAATCCTGACGGTTGTAGTGGCTGACGTTATGGCGTTGCGCTACGTGGGTATAACGCAGAACCTCATCATCCCCGGCTTCGACAGAAACCTTGTGCTCGGACCTGGGCTTATAGGGGTTGCGCTCTTCAGCATCGTCATGCTGTTAGTCGTCGTCGGCACGACCAACGCGGTGAACCTCACCGACGGCCTCGACGGGCTCGCGGCTGGGGCTGGGGCCATCGCGCTTCTGGCCTATACAGCTATCGCATTTTTGGAGCGCCAGTACGATCTGGCGATAATCTGTGGGGCAATGGTCGGGGCGATTATCGGCTTTCTGTGGTTTAACTCGCACCCGGCGGAGGTCTTTATGGGGGACACTGGGGCCCTGGCTATCGGGGGTGTGCTCGCCGCCGCCGCGGTGCTCACGAAGACGGAGATGCTCCTGCCGGTTATAGGCGGGATCTTCGTCATGGAGACGCTCTCCGTCATGATTCAGTACGTCTCCTACAAGCTCAAGAAAAAGCGGGTTTTTAAGATGGCCCCGATCCACCACCACTTCGAACTCTCCGGATGGGAGGAGAATAAGGTGGTAATGCGATTCTGGATCATCCAGGCTGCCTGTGCCGCCTCTGGCTTTGTCCTCTACTACTTTACCCTCTACAACGCTGCCGCCATATGACGCACCGCGATAGAAAGACGCTCATCTATGGCCTCGGTGAATCCGGGGTCGCCGCCGCCCGCACCCTCATGGATAGGGGAGAAGAGGTGGTCGTGGCTGATTCGAACGACTCGGAGCACCTGAGAAACCTCGTTCTCGAGCTCGGTGTCGAGGGGTGGCTGGGGGCTAGCCCGGAGGTTCTGAACGAGGACTTCTACCGTATCGTGACGAGTCCAGGCATCCGGCCGCATAACGCGGTGCTCGCCGCCGCCGAAAGCAGGGGTATCCCCGTTCTCTCCGAGGTCGCTTTGGGGCTTTCGCTGCTTAAAGCCGAGGCTCCGGGGACCAGGATCGCGGCCGTTACAGGGACTAACGGCAAAACAACCGTCGCGGACATGATCCGGACCATTCTCGAGGAGGCCGGTGTTCCGCACATCGTTGCCGGCAACTCCTGGCGGGCGTTGAGCAGTTGTCTGGACGGGGTGCGAGAGGCGGGTTTGCTCGTCCTCGAAATCTCTTCTTTCATGCTTCATTACCTAGAAGAGCCCGGTTTCGACGTCGCCGCGCTTCTCAACGTTCGGCCCGACCATCTCAACTGGCATTCCTCCTTTGAGGAGTACGTCTCGGATAAGCTGCGCATCTTCGATTGGCAAAACCCTGAAGACCTCGCGCTGGTGAGCGCCACCGACCCGGTGGGACAGAATGCTATCGGGCGGCTTCGGGCGGAAACGATAGTCGTTGGGAAAGCTGAGACGTTGGTCAAAGGGGGGCGTCTCTTCTTGCAGGGACGGGAGATCGCTGCTGCCGAGGAATTGCCGTTTCTGGGGACGCATAACTATGAGAACGCGCTCTTTGCAGCGGCAGCAGCCGAGAGGTTTGGTGTAAGGCTGGAAGACATCCGAAAAGGGCTACTCAACTACGCAGCCAAGCCGCACAGGATGCAGGTTGTGGCAGAGCGCGGTGGTGTGATCTACGTAGACGATTCTAAGGCAACCAATCCGGCGGCCGTTGTGGCGTCGCTCGAAAGTTTCGAAGAGCCTACCGTCTTGATCCTGGGCGGCTCGGAGAAGGAGACCGACTTTGCGGAGGTGTTGCCGCTTCTTTCACGTTGCCGCTGTGTAGTATGCCAGGGCGAAGCAGGGCCTAAAATTTTCGAGTTGCTGAAGAAGAACGAGATTTTGGCGGAGGTGCGGCTGGTGCCAGACCTCGCGTCTTCGGTGGCCGAGGCACGCAAGGTAGCCCTTCCTGGAGACGTGGTGCTGCTCTCCCCAGGGTGCGCGAGCTTTGACCAGTTCGCCGGGTACGCGGAGAGGGGCAAGGCTTTCGCCGGGCTCGTGGCACGAGAGCCGGTACGGGAGGCCGCCAGCTAAGTGACGGCGCTCCGAACGAACCTCTTCGCGGTGGCTTTGGGGCTCTCGTTGCTCGGCAACGTCATGGTTTACTCGGCGACGACGAAGGAGTACGGGACGCATTACCTGGTCGTGCGCTTTGCGCATTTGGCGCTCGGGGTAGTAGCGTTTTTTGCGGCCAAACAGGTACGTTACACCTCGTGGCGCAAGATTACGCCCGTCTTCTATTTCGCCGTCTTGTTGAGCCTGATACTGGTCCTGTTCCCCGGGCTGGGGACCGAGGTGCGCGGAGCGCGCCGTTGGTTCGACCTGGGACCCTGGAGCTTGCAGCCGGGGGAGTTCGCGAAGCTGGCGGCAGTACTCTTGCTCTCCTGCGCCGTAGCTCGAGCGCGGCCAGGCTCGGGGTTGCCCGCTTGGCCCATGCTGGGCGTGGGGCTGCTCTTTGGACTCGTGCTCATCGAGCCTGACTTCGGTACTTCGGTCGTGGTCGCGGCGGGTGCAGCTGGGGTCTTATGGGCCTCGGAGCTCAGAACTAGGGACCTATTGGTCTTCGGCGGGTTGGCTTTCGCGGTGCTCGTCGTAATGATGTTTCTGGCGCCCTACCGGCGAGATCGCTTTCTGACCTTCTTAGACCCATGGAGCGTCTCGGACGGCTCCGGGTACCAGATCGTGCAATCCATGGTCGCCATAAAGGCGGGCAGTTTTTTGGGGGCTGGTGCCGGGGCGGGGGAAGGCGGTGTGGCGATCCCCGAGGCGCAGACGGATATGATCTTTGCCCTCATCGGCGAGGAGCTCGGCCTTTTGGGGATGGTGGCCGTGATCGGAGCCTTCTCTTTTCTTACGCTCGCGAGCTTCAAAATCGCCTTGAAAGCACCTTCTGTTATGGCTCGGTGCTTGGCGGCGGGCCTCGCCACGATGTTCGCCGTTCAGACGACCTTTAACGTCGGGGCGGCTATGGGCTCCGTTCCTTTAGCTGGTATAACCCTCCCTTTTGTCAGCTACGGCGGGTCGAGTACGCTCGTCTGCTTCGCCGCCGTAGGAATCCTCTACCGTATATCGGAGGATGGTGAGAAAGCACGTGAGGCAAAACCCCGTAGGGTCTCCTCCTCAGCAGAGCGTGTCACGGATCTTGATCGCCGGCGGCGGAACCGGGGGACACGCGATCCCCGCGCTCTGCGTGGCGGATGAATTGCGCGCAAGGGGAGCCATTGTCGAGTTTGTTGGCTCGACCGGAGGTATAGAGAGGGATCTCGTTCCCAAGGCAGGCTATAACTTACGCATCCTGCCCCTCGCAGGGCTCTCGGGCGGACCCATAGCGCGCACCCGCGCCAGCCTCCTCTTTCTCAAAGCCCTACGACGCTGCTACAGCATACTCAAAGATCTGCGTCCCGGGGCAGTCTTAGGCGTCGGCGGTTACGCGAGCGCTCCAGCCGTGCTCGCGGCGAGCACGCTCAATATTCCCACCTTCCTCCACGAACAAAACTCTGTCCCTGGCAGGGTTAATCGTTTCGCGAGCCGATTTACGAACGAGGTCTTCGTAACCTTCCCTGAAGCAAGGAGGCATCTGCGGGATACCTCCTTGGTTGGAATGCCAACGCGCAAAGAGTTCTTTGCAGTCTCAAAGGAGAAGGCTGTAAAGAGGCTCGGGCTCGAGCCGCCAGTCGTCTTGATCTTCGGCGGGAGCGGTGGCGCACTCAAGCTAAACCTCGCGGCCGTCGAGGCCTTTGGAGGATCCGAGACACCGTACACGATAGTCCAGATCTCCGGCAGACGAGACTTCGCCCGCCTCTCGACTAACAATCCCCGACACAGGATCGTCGAGTACGAAGAAGAGATCTGGCACACTCTAGCTGCATCCGAAGTGGTGCTGATGCGAGCAGGCGCCGGGTCCCTGTTCGACGTGGCGGCGACGGGAAGGGCGGTGATCCTCATCCCTTACCCTCATGCTACTGGCGACCATCAGCTCCACAATGCTCGGTACTTTACCCAAAGGGGAGCGGCCGAACTTATGCTCGACGATGAAGTAACCGCAAACTCTTTGCGCGCCCGCGTCGAAGATTTGCTCAAAGATAATGCACGTCGAAAGAGGCTTGCGAGCAACGTGCAGACTATGGCCACGCCCGAGGCCGCCAGGGAGGTCGCCGAGCGGCTGCTCACGGAGGCGACGTACACGAAAGTGAGACGCTCATGAAGATTCATATGATAGGCATCGGCGGTGCCGGGATGAGTGGTATCGCCGAGGTATTGTATAGGCAAGGACACAAAGTCACCGGCTCAGACCTCAAGGAATCGCCTTATACTCAGAGGCTAAGGGATACGGGCATAAATGTGCACATCGGGCATGCTGCTCATCAAGTTGAAGGCGCCGAGGAGGTGGTGATCTCTACGGCCATCCCCTCGACGAATCCTGAGCTACTTGAAGCCCGGCGCCGCTCGATCCCTATAGTACCCCGGGCCGCGGCCCTCGCCCGCATCCTCGCGGGAGGTCAAAAGAGTATCGCCGTCGCCGGCACCCACGGTAAGACCACAACAACGAGCATGGCAACCTACGCTTTAAAGGCTTTGGGCGAGGACCCTACCGCCCTCATCGGCGGCGAGTTGAACGACATCGGAAGCAACGTCGTTTTGGGAAAATCTACTCTATTTGTCGCCGAAGCTGACGAAAGCGACCGTTCCCTCCTCTATCTCGAACCTGAGGCCGCTATCGTTACCAACGTCGAGTTCGACCACCCGGACTTCTATACTTCTTTGGATGATGTTTTTTTGACCTTTGAGAGGTTTGTCGAAACCCTTCCCCATGGCGGACATCTCGTTGTCTGCGCCGATGACCCGAACTGCCTCAGGCTCGCGACGCTAGCTCCCTGTCCGGTCACGACCTACGGTTTGTCCTTAGGTGATCTGCGCGCGAGAATACTTTCTCCCAACTCCTACGTCCTTCTCGAAGACGGGAGGGAGCGAGGTACGGTCGAGCTCGGGGTCGCAGGAAGGCATAACGTGTTGAACTCCCTAGCTGCAGCCAGCGTGGCCCGCTGGCTCGGCCACGACGCCTACAAAGCCGCCGCGAGCCTCAAGAGCTTCTCCGGTGTGCGACGGCGCTTCCAACTTAAAGGGGAGCGTGCCGAGGTCCGGATCATAGACGATTACGCCCACCATCCGACAGAGCTATCTGCGACCCTTGAGGTAGCCCGTACAACGCGCTCTCCCGAGGGTCGACTGATAGCGGTCTTTCAGCCGCACCGCTACTCGCGCACCCGTAGTCTCTACCGTGAGTTCGGTGAGGCCCTAGCCCTCGCAGATGCTGTCCTCGTAACCGAGGTTTATGGTGCTGGCGAGATTCCTCAACCAGGCGTGAGCGGCAAGCTTGTCGTGGACGCTCTTTGCGAAAGCTCCATCCGCCCCGACATCTACTACATCCCCGATCAGCATGACGTTCCGAGTGTGCTTCGTTCCATCGCCGAACCGAAGGACACCGTCTTAACCATGGGCGCTGGCGATATCTCGCGCGTAGGCGACGAGCTGTTGAATATGCTGACCTTCTCCTAAAGGATGAATCTGACGCAGTTGCTTCCCCTGCGAAAATTCCTCCGGCCCGTCGCGATCTCGACCGCTATAGCTATCCTCGCCGCTCACGTCGCTTTTATCGTCTCCTACCTCCTCTACCCTGTGTCGGGCATACAAGTACAGGGAGCACGCTTGTTCCCTGAATCAGAGGTCTGGGAGGCCGTCCCCGACTACGCCAGCCTCCTCTTCCTCGACGCGGAGGTCCTCGAAAGGCAGTTACAGTCTAATCTTTGGGTTGAGGGTGTTAGGGTGCTTAAAGATTGGAAGTCCGGTATAGTTACGGTTGAGGTTGAAGAACGTAGAGCCGTACTGAACGGAGATCTGGGCGATCGTCGGGTCGTGTTGTCGGCGGATGGAACGAGGCTTCCCGGGCTCGGGGGGGCTAGTCTTGAGAGGGTTGGTCTCGACGGGGCGCAGCTAGAGGAGATCTCAACGGTAGGCGAGGTATTAGAGGAGAACAGTGTCGTGCTCGATTCGGTGGATGAGATTGGTGCGGGCGGTGTCGAGGCGACTGTCGCCGGTCGTCGCGTTCTCTTCGATAAGAGGGTAGATGAAGACCAGGTTCGAGCACTCACCAGGTTCATGAACGAATACCCTGAGGCCTCCTACTTCGACCTTCGCTCGCCGAACAGAGTGGTGGTCGGCGCGGAGAGCGGTGAAAAGTCTGATAGGAAGTCCGAGGATTCGGGCGGGTAGTGATTGATGACGGAGCTGGTCTACGGTATAGACGTTGGCACGACAAAGATAGTGGCCATCGTCGGCCGGGCGAGCGATCGGCGGGGGTGGGTAGAGGTCTTGAGCGTGGGGGAGGCGCCGAGCTGCGGTCTAAAGCGCGGCGTGGTCGTGGACCGGGAGGCAGCCACCGAGTCAGTGGCTGAGGCGATCGAGGCGTGTGGAGGAGTTT
>Ga0126307_10001078_pt1 | contig 18018 bp, 17 predicted proteins | sample Plot28_FD_89955 | JGI IMG/M metagenome (GOLD analysis project Ga0126307, IMG submission 89955) | Serpentine soil microbial communities from UC McLaughlin Reserve, CA, USA - Plot28 | ecosystem: Environmental > Terrestrial > Soil > Grasslands | place: USA: UC McLaughlin Reserve, Lake County... | reverse complement strand
GCCAAGCTGGCTGCTGCCGTGGACTACCTCGAGGTGGCGCCGGTGGTGGTCGCCGTCGCGACCGACGTGCCGGTGCCGAGCCTCCAGGACGAGGCGCGGATCCCGGCCGCGCCGGCCGACCCGGAGCGGCTGCTGGAGCTTTCGGCGCGGTGGGGCCTCGAGAGCTCGCTGAACCGGGTGCTCAACGCGTTCGGGACTGTTACTGGCTGACCGGCTGACCGGCTGACCGGGTGACGGGGTGACGGGGCCACGACGCTGCTGCGTCGCGACCCCGTCGTCGCCGTGCGTCCTGCTGGGCGGGCTACTTGACGTTGACCGCGGCCCAGGCCGCGTTGACGGCGTTGTACTGCGTCGAGCCGCTGCCGTAGAGGTAGGCGGCTGCGCTCAGGGTCGCCGCGCGAGCACCGGCGTAGTTGGTCGACGACGTCATGGACGTCGTCAGCGCCCGGTACCAGATCGCCGCGGCGGAGGTCCGGCCGATGCCGGACACGGTCGACCCGTTGCAGGTCGGGCTGTCGTACGTGACGGTGCCGATCATCTTCTGTCCGCTGCCCTCCGACAGCAGGTAGAAGAAGTGGTTTCCCACGCCCGACGAGTAGTGGACGTTGAGGCTGCCGACCTGCTTGCTCCAGCAGTCCGCGGAAGCGCCGTCCCTGCTTGGCCGGTCCATGTAGCGCAGCGGGGTGCCGGAGCCGATCGCGAACCGCTCACCGATCAGGTAATCCCCGGGGTCGCCGGCCGTGTTCGAGGTGAACTCGACCATCGTCCCGAAGATGTCGCTGGTCGCCTCGTTCAGCCCACCGGACTCGCGGCGGTAGGTCAGTCCGGCGGTGGCCGACGTGACGCCGTGGCTCATCTCGTGGCCGGCGACGTCGAGAGAGACCAGCGGGCCGTAGGACCGACCGTCCCCGTCGCCGTAGCGCATGCAGAAGCACGCGTCGGACCACGAGGCGTTCACCCATCCGCTGCCCACGTGGACGATCGCTCGGGCGCCCCTGCCGTCGTTCTTGATGCCGGTGCGGCCGAAGGTGTTCTTGTAGTAGTCCCAGGTCGCAGCGACCCCGAAGTGCGCGTCCACGGCGGCGGACTGACGACTGGTGCTCGAGCCGGTGCCCCAGACGTTGTCGGCGTCGGTGAAGAGGGTCCCGCTGGTGCTGCTGGTGGAGCCGTTGTTGCCGTCCTCCGTCCGGCCGCCCCCTCGGACACCGTCGACCAGCGTGAAGCTCGTAGCGCTGCCCGAGGTCTCGATGCCGACCGAGCCCAGGTAGAGGCTGTTGCCGGTGCCCGTGACCTCCACGACGGTGTCCCACGAGTCCACGACGGCGCCGGTGCGGGCGTCGACGCTGACCGTCCGGCCGACCGGCTGGTCCTGGGCGCCCACGCCGTCCACCGCGGTCTGCCATACCAGGCGGGGGGCCCCGCGCAGGGCGTACACCGAGAGCTCCGGCGTCGAGCTGGTCACCCGGAAGCCGACGCTGGACGCGGCGACATCGGCCGCCCGCTGCGGCGAGACCGCGGCTCGGGTGCTGGCGAGTGAGACCCGGGCGCTGCTCGCGCGGTCCGCGCCGCGGAAGCCGCCCTGCGCGCCCTGGTGCACGACCAGGTCGCCGCCGAGCACCGGCAGGCCGTCGTACGTGCGGTCGAAGCGGACGTGGGCCGAGCCGTCGGCGTCGAGGACGACGTCCTTGACCTGGAGGGCCTGGCCCCTCGCCCAGCCGAGGGAGTCGGCGTGCGCCGCGACCTGGTCGCGCGCCCGGTCGACGGCCGCGGAGCGGGGGCTGGCGGCGTTGGCCGGGGTGCCGACGACGGCTGTGATCGTGCCCGCGACGGTGGCTGCCGCGGTGATGACGGCGACGCGCGCCAGTCGTGAGGTGTGACCCACAGGGCATCCTTCGAGGTCGGCCGCGGCGTGCACGGCCCGGTGGCGCCAGGCACATGAATCCCGGCGGGGCCGCTCGTGGGCCTGGCGCACTGTGCCTCATCGGCTGTCACCACGGCCACAGCCGAACGATTGAGTTTGCGCGATGTTTACCCGAGTTGCCCCGGTCCGGGCGTTCTGGTCGTCAGGTTCCGGCCGCTGGACGCGGGATGCGGGACCTGGAGGTCAGCCCACGGTCGACCAGGCGACGACGCCGCGGCGCAGCGCAGTCGCGGCCTCGCGCGCGACCTCGCCGACCCTGGCGGCTCCGGCGCCGTCTCCGGGCGGACGATCCCCCACCCGGACGGAATCGGTGACCTGGCCGAGCAGGTCGATCACCTGCTTGGTCCACCGGACGAAGTCGCCCGCCGGCAGCTCGGCGTCCTGCAGCACCTGGTCCAGGGGGTGGCCGGACGCCCAGCGGTAGGTGGCCCAGACGAAGCCCAGGTCGGGCTCGCGCGGCCCGTCGATGCGGTGCTCGTGCTCGCGACCCTCGATCTCACCCCAGATCCGCACCGTCTCCGCGAGCGCGTCCCGGGCCGGGCCGTGCGGCAGCCGCGGGTCGCGCGCGTCGTCGGGCTGGCGGGACTCGAAGACCAGGGCCGACACGCAGGCGGCCAGCTCGGCCGGGTCCAGGTCGGCCCACACCCCGCGGCGCAGGCACTCCGCCGCGAGCAGGTCCAGCTCGGAGTAGAGCTGGCCGAGCCGACGCCCGTCGTCGGTCACCCGGTCGCCGTCGAGGTAGCCGAGCTCCTGCAGCAGCGCGCAGATCCGGTCGAAGGTGCGCGAGATGGTGTGCGTGCGGTTGCGCACACGGCGCTGCAGCGCCTCCGTCTCGCGTGCCAGCCGCTGGTGGCGCTCGGCCCATCGGGCGTGGTCCTCGCGCTCCGCGCAGCCGTGGCACGGGTGGGCGCGCATCTCCTGCCGCAGCCGGGCCAGCCCGGTGTCGTCGGCGGCGGCCGATCGGGGCCGCCGCTGCCGGTGCTCCGGCTGGTCGGCAAGACCCGTGTTGCGCAGTGTCGAGGCGAGGTCGCGGCGTGACGACGGGTTGCGCGGGTTGAACGACTTGGGGATGCGCAGGGAGCGCAGCGACTCGACCGGCGTCGGGAAGTCCTGCGCGGACAGCCGCCGGACCTGGCGCTCCGCGGTCAGCACGGTGGGTCGGGGGCCGTCGGCGCCGCCGACGAGACCGGGGTCGAGCACCAGCGCGAGCCCGCCCCGCCGCCCGGCCGGCACGACGATGACGTCGCCGGGCCGCAGCCGCTCGAGCGAGGCGGAGGCGGCGGCCCGGCGGTTGGCCGCACCGGCCCGGGACAGCTCCGCCTCCCGGTCGGCGATGGCACGCCGCAGCCGCGAGTAGGCGGCGAAGTCGCCCAGGTGGCAGGTCATCGCCTCGCCGTAGCCGTCGAGGGCCTCCTCGTTGCGCCGCACCGCGCGGGCCAGCCCGACCACGGCCCGGTCGGCCTGGAACTGCGCGAACGACGACTGCAGGAGCGCGCGGGCCCGGTCGTGGCCGAACTGGTGCACCAGGTTGACGGCCATGTTGTAGGACGGGCGGAAGCTGCTGCGGAGCGGGTACGTACGGGTGCTGGCCAGCCCGGCCAGGGACTCTGGCTCCAGGCCCGGCGACCACACGACGACGGCGTGCCCCTCGACGTCGATGCCGCGCCGGCCGGCCCGGCCGGTCAGCTGGGTGTACTCGCCCGGCGTGACGTCGGCGTGGCTCTCGCCGTTCCACTTCACGAGGCGCTCGAGGACCACCGTCCGCGCCGGCATGTTGATGCCCAGCGCCAGCGTCTCGGTGGCGAAGACCGCCTTCACCAGACCGCGGACGAACAGCTCCTCCACGACCTCCTTGAAGGTCGGGAGCATCCCGGCGTGGTGGGCGGCGACCCCGCGCTCGAGCCCGTGCAGCCAGTCGGCGTAGCCCAGCACGGCCAGGTCCTGCGGCGGGATGTCGGCGCACCGGGCGGCCACGATCGCGCGCACCTCGTCGCGCTCCTCCGGCCCGAGCAGCCGCAGGCCGGAGCGCAGGCACTGGGTCACCGCGGCGTCGCACCCGGCGCGGCTGAAGATGAAGGTGATCGCCGGCAGCAGCCCCTCGGCGTCCAGCCGCTGCACCACGTCGACCCGGCTCGGTGTCCACACCGATCGCGGGCGCCGCCCGCCTCGCTGCGGACGCCGGTCACCGGCCCGGACGTACCGCTGCTGCTCACGAGAGATCCGGACCAGCTCGGGGCTGACCCGCGCCTTCTGCTCGTCACCTACGAACAAGTCGTAGAGCTTGTTGCCGACCATGACGTGCTGCCAGAGCGGCACCGGCCGGTGCTCCTCGACGATGACGACCGTCTGCCCGCGGACGGTGACCAGCCAGTCGCCGAACTCCTCCGCGTTGCTGACGGTGGCCGACAGGGAGACCAGGCGGACCGACTCGGGGAGGTGGATGATCACTTCCTCCCACACGGCGCCGCGGAACCGGTCGGACAGGTAGTGCACCTCGTCCATCACCACGTAGCCGAGCCCGCGCAGGGTCGACGACCCGGCGTAGAGCATGTTGCGCAGCACCTCGGTCGTCATGACGACCACCGGGGCCTCGCCGTTGAGGCTGTTGTCGCCGGTGAGCAGCCCGACGTTGGCGGCGCCGTGGCGGCGGACCAGGTCGGCGTACTTCTGGTTGGACAGCGCCTTGATCGGCGTCGTGTAGAAGCACTTGCGGCCCTCGGCGAGCGCCAGGTGGACGGCGAACTCCCCCACGACCGTCTTGCCGGCCCCGGTCGGCGCCGCCACGAGCACGCCGTCGCCGGCTTCGAGCGCCGCGCAGGCACGCACCTGGAACGGGTCGAGGCCGAAGGGGTACTGCGCGCTGAACGCGCCCAGCGCCGAGTCCTGGAACGTCTGCCGCCGACGCGCCTCGACGTAGCGCTCCGCCGGTGACGTCACCCACCCAATCTACGTGCCATCCGGCCCGGCCCCGAATGATCACGTGAACATGATCGATCCACCTCGTGCACGGCCGGTAGACCATGCAGGGGGTGAAGCAGCCGTGCACAGCGAGCCGACGAGACGCGTCCCGGTGCGTCCGAGGGCCGCCTGCGCCCGGCGCCGGGACGTATCCCCAGGCCCCCGCCTTCCACAGATCGGCGGCAGAAGCGTTCCCGACGGTCCAGATCCACGAGGCTCGAGGCATGGACGGCGAGCTGGCGCGCGAGGCGAGCAACCAGGGCAACATCTTCCTCAGGTCCCAGGCGCTCGACTCGGGCTACCGCAGCCGCGAGATCGAGACCCTGCTCAGATCCGGCGAGTGGGTGCGCGTCCGGCGCGGTGCCTACTCGACACGGGAGACGTGGGACTCCCGTGGCCCGACGGGTCGTTACCTGCTCAGAGTTCATGCCGTCGTTGCCGCGCTGGACGGCCCCGTGGTCTGCGTCGGCCATACTGCGCTGGCCCGGCTCCAGGTGCCGTTGTGGGGAGTGGCTTTCGACGAGGTGCACGTCAGGCGGACGGATCAGCACGCATCCCGCCGGGAAGCCGGGGTCGTCCACCACCGGTACGACATCCCCGACACCGACATCGTGGAGATCGACGGACTGCTCGTCCAAGTGCCTGAGCTCGCCGCGCTGGACGCGGCGCGGATGGCCCCGTTCGAGGCGGGGGTCGTTCTCATGGACGGAGCACGACGGCTTCCGGCCTTCGACGACGAGAGGTGCGCGGAGCTGCTGGAGCGTCAGCGCAGCTGGCCGGGCTCCGTGCACGCATCGCGGGTCTTCGCCTTCTCGGATCCACGAGCTGCGACTGTCGGTGAGTCCCGGAGCCGGGTGCTCCTCGCCCGGATCGGCATCCCGCAGCCGGATCTGCAGAAAGAGATCCGCGACTCTTCCGGCCGGCTGATCGGCATCACGGATCTGTACGTCGTCGAGATCAGGACCGCGGTCGAGTTCGACGGCAGAGTGAAGTACGGGCGGAAGCTGTACGAGCAGACCGGCCGCCTCGAAGATGTGGACCTCGGCGCCGTGGTGTGGAACGAGAAGCGTCGCGAGGACCAGATTCGGGACGAAGGCAACGAGATGGTCCGCATCGTCTGGCACGAGCTCGACGGTCACGATCGTGAGGTGCGGGCTCGTTTCGACCGAGCGGCCGAGCGGACCGGCGCGCCTCTGCTGGCCTCCTGAGCCGGGCTCTCTGCACGGTTCGTCCACCGGGTACACGGCCGATACGCCGTGCATCGGGTGCAGTGATCACGTGAACGTGATCATTCCCGGGGCGGCGGGGCGGGGGTGAAGACGTGCAGGGCGTCGGGGACGGCGTCGCAGGTGACGGGGAGGACGGCCACCCGCTCGCCGTCGGCGTAGGCGGTCACCCCGTCGGCGTGCAGGCTGACGCTGCGGGCGCGGCGCACCGATACGGCCGGGTGCTCGACGTGGGTGCCCTTGTAGACCCGCGGGAACACCCGCAGGAACTCGGGCTTGGAGATCGGGCCCAGCAGGGTCACGTCGAGCAGGCCGTCGTCGAGGACGGCGCCCGGACAGACCAGCATCCCGCCGCCGTACGACGTCCCGTTGCCCACGGCGACCAGCATCGCCTCGGACTCCAGCAGTTCGCCGTCCAGCTCGAGGACGTACGGCACCGGTCGGAACGTCCGCAGCTCAGCGACGATGGCCAGGTTGTAGCGGCTGCGGCCGTTGGGCCAGGACATCCGGTTGGCGCGCTCGTTGACCATCGAGTCGAAGCCGGAGCCGAGGACGCCCGCGAACCATCGGCCGTTGGCGCGTCCCAGGTCGATCGTCCGGGTCTGCGCGCCGACGACGAGGTCGACCGCGGCGACCGGGTCCTTGGGCACCAGGCCGACCGATCGGGCGATGTCGTTGCCGGTGCCGGCCGGGACGATGCCGAGGGGAAGGTCGGTGCCGCCGGTGACCTGCAGGGCGATGTTGACCAGCCCGTCGCCCCCGACGGCGACCACGCCGTCGACTCCTTGGGCGACTTGGTCGCGCAGCCGGTCGAACGCCTCGTCGCCGTCGCGCCCCACGACCACCTCGACGTTGAGCCCGGCCGCACGCAGTCGGTCGCTGACCGGCAGCAGCAGCCGCGCACCGCGCCCTTTGCCGGACGTGGGGTTGACCAGCACGGCGATGCGGCGCGTCACGCGCGGAGCGTACCGACCAGCGGGCGCCGCGCAGGCGTGGTCAGCGGTTCTGGTCCGGGCCGTCCGGCCCCTCGTCCAGGGGCGTCGGCTGGTCGTCCAGCGGCGTCGGCTGGTCGTCCAGCGGCGTCGGGCGGTCCCTCAGCGGACTCGCCTCGTCGTCGTCCAGGGCCGCGTAGTCCAGCCCGTCGATGCCGGCGCGCCGCCTCCGCCGGTCGGTGAGCAGCGCCAGCCCCGCAGCGGTGTAGTAGAGGAACAGCATCGGCACGGCCAGCGCCGTCATCGTGTAGGGATCGCCGGACGGCGTGGCGATGGCGGCGAAGAGGAAGGCGCCGAGGATCACCGGACGCCACGCCTTGAGCAGCTGGCGCCCGGTCACCACCCCGGCCAGGTTGAGCGCCACCAGGAACACCGGCAGCACGAACGCGATGCCGAACACCAGGAACATCCGCAGCACGAACGACAGGTAGTCGTTGAGCCCGATGATGTTGGCGACGCTCTGCGGGTCCGGGTTGAAGCCGATCAGCAGGTCGAAGCCCTTGGGCAGGAAGATGTACGCCAGCACGGCGCCACCGAGGAACAGCGGCACGCTGACGGCCACGAACGCGATGCCGTAGCGCTTCTCCCTCTTGTGCAGGCCCGGCGCGACGAAGCCCCACAGGTTGTACATCCAGACCGGGCTGGACAGGAACAGCCCCGACATCGCACAGATCTTGAGTGCGAACGTGAACGGGTCGCCGATGTTGCCGAAGTTCAGGGTGACGGTGGCGCCCTCGCGCTCGTACTGCTCCTTGATCGTGTCGAACGGCGCGACGACGAGATCGAAGAGCTGGTCATAGAAGAAGGCCGAGAGGATCGACGCGAGGACGATCGCGAGGACGGACCGGGTGAGCCGGACCCGCAGCTCCGCGATGTGCTCGGTCAGGGGCATCCGCCCCTCGGGGTCGCGGGAGTCGCGGGAGGCCTTGTCACGTCGCCGCACGCGTCGCTCACCGAGGGACGTCACGGCAGCCGGGGTGGTCGGCGCCGGTCAGCGGTCGCGGTCGGTGGGCTCCGGGGCCGTCACGCGGGTCTCGTCGGCACGGGTCTCGTCGGCACGGGGCGCGTCGACGACGCGGCCCTCGACCTCGCGCGGGCGCTCCGGAGCGGCGCTGCTCGCCGGTGCGGAGGTGGCCGGCGGGTCGTCGTCGTGCTTCATCTCCTTGACCTCGGACTTGAAGATGCGCATCGAGCGGCCGAGGCTGCGGGCGGCGTCGGGGAGTCGCTTGGCGCCGAAGAGCAGGATCAGCACCACGAGGACAACGATGATCTCGGCAGGGCCGAAATTGCGGAACATGGTCACCTCAGGGTCGTCGGCGCGGTCCCTGCGATCGTACGCCGTCAGGCCGCCCGGGTCGGTCCACCGGGGCGCTCTCGAGCGCCTCCAGCCGGTCGGTGAGCTCGCTCAGGCGCTCCGTGGCCGTGCCCAGCTCGCCGGTCAGCGCCTTGGCCTGACGCCAGAGCCGACGGCCGAGCACGAAGAAGAGCAGGGCAGCACCCAGGACCAGCAGGACCCAGACCAGCACCCAGAGCACGGGTGCGAGGGTAGCCGGAGAGGGTCAGGCGCCCACGCGGGGCGTGATCATCGCGGCGAGCAGGTCCACCCGGTCCAGGCCGAGGGCGAAGTCGAGGACGTCGTCGTAGGTGATGACCCCGCCGGAGTGCTCCTCGAGCGCCTCGGCCGGGATGACCCACTGCTCGGCGACCACGCCTCCGGAGACGAGCAGCGTCACGACCTCGGTGTCGGCCGGCTTCTTGATCTCGTCCCGGCAGGTGGTGCAGCTGAAGGAGTAGAAGGACCACTCTGGGCGCGTGCAGACCACCAGGCGCATCTGCGCCGGGGTGAGCTCGACGTCACCGCAGACCGGGCACGAGGTCTTGATCGTCGTCATGGCCGTCTGCCTCCCTCCTCCGACAACCCCTTCTCGGGGCTACAGAGAGGTGTTCGGCAACGATCCGGCGGCGCTTGAGAGATCTGGTCCGTAGGGACCATGCCTCAGGCCCGAACGTATGCCTCCAGCGCCGCCTCGGCCCGCTCCCGCACGGCGTCGGCGAGAGCGGGCGGGTCGAGCACCCGGGCCTCCCCACCGAGCCGGAGCACCAGCGTCCGCAGCCAGCGGTCGTCGGCCGCCCGCAGGCGGACCAGGAGCTGGCCGGACGCCAGCTCCTGGACGTCCTCGACCGGGTAGTAGTCCACGACCCAGCGCGCCCCGGGGTCGAGCTCCAGGGTGACCACGGTGTCCTCGGGGGACGGCCGGAAGAGGCCCTCGCGCAGGTCGCGCACCGGCACCCGACGGGGCTCGGCGGCGACGTCGAGGACGGTCAGGCCCTCGATCCGGTCGACCCGGAAGAGACGCACCTCCTCGGCGCGGTAGCACCAGCCCTCGAGGTACCACAGCCCGTCGACCATGAGCAGCCGCACCGGGTCGACGTCACGCTCCGTGGTCTCGTCGCGTGCCGGGACGAAGTAGGTGAGGTGGACCCGCCGGTTGCGCGCCAGGGACTCGCGGATGTCGGCCAACGGCCCGGGACGCTGCGTCACCTGCACGGCCACCTGCTCGCTGACTGCGGCTCGCTCCCCGGCCGCGGCCTCGAGCTTGGCCCGGGCGCGCTCCAGGGCGTCGCGGTCATGCAAGCCGGGCACGTCGGCGAGGGCGCGCAGGCCGACCAGCAGGGCCAGCGCCTCGTCGACCCCGAGCCGCAGGGGGCGGGCGATCGCACCCACGTTGTTGAGGTAGACGTGCCCGTCGTCCCACTCGGCCTCGATCAGGTCGTCCGGCATGTGCCCCGGGGTGCCGCACACGAAGAGCAGCTCGAGGTCCTTGACCAGCTGCTTCTCGCTGATGCCGAACTCGGTGGCCGCGGCCGCCAGCGGGATGCCCTGGCGCTGGGCCAGGTAGGGCACCATCGCCAGCAGGCGGGAGAGCCGGTCGGTCGCTCCTGGGCTCACGGGCCCACCGTCCCGGCCGGGACCGCCTCGTTGACCGCGAGGACACCGCGCAGGCGACGTACGACCGCGTCGCGGACCTCCGCCGGATCCAGGACCCGAACGTCGGGGCCGAACCCGGTCACCTCCTCGGCGAGGACGTCGGCGTCGGCGAAGGGCACGGTCACCTCGTCCCAGCCGTCAGGGCCGGCGCCCTCGCGGGTGGCGGTCGCCCGGCGCCGCAGCGCGAGGCCGGACCCGGCACGGGCGCAGAGGACCGCGCTGCGGGTCTGCTGCGGCGGGACCAGAGCGGCCACCTCGTCGCGGAAGTCGAGGCCGGCGGGCACCGTGACCTCGCCCGGCGAGCCGATGGGCCGCACCTCACCGGCGATCCGCGAGAGGCGGAAGACGCGGGTGGCACCGCGGTCGCGGTCGTGCCCCACGACGTACCAGCGACCGTGCCGGGAGACGATGCCCCACGGCTCGAGATGGCGGGTCCGTGGCTCCCCCGAGCCCGAGGTGCGGTAGGCGAAGGTGATGGGCCGCCGGTCGCGGACGGCCGCGTAGACCGGCTCGAAGGCCGGCTCGCTGGTGCGGACCCGGGGCTCGATGCCGACGATGCTGGACGCGTCGGGCTCGATGCCGTCGGCCTTGAGCTTGAGCAGCGCCCGCGAGGCCGGCGCGGCCAGGCTGGCCTGCTGCCAGACGCGGGACGCCAGGCCGAGCACCGCCAGCTCGTCGGGCTCGAACTGGATCTCCGGCCCGGTGTAGGCCGCCCGGTCGACGCGGTAGCCGACCTCGTCCTCGAACCAGGCGTCGTTGGCGCCGGTCTCGAGGGGGACACCGAGGTCGCGCAGCTCGTCCTTGTCGCGCTCGAACATCCGGTCGAACGCCTCGTCGGTGGCGCACTCGGCGTACTGCGGCACCGACCGGCGGATCTGGTCCTTGGCCAGGAACTGCCGGGTGGAGAGCAGGCAGATGACCAGGTTGAGCAGCCGCTCGGTCTTCTGCGCAGACATGGCGTCGAACCTACCGCCGGACCCCGCCCCGGTGCCCGTCAGCGCCACCGGACAGTAGGCCCGTCAGCGGATGTCGAGCAGGTCCACCACGAAGATCAGGGTCTCGCCGGGCGCGACGACCGCTCCGGCGCCCCGGTCGCCGTACGCCAGGTCGGGCGGGATGACCAGCCGGCGGCGGCCGCCGACCTTCATCCCGACGACCCCGCGGTCCCAGCCGGCGATGACCGCACCCGCGCCGAGGGGGAAGGCGAACGGCTCGCCGCGGTTCCACGACGCGTCGAACTCCTCGCCGGTCGAGAACGCGACTCCGACGTAGTGGACGACCGCCGTGCTGCCGGCGGCCGCCTCGGCGCCCTCGCCCTCCGTCAGGTCGTGGATCTCGAGGTCGGTCGGCGGCGGGCCCTCCGGGAAGTCGATCTCGGGCTTGTCCGTCATCCGTTGGCCTCCGTCTTGGCCGAGCCGTGCTGGCCCAGCACGTCGATGACGACGGCGACGCTGGACGTGCTCGCGTCCTCGTCGGCCGGCGCGGGCAGCTGCAGCAGCACCCGGCTGCCGATCGGCACGCCCTCGAGCAGGTCGAACGGGCTCGGCTGACCCTTGACCCCGATCGGGAAGCCCTGCGGTCCGCGCTCCCACGAGCTGCTCAGCGGCTTGCCGGTCCAGTCCACCGCAGTGAACTGCACGATCGCGAGCTCGTCCTTGACCACCTTGTCGCCGGTGCCCTTTGCGAGGACGGTCGTCTCGGGCTCCTTCGGCGGCTCGGTGCCCTTCGGGATGCTGACGGTCGGGCTCTGCTCGCCACTGACGGTCGGGATGCCGTCCGGCAGGTCGGCGACGGCGGCGCGTTCCGGCAGCTCGGTGTCGCTGTGGTAGCTGGCGATCACGTCGACGACGAACACCAGGGTGTCGGTGCCCTTGATGCCTGCCTGCGGGTTGCCCTGCTTTCCGTAGCCGTCCTCGGGCGGCACGACCATCAGCACCCGGCTACCGGCCTTGGTGCCGGTCAGCCCCTTGACCCAGCCGGAGATCACGCCGCCCTGGCCGTCGGTCAGGGTGAACGCCGCCGGGTTGCCCCGGTCGTAGGAGTTGTCGAACGTCTTGCCGTTGCGCCAGGTCGCGCCGAGGTAGTCGGCGACGATCAGGTCGCCCTTCTCGACCACCGGGCCGTCGCCCTCCTCGAGCACCTCGGTCTCGAGCTTCTCGGGTGGGTCCTCCCCCTCGGGGATGGTGATCTTCGGCTTGTCACCGTACGCACCGCCGGAGACCTCGGGCAGGCCGCTGGTGTCGGCCGAGCTGCCGCCGCCGCAGGCGGTCAGCAGCCCCCCCAGCAGGGCGACGGCGGTCAGGAGGGCAGGTCGGCGCACGGAGATACCTCGAAAAAGGGGGGTTGGGGTCCGTCCAGGGTAACCCGGCCACCTGTGAGGTTCCTGGGTGCGAGGTCACACCTCGGTCACAGGAGCCAGGGGTTCAGGCCGCGGCTCACATGGATGCGATGAGCTTCTCGACCCGCTCGTCGACCGATCGGAAGGGGTCCTTGCACAGCACGGTGCGCTGTGCCTGGTCGTTGAGCTTGAGGTGCACCCAGTCGACGGTGAAGTCACGCCGCCGCTCCTGCGCGCGGCGGATGAACTCGCCGCGCAGCCGGGCCCGCGTGGTCTGCGGCGGGACCGACTTGGCCTGGAAGATCTCGATGTCCGACGCGACCCGGTCGGCAGCACCCCGTCGTTGCAGCAGGTAGAAGAGGCCGCGCTCGCGTGAGATGTCGTGGTAGGCGAGGTCGAGCTGAGCGACCCGTGACGACGACAGCGGCAGGTCGTGCTTGGCGCTGTAGCGGTCGATCAGCTTGCGCTTCATCACCCAGTCGATCTCGGTGGCCACCGCGTCGAGGTTGTCGCTCTCGACCGCCGCCAGCGTGCGCTCCCACAGGTCGAGCACCTGCTTGACCAGGCCCTCGTCGATGCCGCGGCGGGCGGCGAAGTCACGCGCCTTGGTGAGGTACTCGGCCTGGATCTCCAGCGCGCTCGCCTCGCGACCGTTGGCGAGCCGGACGGTCCGCCGGCCGGTCACGTCGTGACTTATCTCACGGATCGCCCGGATCGGGTTCTCCAGGGTCAGGTCGCGCATGACGACGTTGGCCTCGATCATCCGCAGCACCAGGTCGGTGGCGCCGAGCTTGAGCATCGTCGTGGTCTCGCTCATGTTCGAGTCGCCGACGATGACGTGCAGCCGCCGGTAGCGCTCCGCGTCGGCGTGCGGCTCGTCGCGGGTGTTGATGATCGGCCGCGACCGCGTGGTCGCCGACGAGACACCCTCCCAGATGTGCTCGGCCCGCTGACTGACGCAGTAGACGGCTCCGCGGGGGGTCTGCAGCACCTTGCCGGCGCCGCAGATGATCTGCCGGCTGACGAGGAACGGGATGAGCACGTCGGCCAGCCGGGTGAACTCACCGTGCCGGCCGACCAGGTAGTTCTCGTGACAGCCGTAGGAGTTGCCCGCCGAGTCGGTGTTGTTCTTGAAGAGGTAGACGTCGCCGGCGATGCCCTCCTCGCGCAGGCGCCGCTCGGCGTCGACGAGCAGCCCCTCGAGGATCCGCTCCCCCGCCTTGTCGTGGACGACGAGCTGTCGTACGTCGTCGCACTCCGGCGTGGCGTACTCCGGGTGGCTGCCCACATCGAGGTAGAGCCGGGCCCCGTTGCGCAGGAAGACGTTGCTGCTCCGGCCCCAGGACACGACCCGGCGGAACAGGTAGCGGGCCACCTCGTCCGGCGAGAGCCGCCGCTGGCCCCGGAAGGTGCAGGTGACGCCGTACTCGTTCTCCAGCCCGAAGATCCGGCGGTCCATGCGGCTCACCGTACGCGTTTGCCGGGTCGGATGGCGGAGATGCACGCAGTCATGACTGACAGCGCGCCGTACCCGGAGCCCGGGCAGGACCTCCCGCACGACACCGACGCCGACCGGCTGGTCGAGACGCCGGAGACCCTGCGGGACGTCGACCCCGAGGCGCCGCCGATGGACCGTGGTGTCGAGGCGAGCGACCGGCCGCTCGGTGCAGAGAAGCACGGCACCACGCACGCCGAGGCCGCGGAGGGCGAGTCGCTGGACGACCGGCTCGCCGAGGAGGTGCCCGACGTCGGCGCGCACGACCCGGTCGACGACGTGGTGGCCGACCACCCGGAGACGTTCGCCCAGGACGCGGCCGACGCGACCGAGACCGACGAGGCCGTCCTGGACGACGCCTACGGCGACGGCCCTGCCGGCGAGCTCGGCGACCCGCGCGAGCCGGCCGGCCGGCTGGTCGAGCCGGACGAAGGCGCCCACACCGACACCGAGAAGGACGTCGTCGCCGACGACGTGGGGGTGGACGGCGGAGACCTGTCCGCCGAGGAGGCAGCGGTGCACATCGAGGAGGCACGGTGACCGAGCAGCCGACCGGCGGCACGCCGGACGAGGAGCGGCCCGACGTGCGGGACGCCATGGCGACGTACGCGGCCGAGGGCCAGGCCGACGACGAGACGGGCGGTGACGCCGCCGCGGGTGCGCGCCAGCAGCCCGGCGGGTCGGCCGAGGGCGACCGCGAACCGCACGGTCCGGCCTGACGGCCGGCGCTACGACCGGCTGAGCACCAGGCCGTCGACCTGCACGAGCCGTCCGCTGGAGCGCACCTTCAGGGTGACCGTCCCTCTCTCGCGCTTGACCGCAGGCAGCATCCGCACCTGAGAGCGGTGGTAGGCCGACGACCGCAGGTCGACCGTCCCGATGCGTCGGCCGTCGACCAGCACGGCCACCTTGCCGCACGTCGGGCAGGTGGTCGCGACGACACCGACCCCACGCACCCGGACGCCGGTGCGCGTCAGGGTGGCGCCCTTGCGCTTGGTGCTGCGGATCGTGTCCTGGTACCACGCCGCGCTCGTCCTCGACGCCCAGCCGGTCGACGGGGTCAGCCGACGATCGTCGAGCGCGCGAGCCAGGCAGCGACCGCCGGTCCAGGCGGACAGCTGACCGGCCCGGTTGCGGGAGCGCACCTGGACGCAGTAGGTCCAGCCGCCGGACAGGCCCTTGGTCACTCCGGTCGCGGTGGTGGCCTGCCAGCCGTCCGGCCGGATCCAGTCGCCGAACGAGCCGTCCCAGCGGGCCCGCCGCCAGCGGGCGTCGTAGTTCTTGACCGCGCTCGAGCTGATCCCGCCCGCGTAGGTGAAGCGCACCCGGCCGGCCGTCGTGCCGTAGGTGCTCGGCCCGGTGCGCCGCACGGTCGGCCTGCCGCTGAGCAGGTGGTTCCACGCGCCGCCGGTCCCGGCGTTGTCGAGCGCTGCCTGGTCGACGGTCACCGTCGGCTGCGGCCCGCCGTAGGGGTCCCAGGACGGGACGTACGACGCGATGCCCTTGCTGACCCGGTAGGTGCGGTTCGTGGCGCCCCCGACGAGGAAGGTGCCGGTCCGCGGCTGGGCCCCTAGGGAGTCGAACTGGCTCTGCGAGAGCGTCGTGACGGCCTGTGGGGCGACGCCGACCGACTCCCAGGACGTCACGAGGATCGGCGCCCCCCCGGCCATCCGGTAGAGCTCCGGCCGGCCACTGACCGAGACGAACGACCCGTCGGCCGCGAGGGTGCCGGGGGCGAGCGAGGCGTCGACCGTGTTGCTGTCGATGTTGATGGTGACCCCGCCCCAGGTCTCCTGGTGCCCGCCGAGGTACTGGCGGATCCGCTGGTGGTCGGCCCACAGGGTGTCCGGGACCTCGGGGTCGTTCGTCCCGTTGTAGCAGGTCGGCTGGTACGGCTGGCTGCACCAGCGGGCGATCCACAGCTGGTCCGGGAGGTCGAAGCCGGGCGTGGACACCTGCGACACGATGGCGCGGATCGTCGAGCTGGCGCTGCCGTAGACGCCCGGGACGTAGCCGCGGTAGCGCAGCTGCGCACTCCACGAGTCGAGGAAGTCGAGCACCGCCTGGCGGCACGTCGTGTTGCTGTAGGAGAAGGCCTCCATGTCGAACCACACCGGGTTGCCGACACCGAGGCCGAGCGCGTTGAGCTGGGCGACGGCGTCGTCCGCCGCGGCGATGCCCTGCGCGGCCGCGGTCGCGGTGTCGATCCGGTTCGTGTAGTTCGTGCACGGCGCCTGCAGGCCGACGTACGTCGGAATCAGCACCCACCCCTGAGCGACGGCGCCGCTCACCCACGAGGCGCTGAGGTTGGGCTGTGAGCAACCCCGGCTGATGCCGCCGATGTACATGTTCACGGCCTTGTAGGGCGAGTAGGTGAACCACGTCGCGAGCTCGGTGAGGGAGCGCGCGGTGCAGGCGTCGAAGCCCTGGCCGGTGAAGGTGGTGTCCGAGAGTGTGCGGCCGGCCGAGGTGGTGCTGCTCGTGGCGGACCAGCCGGCGAGCGTGCGGGCGTCCGTGGCCGAGTCGGGCTCGACCACCTCGGCCTGGCCGCCGTCGTAGGTCACGGAGCCGGCGATCGCCTGGGCGAGCACCTCGTCGTCGCCGGCACTCACCACGACCGCGACCGGGGAGTCGTCGGAGAGAGCGACCCGGTCGGGGGACGTGACGCCCTGAGCGGCCCGGGTGGTCAGGTGGACGGCCGGCACCCGGCCCACGAGGTCGGCCGGGCAGGTCACCCGGCTCGGGTCGCCGACATAGACCGCCTGCCGGTCCATCCGCACGCAACCGGGCCGGCCGGCCATCTCCTTCACCGGCCAGTCGGCCGGGACCGTCACGCTCGCGTCGCGGTACGACACGGTGCGCGTCGGTCCGCTCAGCGCGGTCGAGGTCGCGGTCGACGTCGCGCCCGCGGACGGGGCGGCGACTGCCGGCGGCAGGCCGGTGACGCCGACCGCGACGGCGGTCAGGGCGGCTGCCACCCCGGTGACCAGTGAGGCTCGTCGGGCGGGACGGGCGACGATGCGGTGCAAGAAGACTCCCCGAGGAGGCGTGCGACCGGTGCACGGTGCTGCACCGGTGCGGCCAAGCCTAGGGTGAAGTTGTCCGGCTCAGGGCGTCGCACGCGCCGCCAGCGTCTCCCGCGCCCCGGGGGACGGGGGCCGGGCCGGCTATGGCCGGGGCTTCTCAGCTGCGCGCGCGGCTGGTCTCGCGGTTGTTGGCCCGCTGGATCGCCCGGACCAGCTCGTCCTTGGTCATCGAGGACCGGCCGGGCACGTCCAGGCGCCGGGCGACGTCCATCAGGTGGGCCTTCGACGCGGTGGCGTCGACCCCGCCGGCGGTCGGCGCCCCGCTGCGAGCGGACGCTCCTTTGCGCGCCGCCTGGGCGTCCGACGGCCCCTTCTCGTCCTTCTGCTCCCAGTGGTCGCCGACCTTCTCGTGGGTGTGCTTGAGCGCGGAGAACGCGGTGCGGTGCGAGCGCTCGCCTTCGCCGTACTGCTCCACGGCGGAGTCGTGGGTCTTGCCCCAGGTCTCCTGTGCCTTGCGGCCGCTGCGGGCCACGGTCGAGGGCAGGTCCTTCTTCGCGGGCATCCTCATCACCTCGCCTGAAGCAGTGCCCCGCCGTACGGCCGGCTAACGCGGCCCGGGAGGCGAGCGGTCAAGTCCTAGCGCTTGAGCCGGGTCGGTCAAGGTGATGGCCCTGACGACTCACAGCAGCCCGATGGCGTCCAGCGCGAGGTAGACCAGGTCGACGTCGCTGCTGCGCCCGTCGCGGGCGACCGCCCGCAGCTCGGACAGCGTGACCAGGCGCGGCTCGCAGTACTCGTCGCCGCCCCACGACGTCGGCTCGGCGACGAAGGTGCAGCCGCGGGCGACGGCGACGGTACGCCACCAGGTCGATGCACCGAACGCCCACGACCCACCGATGACCTCGACCCGGCCCGCCCGGTAGCCGGTCTCCTCGAGCAGCTCGCGCGCCGCCGCCTCCTCGAGCCCCTCGCCGTCGTCGACGATGCCCCCGGGCAGCTCCCAGAGCACCTCGCCGGGCCCCGGGCGGAACTGGCGCACGAGCACGACCTTGACGTCGGCGTCGTCGGCGTCG
>Ga0126307_10001077_pt1 | contig 18020 bp, 16 predicted proteins | sample Plot28_FD_89955 | JGI IMG/M metagenome (GOLD analysis project Ga0126307, IMG submission 89955) | Serpentine soil microbial communities from UC McLaughlin Reserve, CA, USA - Plot28 | ecosystem: Environmental > Terrestrial > Soil > Grasslands | place: USA: UC McLaughlin Reserve, Lake County... | reverse complement strand
TTCGCTCGCGCCGGCTCGGGCTCACGTCGATGGAGGAGCGCGCCGCGGCGCTCGGCGGGACGCTCACGATCGAGTCGAGCCGCGGCGCGGGGACGACAGTGCGACTCGAGGTCGCGCAGTGATCCGCGTGCTGATCGCCGACGACCACGCGGTCGTGCGCCGCGGGCTGCGGACCTTCCTCGAGCTCCAGGACGAGATCGAGGTCGTCGGCGAGGCCGAGGACGGCGGGCAGGCGCTCACCGAGGCGGAACGGCTCGATCCCGACGTGATCCTGCTCGACCTCGTCATGCCTCGGGTCGACGGGATCGCCGCGCTCCACGGCCTCCGTGAGCGGAGCCCGCGCTCGCGCGTGATCGTGCTGACGACCTTCCTCGACGACGACAAGCTGCTGCCCGCGGTGCGCGCCGGCGCCGCGGGCTACCTGCTCAAGGACGTCGAGCCGAAGGAGCTCGTCGGTGCGATCCGGACCGTTCACTCCGGCGAGGCGCTGCTCCATCCCGCGGCGGCGGCGCGGGTGATGGCCGAGCTCGTCGAGTCGGGGCGTCCCCGGCCCGCCGAGCTCCTCACTCCGCGCGAGAACGAGGTGCTGGCGCTGATCGCGCGCGGCCGGTCGAACAAGGTGATCGCCCGCGAGCTGGGCGTCTCCGAGAAGACGGTCAAGACGCACGTGAGCAACCTGCTCGGAAAGCTCGGCGTCACCGACCGGACGCAGGCGGCGCTGTACGCGGTGCGGGAGGGGCTCGTCCCGAGGACCTAGGACCAATCGCCGATGGCGATTCCGACCGCGTCGGCCGTACGGTCGCGACATGAGAAACGCACTCGTGACAGGAGCATCGCGCGGCCTCGGCCTCGCGGTGGCACGCGCGCTCGCCGCGCGCGGCTGGTCGCTGGTCGTCGACGCCCGCGGCGCTGAGGCCCTCGAGGCCGCCCGCCGCGAGCTCGCCTCGTACACTCGCGTCGCCGCCATCGTGGGCGACGTCGCCGACGCCGATCACCGCCGCGATCTCGTCGCGGCCGTCGACGGCCCCCTCGACCTCGTGGTCAACAACGCGAGCACGCTCGGTGTGAGCCCGCTGCCGGCGCTCGCCGACTACCCCGCCGAGGCGCTCGAGCAGGTCTTCCGCGTCAACGTCGTCGCCCCGCTCGCACTGATCCAGCTGGCGTTGCCGGTTCTCGCGCCGGGCGCTCGAATCGTCAACGTCTCGTCCGACGCGGCCGTGTCGGCCTATGAGGGCTGGGGCGGTTACGGAGCCTCGAAGGCGGCGCTGGACCAGCTCACCAATGTCCTCGCCGCAGAGCGTGAGGACGTCCGCGTCTACGCCGTCGATCCCGGCGACATGAACACGCGAATGCAGCAGGACGCGTACCCGGCCGAGGACGTGTCCGACCGGCCGCCGCCGGAGGAGAGCGTCCCGGGCCTGCTCACGCTGATCGAGGGCGAGTTGCCGAGCGGACGCTACGCCGCGCGAGAGCTCGCCCTGCCGGTGCACGCATGAGAGGGGCACTCGCGTTCGAGCTGCCCGAGCGGCTGGAGGCACACGAGCCGCCGGAGGCGCGCGGCCTCGCGCGCGACGAGGTGAGGATGCTGGTGGCGTCGCGCTCCACGGGCGAGCTGACCGATGCCGAGTTCCGCGACCTGCCTGAGGTCCTGGCTCCGGGCGACGTCGTCGTCGTCAACACCTCGGCCACGCTGCCGGCGTCGCTGCCCGCCGAGCGGCCGGACGGGACGGCGATCAGGTTGCACCTCTCGACGCCGGTTCCCGGGACGACGCACCACTGGGTCGTCGAGCTTCGGTGCGGCGACGCGCCCTGCCGGTTCACGCAGCCAGAGACGCTCGCTCTGCCGGCCGTGGCCCGAGCGCGGCTGCTGGCCCCGTACCTGACCGGCCGGCGCCTCTGGGTCGCCCGGCTGGAGTTGCTCGAGCCGCTCTCCGATTATCTCGGGGAGCACGGCGCCCCGATCCGCTACCGCTACGTCCGGCGAGAGCTCCCGCTCGAGCGCTACCAGACGGTGTTCGCGCGGGAGCCCGGGAGCGCCGAGATGCCGAGCGCGGGCCGGCCCTTCACGCACGAGCTCGTCACCGCGCTCGTCGCGCGCGGGATCGCGACCTCGCCGCTGGTTCTGCACACCGGCGTTTCGTCGCTCGAGGAAGGCGAGGCGCCCTACCCGGAGCGCTACCGCGTCCCCGAGACGACGGCGCGGCTGATCACGTCGGCCCGGCGCTCGGGCGGCCGCGTGATCGCGGTCGGAACGACGGCGGTGCGAGCGCTCGAGAGCGTTGCGCGTCCGGACGGCCGCGTTGTCGCCGGCGAGGGCTGGACCGACCTCGTCATCAGTCCCGAGCGGCCGCCGCGCGTGGTCGACGGCCTGCTGACCGGCTGGCACGAGCCTGGCGCTTCACATCTGCACCTGCTCGACGCCGTCGCCGGGCGCGAGCTCGTCGCACGCTCGTACGACGCAGCCCTCGACCGCGGCTACCTCTGGCACGAGTTCGGCGACGTCCACCTGATCACGCCATGAACGACGCGAGGCGCTCGGCCTCTTGCTCGAGCTCGCGGCGTGTCGCCGCGTCGAGCCGCCGGAACGGATCGAGCACGATCCGCCCGTCGTCGTAGCGCCACGTCCCGGCGACGGTGCCGTCGACCAGGAACGTGTTGAAGGAGTGCGGCGTCTTCGTGTTGAAGATCCGCGGCCGGTACTCGTCGGGAAGGATCAGCGTCCGGCGGGCGTGCACGAGCAGCGTCGCATCCCAGACCGGGAGGAACCGCGGCGGCGCGGGCGTGTCGCCGGCGGGGAGCGGCGCACGAGGGAGGTCGACCAGCTCCTTGCCCTCCTCGTCGCGGAAGCGGCGGACCTCGAGGCGCTCGAGGCCTGCCCTCACGTCCGCGGCGCTCATGCCGGCCCAGTTGGCGATCTCGCGCTTCCGGGCTGGCCCGAAGCCGGACAGGTAACGCCTCACGATCAGCGCGCGCGCGTCGTCGAGATCGACCTCCTCGCGACCGAGCCAATCCTCGCTCGCGGCGACGATGTCGGCGCGCCGGCGCTCCCACGTGCCCGACGGCGGGACGCGCACGAGCGGCAGCCACGTGAAGATTCCCCTCGCCTCGTCCCGACCGCCTAGGAGCTCCTCGAGCTCCTTCCACTGGCGCGGTCCGTCGGCGAGGATCGCCCGGGCTCGCGCGGCGTTCTCCCGGACTCGCGCCGGATCTGCGCGCGTGACCCGGATCCACCACTCAAGCAGCCCGTCCTGGATCGCCGTCCGCAGCGGCCAGTAGTCGCGCCGCGAGACGAGATGAATCGTCGAGCGCATCAACGTCGCCTGAACCACCGACTTGCGTTGGAGCGCCCGAGTCAGCGCTGCCCGCTCGGAGCCTTCGAGTCGCGACCACAGGCCGATGTACATCGCCGGGGCATACTGCGCCTGGATCCCGCCGACCCGCTCGAGCGCGTGCGGGATCGGCATACGTCCGCGCTCCAGCAGGAGCTGGCGCGCCAGCAGCGCCCGGTTCAGCTCGCGCTGTGTGAGCGTTCGCTCGACGGTCAGGGGCGCGCTGACCCGTCGAGGTAACGCCGCGCCAGCGCCAGTGCATGCTTGCCGCAGACCGAGCCGATCTTTCGTCCGGCGAAGTCGTCCTCGGGAATGTGGATACCGCCGTAGATGCGCGAGATCCCGGCCTGGTCGGCGGCGTCGTAGTAGGTGGCCGCCTGCAGCACGACATCCCTGCTCGGCCCCCGCTCGACGTCGAGGCTTCCGCGGGGTTGACGGCTCTCGAACAGCCCGCCCGGAAAATACGCGCTGCCCGTGAACGCCGTGAGGACCTCAGCGGCGGCGCGGCTGAAGGTGCTGTGGCCGGACACGTACCCCGGAAAGGCCGGGGTGACGAACGTGGGCCGCTGGTAGGGCATCCACCGCGAGCCCAGGATCCAGCCCACGCCGGCTTTTCGGGCCGGATCCTCGGGAGGGCCCTGCCAGGTCCGGACCGCGATCTCCCCGACATGGTCGGCGAGCGCGGCGTGGCGCTGCCCCGGGGCGCTGGACGCGCGCGTGACCACCTCGACCAGCCCCGGTACGAGCGGGAGGCCCTTGGGGTCGTATGACGGCGCGGCGGGATCGCTCGACTGTCCTCTCCATCCCAGGTAGCGGATCATCGAGATCGGCCGGGCGGTCTCGTACTCCCGCTTTGCTCCCCAGGCCGTGATTGCAGCGTCGTGGACGGCCCCGTTGAGGGCGAAGTAGAGCTTGACATCCCACTCGAGCCGGTCGGCCGGTCCGGTCTGCCGGCGTCTCCGAGCCATCGCCGGGGAGTCGGAGACCTCGTTCGCGATCACGTTCCAGTGACCCGGTGGGGTTTCCGAGCTCGGCCCGTCGGCCCAGAACTCGGCCAGGGCACGCCCGTAGTCGCCGCGCGCGACGCGATCCGGAGCGTACGGCTTCCCCGTAACGGGATTGACGTCGTGCCCGTCGCCGTCGTTCGTGCCGAGCGTGTTGTCGCCGCGCGTGCCCGGCCCGATGTCGATCGTCTTCCCGTCGGCGGGGTCGAGCTCGCTGCTCTTGCGGATCACCTCGAGCGCGGCCCGCTTGAATGCAGCGTCCTCCGGCACGCCGAGCCCCGGTGCACCGGGGTCGATTGGCAGTCCTCGCGGAGACGGCTCGACCGCGAATCCCTTCACGTGCCCCCACTGCGGGCCGACGTAGCCCTGGACGCTGCCGGGAATGGGAAGGCCGTTCTGGGCGACGAGCCTGTCGAGCGCGAGCGGCTGCCAGAGGGTGGCGTCGTGCATGACGCCTTCCGGCTCCTTCACGACCAGCGGCTCGTTCACGGGCTTGTAGGTCGGGTCGGCGTAGCGCTGCTGCTCGTGCGAGCCGTCCTTTCGCCCGGCTGCGATGACCGCCGCCGCGATGCGGTTCCCGAGCGCGGCGGGCGAGTCTCCCTCGGTGCTCGTGTAGTCGATGCGGTAGCAGAGCGACTCCATTACCGAGCTCAGCTCGGAAAACGTCTTCTCCACGTTCGTGGCCAGCGAGTAGCGGTGAAGGAGGAGGCGGTACGCGGCGTAGCTGATCGCGGCTTCTCGGGCGGCGCGCGTGTCGTCCGCCTCGTGTTTTTCGGTGACGAAGTAGCCGTCTGCCGTCGTATCGTAGGCCGCCCAGGCGTCCCACATCGCGGCCGAAACGTGGAACAGGTTGCGTGCGTGCGTGGTCGGCGCCGGAACGTCACGCCGGATCGCGTCGAGCAGCGCCTCGTCCCAGCGGCGGGCGACCGATCGCTGGTCCGTCGCCGGCCGGGTGCAGTCGTCGACGAGGTAGGTCGACGGCGAGGTCTCGGCCGGCTGAGCCTTCCGCTCCGGCGGCTCGACCTCGACCACCTGGTTGGCTGCGACGTCGTCGAGCCGCGTCTCCGCGCGTCCGGGCACTCGCACCACGAGCTCGCGCACCTTCCTCGCCTCTCCGAGCCCGAAGTGGAGCCTGGGATCCTCGGAGGAGAGATAGCTGCTCCCCACATTCAGCTCTCGGCGGAGCTCGCGGCCGTCGGGCAGGACCACGGTGACCTCGGTCCCGGGCTCGAATCCGTGCACGGCGACCTCGAGCCAGTTGCCGGTTTGGGCCGAATTCCTGAGCAACACCAGCCGGCCTCCGACCGAGTTCACGGCGACGTCGATGTCGCCGTCGTTGTCGTAGTCGACGGCTGCGCTGCCTCGTCCGTTGGTCGTCCGGATTGTGTCGAGACCGACCGTGGCGCTCGCATCCGCGAAGCCGTCGGGGATGCCCTGAGCTGCTCGGCTCTCGACCAGCTGGATCGGCTCCGCGTCCTTTTTCAGGCTCGTGACCGGCACTGCCCCGTTCGCGAGCACGACGTCGAGGTCCGTGTCGAGGTCGAGATCCGCCCATGACACGCCCCAACCCGTGAACATTCCGTCGAACGTGTCCGCGAACACCGCCCGCGTGTCGACGAACGAGGGCGCGCTCGCGGCGAGCGGCTGGCTCCGGTACACGGCGTGCTCCTGCCGGCGCGCGTTGGTGACGAACAGGTCGTTCCGCCCGTCGCCGTCGTAGTCAGCGGCGGCGATGCCCATTCCCGCGTTGGGATCGGCGACGCCCGCGCTCGCCGCGCGCTCGTCGAACCGGAAGCCGAGGCCTGCAGGATCCGCCGCGGACCCTCCCGGCCAGGGGACGTTCTCGTACATCCGGTTCGGGTTGGTGTCGTTGGCGACGAATAGGTCGAGGTCGCCGTCGCGGTCGAAGTCCGAGAAGACCGCTCCGAGCCCGTAGGCGAACCTCGCAGCCTCGAGACCGGCCTCCACACCGATCTCTCGGAAGGTGACCCGACCCATGTCGCTCTTTCCGTTCGAGACGAAGAGCAGGTCGCGGACACCGGCGTAGGTGTTCGGGAAACCCTGCGTCGCGTTCTCCACGGGCGAGTGGAGGTCGGCGTAGCCGGCGACGAACAGGTCCGGCCAGCCGTCCCCGTTCACGTCGCCGACCGCGGCCCCGGTGTGCCACCCGAAGTCGTCGACTCCAGCGGCGTTCGCGCCCTCGGTGAACGTCCCGTCGCCCTCGTTCCAAAGCAGCGCGCCCCTGCCCGCCGTCGTCACGTACAGATCGGTCCAGCCGTCGAGGTCGAAGTCGGCGGCGACGCAGCCGTTGCCTCGAACCGCGAGGTCGGCGCCCGAGCCGGCGCTGACGTCCACGAACCTGCCCTCGACGTTGTGGAAGAGGGCGCTCCGCGGCGGGCCGCCCCTCTTCTCCCAGCTGTCGAGCTGGCTCTCGGCGTACGAGTTCACGACGTAGAGGTCGAGCCAGCCGTCGCGGTCGTAGTCGATCCAGCAAAGCCCTCCGCCCATCATGGCCACCGGGTCGTTCGTCACGCCGAACCGGAACGCGCCCTGGCGGAAGCCGAGGCCGACCCGGCCGGCGACGTCCTCGAGCCGAACCGCCGCCAGATCCGGCGTGCCCGGCCGATACGGACGCGCCCCTGCCGCCCGCGGACTGGAGCCGTCATTGAGGACGGCCACGACGGCAGCAGCGGCCAGCGCGATCAGGGCGGCCGCGATCGCGAGCGCTATCACTGGCAGCCGCCTGCGCATTGGAAACCATCGTATGCGCCTCTCCCAGCGCGGTCGAGAGGGCACCAAGAGCCGTATTGCGCGGCAGCGAAGGACGATGTAGCTTCAACCGCGATACCAGCCACCGGAGGAGGAATTCGTGACAAAGTTCGTGCTTGTGCTCGCGGTCGCCGTCGTCGGCGTCGCGACGACCGTGAGCGGGGCCGTCGCAGGAGGCCAGGGCAAAGCGCAGGGCAGCGCGGACGTCTGCTTCCTGCTCCCCGATCCGAAGACATCCGTCCGCTGGGAGACGCAGGATCGTCCGGCATTCATCGCTGCTGCCAAGAAGGCCGGGGTCTCCTACGTGGTCACCAACGCCGACGGCGATGCTCAGAAGCAGCGCTCGCAGGCCGACCAGTGCCTGGCGAACGGCGCGAAGGTCGTCGTGCTCGTCTCGCTCGACTTCGGATCCTCGCTCGCGATCGAAAAAGCCGCGAAGTCGAAGGGCGCGAAGATCATCGAGTACGACCGCCAGGTCGTCGGTGGGGTCGGCGACATCTACATGTCCTTCGAGGGAAAGCGCGTCGGCGTTCTCCAGGGCCAAGGCGTGGTCAGGGGTCTGAAGGCGAACGGCAAGTACGACGACGACCCGGTCGTTGCCAGGCTGAACGGCGGCCCGACCGACAACAACTCGTATCTGTTCAAGAGCGGGTACGACTCGGTGCTCAACCCGCTGTTCAAGAACGGCACCTTCAAGAAGGGTCCGAACCAGTTCGTCCCCGGCTGGGACAACCAGAAGGCGCGGACGATCTTCGAGCAGATGCTCGTCCGGGCGGGGAACAAGATCGACGGAGTCGCGGCCGCAAACGACGGCCTCGCGAACGCCGTCGTCACCGCGCTGAAGGCGAAGAAGCTGAAGCCGGTCGCGCTGTCCGGTCAGGACGCCACGGAGCTGGGCGTGCAGAACATCATCTCCGGCTGGCAGACGATGACCGTGTGGAAGGATCAGCGGAAGCTTGGGCGGCAGGCCGTCGCGGCAGCCGTCTCCTTCCTGAACAACCGGAAGCCCAAGACGACCGGCACCGTGCCGAACAAGGGCAAGCGCCTTCCTGCGTACATCATCCAGCCCGTGTACATCGGCAAGAGCAACTACACCACCCTGTTCACGTCCGGCTACCTGAAGAAGAGCAACGTCTGTCGCGGCGAGTACAAGAAGTACTGCAAGTAGGACAGGTCATCAGGCGGGGGCGCTTTGATGAGCGCCCCCGCCACTTCAAGGAGGTCCTGCTGGGGTGACAGAAGCCGCCGCCGAGACGACGCCGACTCCCGCCGCTGAGACGGTGCCGACGCTCGAGACGCGCGCAGTCTCCAAGAGCTTCGGTCAGGTCGACGCGTTGGTCGACGTCGACTTCGAGGTCCGCTCGGGCGAGGTGATGGCGCTGGTGGGCGACAACGGCGCCGGCAAGTCGACGCTGATCAAGTGCATTGCCGGCACGTACTCGCTCGACTCCGGCGAGATCTACTTCGACGGCGAGCGAGTCTCCATCAACGGCCCGAAGGACGCCGCCCGACGCGGAATCGAGGTTGTCTACCAGGACCTCGCTCTCTGCGACAACCTCGACGTCGTGCAGAACATGTACCTGGGCCGTGAGATCCGCGACTGGTTCCGGCGCTTGAAGGAGGCGCCGATGGAGGCCAGGACGGCCGACACGCTCAAAGGCCTGCGGGTGACGACGATCAGCTCGATCCGTCAGCCGGTTGCGAGCCTGTCGGGAGGCCAGCGGCAGTCCGTCGCCATCGGCCGGGCCGTGATGTGGAACTCTCGCGTCGTCATCCTCGACGAGCCGACGGCCGCGCTCGGGGTCGCCCAGACGGAACAGGTGCTCGCGCTCGTCCGGCGGCTCGCCGACCAGGGCCTCGCGGTCGTGCTGATCTCGCACAACCTGCACGACATCTTCGAGGTCGCCGACCGCATCACCGTCCTTCGTCTCGGGCGGAACGTCGCCGTCTACCAGCGCGCGCAGACGACGCAGCAGGAGGTCGTCCAGGCGATCACGGCCGGCGTCCCCACGAAGGTGTCGGGCATCGAGGGCGAGGCCACGATCAAGTGACGACGGTTCCGGCTCACGTCGAGGAGGCCACTCCCGCCGACGACTACAGTCTCGTCGCCATCGCACGCCGGCGGTGGGAGGCGCTGAAGGCAGGCGACGTCGGGTCGCTCCCGATCGTGATCGGCCTCGCCCTGATCGTCGCCTTCTTCTACTCGAGGAACGAGAACTTCCTGACGGCCGGCAACTTCACGAACCTGATGACGCAGATGGCGGGCGTGACGACGATCGCCATCGGCGTCGTCTTCGTCCTGCTGCTGGGCGAGATCGACCTCTCGATCGCATACGTCGCGGGAGTCGCCAGTGTGCTCGTCGCGCAGCTCCAGGTGCCGGACGGGCACTGGGAGGTGAAGGGGGTCCTCGCGATCGCCATCGCGGTCACCATTACTGCGCTGATCGGAGGAGTGCAGGGCTCCTTCGTGGCGTATGTCGGCGTGCCGTCGTTCGTCGTGACGCTGGCCGGGCTGCTCTTCTGGCAGGGCGTGATCCTCTACCGGATCGGCGAGGCCGGCGTGATCATCATCGAGGACAGCACGATCAACAACGTCGCGAACTACTTCTTCTCGGATCGGGCGGGACTGCTGATCGCGGCCATCGGCACGGCGCTCTTCGCGCTCTCCACGCTCGCGGGCGTGGTGGGCCGGCGCCGCCACGGCATCCGGACCGACAACCTCGTCATCGTCGCAGCCAAGCTCGTCTTCGTCGGGGCGGTCCTGTTCGGGGCCGTCATCTGGGCGAACAAGGAGCGCGGCTTCCCGCTCGCGTTCGTCCTAGTGATCATCCTCCTCGTCTTCTGGACCTGGGTCGCGGAGCGGACGACGTTCGGCCGCCACATCTACGCCGTCGGAGGAAACGACGAGGCGGCACGGCGCGCCGGCATCAACGTCGCCCGGATCCGCCTGTACGTCTTCATGATCTCCGGCCTGATGGCCGGCTTCGGGGGCGTCATCCTCGCTGCCCGCCTCAACTCGGTCGACCTCAACGCGGGCGGCGGAACCCTGCTGCTCGACGCGATCTCCGCAGCCGTGATCGGCGGCACGAGCCTCTTCGGCGGCCGCGGGCGCGTGATCAGCGCGCTCCTCGGCGCGCTCGTCATCTCGACGGTAGGCAACGGCATCGACCTGCTCGGCTACAGCTCCGCGATCAAGTACATGGTCACCGGCGCGATCCTCCTGGCCGCCGTGACGCTAGACGCCGTCTCGCGTCGGCGCCTCGAGCGCGCAGGCCGCTAGAGCGACTTGTAAGAGAGCTCCTCGCGCCGCCCACTCTCGGATGAGCGGACGATCGCGTCGGAGACCTCGGCAGCCCGGTAGCCGTCCTCGAAGGTCGCCCCGTGAGGCGCGACGTCCGTGCCGTCCGCAATCGCCTGCAGAAAGTGGTGGAGCTCGTGGACGAACGTGTCGCCCCAGCCGATGATGTGGCCGGGCGGCCACCAGTGCTCCCAGAACGGATGGTCGGCCTCCGAGACGAGCACGTTCTTGAACCCCCGGGCACGGTCGTCGTCCGCGCGAAAGACCTGCAGCTCGTTCAGGCGCTCCATGTCGAAGTAGAGGGAGCCCTTCGTTCCGTTGATCTCCCATTGGAACGAGTTGCGCCGGCCGAGTGCGAGCCTCGTCGCCTCGAGCGTGCCGACGGCGCCGCCGTCGAACTCCACCGTCGCCTCGACTGCGTCGTCGACCTCCCGGTCGGGGATGAATGTGCGCACGAAGCCCGAGACGGCCTCGATCTCACCGACGAGGTAGCGGGCGAGGTCGATCACGTGCGTGGCGAGATCGCCGAGTGCGCCGGAGCCGGCTACTTCGCGATCGAAGCGCCAGATCTCGTCCTTCGTGTCACCCCAGTCCTGCAGGTAGCGGCCCCGGAAGTGCCTGAGCTCGCCGAGCTCGCCCGCCTCGATCAGCTCCCGGGCCAGGCGAACGGCTGGGACGAAGCGGTAGTTGAACGCGCACATGTGCTTGACCTCGGCAGAGGCGACACGACGCCAGATCTCGTAGCTCTCGTCGGCGGTGCGCCCGAGCGGCTTCTCGCAGATCACGTGCTTGCCCGCCTCCGCCGCGGCGATCGTCGGACCGGCGTGGACTGCGTTCGGGCCCAGGTTGTCGAGCAGCCCGATCTCCGGGTCGGCGACGAGCTCCTCCCAGCTCGCCGTCCAGCGCTCGAAGCCGTACCGCCGCGCGGCTTCGGCGACGGCGTCCTCGTTCCGGCCGGCGATCGCGACCAGGCGGGGTCTGAGCGGCGGCGGCCAGGTGATGTAGGAGAGCTTGCGGAACGCGTTGGAGTGCGCCTTCCCCATGAAGGCGTACCCGAGCATGCCGATGCCGATCTCCTGGGGATCGCCGGGGCTCACCGTGCGCGAGATACTAGGCGCCGTGCTGAAGACGTCACTCGGCATCTGGGCGCTCGGCCCCATGGTCACCCGCTTCGTGCCCGTCGGCTACCAACCGGAATGGGCCGGTCAGACGACGGTCGAGCGGGTGAGGCGCGCCGTCGACGGGCTCGGCGACTTGATCGACGGCTACGAGTTCCATTATCCCGGCGAGCTGGACGAGTCGAATCTCGAGGAGATCCGCGGCGCGCTGGGCGACCACGACATCTACGCGCTGGCGAGCGGTCTCCATCTCGATCCGCGGTTCGGCCGTGGCGGTCTGACCTCCCCCGACCCTGACATTCGAGCTGACGCGCGGCGACGGACTGTCGCCGCCGCCGAGCTCGCGGGGTCGATCGGGGCGCACTTCATCGTCTGGCCGGGAATCGAGGGCTACAACTACCCGTTCCAGACGCCGTACGCGGACAGCTGGCGGTGGCTGATCGAGGGTGTGGGGGAGGCGGCCCAGCGTTGTGCCGACCACGGCGTCTTGCTCTTCCTCGAGCACAAGAACTCGGAGCCGGCCATGAAGATCCTGATGCGGAACATCGGCATGACGCTGCACGTGATCCACTCGCTGCGCGACCAGGGCGTCGACAACGTCAAGGTCAACATGGACTGGCAGCACCTGATCATGAACGGAGAGAGCCTCGGCGAGTACGCCGCGCTCCTGGCCGCCGAGGGCCTGCTCGGCCATCAGCACGCGAACTCCGGCTGGGGCACGTTCGACGACGACAACATGGTCGGCGCGACCGCGTTCATGGAGACGCTCGAGCTGGCGTTGGAGCTCCGCCGGGCCGGCTACGGCGAGGACGGCGAGCGGCTCGGCTTCGACCTCTACCCGTACACCGAGGACGCGGTCGAGGCGGTGCGGCGCAGCGTCATCCAGTGGCGGTTCATCGACGGCGTCGCAGCGCGGATCGACGACGCGGCGCTCCGAGAGGCGCAGCTTCACAAGGACGCGGTGCGTGCATACGAGCTCGTCTACGCGGCGCTCGGGGCATGAGGCTCGAGCAGGCGCAAGCGATCGTGCAGTTCGTGGTGGGCGAGGCGCCGGCTCCGGTGTCGGTCTTCGTCTCGGACTCGCACGGCGAGCTGGCCGCGGCGGCGACGATGGACGGAGCGCCCCACGACACGCGGCTGAACGCTCACCGGAAGGCGTACACGGCGGCACGGAGCGACGCGACGTCGACCGGCGCGCTCGCCGAGAAGGTTCGCGGTGACGCTGCCGAGCTTGCCAGCTTCGACCCGTTCTTCACGTTCTTCAGAGGCGGCGTCGCGGCGTTCGAGGCGGACCTCCGGGTCGGCGCGGTCGGTGTGAGCGGTCTCCGGGGTGAGGAGGACGAGCGCCTCGCTGTGCGGGCGATCGAGGCGGCCGGTCTCGCCGCTTCGTGACGTCGCTGGTCGGCCTCGACATCGGCACGACGGGCGTCAAGGCGCTCGCACTCTCGGCTGACGGCGTCGTAACCGGCCGTGCTGAGCAGGAGTACCCGCTGTCGACGCCCCGGCCGGGCTGGGCCGAGCAGGATCCCGAGGACTGGGTACGGGCTGCGGGGGTCGCCCTTGCGCAGCTCGGCGGAGGGGAAAGGTCGGTCGGGCTCTCCGGCCAGATGCACGGCCTGGTCGTCCTCGACTCGGAGCAGCGCGTCCTACGTCCGGCGATCCTCTGGAACGACCAGCGGACGGCCGCCGAGTGTGCGGAGATCGAGGAGAGGATCGGGCTCGGCCGGCTGATCGAGCTGACCGGCAACCGCGCTCTGCCCGGGTTCACGGCGCCGAAGCTGCTGTGGCTCCGCCGCCACGAGCCCGAGGTATACGCGCGCATCGAGCACGTCCTCCTTCCCAAGGACTACGTCCGCCTGCGCCTCACCGGGGAACGGGCGACCGACGCCGCGGACGCCTCGGGCACGCTGCTCTTCGACGTCTCGAGGCGGCGGTGGAGCGAGGAGGTCCTCGAGGCGCTCGAGCTCTCCGATGCCTGGCTGCCCCCCGCGTACGAGTCCCCCGACGTGCCGGCGGCGCCGGGGGCGGGTGACCAGGCGGCGGCGGCGCTCGGTGTCGGCGTCGACAGGCCGGGGGCGCTTTCGCTCGTGCTCGGGACATCCGGCGTCGTCTTCGCCGCGTTGCCGAGCTTCGCCGCCGACCCACAGGCGCGGGTGCACGCGTTCTGCCACGCCGTGCCCGGCGGCTGGCATGCGATGGGGGTGATGCTGTCCGCTGCCGGGTCGCTGCGCTGGCTGCGCGACGCCGTCGGCGGCACGTACGGCGAGTTGATCGCGGAGGCCGAGCGCTCGCCCCCGGGCGTCGAGGGGCTGACGTTTCTGCCGTACCTCCAGGGTGAGCGGACGCCGCACGCCGATCCGAATGCACGCGGCGCCTTCGTCGGCCTCACGCTGCGGCACGACCGTGGCGCGCTCGTCCGAGCGGTGCTCGAGGGTGTGGCCTACGGCCTCCGGGACTCGCTCGAGCTTCTGCGCGGTCTGGGCGTCGAGGCGGACGTGGGCCGCGCGTCCGGCGGCGGTGCCCGCAGCGACCTCTGGCTCCGCATCGTTGCGTCGGTCCTCGATCTCCCGCTCGAACGGCCCGTGGTCGAGGAGGGATCGGCGTACGGTGCCGCGCTGCTCGCGGGAGTGGCCGCCGGCAGCTTCGCCGATGTGCACGAAGCCGTGGAGGCCTGCGTGCGAACGACCGGGCGGATCGAGCCCGAGCCCTCGTGGCGCGAGGCCTACGAAGCGGGATACGCTCACTTTCGCGCGCTCTATCCAGCCCTGCGACCTCTGGAGGATCGATGAGCTACGAGCCCGTGCGCTGGGGGATCCTCTCGACGGCGCATATCAACCGGCTGGTGATCCCGCCGGCCCGCGAGTCACCGAAGGTCGATCTCGTTGCGATTGCCAGCCGCACGCGTGACGCGGCCGATCAGTACGCGACGAAGTGGGAGATCCCGCGCGCGCACGGCAGCTACGAGGCGCTCCTCGCGGATCCCGACGTCGAGGCGATCTACATCTCGCTCCCGAACTCGCTGCACGTCGAGTGGTCGATCAACGCGCTCGAGGCGGGCAAGCACGTGCTCTGCGAGAAACCCTTCGAGCAGCGGCCGGAACGGGTCGAGGACGCCTTCGACGTGGCCGAGCGGCAGGGCCTCCAGCTGACGGAGGCGTTCATGTACCGCCATCACCCTCAGACCGCGAAACTGATCGAGCTCGTCGAGGGGGGCGCGATCGGCACGCTGCAGGCGATCCGCGCTGCGTTCAGCTACGCGCTCTACGACGTCGACAACGTTCGCCTGCGGACGGACGTCGAGGGCGGCGCGTTGATGGACGTCGGCTGCTACTGCGTCCACAGCTCGCGTCTGCTGGGCGGCGAGCCGGACCGGGTGTACGCCGAACAGGTCGTGGGCCCCACCGGGGTCGACGTTCGCTTCCACGGGACGATGCGGTTCCCGTCCGGCGTCGTCAGCCAGTGGGACTGCGGCATGGTCATGGCGGAACGGGACGAGCTCGAGGCGATCGGCGACACGGGCTCGCTCTTTCTAGACGACCCGTACCACTGCGACGTGCCCGGCATCGAGCTCCGCCGCGACGGCGAGACCGAGCGAATCGAGATCGAGCCGGCCGACCCGTACGGCCTCGAGCTCGAGAACGTGAGCGACGCGATCCGCGGCGAGCGCGAGCCGCTCCTCGGCCGGGAGGACGCGGTCGCGCAGGCCGCAACGATCGCCGCGCTGCGCCGGTCGGCCGAGTCGGGCACGCCCGAAGTGCTCTAGCTAGCTCTGCGGGTCGCGTGAGCCGGACGCGCCGGGCGCGCGTACGACGACTTCCATGACGCGCGCGAGCCTCGCCCAGTCGGCGACGGGGCGAGCGTCCCACGGATAGCGTAGGTGGAGCCCGCTCGCGAAGACCGTGTGCCGCCGACGTCGATCGCCCAGCGTGCACCGGCGTCTTGCACTCGCGAAGATCACCGTCGACCCGGGGCTGATGGGCACCAGCTCGCAATGCAGGTCACTGCGGAAGACCCGTTGGAGCCGCCGCTCCAGCGACCCGACGCCGACGCCCTGTGGTAGCCGCTCCTTGGCGAGCGTCGTGCCAACCGCGATCACGCGCTCGTGCCCGCGCAAGCCGCTGAGCGTCGCCACGTACGCCGCGAAGTCGTGCTGGAGTTCGACGGTTCGCCCGCCGCCCTTCCGCTTCCCGACCGTGACGGCCTGGGGCGCGCCCCACGCCGCGCGCACCTGCGCGAGCGTCATTCCAAGCCGCACCTTGCCGATCCCGACGCCCGGGCGGATCAGCGCGTCGCGCTCTGTCGATCCGCTCGCCGAGGCCGCGAGTGAAAGCGTTATGAATACGAAGGCCGCTCCCCAACGTCCCATCGGGGTACCGATAATAGAGATTCCTCGATCGCGTTGAAGCTGCATCGCTGCCAGAACCTCTGGGTCAAGCTCGGCGGACCACCCAATGCTGGCGGGTGCAGCGCGAGCTCGACGCCGCCGAGATCGACTACGAGATCGTCAAGCACCCGTGCTTCGGCAAGCGCGATCGCGTGGTCGAGCTGACAGGACAGAAGAAACTGCCGTTCATCGAGCTCGAGAACGGCACGATCGTGCGCGAGGAGTCGAAGGACCTGGCCGCGCGGATCCGCCGCGGTGAGGGTGCGTTCGAACGGGCAGGGCACGATGCCGGAGCCCGTGGACGGCACGTAGCGCGGCTACACTTCCTCGCTCGCGGGGCTATAGCTCAGCTGGGAGAGCGCCTGGATCGCACCCAGGAGGTCGCCGGTTCGAGTCCGGCTAGCTCCATGAAAGGCCTGCAAAAGCAGTCTTTTGTTTTCTGAGGTGACTACAACGAGCTCCTGGATGTACACAGGCGCTCGGCACCCGAATCGGTGATCGGGTTCGATTCCTCCTGCAAAATGGCGAGTCGTTCACCCGCCGCCTCGCTCGGGCCGCCGTTTGGCTCGACAGAATGTTGCGGGAAGCGGCAGGGTGCGAACCGCCGTCCCAGCCCGGGCATGCCAGTGTGAACTCGGTACCGGATGTGGTACCGGTTTCAGCGCGCCTGAGCGCATCTCGCTGGATCTCAGCGAAAACGAAGCGGGACCAAGGCCGGTGGGTTGCAAGAAACCGGTCGGATGTCTCGCCGAGCGCCCGCCGATTCCGGCGCAGCCGGCAGCGTCACGAACCGCAAAGCAGCCGCACGCGCCTTCCGGGTTCCGCCCATCGCGCAGCGGACGTCATCATGGATTCCCGCCGCCTCAGCGGAAAACCCCTTGTGGTCCCAGCCTACGAGCGCGCGGGACCCCGAGTCTGCAGCCTAGGCCTTGGCTTTATCCGCCCGGCCCGGCCGTCGAAGCGGGCGAGTATGGCTGTTTGGGCAGTAAGCGGTGGCCGTCGACGACTGCGGAAGCCACATCGACGAGCTTCCGGTTCGTCGAGCGCGCGTGCTCACGAAGCAGCTCAAAAGCCGCCGGCTCATCGATCGAGTGGCGTTCCATGAGGATGCCTTTCGCGCGCTCGGTGATGGCGCGGCGGCCGAAGGCGCCTTCGAGATCGTGGTACTCGCTGAAGCGGCGTAGCACGATGTCGATCGAGCTCTGCCAGTCCTTGGCGTCGGCATCCGTGATGTAGGCGAAGGCGCCGCGCTTGGATGCTTCCTTGACGAAGTCGGGATCGTGCACGTGGATGAGGGCGATCACGGGACAGGTGGCCTCGTGCACGATCTTGTCGACCAGTTCGAGCGCATGCTCGGAGCTCTCGCCGAGGCCGACGAGGGCGACGTCCGGCCGTTCCCGCGCCGTCACTGCTCCGACGTCCTCAACCTCGATCTCGCGCGCGATCACTTCGTGCCCGAGCGCGGCGACGATCGGCGCGACGAGGGCCAAGCGATCCTTGCGCTCGTTCGCGATCAGCACGCGCAGGTGCTCGGTCTCGCGTTGGCTCATCTCTGCGTCCCCGGCGAGTGTACGCCCTGCGGGCAGGTCGAGCTTGGCCACCGCACGCCGGGACATCCGCTTTCGTTCTCCTCGTTCTTTGCGGGAGATTCGTCCAGCGATGCATAGGCCCGGTCCGTGATCCGGCAGCGCTCCCGGCAGGCGGGTGCTAGCGTTGAGGTTGGCCCGCCCTCACCCTCGGCGGACGATCTTTTCCGGCTCCGACACTTGGCCGGCGTGGCGCGTGACCTAGCTGTCGCGCAGAACCCGCAAGCCCAAGGAGCCGCCTATGTCCTTCTCTTCTCCGAACCGCTCGAGCGGTTTGTCCCCGTGCACGGATGAGAGGAGACGCAATGACTGAGAAGACAACTGAGAAGGCAACGGCCGCCCCGCGTCCTGCCCCGCTTCCCACGGAGCTCGACACAGGCGCCGAAGACAGCACAATCCGCCCGTTCACGGTCGAGATCCCCGAGGCGGACCTCAGGGAGCTGCGTGCGCGCATCGCGGCCACGCGCTGGCCCGAGAAGGAGACCGTCGAAGATCAGTCGCAGGGCCCGCGGCTGGCGACGATGCAGGCGCT
>Ga0126307_10001076_pt1 | contig 18024 bp, 14 predicted proteins | sample Plot28_FD_89955 | JGI IMG/M metagenome (GOLD analysis project Ga0126307, IMG submission 89955) | Serpentine soil microbial communities from UC McLaughlin Reserve, CA, USA - Plot28 | ecosystem: Environmental > Terrestrial > Soil > Grasslands | place: USA: UC McLaughlin Reserve, Lake County... | reverse complement strand
GGGCTCGACCTGCAGGCGCTCGACAACCCCGGCAGCTTTGCCATCCCCCTCGAGCAGGTGGACGAGGCCCGCATGGCCAGCCGGTGGGACCGCACGAAGTACCTGGCGGTCCGCCTACGTGACGGGGACGGGGCCCCGTTCGAGTTCGCGCTGATGCGCAAGATGGGCATGCCGGACGTGACGGGCTGGGCCCGGAGCGTCGAGGTCGCCCGGAGCGCCCTGCGCACCTGACCCCCAAAGGGGCGGGCACACGGATCACCGGACCGGTGGCGGGACCGGTCCGGTGACCCCCGCCACGCAGACGTGCCGTGCCGGGCCGTGGCGGGCCCGGCGGCGGGCGACGCGTCGAGGCGTGGCGGGGGTCTGGTACACCGTGAGCGGTGGGTACTGCGGTGGCGATACGGCTGCTCGGCCCGGTGCGCCTGACCACGGCGGACGGGGCCGAGGTCGGGCTGCGCGGCCACCGCGCCCGTCTGCTGGCGTGGCTGGCGCTGCGGCCGGGTCGGCCGTGGGCCGCCGACGACCTCGTCGACCGGCTGTGGCCGGCCGGCCCGCCGCCCACGGCGAGGACCGCCCTGCAGGGCCACGTGGCGAAGCTGCGTGGAGCCCTCGGCGACCGGTCCGGCACGGGCCTGGTCGCCATCGAGACCGTCGGCAGCGCGTACGTGCTGCGGGCCGAGGCCGGGGCGGTGGACGCCGGCCGCTTCGACGCGCTCGCCGACGAGGCCCGGGCGGCGTCCGGGCGCCGGGACCCCGCCGCCGCGGTGCGGGCGCTCACGGACGCCCTCGCCCTCTGGTCCGGCCCCGCGCTCGCCGACGTGCGCGACGACGCCCTGCTCGGCGTCGAGGCGGCGGCGCTGGACGCCCGCCGGGCCGACGCCGAGGACGACCTGGCCCGGGCGCTGCTCGCCGCCGGCGAGGCCGGCGCCGCCGTCGACCTGCTGGAACGCCTGGTCGCGGCCGAGCCGCTGCGCGAGCGCCGCTGGGGCCAGCTCATGGTGGCGCTGCACCGGGACGGCCGGCAGGCGGACGCCCTCCGTGCCTACCAGCGGGCGGTCCGGGTGCTGGCCGAGGAGGCGGGCCTGGCGCCCGGACGCGAGCTGCGCCGGATCGAGCGGGCCGTGCTCGTCCACGACCCGGTCCTCGAGGGCGCCCGGTCGTGGGCGGCCGGGCGGCTGCCGGCGCCGCTCACCGCCGTCGTCGGGCGCGACGCCGAGCGGGCGGAGGTGCGGGAGCGGCTGCGCTCGTCCCGGCTCGTCACGCTCGTGGGGCCCGGCGGCGTCGGCAAGACGACGATGGCGTTGGACGTGGCGGCCGGCGTCGCCCCGGCGCTGGCGGACGGCGCTGTCGTGGTCGACCTGGCCGGCGCCGGTCCGGACGACGTCGACCAGGCGGTGGCCGCCGCCTTCGGGACGGAGGCCGGCGGCGACCCGCTCCAGCCCGTGGCGGCCGCCCTCGCCGGCGCCGACGTCCTGGTGGTGCTCGACAACTGCGAGCACGTCCTCGCGGAGGCGGCGCGCGTGGCGGTGGCGCTCCTCCGGGCCGGCCCGGGCGTCCGCATCCTGGCGACGAGCCAGGAGCCGCTGCAGGTCGCAGGCGAGGCCGTCGTGGCGCTCGAGCCCCTGGCGGTCCCGCCCGAGGGCGCCGGGCCGGACGAGGTCGAGCGCTCGGGCGCCGGCCGGCTGCTGGCCGAGCGGCTTCGGGCCTCCGGGCGCCCGCCGGCCGGCGAGGCGGACTGGCGCCGGGTGGCGGCGGTGGCCCGGGCGGCCGGCGGCCTGCCGCTGGCGATCGAGGTGGCGGCGGCGTGGGGCCGCACCGAGGGCCTCGACGTCGTGGCGGAGCGGCTCGGCGGCGACGACGTGTTGCGGGCGGAGCCTCCGGTCGGGGCCGGGCGCCGGCGCCTCGGCGCCGCGCTCGACGCCGCCGTTGCCCGCCTTTACGACCCGGCCCGTCGGGCCTACGCCGCCGCCGGCCTGTTCCCGGCCTGGTTCGGCGTCGACGCCCTCGGGGCCGCCGCCGGGCTGCCGGCGGGAGCCGCCGGGCCGGCCGGGGCCGCCCTCGTCGACGTGTCCCTCGCCCTCGCCGACCCGGCCGACCCCGCCCGCCTGCGCCTGCTCCCGCCGGTCCGGCGGCACGCCGCCGGCCGGCTCGGGACGGGCGCCGAGGCCGATGCGGCCGCGCAGCGCCTCCTGTCCTGGTGCCTGGCCACGGCGGCCGAGCTGGATGCCGCCGCCCACGGCCATGGCCTCCCCGCCGCCGTCGACCGCCTGATGGCCGACCTGCCGACGATGCGGGCCGTCCTGCACCGGGCGCTCGACGGCGGGCACGCCGCCGAGGCCGCCCGCCTCTTCGCCGGGCTCGGGTTCTGCTGGGCCGGCTCGCCCGCCGCGCCCGAGCTCGCCCGGTGGGGCGCCGAGGTCCTACGCCACGCCAAGGCCGTGCCGGCGGGGGAGCGGGTGCGCGTCGAGGTCCTGGCCCTGCAGGCCGCCGACACGTTCGAGGCGGTCGCCGCCCACGTCGACCGCGCCGAGGAGCTCGTCGCCCTCGCCGACGCGGCCGGCGACGACCACGCCGCCGCCTCGGCGCGGATGGTCCTGGCCATGGGCCTCGGCTGGCGGGGCGAGCGCCTGGCCGACGCAGGCGCCCTCGTTGCCGAGGCCCGTGCCGCGATGCAGGTGGCGGGCGACGGCTTCTGGGCGGCCGAGGCGCTCACCTGCCAGGGCCTGCTGGCGCTGCGCCGGCTCGACCTGGCCGGCGGCACCGCGCTGCTGGAGGAGTCGCTGGCCGAGCACCGGGCGGTCGGCACGCCCGTCGGCGTGGCCCGGGCGCTGTTCTTCGTCGGTGTGGCCAGGCGCATCGCCGGCGACCTCGGCGGCGCCCGCCGGGCGTTCGTCGAGGTACGGCGGCTCCTGGCCGGCGGCCGGGTGACCACGTGGCTGCGGGCCACGACCGCCCTGGGCCACGCCGTCCTCGCCGAGGGTGACCTGGACGCCGCCGTCGCCGCCTTCCAGGAGGCCCACGCCCGGGCGACCGAGGTCGGCGACCAGCGGATCGCCGTGCAGGCCATGGCCGGGGTGGCGGCCGCCGTCCGCCGCCGGGACGGCGACCGGCACGCGGTACCGCTGGTCCTGGCCGCCGCGGAGCAGGCGCTGGAGGCCGGCGAACCCTTCGACGCCGCCCTGGCCGCCACGGCGCTGGCCGAGGTCCTCGCCGCTGGCGACCGGCCCGACCACGCCGCGGTGCTCCTGGGCGCGGCCGGGGCCGTCCCGCCGCCCGGCGGTGTCCGCCTCGACCTGGCCGCCTCGGTGGACGCCGGCGTGGTGGCCGGCGCGCTGTCCGACCGCCTCGGTCGCGACACGTACGCGCGCCTGGAGGCGGACGGCCGGCTCCTCGGCCTTCCCGCCGCCCTCGCCCAGGCCCGCTCAGCCCTCGACGGCGCCGGCCTCGTCGGCATCCCGGGGGATGCCGCCGCCCCCAAGGATGCCGGCGTCCCCGGCGTCCTCGGTGGGGTCCCGTACGCCGGGGGCGAGGTGGGGCCGGCCGCCCCCGACGACGTCGAGGATCGCGGCCTCGAGCCCGGCCTGGACCAGCTCGTCGTGGACCCACCCGCCGGGTAGCACCACGCCGCCGCCGGCCCCGCCGATGACGCGGTCGCCGGTGCGGTGACGCTCGAAGTACACGTCGGCGGCGTCGCCGCCGGACGACGGCCGCACCAGGGCGTCGAGGTCGGCGGCCAGCCGGCGGAGCGTGGCCTCGGTGCACCGGACCAGCCGGGCGGGGACGACCGCGTACACCTGGCCGCCGAGGTCCCCCTCGATCACGACGGCCCCGTCGTCGACCTTCCGGGCCTCGGCGAGCGTGCGGAGCGCCCGGTAGGGCGGCCCGCCGGCGTCGGCGGCCAGCCGCCGCACTGCACTCTCGTACGCCGGAACCACGTCCCATCCCCGCCCATCACGGTGTGGGGTGTCGGTGTCCGCCGCGTCGTGTGTCGGGTTCGCAGCGGGTGCTTGCTGCCTGTCGGGGCGCGGGCCCACGTCGTTTCTGCTCTCGCTCAGGCCGGTGCCGTTGCCCCGGCCCAGGCGGCGGGCGGCCGGGTGGTGAGGTCGTCCTCGTCGCCCCTGCCGGGGAGGGGGGTCAGGCGTGCCCAGCGGGTCACCGCCTCGACGGTGGTGGCGGCGCCGAGGGCCTGGCGGGCGTCACGCAACCGGCGGTGGGCGGTGCGGAGCGACACGTGGGCCTCGCGGGCGGCCTGGGCGACGAACCTCCCACGGGCGAGGGCGTCGAGGAGGCTGGCCGTCGTGCCGTCGACGTCCGCCGCCGACGCGTGTGCGGGCGGATCGGTGGGCGGTCCCGCCCGGGAGGAGGACGCGGCCCAGACGGTGCCGCCGAGCCGGTCGAGGTCCTCCAGGACGGCGGCCCAGCGGCCGTCCCGCCGGCCGCCGGTGGGCCCGGGACCGGCGACGGCGACGCCGGCCCCCCGGGCGAGGGCGAGGACGACCTCCTCCGCCCGCCAGCCGCCCAGCACCACGACGAGCGTCCCGGCCTGCCGCCACGGCACCTCGGGCAGGGGCGCGTGCCGCACCCGCCACCCCGCCGCCCGCGCCGCGGCCCGCCATCCGGGTCCCAGCTGCGTCACCACAACGGGACCGCCGGCCGGCGACGGGAAGCCCGTCATCGGGCCCACCGCCCACCGACGGCGCACCGTGAACAGGGGTGACGTCCCCATCGACCCGGGCGGACGACGCAGCCGCCCGCGCGCCGGCTCCGCGCGCGGGCCAGGGGGAGTCCCACGATCGGTTCGCCGGCCGGGAGGGCCGCGGCGGCCGCGGCCGGGTGCCCTCGGTGGTCGGGTGCGAGGGGGGTGGGCGGGGTCATCCGGCGAGGGCCTGCGCGGCCGCTGCGGTGCGTGTGGGGACGCCGAGCTTCGTCCGGGTGGAGCGGACGTGGGACTCCACGGTGTGGGGGGTGATCCCGAGCCGGCGGGCGATCTGCGGCGTCGTGTGCCCGGACGCCACCAGGGCGAGGACCTCCTGTTCCCGGTCCGTCAGCCCGGCGCACGGCGCCGTGCCACCCGCCGGCGGCGGGCGTTCGGCGAGGGTGACCACCAGCGGGTCGCCCGGCCACCGCCCGACGGCACGGCCGGGGGCCAGCGCCCGCCCCACGCCGGACGGGAACGTCGCCACCACCGGGACCCGGCCCGCCAGCCGGGTCAGGGCAGCGAGCGTGGCGGGATGGACGACGTGGAGGTCGCCCACGACGAGCACCCGCCGCCCGAGCCGTCCCTCGGCCCAGGCCGCGACCGCCCCTGCGCCGCCCGGCGGCGCGGCATCGTCCAGCGCCCGCTCCAGCGCCACGAACGGCCGGTGCCGCACCGCCGCCAGCCCGCCGCCCCACGCCACGGGCAGGCCGGCGAGCGCCTCCCGGACCAGCGTCGTCCGCCCGCTCCCCGCCGGCCCGGTGACGACGACGGGACGGCCGTCCCGCACGGCTCCCCGCACCTGCCGTCGCTCGCGCTCCCGAGCAGGCCACCACGTCCCGCCCCCGAACCCGTCCCCGTCCCCGATCGCCGCCCGACGTCCGTCCATGCCTGCTCCCGTCCGCTCGCCGCACCGGTGCGGCGTCCTGGGCGGAGCGTCCCGGACGGCACCAACGATCGGCTAACGGCGTTGGCGGGCTACGCGTGGCAGACCCGGGACGACCCGGCAACGCTCGACGAGCCACAGACGTGGTGGTCCTCGGACGGCTCGACCCCGGGCCGGCCCCGGCAAAGCCGTCTCGGCCGCCTGCGGCGGGGTAGGGAACGCCCCATGACGACATCGTCCGGCGACACCAGCAACCGAGCCGCACACACCGACCAGCCGGCGGAGGGCGACCCCGACGAGGTGGACGAGGCCCTGCGGAACCAGGGCTCCCCGCCGCCCTCCGATCCCGAGACCGAGTCGGCGAGCGACGCCGACGCCGGCGACATCTGACCCGGCGCCGCCGCCCGCCGCCCGCCCTCCCCGACGGCCGTGGAGACGTGCCAGCCGCGGCGAGCGGTCGAGCTCGTCGCGCCGCCAGGCGGTCGCCCGCTCAGTCCACGGCGCGGCGCAGGAGCTCGCGCAGCTCGGCGTCGTGGTCAGGCACCGTCGTCGGACGTCACCTCGACCGGACGTTCGACGTGGCATTCGATCATCCGTTGTGCGAGGTCCCGCACCTTGACGTTCTCGCGCTGCGAGGCCCGGGCCAGGATGGCGAAGGCCTCCGTCGGGCCGCAGCCCCGGATCGCCATGATCTTGCCCTTGGCCTGCTCGATGACCGCCCGCGAGGCCATGGCCTGCTCCAGCCCGGAGGCGTGCTCGGACGTCGCCCAGTAGGCCCGGGCGTTGGCCAGCACGACCGCCGCCGTCCCGGCCAGGCGCCTTGCCTCCTCGCACGTGGGGGGATCGAAGGCGCCCGGTGCGCCGGCGTAGAGGCCGAGCGCTCCCAGCGTCCCGCGGTGGGTCGTGAGCGGGACCGCCAGCGCGCTGAGCACCCCGACGCGGGCCGCCACCTCGCCGAAGGCCCGCCAGCGCCCGGGCACGGCGCGTGTGTCGTCGACCGGCAGGAGCGTCGCCGACCGGGCGGCGTCGAGGCACGGGCCCGTCCCGGCGTCGTGCTGCACCACGTCGACCGCGGCCGCCACCTCGTCGGTCGACACCGGCACGGTCGGCCGGCCGCGGTCGTCCAGCAACGTCACGCCGACCGCGTCCACCGCCGGCCAGACGTCGCGCACGGTGACCGCGACCCGCCACGAGGTCTCGCCGAGGGGCACCTCGGCGACCAGCAGCGCCGCCATCTGCTCGAGGGCGTTCGCCAGCCGGTCACCCGCCATGGCGCCCCTCGTCGGCCGGGGCGCGGGCGTCGAGTGTCCGTCGCCCGGACAGGGAACGCCTCGATCGCACGTGCGCGCACCGTTCGCCGATTGACACCTCGAAACTCCCGGACGAGCCGCTCTGCCCGCTACGAACCGTAGCTGGCAGGCCATCGTGCGTCACGGGAAACATCACACCGCGCGCAGCGGCCCGGCGGGGATCGCTCTTCGGCGCACCGCTCGTGGCCACCGGCGGCCGACGAGGGCTGTCATTGCGCGGGGGTAATCGGCTAGATCAGCCACACGGTCACACCTACGGAGGACGCCGCATGCCCGCACAGGCCCTGAACATGGACGATTTCGGGGGCGAGCTGTTCAACCTCGGGATGTCGCCCGCGGCACGACCGCTGCTCGACGAGGTGAAGAGCTTCATCGCCGAGGAGGTCGACCCGATCACCGAGGAGTTCCACGCCCTCGGGGCCAACCGGGAGGACCGCTGGTCGTTCGCACCCGGCCAGCTCGAACTTCTCGACGGCGTGAAGGCGAAGGCCAAGGCCCGCGGCCTCTGGAACTTCTTCCTCCCCGACGCGAAGACGGGGCAGGGCCTGTCCAACCTCGACTACGCGTACATCGCCGCGGAGCTCGGCAAGAACCCCCTGGCGTCCGAGTGCCTCAACTGCTCGGCCCCCGACACCGGGAACATGGAGGTGCTGGAGCGGGTCGGCACGCCCGAGCAGAAGGAGCGCTGGCTGAAGCCGCTGCTCGAAGGGGAGATCCGGTCGGCGTTCGCCATGACCGAGCCGGACCTCGCCTCGTCGGACGCCCGCAACATCGCCTGCTCGGCCGTCCGCGACGGCGAGGAGTGGGTGATCAACGGCGAGAAGTACTACATCTCCGGCGCCGGCGACCCCCGCTGCAAGATCCTGATCGTCATGGTGCGGTCCAATCCCGAGGCCGCCCCGCACCTGCAGCAGTCCCAGATCCTCGTGCCGATGGACACGCCGGGCGTCGAGGTCCTCGGCCCGATGCACGTCTTCGGCCAGGACGACGCCCCACACGGGCACATGCACCTGCGGTTCACCGACGTGCGGGTCCCGTACGACAACGTCCTGCTCGGCGAGGGGCGCGGGTTCGAGATCTCGCAGCTGCGCCTCGGCCCCGGCCGGATCCACCACTGCATGCGCTCGATCGGCGCCGCCGAACGGGCCCTGCAGCTCATGGTCGAGCGGGGGCTCAGCCGGCAGGCGTTCGGCAAGGCCCTCATCTCGCTCGGCAAGAACACCGAGTGGGTCTCGCGGGCGCGCATCGAGATCGAGGCGATGCGCATGATGGTGCTGCGCGGGGCCCGCGCCATGGACCTCATGGGCAACGCCGAGGCCCGCGTGTGGGTGAGCGCAGTCAAGGCGATGGTCCCCGAGCGGGTGTGCCGGATCATCGACGAGGCGATCCAGATCCATGGCGCCACCGGCGTCTCGCAGTGGACCCCGCTCGCCGACATGTACACCGCCCAGCGGACCCTCCGCCTCGCCGACGGGCCCGACGAGGTGCACCACATGGTCGTGGGACGGGCCGAGATCGCCCGCTACCAGCCGGCCGCCCCCCGCACGCCCTGAGACTCGTCCCACGTCCGGCTGGACCAGCTCACGCCCTTGCCTGCGGCCATGGACCGGTCGCGCCGACGGCACGCGGGCCAGCTCGCGGGCGGGCCCGCGTCCGTACCCGGGCGGGCGTGGCCGAACGGGCGCGCCGGCAGCTCCACGATGGCATCGCCGACGCGGTCGCCGCCGGCCACAGCCTGCGCCAGGTGGGCGCGGCCGCCGGGCTGTCCCATGAGCGGGTGCGCCGGATACTCCCGGAGCGCGGCGCCCCGCCCGCTTGACCGCCGGGGGGACGTCGACGTCCTCGGGCGCCCTGACCTTCGCCGGGACAGTAACCTGCGCTCGCCGGCCGGTACCCTCGGGAACGGTGTTTGACCAGGATGGGGGCGCGCAGGCCCATCTCGTGCGCTTCGGCGAGACCGAGGTGGACGTGCGGGCCCTGGAGGTCCGGCGGAGGGGTGCGGTGCAACCGGTCGAACCGCAGGTGTTCGACGTCCTAGTCCATCTCATCCGTCACCGTGACCAGGTAGTCACCAAGGAGCAGCTCCTCGACGCCGTGTGGGGGTCTCGGTTCGTATCCGAGTCAGCGCTCACGACACGGATCAAGGCGGCCCGGCGCGCGGTGGGCGACAACGGCCGGGACCAGCGCATCATCCGCACGTACCACGGACGGGGCTACCGGTTCGTCGCCGAGGTCGAGCACGAGCCGGCGGCCGCCGCGCCGGCACGCCGGGAGGACCGGCTCCTGCTCGAGCGGGACGACGAGCTCGCCGAGCTGGCCGCGGCGTTCGAGGCGGCGACCACCGGCTCCTCCGGCGCGATCGCGCTGGTGAGCGGTGACGCGGGTATCGGCAAGTCGAGCCTCGTCCGGGAGTTCACCGCCAGCGTGCGCGGCTCGGCCCGTGTACTCGCCGGGGCGTGCGATGACCTGTTCACCCCGCGCAGCCTCGGGCCCTTCCACGACATGGTGCCGAGTGCGGGGCCCGACGTCGCCGCCGCGCTGGCGGCGATGGATCGCGAGGGGCTGCTGAGCGCGCTGGGCGGCCTGCTCGGCGACGGCCGACCCACGGTCTTCGTGGTGGAGGACGCCCACTGGGCCGACGACGCCACGCTGGACGTGCTCCGTTGGCTGCTGCGTCGGCTGGTCGACCACCGCGGGCTCGTCGTGCTCACCTACCGCTCCACCGACGTCGCGTCCGGGCATCCGCTGCAGCGGCTCCTCGGCTCCGTCCCCGCCTCGATCGCGCACCGCATCGAGCTGCCCGCCCTCGGGCCCGAGGCGATCGCCTCGCTGATGCGCGCCGCGGGGCGCGACCTCGACGCTCAGGAGTTGGCTCGCGTCACCGACGGCAACCCGTTCTTCGTCACCGAGGTGCTCGCCGACGCCCGGGCCGACATACCCGCCAGCGTCGTCGACGCGGTGATCGCCCGGCTCCACGCCGCCCCGGTCGAGACGGTGAAGGCCCTACTGATCTGCTCGGTGATCCCGGGCACCATCGATATCGAGCTGGCGGCCGCCCTGCTGGGCGACGTACAGGTCCTCGACGAGGCGGAGCGTCGCGGCATGCTCATCGCCGACCGTGAGGGCATCCGGTTCCGCCACGACTTGGCGCGTCGTGCCATCGAGGGGTCGCTCACCGACCTGCTGCGCCTGTCGTCCCACCGACGGGTGCTCGAACAGCTCCTCGCCCTCGACGCCCCGCCGTCACAGCTTGTCCACCACGCCGCCGGCGCAGGGGACATCGAGGCGCTGTTGGAGCACGGTGTGCGGGCGGCGCGGGAGGCCGTGGCCACGGGCGCCCGCCGCCAGGCCGCCGAGCACCTCGCCGTCGTGCTCGATCACGCCGACCGGTTGGAGCCCGGCGAAGAGGCCCTGCTGCGGGCGAGCCATGCCTACGAGCTCTTCCTCCTCAACGAGCTGGCGGCCGCCGAGGCCGAGGCGCGGCACGCGGTGCAGCTCGCCGAGGGGCTGACCGACCCGCTGATGCTCGCCGAGGCGCTCGCCACGCTGCTGCCGCTCGCGCGCCTATTCGACCTGTGGGACGGCGGCGCATCCGAGATGGGCCGGCGGGCGATCGAACTGCTCGGCGACGACCCGCCTCCGGCGTTGGAGGCCACCGCATGCGTGAACCTCGCGAGCGACCTCGTCCTCATCGACCAGCACGGCGAGGCTGCTTCCTGGACCGAGCGCGGGCTCGCAGCCGCTCGTCGTGCCGGACGCAAGGACCTCGAATCCCTGTGCCTGATGTACCAGGCGACATCCAAGGGGTGGCTCGGCGATCCCCAAGGCGAAGCCGACCTGCGCGAGGCCATCGAGCGCGCCGAGGTGCAGGGTGCCTGGGACTACGCCGCCCGAGGCTGCCACAACATGGTCGGCATGCTGTTCCGGCAGGCCCGATTGGCCGAGGTGCCGCCGTGGATCGATCGAGCGGTCACCGACTCGGAGGAGGCCGAGTTCTTCTCCGGCCTCGCTCGCGCTCGCTCCATGCGAGGCGGCCTCAACCTCTATCACGGCCGCTGGGACGAGGCCGAGGCGGAGCTGCGAGAGCTCACCACCGCTGACGAACCGAGGGTCCTCTCGTGGCTGCCCCTCGCGCTCCTCGGCCGGTTGCTCGCCCGGCGGGGCGACCCGGAGGCGGCCCAGGTGCTGGCCCGAGCGGAGGACGCCATCGCCGGCCTCGACGACCCCCAGCGGCTACTGACCGTCCGCGCCGCGCGCGTCGAGCATGCCTGGCTGGCCGGCGACGACGACGAGGCCAGGGCGTTGGCGGCCGGCACGCTCGGCGCGATCGGGTCGGCGTACCACCCGCAGCTGCGCGGCGAGCTGCTCCGCTACGTCCAGCGCGCGGGCGGCACCTCCGGGCCGGGCGATGGCTGCTCCCTTCCCTACGCACTGGCGCTCGGCGGGGACTTCCGCGGCGCAGCCGACGTCTGGCAGGCCATCGATTTCCCCTTCGAGCTGGCACTCGAGCTCGCGGACGTCGGCGGGCCCCGAGCCGCGGTCGAGGCCATCACCATCCTCGACCGGCTCGGCGCCTGCCCTGCCGCAGAGCGGGTGCGCGACCGGGTACGTCGCCGGTCCGCCGAGGCCCGAGTCGAAACGGTGGCCTCGGACGAGGCGTAAGCGGCTCCGACCAGGGCCTTCGAGCGCCCCCGACAGGGTTCGAGCCCCGTCAGCGGATGAGCGGGTCGCGGGGCAGGCCGAGGATCCGCTCGCCGATCTGGTTGCGCTTGATCTCGGACGTGCCGCCGGCGATGGACATGCCCCGGTGCATGAGCACGAGCATGTTGCTCACCAACCCGGGGCCCTCCATGAACAGGGCGTCCTCGCCGTGGAGCTCGGTCAGGACGGCGGCCGCCTCGTGGCCGATCTCGGACAGCACGAGCTTGGTCATGGCGCCCTCGGGGCCGGGACCGGCGCCGGCCATGGCCCGGTTGGCGCTGCGCAGGTTGAGCAGGCCCATGGCCTGGTGCTGGGCGATGTAGCGGCCGACGCGGGCCGCCCCGCCCGCGAGGCGCTCGGGGTGGGCGTCGAACGGGCCGATCAGCGCCGTCCCGGGGAGGGAGAGGCTGGCGCCGCCGCCCCCGCCACCGATGCTCACGCTCTCGTTGCCCAGCGTGGCGCGGGCGACCGTCCAGCCGCCGTCGACGGGGCCGACCACGTCGTCGTCCGGCACGAACACGTCGTTGAAGAAGACCTCGTTGAACTCGGAGTTCCCCGTCGTCATCTTCAGCGGGCGGACCTCGACGCCGTCCGCATGCATGTCGATCACCATCGTGGTGATGCCCTCGTGCTTGGGGACGTCGGGGTTGGTGCGGATCGTGGCGAAGCCCATGCCGGCGACGTGGGCGCCCGAGGTCCAGACCTTCTGGCCGTTGACAAGCCAGCCGCCCTCCACCCGCGTGCCCCGGGTCTTGACACCGGCGGCGTCGGACCCGGCGTCCGGCTCGCTGAACAGCTGGCACCAGATCACCTCCTGGCGCAGCGCCGGGAGGACCCAGCGGTCGAGCTGGTCCCGGTCGCCGTACTGGATCAGCGTGAGGATGTTCCACGCCGTGATGCCGTAGGACGGGCGCTTCACGCCGGCGTCCTCGAACTCCTGCTCGATCACGAGCTGCTCGATCGCTCCGGCCTCGCGGCCGTAGGGCTTCGGCCAGTGGGGCATCACGTAGCCGGTCTCGATGAGGCGCTCCCGCTGCTCCTCGGCGGGCAGGTCGGCGATGCTGCGGGCGGAGGCCCGCACCTCCTCGCGAACGGCCTCGGCCTCGGGCGGCAGCTCGACGGCCTTCGTGCGCACCACGCCGCGGCGGGTCAGGTCGGTCAGCTCGGCCGCTGCCTCGTCCGGCCGGAGGTGGGACAACAGCGCCGTGGCGCGGCGCATGTAGAGGTGGGCGTCGTGCTCCCACGTGATGGCGATGCCGCCGTGGACCTGCGTGTTCAGGTTGGCGCACAGGTCGGCGGCGGGCGCCGCCAGCGTGGCGGCAACGGCGGCGGCGTAGTGGAGCTGGTCGCCACCGGTGGCGGCGGCGCGGGCGGCGTCCCACACGGCGCTGGTGGCGAGCTCGGTGGCCACGGCCATGTTGGCGCAGTGGTGCTTCACCGCCTGGTACATGGCGATGGGGCGGCCGAACTGGACGCGCTCCTTGGCGTAGGCCGCGGCCAGGTCGGTGCAGGCGCGGGACACGCCGACCGCCTCGGCGGCCAGGACGACCCGGTTGAGGTCGACCAGCAGCCGCCGGGCGCCGGGCAGGACCGTCGCCGGTGCGCCGTCGAGTGTCACGCGGGCCGAGCGGCGGGTCGGGTCGAGGTTCGCCGGCACCTCGACCGTGACGCCGTCGCCCACCTCGACGACGGCGACGTCGTTCCCGGCGGCGACGAGGAGCACCTGCGCCAGCCCGCCGCCGAGCACGGCGCCGGCCGAGCCGGATGCCACGCCGTCCTCGATCGTGACCGACCCGGCCGGGGCCACCGCCCCGGTGACGGAGCCGTCGGCCAGCCCCGGCACCCACCGCCGCCGGGTGGCCTCGTCGCCCGCCGCCGCCAGCACCGCACTGGCGACGACCGTGGGGACGAACGGGCCGGGCGTCACCGTCCGCCCCAGCTCCTCGACGACCACGACCAGCTCCTCCAGCCCGAAGCCGGAGCCGCCCAGCGCCTCGGGCAGGTGCAGGCCCAGCCAGCCGAGCTCGACGACGCCCTTCCACAGGTCGGGCAGGGCCTCGGCGGGGGCCTCCAGCAGCGCCCGCGCCGCCCCGCGGGCGTCTCGCGTCGTGAGGAAGCCGGCGGCCGCGTCGGCCAGGGCGCGGTGGTCGTCGGAGATGGCGATGGGCATCGGAGGCCTCCGGTGGTCAGCGGGGGTGTGTCGAGGTCAGTCCTTCGCGGGCTCCACCCGGCGGGCCTTGACGATCTCGAGCGCGATCGGGACCAGCGAGATGGCCACGACGGCGAGGATGGCGACCTCGAGGTTCTGCTCGACGACATCGACCTGGCCCAGGAAGTAGCCGAGCAGGGTGACGCCGACCCCCCAGAGGGTGCCGCCGACGATGTTGAAGGTCACGAACGTGCGGTAATTCATGCGGGAGACGCCGGCCACGATGGGGGCGAACGTCCGCACGATGGGCACGAACCTCGCCAGCACGATCGTCTTGGCGCCGTAGCGGTCGAAGAAGGCCTGCGCCTTCTCGACGTTCTCGTGCTTGAAGAAGCGCGAGTCCGGGCGCCGGAACAGCGCCGGGCCGACGCGCCGGCCGAACAGGTAGCCGAACTGGTCGCCGGCGATGGCGGCGATGACGCAGCCGACGAGCAGCGGGCCGAGCGGCAGGTGCAGGGCGTCGTCGACGCTGGACGGGGCGGAGGCCAGGAACCCGGCCGTGAACAGGAGGGAGTCACCGGGGAGGAAGAAGCCAACCAGCAGACCGGATTCGGCGAACACGATCCCGAACAAACCGATGAGGCCCAGCGTCTCGATCAGGTGCTGCGGGTCGAGGATCCCAGCGGCGAGCACACCCAGTAGGGGGAGCGACATGGCGGGCAGGCTACGACGCCGGGCGACCCCCGTTCGTCCCCGCCGGTCGAGCAGGGCCCCGGCGCCATCGTCGACGGCGCCGTCCGCCGGGCACAGGCGCGACCGCATCGGCGTGCGCGGTCGCCGTCACCGCAGCGTCCGGGCCCGCTGGCGGGCCCCTCCACTCCGTCCCGGGCAACCCGGCGAACGGCGCTGTATCGACCCTCCATGTGCGGCGATCGATCACCGGCGGGGGAGGACCGGGAGGGCGATCGCCGCCTCGTCGGCGACCCGGAGGTCGGGGTTCACGGCGCGGACGACGAGCCGGTCGGCGTAGGCGCCCACCTCGACCACGTGGTGCCACCCGAACGACACGGCCGTGAAGGCGTCGGCGCCGGTGCGGCGGGCACCGGCCGCGCCGCCGGAGACGACGTAGGTGACCCCGTTGCGCGGCCGGCTGCGCTGGTAGTCGTGGTCGTGGCCGGACAGCACGAGCTGGACGCCGTGGCGTTCGAACAGCGGCACGAAGGCGGCCCGGGCGGCCGGGCTCGACCCCTGGTACCCGGCGGAGAAGGGCGGGTGGTGCAGGGCCACGACCCGCCAGGGCTCGGTGGCCTCCGCCAGCGTGCGGTCGAGCCAGGACCGCTGGCCGGCGTCATCCGGCCGGGTGGAGTCGAGGCCGACCAGCAGCACGGCGCCGAGGTGGGCGGCCCACCAGCGGCCGGGCATCCCGAGGGCGGCCGCCTGGGCGTCGCCGTGGCCCCGGCGGACGTCGTGGTTCCCGAGCACCGCGTACAGCGCGGCGTGGGAGAGGAGCGGGGCGAACGGCCGGAACACGGTGCCGGGCAGCCGCGCCGGGTTGCCGGACGGGTAGACGTTGTCGCCCAGCAGGACGAGGCCGTCGAACGGCTGGCGGGCGTCGACGGCCGCCACCGCCCGGGCCGTGGCGTCCAGCCGCGAGCCGTGCTCGCCGACATCACCGGCGACGACGAGGTGGAGGAGCAGGCCGTCGGACGGCAGCGGCGCCCAGGCCGTGGTCGTCGCCGGACCGCCGCGGCGCCGGGCCAGCCGCCGGACGATCTGGCGCCGGTACGTGAACGCCACGGCCGCCAGGACCACGAGCAGCACCACGGCGAACCTCATGGCCCCAGCCTGGCGCGGGCGCGGGGCGGTCCCACGCCGGTGCCGCTGGTCGTCTTAGCGAAACGCTAATACTGTGCCGCCCATGGGAGTCGAGGGGACCCCGCTCGAGGGGAAGGTGGCCCTGGTGACCGGGGCCAGCCGGGGAATCGGCGAGGCCATCGCGCGGCGCTTCGCCGCCGCCGGCGCGGCCGTCGCTGTGTCGGCCCGCACGGTGGAGGAGGGCGACCACCCGCTGCCCGGCAGCGTCGCCACCACGGTGCGGGCGATCGTCGACGCCGGCGGCACGGGCGTGGCGGTCGCCGCCGACCTGGCCCGCCGGGAGGACCGCGAGCGGCTCGTCGCCGAGGTCACCCGCGAGCTCGGCCCGATCGACGTGCTGGTGAACAACGCCGCCGTCACGTACCTCGAGCCGGTCGTCGACTTCACGCCGCGGCACTGGGACACGATGGTCGAGGTCCAGGTCCGGGCGCCGTTCGAGCTGGCCCAGCTCGTGGTACCGGGCATGCGGGAGCGGGGGCGGGGCTGGGTCCTCAACATCTCGTCCGGCGCTGCACGCCACCCGGAGGGGCCGCCCTACCGGCGTGGGCTCGGGGGAGGCGGCACGGTCTACGGCATGTGCAAGGCGGCGCTGGAGCGGTTCACCACCGGGCTCGCCGCCGAGGAGCACAGCCACGGCATCGCCGTCAACGCCCTGTCGCCGGCGGCGCTGGTGGCGACGCCTGGCGTCCGGCACCACGGCCTGGACAAGGGCGTGCCCGACGAGTTCATCGAGCCCGTCGAGTCGATGGCCGAGGCCGCCCTGGCGCTGTGCACGGGCACGCCGGACACGCTCACCGGTCGCATCGCGTACTCGCGGGCGCTGCTCGACGAGCTGGGCATCGAGGTGCCGGCGCCGGCCTGACCGCCGCCGACACGCAACCACACACGGGGGGAACGGCACGATGCCGATGGAGATCGACCTCGGCCCCGAGGCCGAGGCGTTCCGCGACGAGCTGCGCCGGTGGCTCGCGGCCAACCGGCCGGAGGGCTTCGGCGACGCCGACGAGCGCACGGCCATGTCGTTCGGCCGGGCCTGGAAGGAGTGGGGCGACCGGATGCACGAGGCCGGCTACCTGTGCGTGAGCTGGCCGAAGGAGTACGGCGGCCGCGGCCTCACCGGCGTCGAGGTGGCGGTCATGAACGAGGAGTTCGCCCGTGCCGGGGTCCCACGTGTCACCCGCGGCATGGGGGAGTGGCTCGTGGGCCCGTCGATCATCGTCCACGGCACCGAGGAGCAGAAGGCCCGCTTCCTCCCGCGCATCATCGACGGGACCGACCGTTACTGCCAGGGCTTCTCCGAGCCGAACGCCGGCTCCGACCTGGCCAGCCTCACCACGCGCGGCGTGGTCGACGGCGAGGAGGTCGTGATCACCGGCCAGAAGGTGTGGACCTCCGGGGCCCAGCTGGCGAACATGATGTTCTGCCTCTGCCGGACGGACCCGGAGGCCCCCAAGCACGAGGGCATCAGCTACGTGCTGGTCCCCATGCAGCGCGAGGACGGCTCCTCGAACGGCTTCGAGCTGCGGGGCCTGCGCCAGATCACCGGCACCAGCGGGTTCACCGAGACGTTCATCGACGAGGCGCGCGCCCCGCTCGCCAACGTGATCGGCGGGCTGAACAACGGCTGGCGGGTGACGATGACCACGCTCGGCAACGAGCGGGGCGGCAACGCCACGACCCAGCACGTCCAGTACCAGCGTCAGTTCCGCCGCATCGTCGACGAGGCCCGCCGGCTGGGGCGGGACGACGACCCGCTGGTCCGCCAGGGCCTCGCGTGGGCCCGCACGCACGTCGAGATCATGCGCTTCGCCGGCCTGCGCACCCTGTCCGCCGTCCTGGCCCAGAAGGAGCCCGGGCCGGCCGCCTCGATCAACAAGATGTTCTGGTCGGAGTACGCCCGCGACGTGGGCGAGAAGGCCCTCGACCTGCGGGGGCCCGAGGGCATGATCCGCCCCGACGGCGCCGGGTACCCCCTGGACCGGTGGCAGGCGGACTTCCTCGGCAGCCGGTCGGGGACGATCTGGGGCGGCACGGCCCAGGTCCAGCGCAACATCGTGGGCGAGCGCGTCCTCGGCCTCCCCAAGGAGCCGGGCGCCGACCCGGATCGGCGCCCGACGGCGTAGCGCCGGCGGGCGTGGCGTCGACGGGCCGGGACGTCGCCCACCCGGGCCGGACGCTCGCCGACCTGCAACGGGGGCCGTCGCCACGGCGCGACCACGACTCGCCGGCACCCGGGACCCACCGGCGACGGCGGGGCGGCGGTAGCGTCGGCGGCGGAGGTGTCCGAGCACCTGGTGGGCTCCGCCGCCTTCAAAGCGGTTGGGACGGGCGATCCCCGTCCGGCGGGTTCGATTCCCGTCCACCTCCGCCAGTCAGGGTCAGTGACGCGACGGGCTCGGTCAGGCGC
>Ga0126307_10001074_pt1 | contig 18027 bp, 15 predicted proteins | sample Plot28_FD_89955 | JGI IMG/M metagenome (GOLD analysis project Ga0126307, IMG submission 89955) | Serpentine soil microbial communities from UC McLaughlin Reserve, CA, USA - Plot28 | ecosystem: Environmental > Terrestrial > Soil > Grasslands | place: USA: UC McLaughlin Reserve, Lake County... | reverse complement strand
TGTTTCATTTTCTCCAGCTCCTCTTGGGAAAGCCGGGTGAAGCCAAGCCTCCCCTGCTCAGTCGAGGAGTCGACCGTCAGCGCGCCCTCCGCGGCCTCGCGCCCGGCGAGCTCCGGATGGGCGCGCACGAGGGCGAGCTGGCGCTCGCGCGGCGCGCTGCGCATCGCGTCGTCGAACGCGGCCTGCAGCGCGCCCCTGCTTCCGAACGGACGCCGACGCCAGGCCTCCCGCACGACCCACGGGGAGTGCTCGAACAACGACCCGAAGGTCGAGACGAACTCGTCCTCGCTCATCTGGTCGAGGTCCGCAAGCGCGCTCACGGCCGCGCGTCCCCCTGGCTCTCGGCGAGCAGCCGGCCGGACGCTTCGCCGTTGTGGCGAGACCGAGCCACGGGCGGCTCCTGACCGATCGACGGCTCCTCCAGGCGCTCCTCCACGAGGTCGAGCAGCCGCAGGTTGGCGATCTTGGCGATCTCCACGAGCGCCGCCATCCGCTCCTGCATCGGATCGTTGTCCAGCCGCCGCTCGAAGCTCTCGAAGATCGTCTCCTTCGTGTTCTCGCGCACGCAGATGATGAACGGGAAGCCGAACCTGTCGCGGTAGGCCTGATTGAGCCGGTCGAAGCGCTCGTACTCCTCGGGCGAGAGCCGGTTGAGGCCGGCCGAGGCCTGGTCGCGCGTCGACTCGGGTCCGAGGGCGATCCGCGCCGCCAGGTCGGGATAAGCGCGGATCAGCTCGAGCTGGCGCTCGGCCGGCGCGTCGAACAGCGCGCTCTGGAACGCGTGACGCATGGCGTAGAGGCTTTCGAACGGCCGCTCCCGGCTCGCCTCCGCGGCGATCCACGGCTCGCCGTGGGACAGCTGGCCGAACGTCTCGACGAACTCGCGCTCGGGTAGCCGGTTGACCTGCTCGATCGTCAGCTTCTCCGGCCCCTGTTGCGTCGGCTCGACCTCGTCGACGAAGTTGCGCTTCCCGGCCATGATGTTCAGGAACAGGTTCAGCAGGATCGCGGACACGGCGCCCATCGTGATGCCGCTCGCGATGATCTGCTGCACGTCCGGGTCGAAGTTCCGGTAGAAGGTCGGGAAGGCGACCGGGATCAGCGCGAACCCGAGGCTCACGGCCACGATGATCACGTTGCGGTCGTCGCGGAAGTCGACGCGCGACAGCGTCTGGATGCCGATCACCGCGACCGTGCCGAACATGATGAGCGCCGCGCCGCCGAGCACGGCCGCCGGGATCGCCGCCACGATCGCGCCGATCTTGGGGAACAGCCCGAGCACGATCATGATCGCGCCGGCGGTGGCGACCACGAAGCGGCTCTTCACGCGCGTGAGCCGGACGAGGCCGACGTTCTCCGCGAACGCGGTGTAGGGGAACGAGTTCAGCACGCCGCCGAGCGTCGTCGCGAGGCCGTCGCCGCGGATCGCACGGGCGATGTCATGCCGGCGGATCGGCTTGCCGACGATGTCGCCGGTCGCGAAGACGTCGCCGGTGGTCTCCACCATCGTGATGAACATCACGATCACCATCGAGACGATCGCCGCGAGGCCGAACGTCGGGGCCCCGAAGTGGAACGGCGTGGTGACGCCGAGCACGTCCGCGTCGCCGACGTCGCCGAAGTCGGTCACGCCGGCGATCGTGGCCACGATGGTGCCGAACACCAGGCCCATCAGCACGGCCACCGTGGCCCAGAAGGTGCCCCGGAAGAGGCGCTGGACGACGATGATGAACAGCAGCGTCACGCCGGCGAGCTCGAGGTTCTCGAAGCTCCCGAAGTCCGCCGCCGACGGGTCGCCGCCACCGATCTGCTGCGCGGCCACGGGCAGCAGCGCGATGCCGATCACCAGGATCACGGTGCCGGTCACGACCGGCGGGAACAGCCGCAGCAGCCGGCTGAAGAACGGCGCCGCGAAGAACGTCAGGATGCCCGCGACGATTACGGCCCCGTAGATGTGGAGGAGCCCGTCGGTGCCGCCTCCCTCGGACGTGCCGATCGAGATCATCGGCGCGACGGCGACGAACGTGACGCCCTGCAGCAGCGGCAGGCGGACGCCGACCTTCCAGAAGCCGACGGCCTGGATGATCGAGGCGACGCCACAGGTGAACAGGTCGGCCTGGATGAGATAGACGAGATCGTCGCCCTCCAGACCGATCGCCGCGGCCAGCAGTATCGGGACGATCACGGCGCCCGCGTAGAACGCGAGCACGTGCTGGAGGCCGTAGACGAAGAGCCTGCCGGGCGGAAGCACCTCGTCGACGGGATGGATGGATTGCGCAGCGCGCGACGGCGCAGCGGCATGGGCTGCCATGGAACCTTGCTCCTCTCTCCTCATTTGCCTCGCTGCCGGGCTGGCCGGCATCGAACCTCTACCTGGCGCCGAATCTCCCGGCGTCTTCTGTGGCCTCGACCTTCACCTGGACGATGTGCGCCCCGGCGTCGAGCGATGCCTCGATCGCCTTGAAGGCGGCCTCGAGCACCTCCGAGCGCCCGCCGGCCAGCAGCGTGCTGACGGGCCCCGACTCGTGCGCCAGGCCCGACGCGCTCGCCGCCGCTTGGGCCGCCTCGATCTGCGTCCGCGGGGACTCGCGCCCCTGCGGCGACGGTATGACGGTCAGCTCGGCGCTGACGGGCGCACGGTTGTATCCGGGCATCGCCTCGGTCACCTCCCCGATCCCGCGGTGGGTCCGCGGCTGTCTCTGGACGGCCCCAGGTCGAGGCCCACGAGGTGCTCGGGCCGAACTGGGACGCGCGGGAGCTCGCGGCCGGTCGCATCGCGCAGCGCCGCCGCGACCGCGGGCGGCGTCGAGATGTTGGGCGGCTCGCCGACGCCCTTGAGCCCGTACGGCGCCTCCGGGTCGGCGTGCTCCAGCAGTTCGATCCGCATCGGCGGCATGTCGAGGATCGTCGGCAGCAGGTAGTCCGTGAACGACGCGTTGAGCACCTTGCCGCCGGAGACCTGGATCTCCTCGAGCAGCGCCAGCCCCAGGCCCTGCGCCGAGCCGCCCTCGATCTGCCCCAGCAGCGCCTGCGGGTTCATCGCCTTGCCGACCTCCTGCGTGGTCGCCAGCTCGACGACCCGCACGAGCCCGAGCTCGGTGTCGACGTCGACGACCGCGCGGTGGGCCGAGAACGCGAACTGCAGGTGAGCATCGCCCTGGCCGTTCTCGTCGAGCTCGTAGGTCTCGCGGTGGTGCCATTCGACCGTCTCCTCGATCGCCTCGCCCGCGCCGAGGACCGCGGCGGCTGTGGCCGGTACGCCGCGCTCGGCGGCGAGCGCCTCCAGTCGCTCGCGGACGGACTCGCACGCCGCCTTGACCGCGCCGCCGGTGACGTACGTCTGCCGCGAAGCCGAGCTGGACCCGGCCGAGCCGACGCGCGTGTCGGCGTTCAGGACCTGGACGCGCTCGACGCCGAGCTCGGTGCGGGCGATCTGGGCCTGCACCGTGATCACGCCCTGGCCCACCTCGGCCGCCGCGGTGTGGACCTCGACGAGCGGCTCGCCGCCGTCCAGCGACAGCCGCACACGCGCGGTGGAGTAGTCGTCGAAGCCCTCCGAGAACCCGACGTTCTTGAAGCCGACGCCGTAGCCGACGCCCCGCCGCACGCCCTCGCCGTGCGTGGTATTCGACACGCCGCCGGGCAGCTCGCGCAGGTCGCGGCCGTCGCCGGACGGCTCGGGGGGCAGCGGCATCGCCCGCAGGCGCTCGAGCAGCTCGGCGACGGGGGCGGGCTCGGGCACGACCTGGCCCGTCGGCATCCGGCTCCCCGGCTCCATCGCATTGCGGATGCGCAGCTCGACCGGGTCGATGTCGAGCGCCGCGGCGAGCTTGTCCATCTGGGCCTCGTGGCCGATCGCCACCTGCACCGCCCCGAAGCCGCGCATCGCGCCGCACGGCGGGTTGTTCGTGTACGTGACGTAGGCGTCGATGCCGGCGTTCGGCACGTCGTACGGGCCCGCGGCGAAGCAGGCCGCGTTCGAGCACACCGCCGTCGAGCTCGACGCGTACGCGCCGCCGTCGAGCACGAGGCGCGCCCGCACGTACACCAGCCGGCCGTCGCGCGTGGCGCCGTGCTCGTAGCGCATCCGGCAGGGATGGCGGTGCACGTGGCCGAAGAACGACTCCTCGCGGTTGTAGACGATCTTCACCGGCCGGCCGGTGTGCAGGGCGAGCATGCACGCGTGGATCTGCATCGACAGGTCCTCGCGCCCGCCGAACGCGCCGCCGACGCCGCCGAGCGTCAGCCGCACCTTCTCGGGCGTGAGGTCGAGGCTCTCGGCGACCTGGTCGCGGTCCACGTGCAGCCACTGCGTCGCGATGTAGAGGTCGACGCCGCCCTCGCCGTCGGGCACGGCCAGCCCCGACTCGGGTCCGAGGAACGCCTGGTCCTGCATCCCTACCTCGTACTCGCCGGTGACGACGACGTCCGCTGTGGCGTCGGGATCGCCGTGGTTGATGCGGATGTGGCGCAGCACGTTGCCCGACAGGTGCAGCCGCGGCGCGTCGGGCGCCATCGCGGCCTCCGGGTCGGTCAGCGGCTCGAGCACCTCGTAGTCGACCTGGATCGCGTCGACGGCGCGACGGGCCGTCTCGGGGTGGTCGGCGGCGACGATCGCGATCGCCTCCCCCTGATAGCGCACGTGGCCCCACGCCAGCACCGGCTGGTCGGGGATCTCCATTCCGTAGACCTTGCGGCCCGGCACGTCCTCGTGCGTGAGCACCGCGTGCACGCCGGGCATCGCCAGCGCGCGCGAGCTGTCGATCGACCAGATGTCGGCGCGCGGGTGCGGGCTGCGCAGCGTCGCGCCCCACAGCATGCCCTCGACGTGCATGTCCGACGAGTACTCGAACTCGCCCTTGACCTTCGGGATGCCGTCCACGCGGGTCGTCGTGACCCCGACCTCGTTGGGGCGCTGGACGGGCGCGGCCGGGCGCTCGCGCGGCGGCGCGGCCGGGATCGTCTCCATCCTCATCGGGCGACCTCCGCTCCCCGCGCGAGCCGCCGGCTCGCGCGGCTCAGGTCCTGGGCCAGCTGCTCCTCGCCGACGGTGCGCAGCTCGCCGTCGCGCACGATCGCGCCGCCGCCGACCAGCAGCAGCTCGACCGGGCGCGGCGCGCCGAAGACGAGCGCCGCGACGGGATCCTCGATGCCGGCGTGATCGAGCCCGTCGAGCCGCCACAGCGCCACGTCGGCGAGCTTGCCCGGCTCGAGCGAGCCGAGCTCGTCGGCGCGGCCGAGGCAGCGGGCGCCGTGGATCGTGCCCAGCGCGAGCGCCTCGCGCGCCATCATCGCCGCGGGACCGCCGGTCAGACGGGCGAACAGCAGCGCCTCGCGCAGCTCGATCGCGAGCGCGCCCGCCTCGTTGGAGGCCGCGCCGTCGACGCCGAGGCCGACCGGCGCGCCCGCACGCGTGAGCGCGGCCACCGGCGCGACGCCGGCGCCCAACCGGGCATTCGAGCTCGGGCAGTGCGCCACGCCGGTGCCGGTCTCGCCGAACCGCCGCACCTCGTCGTCGGACAGGTGCACGCAGTGGGCGAGCCAGACGTCGTCGCCGAGCCAGCCCAGCTGCTCGAGGTGCTCGACCGGCCGCACGCCGAAGCGCTCGCGGCAGAACGCCTCCTCGTCGAGCGTCTCGGCGAGGTGCGTGTGCAGGCGCACCCCGCGGCGGCGCGCGAGCTCCGCCGCCTCTGCCATCAGCTCGGCGGTGACCGAGAACGGCGAGCACGGAGCGAGCGCCACGCGCACCATCGCGCCGGGGCGCGGGTCGTGGAAGCGGTCGATCGCCGCCTCCGAGGCGGCCAGGATCGTGTCGCGATCCTCCACGACCTCGTCCGGTGGCAGGCCGCCGTCGGAGCGGCCGAGGTCCATCGAGCCGCGGCAGGGATGGAAGCGCACGCCGATCGAGGCGGCCGCCTCGACCTCGACGTCGAGCAGGTCGGCGGCGTGCGCGGGGAAGACGTAGTGGTGGTCCATCGACGTCGAGCAGCCCGAGCGAGCGAGCGCGGCCAGACCGGCGCGCGCGGCCGCCCACTCGACCTCCTCGTCGATGCGCGCCCAGACCGGATAGAGCTCGACGAGCCACTCGAACAACGTCGCCTGCTGCGCCAGCCCGCGCGTCGCCCACTGGTAGAGATGGTGGTGGCAGTTGACGAGGCCCGGCGTCGCGAGGCAGCCGCGCCCGTCGACGCGGATCGCGTCGCCGTCGCTCGCGGGCGCGCCACCCTCGCCGACCGCCGCGATGCGGTCGCCCTCGATGACGACGTGCCCGTCGCGGTGCTCGGTGCCGGCGGCGTCGACCGTGGCGATCGCGCAGCCTTCGATGATCGTCCGCATCAGGTCGCCTCCGCCGGGAGCTCGGAGCCAAGGCGCTCGCCGGCAAGCCGGACCGCGTCGAGGATCTTCTCGTAGCCCGTGCAGCGGCAGAGGTTACCGGCCAGCGCTTCGCGGATCTCGGGGTCGCTCGGGCTGGGGTTGCGCTGGAGCAGGTCGTGGCTCGCCACGATCAGGCCGGGCGTGCAGAAGCCGCACTGCACACCGCCGGTCTCCACGAACGCGCGCTGGACCTCGTGCAGGTCAGCCTGGCCGGCGATCCCCTCGACGGTGACCACCTCGCGCCCCTCGGCCTGCGCGGCGAGGACGAGGCAGGAGCAGACGAGCGTGCCGTCCAGGTAGACCGAGCAGGAGCCGCACTCGCCCTGCTCGCAGGCGTTCTTCGAGCCCGGCAGGTCGAGCCGGTCGCGCAGCGCGTTGAGCAGGCTCTCCCCCTCCCAGACGCCGTCGGCCTCGCGCGGCTCGCCGTTGATCGTCAGCTTCAAGCGCATCACGCCTCCCCTCGGTAATCGCGCCATGCCCACGTAAGCGTGCGCCGGCCGAGCACGCGCAGCGCGTGGTGCCGGTAGGCCGCGGTGCCGCGCACGTCGTTGATCGGGCGCGCCGCCAGCTCGACGAGCTCCCCGAAGCGCGTCAGCGCGGACTCCGAGATCGGCGCGCGCGACTCCCACAGGCCCTGCTCGTCGAGCACCCCGGCGATGAACGCCTCGGCGTCGGTGGCGGGTATCGGGGTCGGCCCGGCGGAGCCGATGCAGGCGGTCACGCGCCGCTCGTCCGGCCACAGCGCGAGCGCGAGCGAGCACACGGCGATCACCATCGCGTTGCGCGTCCCGATCTTCGCGAACTGCTGCGGGCCGCCCGCGGCCGGCAGCGTGTACCCGGCGATCAGCTCGTCGGGCGCCATGCAGTTGCGCTTGGGCCCGGTGACGAACTCGGCGATCGGGACGCGGCGCGTTCCGCTCGTCGAGGCCAGCTCGACCTCGGCGGCGCAGGCGAACAGCGGCGGGAGGCCATCGCCGGCGGGCGACGACGTGCCGAGGTTGCCGCCGACCGTGCCGCGGTTGCGGATCTGCGGCGAGCCGACCGTGCGCGACGCGATCGCGAGCCCCGGCAGCCGATCGCCCAGCTCGCCGATCAGCCGCGCGTACGTGACGCCGGCCCCGACGCGCAGCCGCCCGTCGTCGGACGTCCACTCGCCCAGCTCGCGCACGCGCGTGAGGTCGAGCATCGCCGCGGGGCGAATGTGGTCGAAGTTCAGCTCGACCATCACGTCGGTCCCGCCGGCGATCGGCTTGGCCTCCGGCTGTGCGGACTTCATCTCCAGCGCCTCGCGCAAGGTGTCTGGCTGAAGGATCTCCATGGCGCGATCCTAATCCCGGTCCGGCATGGCGCCCACGACCTCGCCGGCGCGCTCGAGCGTGCCTTCGAGCACCGGCTCGAACTCGTTGATCGCGTCGATCGCGACGCCCATCGCGGCATCCGTGTCGCGCTCGGTGATGATCTCGACCAGCGCCGGGACCTGGTGCTCCTCGCTCGCCGAGACGGCCCATTCAAGCGCGTCGGCGATGTCACCCGGCTCGGTCACCCGCCGGCCCAGCGCGCCCATCGCCTCCATCACGCCGACGTGGTCCATCCCGTAGGCGCCAGGCCCGTCGTAGGCGAGGCTGACCTCGAAGTTCAGTCCGCCGTAGCCGTGCTTCTCGCCCTGGCGGATCAGTCCCATGTAGCCGTTGTTGAGCATCACCAGCACGAACGGCACGCGGTACTGGACCGCCACCGCGATCTCCTCCATCAGGAACTCGAACGAGTAGTCGCCGACGATGCCGACGATCAGCTTGTCCGGTGCGCCCAGCTTGGCGCCGATGCACGCCGGCACCTCCCAGCCGAGCGGGCCGGCCTGCCCGCAGCAGATGTAGTGCCGCGGCTTGTACGTCTTCTGGAACTGACCGCTGAAGATCTGGTAGAGGCCGATCGCCGTGAGGAAGACGGTGTCCTCGTCGAAGACCTCGTTGACCTCCTTGTAGACGCGCTGCGGCTTCACCGGAACGTCATCGAAGTCCATCTTGCGCAGCAGCGTGGACTTCAGCTCGGTGACGCGGTCGGTCCAGCCGCCGCCCTCGCGCGCCGGCGTCATGTCGCGCGCGACCTCGAGCATCGCCTCCAGCGCGAGGCCCGCGTCGGACACGATGCCGAGGTCGGGCGGGAAGACGCGCCCGATCTGGTAGGGCTCGACGTCCACCTGCACGAACGTGCGGTCGCCGCGGTAGACGCTCAGCTCGCCGGTGTGACGGTCGGCGAAGCGGGCGCCGATGGCCAACACGAAGTCGCTCTCGAGGAAGGCGGCGTTGGCGTAGCGCTGGCTGGTCTGGATCCCGACGATGCCGGCGTAGAGCGGGTGGTCCTCGCGAATGGCGCCCTTGCCCATGTAGGTCGGCGTGACCGGGATCTGGAGGTACTCGGCCAGCTCGACCAGCAGCTCGGACGCCTCGGCGAGGATCACGCCGCCGCCGGGCATGATCATCGGCCGCTCCGCCTGCAGCAGCATCGCGATCGCCTCGCGGATCGCCGCCGGGTTGGGCGACGGCTTCTGGAACGTGAGCGCGCGGTCCCAGTCGGGGTCCCAGTCGACCTCGGGGCCCTTCTGAACGTTCAGCGGCAGGTCGATGAGCACCGGCCCCGGACGCCCCTCCTGTGCGATGCGATAGGCCTGGCGGAAGACCCACGGCAACTGCGCGGTCTCCTTGACCTGCACCGCCCACTTCGTCACCGGCTTGGCGATCTCGACGATGTCGACGGCCTGGAAGGCCTCCTTGTGCAGGACGTCGGTCGGCGCCTGTCCGGTGATGCAGATCATCGGGATCGAGTCCGCCATGCAGGTGTACAGGCCGGTGATCATGTTCGTTCCGGCCGGCCCCGACGTGCCGATGTTGACGCCGACCCTGCCGGTCACCCGGGCGTAGCCGTCGGCTGAGTGCGTCCCGCCCTCCTCGTGGCGCACCGACAGGTGGCGGATCTTGGTCGACTTCGCCAGCGCCTCGTAGAGCGGCAGGATCGCCGCGCCCGGCACCCCGAAGACCACGTCGGTCCCCTCGCTCTCCATCACGCGCACGACCGCGTCCATCACGTTCATCTTGGGCATTGCGTCTCCGGTGGTGGGTTCAGGCGGCGGCGCCGGCGGGCGCGCCGATCGTGTGCTGGGCGAGGTCCTCGATCAGTGTCAGGAGCGCGGAGTGGTCACGGTCCCCCATCCCGCGCGTCCGGAGGGCCTGGAGCATCTCGCTGACCGCCGCGGTGGCGGGAAGGGCGACGCCGTACTCGCGCGCGGTGGAGAGGGCGATGCCCAGGTCCTTGTGATGCAGGTCGATGCGGAAGCCGGGATCGAAGTCGTGCTCGAGGAAGTTGCGGCCTCGCAGCTCCATCACGCGGTTGGCCGCGAGACCGCCCGAAAGCACTTCGATGATCGTCGCGGGGTCGACGCCGGCCTTCGAGCCGAGCACGAGCGCTTCGCCGACGGCCTCGATCGTCAGCGCGACCACGACCTGGTTGCAGGCCTTCACGACCTGACCGGCGCCGACCGGGCCGACGTGCACGACCGTCTTGCCGAGCGCCTCGAGGAGCGGACGCGCGCGTTCGAAGTCCTCCGCGGACCCGCCCGCCATGATCGAGAGCGTCGCCTCGCGGGCGCCGACGTCGCCGCCGCTCACCGGCGCGTCGACGTAGCCAACCCGGCGCTCGCCCGCCCGCGCCGCCAGCGCGCGCGTGACGACCGGCGAGATCGTGCTCATGTCGATCACGAGCGAGCCGGGGCGCGCGCCGGCCAGGACGCCGTTCTCGCCGCCGAAGACCTCCTCGACCTGGGGCGAGTCGGGCAGCATCGCGATCGTCGTGTCGCAGGCCTCGCCGACCTCGCGCGGGCTCGACGCGGGGGTCGCGCCCTCGGCGGCGAGCTCGTCGATGTCGGCGCGCGTGCGGCTGTGGACGACGAGCTCGTGGCCGGCGGCCATGAGGTTGCGCGCCATGGGCTTGCCCATGACACCAAGGCCGATGAAGCCGATCATGCCCGCCTCCCTTGGGGCAGCCACCCGAACGACTCCTCGGTCGTCGCGGTGGTCGGGTTGTACTCGAGTCCGATCCAGCCGTCGTAGCCCAGCGCCTCGATCGCGTCGAGCACGAACGGGTAGTTGATCTCGCCGGTGCCGGGCTCGCCCCTGCCGGGGGAGTCGGCGACCTGGATGTGGGAGATCCGCGGCGCGAACTCGGTGAGCGTCGCGACGAGGTTCCCCTCCATGCGCTGCATGTGGTACGCGTCGTACTGGAGGCGCACGTTCTGCCGGTCGACCCGCTCCAAGAACGCCGCCGCCTGGCGCGTGGTCGACAGCAGGTAGGGCCCGTTCTCGAACGTGTTGACGGCCTCGATCAGGATGTCGGCGCCGACCTGGGAGGCCTGGTCGGCCGCCCATCGGACGTTCTCGGCCGCCAGCCGCAGCTGCGCCTCGCGCTCGCCGGGCGAGCGCTCCAGGCCGACGAGAGCATTGAGACGCGGCGTGCCGAGGCGCTCGGCAAGCTCCAGCGCCACCGGCACGTTCGCGCGGAACGCATCCGCGCGGTCCGGATCGCTGAGCAGGCCGCGGTCGCCGGCGGGCATGTCGCCGGCGTCGAAGTTGAACAGCGCGACCGCGAGTCCGGCGTCGGCGATGGCCGCCTCGACCTCGTCGAGCGGATCGGCCGGCCACCAGAACTCGACGGCGCCGAAGCCCGCGCCAGCCGCCCGCTCGAAGCGCTCGAGGAACGGGACCTCCTTGAACAGGATCGAGAGGTTGGGGCAGAACTTCATCGGCGCGGTGGATTCCGTATCGTGGAACTCGGATTTCGCCATTCCCGGCAAGCTACGCGGTCTTGCCACTCGTGTCAAGCTGACTGGCGGCCGTTGCGGTTCCTTGCGTGACACATTAGGCTTCTCGAAACTCTGTTTCTGCGAAACGGAACCTTGCCTCGCCCGCCAGACAGCCCCGATGGAACCGTCCAGTCATTGAGCCGCGGCCTTGCGGTCCTCGAAGCCGTTGCGGGCGGGGAGGACGCCGGCCTGGTGGAGATCGCCGATCGAACCGGCCTGCAGCGCAGCACGACGCATCGGCTCCTCGGGACGTTGATCGCCGCGGGCTACGTCGTTCAAGACCAGCGCACCAGCCGCTACCGGTTGACCCACAAGGTCGTCCTGCTCGCGGGCGGCCCCCAGGAACGCACCGCGCGCCTGCGGGGCACGGCGCGCCGGCACCTGGAGGCGGTGCGCAACGAGATCGACGAGACCGCGAACCTGGTCGTGCTGGAGGGCCAGGGCGTGGTGTACGTAGACCAGGCGTCGAGCTCGCGGGCGGTGCGGATGTTCACCGAGATCGGGCGTCGCGTGCCGGCTTACTCGTCGGGCGCCGGCAAGGCGATGCTCGCGTTCCTGGGGCCCGGCGCGCTCGACGAGCTCGCCCGCGAAGCCCCGCTTCCGGCCTCCACGCCCCACACCCTCACGACGATCGAGGCGCTCGAGGCCGACCTCGAGCGCGTTCGCGCGCGCGGCTATGCGGTCGACAACGAGGAGTACGAGGAGGGCGTGGGCTGCGTCGGCGCGCCGGTGTTCGACCATTCCGCAACCGTCATCGCCGCGATCAGCGTGTCGGCCCCAGCCGCCCGCCTGCACCGCATCGGGACGCCCGAGCTCGGCGGGCTGCTCTCCCGCCACGCGCTCGAGCTGTCGCGCGAGCTGGGGTACGAGCCCGAAGCCGCAGCCCTCGCTTGACGAGCAGTCGGCCCCGCCGATACGATTCGCGGACTTTGAATTCCACCATGCGGAATCACCGGATGCATGAGCCCCAGGTGGCCGACGCGCTGGCAGCCACGGTGCTCGAGCGCTGCGACGCGCTCGCCGCGTTCAGCGAGGAGCCGGACCGGCTCACGCGCCGCTTCGCGACCGACGCGCTGCGGCTGGCGGGTGCGTCCGTGGCGGATTGGATGCGCGCGGCCGGGATGGCGGTCGGGCGCGACGCGATCGGCAACGTCGTCGGGCGTTACGCGCCCGCGGGTGAGGCGGCGACCGCTAGCTACGAGGGCGCGAGCGGCTTCGAGCGCCCCGCCGCCGCACCGACGCTGCTGATGGGCTCCCACCTGGACACGGTGCGCGGGGCCGGCCGCTACGACGGCATGCTTGGCGTGCTCGTCGCCATCGCGTGCGTCCAGCGGCTCTACGACGCCGGCCGCACGCTGCCGTTCGCGCTGGAGGTCATGGGCTTCGCGGACGAGGAGGGCGTGCGCTACGGCACGGCGTACCTCGGCAGCAGCGTCGTCGCGGGGCGGTTCGACCCGGCTTACCTCGACCGCCGCGACGCCGACGGCGTGGCGATGGCCGACGCCATCCGCGCGTTCGGCGGCGACGTCGAGGGCCTGACCGCCGCACGCCGCGACCTCGCCGGCGTGATCGGCTACTGCGAGGTGCACATCGAGCAGGGGCCGGTGCTCGAGGCCGAGGACCTCCCGGTCGCGGTCGTCTCGGCGATCGCCGGGCAGACGCGCGCCCGGGTGACGTTCGAGGGCGCCGCCGGCCACGCGGGCACCGTCCCGATGAGCCTGCGGCGTGACGCGCTGTGCGCGGCGTCGGAGTGGATCGTGGCCGCCGAGGCGGACGCCCGCGCCGAGGAGGCCCTTGTCGCCACCGTCGGCGAGCTGGCCGCCGAGCCGGGTGCCAGCAACGTGATCCCCGGGCGCGTTGTGGTCTCGCTCGACCTTCGCCACGGCGATGACGCCACGCGCGAGGCCGCGCGTGAGCGCCTGCGCGAGCGGGCCGTGGCGATCGGCGCCGCCCGCGGCGTGGACGTCGACTGGAGCGTCGTGCAGGAGACGTCCGCCGTCGGCTGCGCTGCCGGCCTGACCGGTCTGCTGGCCGAGGCGGTCGCAGCCGCGGGCCACCGCGTCGCGCGGCTGCCGAGCGGCGCGGGCCACGACGCGGCGGTGATGGCGGAGATCGCGCCCGTGGCGATGCTGTTCGTTCGCTGCGAGGGAGGGATCAGCCACAACCCGGCCGAGGCGGTCCAGGTCGCCGACGTCGCGGCGGCGATCGACGTCACGAGCCGCTTCCTCGAGCTGCTCGCGCGCGCGCAGTGAGCGCGTTCGACGTCATCGTCCGCGGCGCGACCGTCGTGACCGCGGGCGGCCCCGAACGACTCGACGTGGGCGTGGTCGACGGTCGCGTCGCCGCGCTCGAGCCGGAGCTGGAGGGGTCGGCCGGCGAGGAGCTCGACGCGCGCGAGCTCCACCTCCTGCCGGGCGCGATCGACGCTCACGTCCACTTCAACGAACCGGGCCGGTCGGACTGGGAGGGATGGGAGACCGGCACCCGCGCTCTTGCCGCGGGCGGCGCGACCGTCGGCGTCGAGATGCCGCTGAACGCCCATCCGCCTACGGTCGACGCCGCCGCCTTCGACCTGAAGCTCGACTGCGCGCGGCGGGCGGCGCACGTCGACTTCGCCCTCTGGGGCGGGCTCGTGCCCGGCAACCTCGACGCGCTGGACGAGCTCGCCGCGCGCGGGGTCGCCGGCTTCAAGGCGTTCATGTCTGCGAGCGGCATGGAGGACTTTCCCAGGGTCGACGACCTCACGCTCTACGACGGGATGCAGCGCGCCGCCGCGCTCGACCGGCTCGTCGCGGTGCACGCCGAGAGCGAGGCGATCACGAGCGGCCTCGCGGCGCGGGCGCGCGCCGCGGGCCGCACGGGGATCCGCGACTACCTCGCCTCCCGCCCGGCGATCGCCGAGACGGAGGCGGTTGCCCGCGCGATCATGCTCGCCGAGGAGACCGGCTGCGCGCTGCACGTCGTGCACGTCTCGACCGGGCGCGGCGTGGCGCTGGTTGCCGCGGCACGGGCCCGCGGCGTCGACGTGAGCTGCGAGACATGCCCCCACTACCTGCTGCTCACCGACGAGGACGCCGAGGCGCTCGGAGCCGTCGCGAAGTGCGCGCCGCCGCTGCGGCCGGAGAGCGAGTGCCAGGCGCTCTGGCGAGCGCTCGCGGACGGCAGCCTGCCGATGGTGGCGTCCGATCACTCTCCCGCGCCGCCCGAGCTGAAGGCAGGCGACGCCTTCGCCGCATGGGGAGGCATCTCCGGCTGCCAGCACATGCTCCCGCTCCTGCTCGGCGACGGGAACCGCGACCGCGGCCTGCGGCTCGAGCGGATCGCCGACGCCGTCGCCGGGTTCGTCGCGCGACGGCTCCGCTTCGGGGCCAAGGGGCGCCTCGAGGTCGGAGCGGACGCCGACCTCGCGCTCGTAGATCTGGCCGGCGAGACGCCCCTGGCGGCAGGAGATCTCCTGTATCGCCACCGCCACAGCCCGTACGTCGGCCGCACGCTGCGCGCCCGCGTGGTGCGCACGCTCGCGCGCGGCCGCACCGTGTTCGCCGCCGGGCGCGTCTTCGCGCCGCCCGCAGGACGCCTCGTGACCCCCGACCCACAGAAGGACGGCCGACCGTGACCATGCTGGAGATCACCGCGGGCCCATACGAGTTCCGCGCCCGGATGGAGGAGGAGCGCGCGCCGGAGACCTGCGCGGCGTTCGCCAAGCTGCTGCCGTTCGAGCAGAAGGTCATCCATGTCCGCTGGAGCGGCGAGTCGACGTGGATCCCGCTCGGCGACTTCGAGCTCGGAGTGGGCTACGAGAACCACACGAGCCACCCCGCGCCCGGCCAGATCCTCGTCTACCCCGGCGGAATCTCCGAGACTGAGATCCTGCTCCCGTACGGCGGCTGCCTGTTCGCGAGCATCGTCGGCCAGCTGGCCGGCAACCACTTCCTCACGGTCGTCGAGGGCAACGAGAACCTGCGCGCGCTCGGCGAGCACACGCTCTGGCACGGAGCGCAGGACATCGTCTTCGACCGCGCATGACCACGATCCTCCGCGCGCAGGTGCTCCACACCCCGCGCGACCCGTTCGAGGAGGACGGCGCGCTGGACGCGTTCTCGGACGGTGCCGTCGCGTTTCACGACGGGCGCATCCTGGCGACCGGCGAGTACTCGCGCGTGCGCGCCGCGCACGCCGACGCCGAGGTCGTCGACGCCCGCGACGCGATCCTGCTCCCAGGGCTGGTCGACACGCACGTGCATTACCCCCAGATCGGCGTCATCGGAGCGATGGGGCTCGAGCTGCTGGACTGGCTCGCACAGCGCACGCTGCCCGAGGAGGCGCGGCTCGCCGACGACGGCTATGCGCGCGACACCGCGCGCCGGTTCGTACGCGCCTTGGCCGCCAACGGGACGACGGCCGCGCTCGTGTTCGGCTCGCACTTCCCGACCGCGCAGCAGGCGCTGTTCGAGGAGGCCGACCGGATCGGGCTGCGGATCGCGAGCGGCCTGGTCGTCTCCGACCGCAACCTGCTGCCGGAGCTGCACGTCACGCCGGAGCACGCCTACGAGGCGAGTCGCGCCCTGGCGGAGCGCTGGCACGGGCACGGGCGGCTGCGGTACGCGATCACGCCGCGCTTCTCGGTGTCCTGCACCGAGGGGATGCTCGAAGCGTGCGGGGCGCTCGTGCAAGCGATACCGGATGCGCTGTTCACGAGCCATGTCAACGAGAACGAGGGGGAGATCGCCTTCGTCGCCGAGCTGTTCCCCTGGTCACGCGACTACCTCGACACGTACGAGCGCTACGAGCTGGTCGGCGCCTCCTCGGTCCTCGCCCACGACGTGCACGTCTCCGACGACGAGCTGGGCCGGCTCGCGGCCGCGCGCGCCAGCATCGCGCACTGTCCCTCGAGCAACGCGTTCCTCGCCAGCGGGATCTTCTCGATGCGGCGCCACTGCGAGCACGGCGTTCGGTTCGCGCTCGGCACCGACGTCGGCGCCGGAACCGGGCTCAGCCTGTTCAAGGAGGGCCTGGTGGCCTACCACGTGCAGATGGTGCGGCCGGACGGACACATGATCGGTCCGGCGCACCTGCTGTGGCTGGCGACGCGCGCCGGCGCGCTGGCGCTCGGGCTCGAGGACGAGATCGGCGACCTCCAGCCGGGCCGCAGCGCGGACTTCGTGCTGGTGCGCGCCCCCGCGGGCGGCACGCTGGAAGCCGTGCTCGCGCACAGCCCGTCGGCGGAGGCCACGCTGGGTGCGCTGTTCACGCTCGCGCGCGAGGACTGCGTCGCGGAGGTGCACGTCGCCGGCGAGCCGGTGTTCCGGCGGCAGTAGGGACAGCGGCGGGGCATCCCGGCGAGCGCCTCCGGCGGCTGTGGACAACGGACGACAATGCCCACCTGTCTGTGAACGTGTCGGTGCGGCGGGACGAAGGCTTGGCGGAACGGCTCCGGATCCGCGCGTCTGGGAGGTCGCGATGTCCGATCCCGTGGCCGCGCTGGTGGCTCGCGTCACTGAAGGTTGGTGTGCCTGGCGTGCATCGCGGCGTGGGCCTCTGGGTCCCTGGCGGTGACGTCGAGGATGACCGCGTCGAGCAGCAGCAGCGCGCTCTGCTCGAACAGCGATCCGCCGAACTGGCGGGTCGCGGCGGTGGGCACCTCGATGATGGCATCCGCGAGGCGAGTGAGGGTGCTGTCGGCGCGGGTCGTCACGGCGAGCAGGCGCGCACCGAAACCTACCGCCAGTTGGGCGAGGTGGAGGGTCACCGGTGTCTCACCGGAGCCGGAGATAACCAGCAGCGCGTCCCCCTCGGCAATCGAGGGGGCGGTGGGCTCGCCGACGGCGTGCGCGTCCAAGCCGATATGCATGAGGCGCATCGCGGCCATCTGTGCGACCAGTCCTGAGCGGCCCTGCCCAAAGCAGAACCACCGGCGCCCGCGGTCGGTGAACAGCGCTGCGGCACCAGACATCTGCTCACTCGACACAACCGACAGTACGCCGGAGACCTCGTCGCGCACCGCGAGCCAGGCGCTCACGGCCCCAGCTGCCGTCTCAGCCATGGTGGCCCGTTCCGTGGATTCTCCGAGTCGTGATCGTGGCCCCCGACCACGATGGCGGCCTGGCCGCCCGCCGCGACGTTGAGCGCGAGTTGCGGCACGTCTCCGACCCGGAGCGCGAGGCGGTAGAGGTCGTCTGCATGCTGCGAAGCTACGAGCGGACGCCCGCGCTCGCACGGGTGAGATGGCCGGTGCGACGTGGGTCGCAGCATCGGCGTGCCCTGACTCGCGCGTTGCCCTGAACGCGGGCGCGGGAACTCAAGAGACGGTCACGCCTCGTCGGCAGTATCGGTGTCGGACCGCCCGCGGGCTTGCGGGCACAGCTTGCGCCTCGCGTCGACGGAACGTCAAGCGCACCTGGCGTGGGCGCGTCATTCTCCGTACCGCCGGCGCCGGCCCCCGACACCTGGCGGTTTCGCCGGCGCGAAGGCCGATCCGCCGTCCGTAGCCTCGACACGGCGTCCACGAATAACCATCGCTTCGCGGTCTCGGCGCGACGAGAACCCCGGAGCACCAAGAGTAGAACCGCGAAATCCGCCAGCTGTGACCAGAACCAAAGGAAGGTAACGATGCGTGTTTTCGTCACTGGGGGGAGCGGCGCTATCGGCAGCCGGCTCGTTCCCCAGTTGATCGATGCGGGCCATGAGGTGATCGGCACCCACAACTCGCCGGCAAGTGCGGAGCGGCTGCGGACGCTCGGCGCGAAGCCGCTGATGCTTGACCTGCTCGACCCGCGCGCGGTGCGCACGGCCGTGCTCGA
>Ga0126307_10001073_pt1 | contig 18031 bp, 22 predicted proteins | sample Plot28_FD_89955 | JGI IMG/M metagenome (GOLD analysis project Ga0126307, IMG submission 89955) | Serpentine soil microbial communities from UC McLaughlin Reserve, CA, USA - Plot28 | ecosystem: Environmental > Terrestrial > Soil > Grasslands | place: USA: UC McLaughlin Reserve, Lake County... | reverse complement strand
GGACCTCGTCGCAGGTGTTCACCTGAGAAGTGCGGTCGCGCTGGTCTGCCATGTCTCCAGTATCGACGCTGGAGGCGAATCCTTTGCGGCCAATTTGTGACCAAGCGGTGAACACCGCCTCTGCAGACGCTTTCTGGTTCACTGGCGACGTGCGCGCGGTCGTCCTCTCCGACACCCATCTCCGCGACGCCCACCTCAGAGATGCCGGCGCGCGCCGGCTCCCCGATCCGGTGTACGCCGCGTTGCGTGACGCCGACGTCGTGCTGCATTGCGGCGATGTCGTCGAACAGGGGTTGCTCGAGGAACTGGCGACCTTCGCGCCGGTGCACGCGGTGCTCGGCAACAACGACGTGACGCTGCGGAGCGTCTTGCCCGAGCGGCTGCTCGTCGAGGTCGCCGGTGTGCGCGTCGGCATGGTGCACGACTCCGGTGCCACCAAGGGGCGCGCGGCACGGCTGCACCGCATGTTCCCGGACTGCGAGGTCGTGCTGTTCGGTCACAGCCACGCGCCGGTCGACGACGACGGCGTCGACGGTCAGCGGCTGTTCAACCCGGGCTCACCGACGCAACGCCGCCTGCAACCGCACCCGTCGTTCGGCGTGCTCGACTTCGAAGACGGTCGACTCACCGGTCACCGCGTCGTCGCGCTCGACTGAGCTCGCCTACTACCAGAGTTGGCCTACCAGAGTTCGCCTACCAAAGTTCGTCGGTGTACTTGTCGGTGCCGAAATCGGTGGGGATGAACGCGCCCGTCCACACGTGCGAGGCGACACCGCTGTCGTCGATCGCCTGGCCGATCTTCGCGTACCCGTCGGCCCACCCCGCTTCGGGGTCTTGGTCCAGGAAGTGCAGCTGGAGGAACCGGTTCGGACCGGCTGCGGGCGGCGGCACGTCGGCGGGCCGCTCGTCGAGCAACGGCAGCGTCGTCGCGTCCAGCACGACCTCGGGGCCCCACGGCTGCGCGCACGCCTCGGGGAGATAGGTCTCGCGGAACCACGCGTCGATCTCGTCGTGCGTGTGGCCGTCCTTCACGTCACCGGCCACGACGACGAGTCCCGCGAAGGCATGATCGAGCGCGAGCTCGATGGTGCAGCTGTCGTCCTCGGCGCGGTGCGCCCATCGCTTCTCGTAGAGCAACGTGTGGATGTGCGTCCGCGCTTCGAACATGCGGCCGTTCGCGTGCAGCCATGTGACCTGCTCGACCGCCCACTGGTTCCACTCGTCGTGATGGCCGTCGAGCACCCAGTACACCGCGAGGTACGAACCGGTGAGCGGGTCGGGCGTCATGTCCGACTGCTGCGGATACCGCAGTGCCTTCAGACGGCGGGTCGCGACGTACCGGTTCCCGGCGAACTGCCACTTGCCGACCATGCACCCGGAGTAGAAGTGGTCGTGCTCGTACCAGCGGTTGTATTCGACCTCGCGCCCGCGCTCGGGCTCGACCATGGTGAAGAGCAGCGTCCCGAGCTTGATCGGGTAGTCCTCCATGCCCGGAATGGATGCCATCTCGCTCCCTCGTCGCGCGCCATCGTCGTCGGCCGGCGGGCGACGCTAGCTTGTTTCTGACGGACCGTCAGGTCCGTCGAGTGCTCGAGGGAGACACGCAATGGGGGACTACCGGCCATCGCACTTGGGGTTGTGCGTGCGCGAGCTCGAGCGGTCGCTGCGGTTCTTCTGCGACGGGCTCGGGTTCGACCGGGTCGAGGGCTTCGAGCTTGACAGCGACGCGGCACCCGGCCTCGACCGCAGTCTCGAGGTCCCTGGTCCGGTGAAGATCGTGTCGCAGTTCATCCAGAACGACACGATGAAGATCGAGCTGCTGCACTTCGTGTCGCCCGGTGTCGACGGCGCGCCGTCGGCGGTGCGCAATCAGGTCGGCCTCACCCACTTGTCGTTCTACGTCGGCGACCTCGAGGCCGCCGCGCAGCACCTGGTCGACTGCGGTGCCACCGTCATCGAGGAGACCCGCGCCAGTCCCGGCATCGATCTCCTATTTCTCGCCGATCCCGACGGTGTTCGCGTCGAACTGATGGCACTTCCGACCTGACACATGGTCGACGTCGAGCTCACCGATGACGACGCGCGCTTCCGGCGTGATGTTGCCGACTGGCTCGCCGACCACGTCGTCGGCGAGTACGCGGAGCTGAAGGGCCGCGGCGGTCCCGGCGACGAAGACGTCGGCTTCGACGTGCGCGTCGCCTGGGAGCACGAGCTGGGCAAGGCCGGGTTCATCGGGCTCGGTTGGCCGGTGGACGAGGGCGGGCGCGGCGCGTCGCTCGACCAGCAGATCATCTGGGCCGAGGAGTACGCGCGGGCGCAGGCGCCCGCGCGCGTCAACCACATGGGCGAGAACCTCCTCGCGCCCACGCTGATCGCGTACGGCACACCCGAGCAGCGCGAGCGCTTCCTCCCCGGCATCCTGCGGGGTGACGAGCGGTGGTGCCAGGGCTACAGCGAGCCGAATGCCGGTTCCGACCTCGCCAACGTCGCGACGCGCGCGCAACGCGAAGGCGACGAGTGGGTGGTCAACGGCCAGAAGGTGTGGACCTCGCTCGCGCACGTGTCCCACTGGTGCTTCGTGGTGGCCCGCACCGATCCGGAGTCGGTCCGGCACAACGGACTGTCGTTCCTCCTCGTGCCGATGGAGCAGCCCGGCGTCGAGGTGCGGCCCATCGTGCAGCCGACCGGCGGCGGCGAGTTCAACGAGGTGTTCTTCGACGATGCCCGTACCGAGGCGTCGCTCGTCGTCGGTGAAGTGGACGACGGCTGGCGCATCGCGATGGGCCTGCTCGGGTTCGAGCGCGGCGTGTCGACGCTCGCGCAGCAGGTGGGGTTCGAACGTGAGCTGGACCACGTGGTCAACCTGGCGCGAGCGCGCGGCCGGGGCGACGATCCCGGCTTGCGCGCGCGACTCGTCGACGCGTGGATCGGGCTCCGCCTCATGAAGTGGAACGCGATGCGAAGCATGGCGGCCAAGGGCGTCCCGGGACCCGAGGCGTCCGTCTCGAAGTTGTTCTGGGGAACGTGGCACCGCGATCTCGGCAACCTGATGATCGACGTGCTCGGCGCCGACGGGCTCATCGGCGAATCGTTGCCGTACGAACTCACGCTCGAACAGAAGCTGTTCCTCTTCAGCCGCTCCGACACCATCTACGGCGGGTCGAACGAGATCCAGCGCAATGTGTTGGGCGAGCGAGTGCTGGGCTTGCCGCGCGACCCGCGCTGACTCGGTCGCTACGCGGCACGCAGTGAGTCGGGGAGCACCCGCTCGAGCGCGCCCCGCAGCACCTGGTTCGGTCGCTGCTGCTCACCCATGAACGCGTCCATCACGACGAGTGCGCCGGTCAGCGCGGGCACCATCCACTGCGCCATGCGCACCCGGCGTTCGTCGCGCTCGACGTCGTCGTCGGCGAGCTCGCTCTCGTCGTCCACCTCCGCGGCGACTTTGCTGCCGCTGCGCGCCGCGAGCACCGTCATCGCGATGGCTGCACCGGTGAGCCCGGTGCGGATGGCGCTGGTGCGGGCCACGCCCCGCTGACCGGCCACGCGCTTGCGGTTCGCGAACGTCAGCGCGGCGCCGCTCGCGACCTGCGTGGCGATCGCGGCGACCTGGATCGGCTGCCACGCCGACCATGCCGTCGACTCGACACGGTGCTTGTCGCCGTCGGCCGCCTCGGCGCCGCGCTCGAGACCGGTGGCGCCCATGAGCGCGCCGCCGAACCAGACCGCCAGACTGAGTTCGTTGGCGGCGCGGATGAAGCTGTTCCTCTCGACCATGAGGCCTCCTCGGTTCGCAGGTGGGGTTCGGCGACTGTCCTACCCCGAGGGGCCGAGGGGTGATCCTGTTCGTGAGCGGGTAAGGAGCGGCCCGTGAAGTTCCGGAACCGGGGCGCCTTGAACACGGGTCAGATCTCGGACCGGCGAGGCATGGGCAGTGGCCTCGGGGGCCTCAGTGGCATCGGGTTCGGTCGGGGCGCGGCTGTCGGTGGCGGTGGGATCGTCGGCGTGATCGTCGTTGTCGTGCTCCTCCTGGCCAACGGGCTCGGCGGTGGGGGCGGCACCAGCGCAAACTCGTTCGACGGTGCCGGGGAGCTGAGCGCGAACTGCCAGACCGGCGCCGACGCCAACCAGCGCACCGACTGCCTGGTGACCGGTGTCGTGAACTCGGTGCAGGAGTACTGGACCAGCGCGGTGCAGGGCTACACCCCAGCGCAGACGGTGCTGTTCGACGGCCAGGTCTCGACCGGCTGCGGTGCGGCCGACTCGTCGGTCGGTCCGTTCTACTGCCCGGCCGACCGCCAGGTGTACCTGGACCTCGGGTTCTACGACGAGCTCCGCACGCGCTTCGGGGCTCGGGGCGGACGCTTCGCCGAGGCGTATGTGGTCGCGCACGAGTACGGGCACCACGTGCAGAACCTGCTCGGCACCGAGGCGCGCGTCGGCAACGACCGGGAAGGTCCGAAGTCGGCGTCGGTCCGGCTCGAGCTGCAGGCTGACTGCTACGCAGGGGTCTGGGCCGCCCACGCAGTCGACACCGCGATCATCGAGCGGATCACCGCCGTCGACGTCAAGGACGGTCTCGACGCCGCGGCTGCTGTCGGCGACGACCGCATCCAGCGCTCCGCCACCGGCCGCGTCGACCGCGAGTCATGGACGCACGGCTCGTCGGCCCAGCGTCAGCACTGGTTCCGCGAGGGCTACGACACCGGCGATCCGCGCCGCTGCGACACGTTCGCATCGGATGCGCTCTGAGTCGTAGCGTCCCCGTCGTGAGCATCGAAGTCGGGGGTCAGGTCGAGTCGGGGTTCGAGCGCGTCCGCGATGCGTTCGCCAGGAACTTCGAGGAACAGGGCGAGGTGGGGGCGAGCTACGCGTTCTACGTCGAGGGCACGAAGGTCGTCGACCTGTGGGGTGGTGTCCGTACGGACACCGGGGGCGCGTACGACGACGACACGTTGCAGATCGTGTTCTCGTCGACCAAGGGCGCGACCGCCGCGTGCGCGCACCTCCTGGCGTACCGCGGGCTCCTCGATGTGGACGCGCCGGTGATCACGTACTGGCCCGAGTTCGGTCAAGCGGGCAAGGAGAACATCCCGGTGCGCTGGTTGCTCAGTCACCAGGCCGGGTTGCCCACCGTCGACGCCAAGCTGACCCGCGAGGAGGCGCTCGCCTGGGAGCCGGTGATCCACGCGCTCGAGGTGCAGGTGCCCTACTGGGAGCCGGGCGTCGCCCACGGCTACCACGCGCTCACCTACGGGCACCTCGTCGGCGAGGTGGTGCGCCGGATCGACGGCCGCACCCTCGGCACGTTCTTCCACGACGAGTTCGCCGAGCCGCTCGGGCTCGAGTTCTGGATCGGTCTGCCGGAGGAGCTCGACGCACGCGTCGCGCCGATGATCTCGATGAGTGCCGGCGATGGTCCGAGCATCGAGGACATGATCGGCGCCGACTCGCTGATGGTGAGAGCGCTCACGCTCAACGGCGCGTTGTCCGGTGGTGACCTCGCGTGGAGCGCGAACCAGCGTGATTTCCGCGCCGCGGAGCTCCCGGCCGCGAACGGCGTCGCCAACGCTCGCTCGCTCGCGCGGCTGTACGCCGGACTCATCGGCGGCGTCGACGGCGGTCCGTCGGAGGGGCTCTTGTCGGAGGAGCAGATCGACGCGGCGCGCGTGTTGCAGACATCAGGCGCGGATCAGGTGTTGTCATTCCCCGGTTTCGAGGTCGAGTCGACGATCGCGCTCGGCTTCTGGTCGGCATCAGCGTTCGCACCGTTCGGCGGCCGGCACGCGTTCGGCCACTCCGGCGCGGGCGGCTCGGTCGGCTTCGCCGATCCCGAGCACCACGTCGCCGGGGGCTACGTGATGAGCAAGATGAGCATGGCCATCTCCGCCGACCCGCGCTCGAGTGCCCTCATCCGCGCCAGCTACGAAGCCGCCGGCGCCCACATCACCCACGTCTGACCCGCGCCTTTCCGAACCGGCGTCAGTTGGGCGGCTCATTTCCGCCGAACTGACGCCGGAACGCAACGTCAGCGGCGCTGGAAGTTCGGGGTGCGCTTCTCGGCGAAGGCCTTGGGGCCTTCCTTGGCGTCGTCGGTGGCGAAGACGGCCTGGCCGTACTCGAACTCGTGCGCGAGCGCTTCCTGCTCGGTCATGCCGTCGGTCTCGCGCAACGTGCGCAGAATGGCCTCGACCGCGAGCGGACCGTTGTTGTTGACCTGCTCCGCGATCTCGAGTGCCTTGGTGAGTGCCTGACCGTCGGGCACGACGTGACCGATGAGCCCGATGCGCGCGGCTTCCTCGGCCGGGATGTGCTTCGCGGTGAGGAGGATCTCCGCCGCGTGTGTGTACGGGATCTGTCGGCGCAGGCGGACGGCCGAACCCGCCATCGGGTAGAGCGACCAGCGCGCCTCGCTGACGCCGAAGCGCGCCGACTCCCCTGCGACGCGGATGTCGGTGCCCTGCAGCAACTCGGTGCCGCCCGCGATCGCGACGCCCTCCACCGCGGCGAGCAGCGGCTTCGACGGCTGGTAGTGACGCAGCAGTCCTTTGTAGGGGAGGTCGGGGTCGTCGGCCATGCGGGCGGCGACGTCGATCTCGCTGTCGGTGTCCTCGGCGTCGCCGGCCATCGCCCGCAGGTCGGCACCGGAGCAGAAGTTGCCTTCGGCACCGGTGAGGATGATCGAGCGCACGTCGTCGTCGGCGCATGCCTCGACCATGGCGTCGTACATCCGGGCGAGCATGGCGCCGGTGAGCGCGTTGTAGCGCTTCGGACGGTTCATGGTGATGACCATCGTGTGGCCGTGGCGTTCGACGAGTGCGTCGGGCATCGAGCGGCTCCCCTTGCTGACGGGCGAAGACGGGCGTACTCTGCCACACAGATGCTTGCGCCTGCGCAAGTAACGCGACCTGACCGCGAACGCTCCCCGGGGGAACCACCGTGCGCACACCGATCTGTGACCGACTCGGCATCGAACTGCCGATCTTCGCCTTCTCGCACTGCCGTGACGTCGTCGCCGCGGTGAGCAAGGCCGGTGGATACGGCGTGCTGGGCGCGCTGGCCTACAGCCCGGACCAGCTCGAGATCGAGCTGAGCTGGATCGATCAGCACGTCGACGGCATGCCCTACGGCGTCGACTTCGCCATGCCCGCCAAATACGTGGGCAAGGGCGGCGGCGCCGAGGCGAGCCTCGCCAACCTCCACGATATGATCCCGGTCGAGCACCAGAAGTTCGTCGAGGAGCTGCTCGCCGAGCACGGCGTCCCGCCCCTGCCCGATGACCTCCAGACCGGCGTGGTGAAGGCGGCCGGCCTGGGCGTCGACGAGGAAGGTCCGGGCCAGGTCGAGGTCGCGCTCTCGCACCCGGTGTCGATGGTCGTGAACGCGCTCGGCCCGCCGCCGCCGTACGTCGTGGAAGCGGCGCACGAGCGGGGGATCCTCGTGGGTGGCCTCGTCGGCAACCGCCAGCACGCCGAGCGCCAGGTCGCGCAGGGCACCGACGTCATCGTCGCCCAGGGCACCGAAGCCGGCGGCCACTGCGGCGACGTGTCGACCATGGTGCTCGTGCCCGAGGTGGTCGACGCCGTCGGTCCCGACGTCCCCGTGCTCGCCGCCGGCGGGATCGGCCGCGGCCGACAGATGGCGGCGGCGATGGCACTCGGCGCGCAGGGAGTGTGGACCGGTTCGATCTGGCTCACGGTCACCGAGGCCGACACGAATCCGATTGCGGTCGAGAAGATGCTCGCCGCGAACTCGCGCGGCACCGTGCGGTCGCGTTCGATGACGGGGAAGCCGGCCCGTCAGCTGCGCACCGCGTGGACCGACGCGTGGGAGCGCGACGACACGCCCGATCCGCTGCCGATGCCGCTCCAGGGCATCGTGTTCTCGGAGGCGGCGCGCCGGATCACGCGCTCGCAGGACCGCGACCTCACGGGCTTTCCCGTCGGGCAGATCGTCGGCAGCATGAACACCGTGCGACCGGTGCGCGACGTGATCTTCGACATGGTCGAGGAGTGGGTCGAAACGACGCAGCGGCTCGACTCGCTCATCGAGACGGAGTGAGCTCGAGCGCAGCCGACCTCGAGCGCATCCACGAGTTCACGTCGTTGCTCATCGCGAGCACGCGCAGTCCGCGACAACGTGAGCGGTTGCAGCGTGCGCTCGGCGTCTCGCTGTCCGAGACCAACCTCGGTGTGTTGGGGCTGGTGCAGCGCCAAGGCCCGATCGCGGTGAGCGACGTGGCGCGTCGACTCGAAGTCGACTTGTCGAACGCGAGCCGTCAGCTCCGAGCGCTCGAGGACCAGGGTCTGGTGACGCGCACGGTGGATCCAGACGACCGGCGCGTGGCCCGTGTCGCGATCACAGCCGCGGGTCGACGCGTGCTCGACCGAGCGCGCGCCGTCGCACTCAACGACTACGCGGTGGCGCTCGACGACTGGACGGCGCGCGACCGCGCGCACCTCGCCGACCTGCTCGACCGCTTCCGCGTCGCGCTGCTCGCCACCGAACCCGACGAATCCGGCTGGGCGGTGAGGTCCCACTGACCGTTTCGGCGTGGCAGACCCGCGCATATCGCGGGTGCACCACGCCAAATCGTCAAGGGGCTCAAGGGGCGGGCGCGTAGGTCAGGAGACCGGTGGCCATGTCGACGAGGTTGGCCTTCCACTCGGCTTCCGCGAGCAGGCCTCGGCCCTGCTCGTCGTCGATGATGCGGGCGCGCTCGGCCACCTGCAGCAACACGAGGTCGAACGACGCGACCGCGCGCTCGCGGGCGAGATGCTCGGGCAGGTCGGGCAACGCCTCGTGGATGAGCTCGGCCTGCGCGCGCACCGAGGCCAGCGACGGCGGGTCGGTGCCCTCGAGCAGGTGTTGGCGCAGCGGCAGCCGGATGACGAACTGGAACACGACCCGGATGTAGTCGCGGCCATCGGGGGTGGTGAGCCAGGCACAGCTGCGGTCGACGAGTCCTTCCACCACCTCGCGGATGTTGTGCGGTCCGGCGCGGAGCTCGGCCTCGATCGCGGCGTGCTCCTCGTCGCTCAGCCGGTAGCGGTCGATGATCGCCCGCACCAGCTCGGGCCGTCCGCCGAAGTGGTAGTGCAACGCCGACGCATTGCGTTGACCGGCGAGCTCGTTGATGTCGCGTAGCGGCACATCGAGCCCCTGGCGGGCGAACAGGTGCAGCGCGGCGCGCAGCAGTTTGTCCCGGGTCGTCCCGGGCGTGTGCAAGGGCGCGACCTGGGCCATCGCTGCCTAATCTAGGGTCATTAGTTCGGCAAACCGGGGGAGCGCACATGTCGAAGGGCTATCTCGTCATCTCGGCTGACTGCCACGCGGGTCCCGATTCGCCGGTGTACCGCGAGTTCCTCGATCCGGAGTACCGCGAGCAGTTCGACGACGAACTCGCCGCGCGTGACTCGCTCATGCAGCAGATGCGGCGCGAGCGCTTCGGCACCGACGACGACGTCTTCGCCGGCAGCGAAGCGTTCCAGGAGGAGTGGTTCGGCGAGGACGAGGACGGCAACAGCCTGCACGAGCTCGGTCTGCGCGGCGGTTGGGACGCCAAGAAGCGCGACGAGGAGTTGTCGGCCGACGGCGTGACCGGCGAGGTGGTGTTCCCCGGTCCCGACGCGGTCACCGGCAAGATGGGAGCGCCGTTCGGTGCCGGGTTCGCCATCGACAGCACCGCCGATCCCGTGCTCGTGCTCGCAGGTGCGCGTGCCTACAACCGCTGGGCCGCCGAGCTCTGCAGCCAGAGCCCGCAGCGACGCGCCGGTCTCATCGTGGCCCCGATTCTCGGCGACATCGACGGGGCCATCGCCGAGATCACGCGCGCGCACGGCGAGGGACTCTGGGGCGGCGTCATCATCCCCGCGCAATGGGGTGAGTACGCCTCGTACACCAACTACAAGTACGACCCGATCTGGGAGTTGTGCGAATCACTCGACCTTCCTGTGCACACCCACTCGGGTCCCGCGGCGCACGCCGACTACGGCGCGGTCCCCGGCGTGCTCGGCCTCTACGCGAGCGAGACGGTGTGGTGGACGTCGCGGCCGCTGTGGTTCCTGTTGTGGTCGGGCGTGTTCGAGCGCTTTCCCCGACTCAAGATGGCCGTCACCGAAGCGGGCTCGTACTGGGTGCCCGACCTGCTGTGGCGTTCCGACTCGCTCATCCTCAAGGACCAGGGTTCGCGCAAGCTCGACGACAGCGTGCGCGGTCTTCTCACCATGCTCCCGAGCGAGTACTTCGACCGCAACATCAAGATTGGCTCGTCGAACACGCGGCGGCGCGAGCTCGCCCGCCGCTTCGAGATCGGCGTCGGCAACATCATGTGGGGCAACGACTTCCCCCACCCCGAGGGCACGTGGCCGTACACGAAGCGGATCCTCGGCGAGGCGTTCCATGACATCCCCGTCGACGAGACCGCGCAGATCCTCGGACTGAACGCGGCCGACTTCTACGGCTTCGATGTCGACGCGCTCCAGCCGATCGCCGACGACATCGGCCCGACCCCCGAAGCCCTCGGTCAGACCGACACGACCGCGTTCGCCAAGTGGGACGACCTGCGCGCGGCGGGTCGCCACTGGCTCACCGGGCACGAGGCGGTGCCGGTCGCGCCGTAGTCTGCGCGCCATGTCGTCTGCGGAAGGCCCGCTCGAGGGCAAGGTGGCGCTCGTCACCGGGGCCGGGCAGGGAATCGGGCGCGGCATCGCACTCGCTCTTGCCGACGCCGGCGCGGCAGTCGCCATCCTCGAGCGCGACGCCGACACCGGCACGCGCACCGTCGGCGAGATCGTCGAACGCGGTCATGACGCGCTGCTGGTCGCCGGCGACGTGCGCGAGCGCGCCAACTGCGAGGCCGTCACCGCGGCCGCGGTCGAGACCTTCGGCGGCATAGATGTGCTGGTGAATAACGCGCAGCAGGTGCCGATGGGTCCGCTCGACGCGTGCACCGACGAGGACCTCTACACCGCGTGGGAGTCGGGCACGCTCGCCGCGTTCCGGCTCATGCAGTTGTGCCACCCTCTCATGACCGAGCGCGGTGGCGGCGCCATCGTGAACCTCGCATCGGGTGCGGGCACGGAGGGTCTGGTCGGCCTCGGCGCGTACGCCGTCGCCAAGGAGGGAATCCGCGCGCTCACCAAGGTTGCGATGCGCGAATGGGGACCCGACGGCGTGCGGGTCAACACCGTCTGCCCGTGGGCACGCACCGACTACTGGGACGGCCTCAGCGAACGTGAGCAGCAGGCGCGCGTGCGGCACAATCCGCTGCGACGCATCGGTGAGCCCGAGGAGATCGCGTCGGTGGTGGTGTTCCTCGCCAGCGACGCCGGCGCGTATGTCACCGGCCAGACCATCCACGTCGACGGCGGCAACATGGGCTTCCGCTAGCTCGCGGCGGGATCACAACGGCTGGCGGTCCCGACCCGCGAGAAGTTGTGCGGCTCCTGGGATTGGCTCCTGGCGCACGCGGAGACAACCTCCGGGACTCGACGCCGAAGGAGGCTCCGATGCGAGCGATGACATACCGCGGGCCCTACAAGGTGCGCGTCGACGAGAAGGACATGCCGGCGATCGAGCACCCGAACGATGCCATCGTCCGCGTGACCCGCGCCGCGATCTGCGGCAGCGACCTGCACCTCTACCACGGCATGATGCCGGACACGCGCATCGGCCACACCTTCGGCCACGAGTTCATCGGCGTCGTCGAAGAGGTCGGGAGCTCGGTGCAGAACCTCGCGCCGGGTGATCGCGTGATGGTGCCCTTCAACGTGTTCTGCGGATCGTGCTACTTCTGCGCGCGCGGGCTCTTCTCCAACTGCCACAACGTCAATCCCAACGCGACTGCTGTCGGTGGGATCTACGGCTACTCGCACACCTGCGGTGGTTACGACGGGGGGCAGGCGGAGTACGTGCGTGTGCCGTTCGCCGACGTGGGGCCGAGCCGGATCCCCGAGTGGCTGGACGACGACGACGCGGTGCTGTTCACCGATGCGCTCCCCACGGGTTACTTCGGTGCTCAGCTGGGCGACATCGAAGAGGGCGACGTGGTCGTCGTGTTCGGTGCCGGTCCGGTTGGGCTCTTCGCCGCCCGGTCGGCGTGGTTGATGGGCGCCGGTCGCGTCATCGTCGTCGACCACCTGGAGTACCGCCTCGAGAAGGCGCGCACCTTCGCCTTCGCCGAGACGTACAACTTCGCCGAGTACGACGACATCGTCGTCGAGATGAAGCGGACCACCGGCTACCTCGGCGCCGACGTGGTGATCGACGCAGTCGGTGCCGAGGCCGACGGCAACTTCACCCAGCACGTGACGTCGGCCATGCTGAAGTTGCAGGGCGGTTCTCCCGTCGCGCTCAACTGGGCGATCGACTCGGTGCGCAAGGGCGGCACCGTCTCGGTGGTCGGCGCGTACGGGCCACTGTTCAGCGCGGTGAAGTTCGGCGACGCCATGAACAAGGGCCTCACCATCCGGACCAACCAGTGCCCGGTGAAGCGCCAGTGGCCGCGCCTCCTGGAGCACGTCCAGAACGGGTACTTGAAGCCCAGCGACATCGTCACGCACACGATCCCGCTCGAGCACATCGCCGACGGGTACCACATCTTCTCGTACAAGCTCGACGAGGTGATCAAGCCGCTCGTCTCGTTCGACGGCGGGTGAGGAGCACTAATGGTCTACACAGCAGAGAAGCCCGCGACCGCGCCATGCACCGCCACCTTGCGCGAACGCATCCCCGGATGGGGCGCCGACCTCGACCCAGCCGATCGGCCGGCGGTGCCGCGCGAGCAGTTCGTCGGCGACCAGACCGGCGCGCACTGGGACCTCCCCGAGCAGCAGCCCGAGTCGCGTCCGCGGGAGCGCTCGGTGGAGCACGAGCGCCTGACGCCCGTATTCGGCACCGCGCAGCCGCTGCGCGGCGCGTCCGGACAGGTCCGGCGGTACGCGTACCGGTACGGCGAAGGGCGTGCCGCGCACTGGCTGCTCCTCGTCGCCGGTGACCGGATCGACGCGGTCGGCAACCACGTTCGTTCGTTGTTCACGCTACGGCCGGACAACCCCGTGACCCAGACCGGCACCCGTGCGGAGTTCACTCACCACGGGATCAGGTCACGCACCGGCACGAAGCGAGCCGACCTCCCGCATCAGCTGCTCGACCCGATCGTCATCGACGGCCCGTGGTTGGTGGCCGTGCTGGCGGCCGGATTGATGCTACGGAAGGTGGTCCGGCGCGCCCGTCGCTGACCCCTGCCCGAGCGCTACCCCGCGGGATCGGCTGCGACGGTGGCGACGACCGCACGATGGTCGCTGGTGTCACTGCGGACGACGGCGCGGTCGAGGATGCGTAGGCCTTGAACGGCGATGTAGTCGAGCATCACCCGAGGGTTGTCGGCGGGGAACGTCAGGCTCTCCGGCACGCAGTCGAAGCCCGCTGCGGCGAGCAGCGGCTTCGCCCGGGACGAGCCGAGGTTCAGGTCGCCGATCAGCACGCGTGGGAGTGGCCGCTGCTGCAACGCGTCGAGGAGCGCGCGCAGTTGCAGCGGGGCTTCCCTCGGTTGGTTCCGGAGTTGCGCAGGATGGTGTTGCAGGTGCGTGGCGGCGACACTGAGCTCGAAGCCTCCGAGTCCGACTCGGGCGAGGATGGCACCACGTGGTTGGCGTGAGCTGGGACGCGGCAGCTGCATGAGGTCGACGTCGCGGATCGCGCCGCGCGCGACCAGCGCATTGCCGTAGCGCCCGAAGAGTCCCCTGCGCAGCACGGCACCGTAGACGTATGCGGCTCCGACGCGACGAGCGACCAACGCGGCCTGGTTCCGAAACGACGAACGGAGGCGCCTGTCGTCGACCTCTTGGAAACCGATGAGGTCTGCGTCAAGCTCTGCGCACGTCTGCACGAGGGCACGGTGATCGACGCGCCCGTCGAGGCGAGCCCCATGCCGGATGTTGAACGTCGCCACCCGGAAGCTGCGCCCCTCCATGGGTGCTTCCTACCCGCCCGGCGCGGGGAGTTTCCCCTCGCGAAACGAGGGGTACTGCCCGCATCTGATCGATGCGCGCTGAGCAATGACCGCGAGGGTGCAGGAAGGACGAGGATGGCGAACGTCGAAACGCAAGGGATGCCGCAACAAGAGATGCGACAAGGCGACCAGCCCGGTGGCGGGCAAGTGGAGCGTCGTGGTGGAGGCCAGCTGATCTCCGAAGACGGCAGGACGACGATCGCCGATTCCGTGGTCGCGAAGATCGCCGGTGTTGCAGCCCGGGAGATTCCGGGCGTCCACGACATGGGGACCGGGACCAGCCGGATGTTCGGCGCGCTGAAGGAACGTCTGCCAGTCGGGACCGACCAGCCGAGCGCGAGCCGTGGCGTCAGCGTGGAAGTCGGCGAGCGCCAAGCGGCGATCGATCTGGACGTCGTGACCGACTATGGCGTCTCGATCGTCGACGTGTCACAGGCGATTCGCCGCAACGTCGTGCAACGCGTCGAAGGCATGACCGGACTCGAGGTGACCGAGGTGAACATCGCGGTCGACGACGTCTGGCTCGGCGAGGAAGAAGAGCCGCGCGTCCAGTGAGATCCGCGGACGTGGACGTCGACGCGGTGGCGCGCCGCGTCGAAGGCTGTCCGGCCGTGGATTCGCTCTCGTCGGGACCCGTCGGATTGGCCGTGTCCTACTTACCGGGCAAGCGCGTCGAAGGCGTCAGGGTGGCTGACGATGTCGTGGAGGTGCACGTCGTCGCACGCTGGGGTGTGACGGTGCAGGTCGTCGACCGGGAAATTCGCGGCGCCGTGTCCAGCATGACCGCCGGCCGGCGCCTCGACGTGGTCATCGAGGACGTCGACGTCCCGGCCGGACTCCTGCGATGAGGACCGCCCCCGAGATCCTCGGCATTCCACCCGGAGCCAGCCGCGCCCAGGCGCGCCGGGCATTCCAGCGCTATGCCCTTCGACATCATCCCGATCACGGTGGCGATGCGACCCGGTTCCTGGAAGGCAGGAGAGCTTACGAAGCTTTCGTAGCGAGACCGTCGGCGAGCTCGCGCGCCCCGAGCAACGTCGCGTTCGTGCGGCGTCAGACCGTGCGCCGAAGGCTGGCCGCGGTTGCGCGCGGTCTCACCGTTCACGGGCGCTCGAGTGGTTCCCAACGGAACATCAACCTGAAGAGGAGGACACGACGATGATGAGCAGCACCGCAGTGGGCCTATTTGCAGGGCTGTTGCTCGGACTCGCGCTGATCATCGGCGACTTCGGCGACATGCTGATCGTCGCCCTGTTCGGCGCGATCGGCTACCTGGTCGCTCGGGTCGTGCAAGGCGACCTCGACTTGAACGACCTGATGAGCCAGGCACAACGAAAGCCTCGGCGGTGAGTGCTCCGGAACTCGCATCCGATGCACCAACGGTGGACGTTCCACCGGAGGATCGTGGTGTCACCGAGATCTCGGAGAAGGTGGTCGAGCGGATTGCGGCGCGGGCCGCGAGTGGCATCGACGGCGTGAGCGCGGTTCCGACCTCTGCCATTCGACGGTTCCTCCGCCCGGGTGCCGAACACGCCGCCGAGGCGGCGATCGGGACGAACTCGGTCAGTGTGGAGCTCCACGTCTCGGTCGAGTATCCACGGCCGATTCCGGCAGTCACCGATGCCGTACGACAACGGGTCCGGGAACAGATCGAGCAGCTCACTGGCATGAGCGTCGGTGTCGTGGCGATCACGGTCGCCGGGCTCCCGTCGAGCCGCGCCCCGCGCGCGCGGGTGTTGTGAGCAACCACGTGGCGACGGCGGTCGCCTGATGCGCGCCGCAGCACGGATCGCCGCCGTCATCGCCGCCGCCGCACTCGCGCTGGCCGCACTGCTCATCCTCATCGAGATCGTCGCCGCGGCCTTGGGGAACGGTCACGTGTTCCTGCCGTACGAGGACTGGTCCGAGTTCGCTCGCACCCACGACTGGCAGAGCGACGAGGTCCGGTTCATCGCGATCCCGATGGTGCTGGTCGGAATCGCGCTTCTCGTCATAGGCCTCGCGCCTTGGCGGCCGTCACTCGTCAACGTCTACGAAAGCGACGTGGCCGAGATCCACGTGCGACGTCGTTCGGTCGCGCGCTCGCTGGAGCGTGCAGTCCAGCACGTCGACGGCGTGGATCGATGCTTCGTGAGCGTCGCGCCGTCCAGGGTGAAGGTTCGGGTCACCACGAGCCGGCGCCTCCCCGGCGACTTGCGGCCCCTCACACACAGCGCGGTGACCGAACACCTCAGCGGCATGGGCCTGCCCGTACCGTCCGACGTGCGAGTCCGCGTCGTGGCACCGAAGGCGAGCTCATGAGACACCGGCGCGACGTCGTGAACCGCACGGTGCTGATTGTCCTGGGGCTGCTGCTCCTCGCCGCCGGCGGTTACGCGCTCCTCCGGAGCTACGGCGCTTTCGGCAGCGACCAGGCCGAGGAGATGTTGCTCGTCGACGACGTGCATGACTGGGTCCGCCGAAACGACGACTGGTTCTGGCCGGTCGCCGGAGTCGTCGCCGCGCTCGTCGCGTTCGCCGCCTTGCGATGGTTGTGGGCACAGCGGCCCATCCCGATGCCCAATGACGACCTCGTCTACCAGGCCGAAGACGGCTCCACTGTCGTGCGCTCGAGCGTGCTGAGCGATGCCGTCGAGGACGAGCTCAAGCACGACCAGCTGGTCGAGGAAGTGCGCGTCGGGATCGAGCAGGACTCCGACGCCACCGTGCTCGTGACCCAGCTCGCCGTTCGCGACGGCACGCATGTGGCCGCAGTCGCCGACGACATCGTCAGACCCGCGGTCCGACACTGCAGTGAGGCCACGGGGCGCCCCGCCAGCGCCAGGGTCATCCTCGAATACTCGGAGAACCACCGAATGGTGCGTTGAGGGTCGCAGGGTCAGGTACGGAAGCGCCAGGCCAGGTGGTCGCGGCGGACGTGGAGCTCGCGGCGTCGCTGTTCCGGGGTGACGACGGGCTCGTCGGCGGGCAGCGTCGCGCGCACGTCGGCCAGCTTGACCACCCGCGCCACCGGTGACGGTGGATCGCCCTCGGGCCAGAACCACCGGAGAGTCAGCAACGCCTCCCGCCGGCCCTCGGTGTCGAGCCAGTTAGCCACGCCGGGATCCTCGGGCGCGACGACGACCCGGACGCGGCCGTCGTCGCTGATGCGGGTCTGCGTGTGGTTGCGGGTGGTGACGCGCGTCCCGTACTCGAGCGCCTCCCACCACGCGAGCGAGTACAGGTGGAAGCTCCAGTAGCGACTCTGCGGGACGTCGCTCTCGATCACCAGCGCCTCGTCGGGCGCGAGGTCGAAGAAGCAGAACGCGTATTTGGCCGCGGCGAGGCCGCGCTTCACGTCGTAGCCGCTGCCGAACACGTTGTCGGTCTGCTCGGCGCGCGCGTCGAGCATGTACTGGTTCCAGTACGTGAGCGACCGGTGCAGGTGCGTCGCGGCTTCGTCGAGACCGAACGCGAGGCTCTCCGACGTGAACGGCGCGCTCGGCCCGTCCGCGTCCAGGCACTCGATGGTGAACGTGGCGGGCTCACACGGCTGCCAGTCGAAGTAGTACTCGCGGATCGACACCGACAGCGCGCCCTCCGGCAGTCGCACGCGGTTGGGTTCGTCCCCCTCGCCGCCGAGGAGGATCTCGAAGTCGTCGCCCGGACCCAGGCCGAGCTCGTGCGCGCTCAGCTCGGCGATGGTGCCGTTGACCTCCATGTGCATGAAGTTGCGACGAATGGCGAGGATGAAGTCTTCGCACGAGTGCATGCGCCCGACGATGCGATACTTGTGCGACGGATGGACGCGCGCGTGCCGGTAGATGTTGTCGGCGTTCGGCCCGCCCCACTGCAGGACCAGGTCGTTCTGGCGCTGGAACATCGGCGCGCGGGGGTCCTGGTGCGCGAGCGACCACTCGAGCCAGCACACCGTCTGCAGCGCGAGGTGGCGCAGGCCCTCCAGATCGTCGGCACGCGTGGCCGGGAACGGCGGCGACGTGACGGCGCGCCCGAGCTCGTCGAGGCGCGTGACGAACT
>Ga0126307_10001072_pt1 | contig 18031 bp, 16 predicted proteins | sample Plot28_FD_89955 | JGI IMG/M metagenome (GOLD analysis project Ga0126307, IMG submission 89955) | Serpentine soil microbial communities from UC McLaughlin Reserve, CA, USA - Plot28 | ecosystem: Environmental > Terrestrial > Soil > Grasslands | place: USA: UC McLaughlin Reserve, Lake County... | reverse complement strand
CGGCGACGTCGACAAGCCCAAGCTGGTGTTCTTCTTCGACGAGGCGCACCTGCTCTTCGACGACGCGTCCAAGGAGTTCCTCGACGCGATCGCGCAGACCGTGCGGCTGATCCGGTCCAAGGGCGTCGGCGTCTTCTTCGTCACGCAGACGCCGAAGGACGTGCCGGCCGACGTCCTCGCCCAGCTGGCCAACCGGGTGCAGCACGCGCTGCGCGCCTTCACCCCGGCTGACGCCAAGGCGCTCAAGGCGACCGCGTCGACCTTCCCGATGTCGGGCTACGACCTCGAGGAGGTACTGACCCAGGTGGGCATCGGCGAGGCCGTCGTCACGGTGATGTCCGAGCGCGGTGCCCCGACGCCGGTCGCCTGGACCCGGCTGCGTGCTCCGCAGTCGCGGATGGCACCGGCCGACGCCGCGCTGCTGACGGCGGCCGTCGAGGCGTCGCCGTTGACGGCGAAGTACGCCGAGCAGGTCGACCGGGAGTCGGCGTACGAGCGGCTGGCCGCCCGGATGCAGAAGCCCGCGAAGACGGGGTCGCCGCAGGGCGGCAAGCCGTCCTCGGGCGACCGGCCTCGCCGTACACCTGCGTCCCGCCGCGAGGCACCGGAGAAGTCGACCGCCGAGAAGGTGATCGAGTCGTCGGCCTTCAAGCAGATGGCCCGCTCGGCGGCCGCCGTGCTCGGCCGCGAGATCACCCGCAGCATCTTCGGCACCCGCCGCCGCTGAGCGAGCGGCGCGCGGGGACCCGGGCGGGGGATGTCTGGCGGAGGACGCGGGATTCGAACCCGCGAGGGGTTGCCCCCAACACGCTTTCCAAGCGTGCGCCCTAGGCCACTAGGCGAGTCCTCCGCGCAGCAGGGTACCGGAGCACCGACACCCGCCCGAATCTCGCCGCCGCCCCGGCTTTGTCGTTGCGGACGCACCAGACACGCCGCCCGCGTGGTGTGTCAGCGTCCACAAAGGTGGCCGTCTGGGTGGGTGGTGGTGGGCGGGTAGAGTGGTGCGCCGACCCCTCGTGCGGCGTCATCCCGCTGAACTCCCCCAGGGCCGGAAGGCAGCAAGGGTAGGCAGGCTCTGGCGGGTGTGCGGGGGGTCCTTCGCTGCCGGTGGAGAGCATCGGTCGCCGGTCGGTGGACCCGGCTAGGGTCGGTGCGTGACCCAGGCGCTCTACCGCAGGTACCGGCCCTCGACCTTCGACGAGGTCATCGGGCAGGGTCACGTCACGACTCCGCTGCGCAACGCGCTGTCCTCCGACCGCACCCATCACGCCTACCTGTTCAGCGGCCCGCGTGGCTGCGGCAAGACGACCAGCGCCCGCATCCTGGCCCGCTGCCTCAACTGCGAGCAGGGCCCGACCCCGACGCCCTGCGGCGTCTGCCAGTCCTGCCAGGACCTGGGACCCGGCGGTGCCGGCAGCCTCGACGTCATCGAGATCGACGCGGCCAGCCACGGTGGTGTCGACGACGCGCGCGACCTGCGCGAGCGCGCGTTCTACGCCCCGGCGTCGTCGCGCTTCAAGGTCTACATCATCGACGAGGCGCACATGGTGTCCCGCGAGGGCTTCAACGCGCTGCTCAAGCTCGTCGAGGAGCCGCCGGAGCACGTGAAGTTCGTCTTCGCGACCACCGAGCCGGACAAGGTCATCGCGACGATCCGCTCCCGCACCCACCACTACCCGTTCCGGCTGGTGCCGCCGACCGAGCTGCAGGCCCATCTGGCAGGGGTGTGCGAGCAGGAGAAGGTCGTGGTCGACCCGGCGGTGCTCTCGCTGGTGGTGAGGGCGGGCCGCGGCTCGGTCCGCGACTCGCTCAGCGTCCTGGACCAGCTGCTCGCCGGGGCGGGCGCCGACGGCCTGACCTACTCCGGTGCCGCCGCCCTGCTCGGCTACACCGACGCCAGCCTGCTCGACGACACCATCGACGCGTTCGCGGCCGGTGATGCGGCGGCGGTCTTCCGCATCGTCGACCGGGTCGTCGAGGGCGGCCACGACCCCCGGCGCTTCACCGAGGACCTGCTCGAGCGGTTGCGCGACCTGATCGTCATCGACGCCGTGCCCGACGCGGCGGGCAGCATCCTCGGCGAGCACCCCGACGACGAGCTGGAGCGGATGCGCCAGCAGGCCGCCCACTTCGGGCGGGCCGAGCTCTCCCGCGCCGCCGACGTCGTCAACGCCGGCCTGACCGAGATGCGCGGCGCCACCGCCCCCCGGCTGCACCTCGAGCTCATCGTGGCGCGCGTGCTGCTGCCCGCTGCCGACCACGCCGAGCGCGGCTTCGCGGCTCGCCTCGACCGGCTCGAGCGCCGGCTCGCCACCGGTCCGATCGGCGCGGGGGAGCAGTCCGTCGGTACGCCGTCAGCGACCCGCCCGGCACCAACCGCGACCCAGGCCCGGCCGGCACCCGTGACCGCGCCGGCGTCGGCAGCCGAGCCGGCTCCGGCAGGGGCTGAGGCTGCCGCCGTTGCGGAGCCCGCACCGACTGCCGCGGAGCCCACGCCGGCCGCCGCGGAGGCAACGACGGCCACCGCGGAGGCCACGCCGGCTGCCACGCCCGAGCCGGCGTCTGCCGCGGCGGCCGACCCGGCCGGCGGGGTCGATCTGATCACCGTCCGCCGGATGTGGCCCGACGTCCTCGACGTGGTCAAGGGGATGCGCCGCTTCTCCTGGACGCTGCTCAGCCACAACGCGCAGGTGGCCGGGGTGGCGAACGGCCGGCTGACCCTTTCGATGGTCAACGCCGGGGCGCGGGACAGCTTCACCAGCAGCGGCAGCGACGAGATCGTGCGGCAGGCGCTGATCACCGTGCTGGCCGTGGACTGGAAGGTCGACGCGGTGGTCGACCCCTCGACCGACCCGGCCGCCGCCGGTGCGCCCGCCGGCGCGGGACCGGCAGCCGCCCAGTCGCCGGCCGCCCGGCCCACGGCCGGCCAGTCCCCGACCGCCGGCCCGGGCGCTCGAACAGCCCCTGCCGCACCGCAGCCGGAGCGCCCCGCCGCCCCCAGCGGCCGGGCGGCCGCGATGGCGGCGGTCGCCGAGGAGGCGGAGACAGCGAGCGGCAACCCGGGCGGCTCCGCCGACGACGTCCCCTCCGCCGACGACCCGGACGCCGACGAGACCGGTCTGACCTCCCAGGACCTGCTCGCCCGCGAGCTGGGCGCCAAGGTCATCGGCGAGTACGACGCCAGCTGAGGGCCCGGTGAGGGGACCCGGCCTCGTCCCGGGGCCGTAGGCTCCACGGGTGAGCACTCCCGACGCCCCCGGCTCCGACCTGTCCGACGACAACCTCGCCGGCCTGCTGCAACAGGCCCAGGCCATGCAGACCCGCCTCCTGGAGGCGCAGGAGGAGCTGGCCCGGGCCGAGGTGACCGGCTCGGCCGGCGGTGAGCTGGTCCACGCGACGGTCACCGGCGGCGGTGAGGTGGTGGGGCTGCGCATCGATCCGGCCGCCATCGACCCGGACGACGCCGAGGGGCTGGCCGACCTGGTGGTCGCGGCGATCCGCGACGCCAACCGGGCAGCGCGGGAGCTGCAGGACCAGACCATGGCCCCGCTGGCCGAGGGGCTGGGCGGCATGGGCGGCGGCCTCGGGCTGCCGGGCCTGTAGGCGAGGACCGCGGTGTACGAAGGCGTCGTCCAGGACCTGATCGACGAGCTCGGTCGGCTGCCGGGCGTCGGGCCGAAGTCGGCCCAGCGCATCGCGTTCCACCTCCTGGCTGCCGAGCCTGCCGACGTACGCCGTCTCGTCTCCGCCCTCACCGAGGTCAAGGAGAGGGTCCGGTTCTGCGCCACCTGCGGCAACGTCGCCGAGGACGAGCAGTGCCGCATCTGCCGGGACGCGCGCCGGGACCTCACGGTCATCTGCGTGGTCGAGGAGCCCAAGGACGTGGTCGCGATCGAGAAGACCCGCGAGTTCCGCGGGCGCTACCACGTGCTGGGCGGCGCGATCAGCCCGATAGAGGGCATCGGTCCCGACGACCTGCGGGTCCGCGAGCTGATGACCCGGCTGGCCGACGGCGAGGTGACCGAGCTCATCCTCGCCACCGACCCCAACCTCGAGGGGGAGGCGACGGCGACCTACCTGGCCCGGCTGGTCAAGCCGATGGGGCTGCGGGTGACCCGCCTGGCGAGCGGCCTGCCGGTCGGCGGCGACCTGGAGTACGCCGACGAGGTCACGCTCGGTCGGGCCTTCGAGGGGCGGCGGTTGCTCGATGTGTGACCGAGTGGTGAGGATGGGCCCATGACTGCGACCGACGACCTGTCCGACTTCACGGTCGAGATCGCCGACCAGGTCGAGAGCTTCGTGGTCGCGGTGCGCGAGATCGCGGCCGCGCAGGACCCCGACTACGCGATCTCGCTGCTGCTGCTCGAGGTGTCGCAGCTGCTGCTGGCCGGCGGCCGGCTCGGTGCGATCTCCGACGTGGTTCCCGACGACCGGTTCGAGCCCGACGCCGGCTTCGACCCCGACCTCGAGGGGTTGCGCTCGTCGCTGGCCAACCTGCTCGAGCCGATCGACGAGCACGCCGCGCTCTTCGACCCCTACGCGAGCGAGCCGGAGCTCTTCACCAGCCGGCTCTCCGACGACATCACCGACGTGATGAGCGACCTCCTGCACGGCCTGCAGCACTACCGTGCCGGCCGGTCCACCGAGGCGCTGTGGTGGTGGCAGTTCTCCTACCTGAGCAACTGGGGCAGCACCGCCTCGTCGGTTCTCCGCGCGCTGCACTCGGTCGTGTCCCACGTGCGGCTCGACACCGACCTCGACGAGACCGTCAAGGTCGAGGACCGGCTGCTCGCCGAGACCGTCGCCGAGGTGCACCAGCACCCCTAGGCCGGCACACCGCCGGGGCACCCGGGAGTCAGGCGATCCGGACACCGCGCGGCAGGCGATGGACCGGCGTGCGCAGCCGGCGCACGGTCACGATCACCGCGCCGACGCCGAGCAGCACGTCGAAGGCCAGGCCGTACGGCCAGACCGGACCTCCGCCGTCCGGCGCGGTGTCGCCGAAACGCTGGCCGTCTCTCGGCGGGCGGCGCGCCTCCCGGATGGCGTTGCCCAGCTCGCCCAGCGGGTCCAGCGTCTCCGGCACCCGCTCGCCGGTCCGCGGGTCCAGCCGTTCGGGCAGGGCCGGGGCCGAGTCGGCGAGCACGACGAACGGGTTGGGCGCGAGCAGCGGCCAGGTGCGGTCCGGCCGCACCCGGGTGGTCGTGTAGCTGCTGCGGGTGACCGGGCCGTCGGGGTCTATCCGCCCGGTCTCCGGGTCCACGGCCGGGCTCCGGTAGTAGACGGTCGCCTGCTCGCTGGTCAGTGCGGTGGCCAGCCCGAAGGCGATCAGCGTCCCGACGGTGAGCGCGAAGACGGTGACGTAGGACATCAGTGCGGAGGTGATGCTGCGGGCGAAGACCGCCGACAGGCACTGCGCGAGAGCGCACACGACACCGAGCAGCAGCGCCACGACCAGCAGCGTGCTCACGACGTTGACCAGAGGCAGGCCGCCCTCGACCATCGCCCACCCGACGATCGGCAGCGTCAGCGCCAGAAAGACAACCGCCGTGCCCCAGGCTGCGGCCAGCTTGCCGAGCGCGATCTGGGCAGCGGTCAGCCGGGTCACCTGGAGGGTGGCCAGCGTCCCGCGCTCCCGGTCGCCGTTGATCGACTGCGCAGTCAGCGCTGGCACCACGAGCAGCGCCAGCCCGAGGACGAAGAGCAGCACCCCGCCGAACAGCGTCGGGCCTACCGGCCGGCTGTCGCCGGCCGAGGTCACCGCGTCGATGCCCAGCCGCAGCAGCAGCGCGAACACCAGCACGACGCCGAACCAGATGCCGAGCAGCCAGCGCCACCGCCCGGCACGGATCCGCAGCCGGAACTCCTGCTCGGCGACCGTCCGCACCCCGGCCAGCAGGCTGCCGGCACGCGAGGGCGCCGGCGTCGCCGGGCGGTCCAGCCGGTCCAGCCGGTCCTTGCTGACGGTCATCGGCGCTCCTCCGTCAGCTCGAGGTAGGCCGCCTCGAGGTCGCCGCCGCTGGGCGCCAGCGACACCACGCGCACGCCGGCGCGGACCAGGGCCACCACCAGGTCGGCGGCCTCCTCGTCCGAGCCGACCACGACCTCGAGCCCGGAGGGGCCGGGCGCCGAGTGCGCCATGCCCATCGAGTCGAGCACGGCGACCAGCGCGCCGTCGTCCAGGGAGCGGATCCGCCACGGTCGGGCCCGGGCCTGCGGCAGTGCCCGCACCGAGTGCTCGCCGACCGTCCGCCCGCCCTCGATGAACACCACCCGGTCGGCGACCTCCTCGAGGTCGGACAGGACGTGGCTCGAGACCAGCACCGCCACCCCGGCCGCAGCCTGTGCCCTGAGCAGCTCCCGCAGGTCCACCCGGCTGCGCGGGTCGAGCCCGCTGGCCGGCTCGTCGAGCACCAGCACCCGCGGACGGTGCACCAGCGCGCGGGCCAGCCCGAGCCGCTGCTTCTGGCCGCGCGAGAGGACGTGCACCGGTGAGCCGGCGAACGTCTCCAGGTGCACGTCCGACAGCAGCTCGTCCGCCCGCCCTCGCCGCGCGCCGGCCGGGAGCAGGTACGCGGCCGCGAAGAACTCGAGGTACTCGCGCACCGTCAGGTTGTCGTAGACGCCGAAGACGTCCGGCGACCAACCGAGCACGGCGCGCACCGCGTCCGGCTCGGTGACCGGGTCGTGGCCGCCGACCGACACCCGTCCGGCGTCCGGGACGAGCAGCGAGGCGAGCACCAGGAAGAGCGTGGTCTTGCCGGAGCCGTTGGGTCCGACCAGGGCGGTGACCTCGCCCGGCGGCGCCGTCAGGTCGATGTGCCGCACCGCCTCGACCGCCCCGAAGCGGCGTGCGACACCGTCGACGAGGATCCCCCCGGCGGCTTCCATCACCCGATCCTGGCCCACCCGCCCGGGTTCCGGCTGCCGGACGCGCGGGGGTCGCCCGTCCACCCCTCCCTAGACTGGGACGTCCAGCCGGAGGAGAGCGAGCGAAGGAGTCGCGGTCGTGGCCCTGGTCGTGCAGAAGTACGGAGGCTCCTCCGTCGCCGACGCCGACTCGATCAAGCGCGTCGCGAAGCGCATCGTCGACACCCGCAAGGCCGGCAACGACGTCGTCGTCGCGGTCTCGGCGATGGGCGACACGACCGACGAGCTCGTCGACCTCGCCCAGCAGGTGAGCCCGCTGCCGCCCGGCCGCGAGCTCGACATGCTGCTCACGGCCGGCGAGCGCATCTCGATGGCCCTGCTGGCCATGGCGATCGCCAACCTGGGCTACGAGGCGCGGTCCTACACCGGCAGCCAGGCCGGCGTCATCACCGACTCGACGCACGGCAAGGCCCGCATCATCGACATCACCCCGGGCCGCATCCGGTCCGCCCTGGACGAGGGCGCCATCGTCATCGTCGCCGGCTTCCAGGGCGTCTCCCAGGACACCAAGGAGATCACCACCCTCGGCCGCGGCGGCACGGACACGACGGCGGTCGCACTGGCCGCTGCGCTCGGGGCGCAGGTGTGCGAGATCTACACCGACGTCGACGGGGTGTTCTCCGCCGACCCGCGCATCGTGCCGACCGCGCGCCGGCTGTCCCGCATCTCCTACGAGGAGATGCTGGAGATGGCGGCGTGCGGCGCCAAGGTGCTGCACCTGCGGTGCGTGGAGTACGCCCGCAGGTACTCGATCCCGGTCCACGTGCGGTCGTCGTTCTCGACCCGCGAGGGCACCTGGGTAACCGACGAGGACGAAGGGGTCGACCAGATGGAGCAGGCCATCATCAGCGGCGTCGCGCACGACCGCTCCGAGGCCAAGATCACCGTCGTCGGCGTGCCGGACAAGCCGGGCGAGGCCGCGGTGCTCTTCCGCGCCATCGCCGCCGCCGAGATCAACATCGACATGATCGTGCAGAACATCTCCGCTGCCGCCACCGGCCGCACCGACATCTCGTTCACGCTGCCCAAGAGCGACGGGCAGACCGCGATGTCGGCGCTGAGCCGGATCCAGGGCCAGGTCGGCTTCGAGGACCTGCTCTACGACGACCAGGTCGGCAAGGTGTCGCTCGTCGGGGCCGGCATGCGCTCGCACCCCGGCGTCTCCGCCACGTTCTTCGGCGCCCTCGCCGACGCCGGCGTCAACATCGAGATGATCTCGACGTCGGAGATCCGGATCTCGGTCGTCGTCCGCGGCGAGGACGTCGACGCCGCCGTCACGGCCGTGCACAGCGCGTTCGAGCTCGACACGGCCCAGACGGAGGCCGTCGTCTACGGAGGGACCGGCAGGTGAGCAGCAGAAGGGACGGTCTGACCGTGGGTATCGTCGGTGCGACCGGTCAGGTCGGCACCGTGATGCGGCGGCTGCTGGACGAGCGCGGGTTCCCGTTGTCCCGCATCAGGTTCTTCGCCTCCGCCCGCTCGGCCGGCAGCACGCTGCCGTGGCGTGGAGAGGAGGTCGTCGTCGAGGACGCCAGCACCGCCGACGTCAGCGACCTCGACATCGCGGTGTTCTCTGCGGGCGCGACGACATCGCGGGCCATCGCGGAGCGGTACGCCGCGGCCGGTGCGGTCGTCGTCGACAACTCGTCCGCGTGGCGGATGCACCCCCAGGTGCCGCTGGTCGTCAGCGAGGTCAACGGCGACGAGGTGGCCAACGCGGTCAAGGGCATCATCGCCAACCCCAACTGCACGACGATGGCCGCGATGCCGGCACTGAAGCCACTGCACGACGAGGCCGGCCTGGTGCGGATGGTGGCCAGCACCTACCAGGCGGTCTCCGGGAGCGGAGGCGCCGGTGTCGACGAGCTCGACAAGCAGGCCCGTCAGGTGGTCGACCGGGCCACCGAGCTGGTGCACGACGGCTCGGCCGTGCCCTACCCGGAGCCCGAGAAGTACATCGCCCCGATCGCCTTCAACGTGCTCCCGATGGCCGGCTCGCTCGTCCCCGACGGCTCGTTCGAGACCGACGAGGAGCAGAAGCTGCGCAACGAGAGCCGCAAGATCCTCGGCATTCCGCAGCTGCTCGTCTCGGGCACCTGCGTGCGGGTGCCGGTCTACACCGGGCACTCGCTGTCGCTCAACGTGGAGTTCGAGCCACCGCTGTCGGTCGCCCGCGCGATCGAGCTCCTCGCGGCAGCGCCGGGTGTCGAGCTGGCCGACGTACCCACTCCGTTGGCGGCGGCCGGCACCGACCCGAGCCTGGTGGGGCGCATCCGGCAGGACCCGGGCGTGCCCGACGGACGCGGCCTGGCGCTCTTCGTCGTCGGCGACAACTTGCGCAAGGGTGCCGCGCTCAACGCCGTGCAGATCGCCGAGCTGGTCGCCGCCCGCCGTTAGCCGGTCGTCGCACGCCGGGTACGGCAGCATGTCCCCGTGATGTCGCTGCGTGTCTCCGTTCGCGCGGAGCTCTCCGCCGACGTCGTCGAGCTGCTGCGCTCGGACCCGGCGGTCAGCAGCCTGTCGGTCCTACGCGGAGCGTCGATCTCCCCCGAGGGCGACGTGGTGCTCGCCGACATCGCCCGCGAGGGGGTCAACGAGGTCGTCGACCACCTGCGCGACCTCGGAGTGCAGGAGGACGGCACGATCCAGGTCGAGCCGGTCCACGCCTGGCTGTCGCAGCGCGGCCTCGCGGCCGAGCAGCGCACGCCCGGCAGCAGCGCGGACGCCGTGGTGTGGGCCGACGTGACGCAGCGCGCGTACGAGGAGTCCGAGCTCAACTGGACCTACCTGAGCTTCATGACCCTCGCGACCCTGCTCGCATCGATCGCCATCGTGCTGGACTCGCAGGTCCTGGTGATCGGCGCGATGGTGCTCGGACCGGAGTTCGTGCCGATCGCCGCTCTTGGCCTGGCACTGGTGCGACGCCGCAGAAGCCTTTTCCGCCGGGCTGCCTCGACGCTGCTGCTGGGCTTCACCGTCGCGATCCTGCTGGCAACCCTGGCAGCACTGACGGCGCGGTGGCTCGGCTGGGTCGACGCGGAGGACGTGACCGGCAGTCGGCCGGAGACGCACTTCATCTACTCGCCGGACCGCTGGACGTTCGTGGTCGCGGTGATCGCGGCGGCCGCCGGTGTCCTGTCGCTCACCTCGGCGAAGGTCGGCGGGCTCTCCGGGGTCTTCATCTCGGTGACGACCGTGCCCGCGTCCGGCAACGTCGCCCTGGGGCTGGCGTTCGGCGTCTGGGACGAGGTGACCGGGAGCGGCCTCCAGCTGCTGCTCAACCTCTCGGGCATGGCCGTTGCCGGCTGGCTCACCCTCGCGGTCCAGCGCGCCCTGTGGTCGCGGGCGTCGGTGCGCCGGCCGCTGCGCCGACGGCTCCCGTCAGGCCCGCCCGACTGACCGGCGTCGCGGCGTACGCCGTCAGGGGACCGGGACCGCCACGTCGGTGCCGCCCTCGGGTGTGAGCCGGACGCCCATGCGCAGCACGGCGGGGGCAGGCACGAATGCGCCGGCGGCCAGCACCTCGCCCTGCACGAAGAACGGTGACGAGCGCAGCATCGCGGGTGGTGCGAAGCCGAAGACGTCTGCCAGCTCTGCCAGGTCGCCGGGCGAGTTCATCCGCATCAGCAGCAGGTTGTCGCACTGCGACAGCACCTGCGGGTGGATCTTCGACGGTCGCTGGGTCGAGAGCAGCAGCCACAGGCCGTACTTGCGACCTTCGGCCGCGATCTGCACCAGCCGCTCGACCAGCGCCGCCTGCGCGGGACCGGCCGGCCGTGCCGGGCACAGGTTGTGCGCCTCGTCGATGACCAGCAGCGTGGGTGTCCGGCCCTCGCGCTGCTGCCACAGCCGCTCCACCAGGTCGAGGCTCGCGGCGACCGGCTCGTGCGGGTCCCGGAACCCGCTGAGGTCGAGCACCGTCATCCGCGGCCCGTCCTCGACGACCTCCCAGGCCGAGCGGCGCTCGCCGGCCCAGACCTCCCAGTCCAGAAGCCCGAGGTTCTCGATGCGCTGCGCGAGCGCCTCTCCGTTCCCGCCCTGCTCGCGCATCCGGCGCACGAGGTCGTCGATGCCCTGGACCGACTCCGAGCTGTCGGACATGTGCAGGAAGTGGTTGTACTCGTCGCGGTCGCGGAGCGGGTCGAGCCGGAGCAGCGCGGCCCGGGCCGCGACCGGCATGGTCATGAAGCGCATCCGCAGCGGCTCGCTGCCCTCGCGGCCGGCACCGTCGGCGGCCAGGACCCGGACGTCGGTGGCCGCCAGCCGCTCGGAGAGGTCGGCAGGTGCGTCCGGGCGCGGCGTGCCCAGCCGCACGTAGTCGGCGTTGGGGTCGAGCACCACCATCCGCAGGTCGGTGCCGAGCAGCAGCTGCTCGAGCAGCACGCCGAGGGCGTACGTCTTGCCGGACCCGCTCTGGCCGCACAGAAAGGTGTGGCGGCCGAAGCCCTGCGGGCGGAGCCGGGCCGGCACGGTGGCCCCGGACGGGCTCCAGGAGCCGATCGGGAGCGTCGCGCCGACGGCGGCCTGCAGGGCCTCGAGGGTCTCGGCGGCGACGGGTCCGACCGAGGCGTCGGCGAAGGGCGCCCGCGCCGACCGGTCGACCGTGCCGTCGGGCCGCATCGCCCCGACCAGCAGCCCGGTCGAGCGCTCGACGCCGTCGGACCCGGTCGTCGGGGGCTCGAGGACCTGACCCAGGTACGTCCTGTCCCCGCTGCGGAGCAGGACGATGTCACCCGGTGACGTGCCGCTGTCGGCGGACGTGACGGCGATGGTCCGACCGTCCGGCGAGGACGCGCCGCCGGTCACTGCGTGCCGGCCAGCGCCCGGTTGCTGATGGCGCCCAGGACGGCGGACACGATGCTGATGACCAGCGCGGCCACGATGGTCCAGCCGAAGCCCCCGACGTCGAGCTTGTCGCTGAGGCCGGCGACCGCTGCCAGGACGACCGCGTTGACGACCAGGGCGAAGAGCCCCAGCGTGATGATCGTCAGCGGCAGCGAGATCAGGTGCAGGATCGGCCCGAGCACCGCGTTGACGATGCCGAACAGGAGGGCGACCCAGAGGTAGGTGAAGAAGCCGCCGTCGACCTCGAAGCCCGGGATCAGCCAGGCGGTGATCCAGAACGCTGCGGCGATGACGAGCAGGCGGACGAGCAACCACTTCAGCATGGCGACATCGTGCTCCTCGGACGGCGTCCGCAGACGCAGGCGTGCCGCACCGGCGCGGCTCCTCGCGGCCAGGATGTCGAGCCGACCGGCGTCGCCGCCTCACCCATGAGGGGTGATGCACCGTCCGGCCCGCGCCGGGAGCCTCGTCCCGTGCGCTCCACGGGCCGCTTCTCGCGCCTGCGCGGCTGGGCCCAGGGCGGCAGCGAGCGGACCGCCCGGACCCGGGCCTGGACGTCCGACCTGCTGGCTCGGATCCCGGTCCTCGGTCGACTGGTCTCCGAGCTGGTCCGCGTCGAGGTGATCGACCGATCGCTGGCGATTGGTGCGCAGGCCCTGCTGGCCGTGCTGCCGCTGCTCGTGGTCGTGGCCGCCTTCGCGCCGCCTTCCTTCGGAGCCGACGTGCTCGCCCACATCCGGGACGCGATGGGGCTCGCCCCCGAGGCCACCGGGCCGCTCCAGAAGCTGGTGCTCCCCGAGTCGGAGCTGCGTCAGGAGACCGGGTACATCGGACTGCTGATCACGTTGATCTCGGCGACCAGCTTCTCGCGCGCCCTGCAGCGGACCTACGCGAAGATCTGGGACCTGACGGGCGTGCGCCGCAGCGGCGCCGTGCGGAGCAGCGTGATCTGGCTCGTGGGCTGGCTCATCTACCTCGACGGCGTGGTGCTTGTCGGCGGTCTGCTCGCCGACGTCCCGGGGCACCCGGCGCCGCAGGTCGTGGTCCTCGGCACCTTTGCGGTCCTGATCTGGTGGTGGGGCGCCCGGGTGCTGCTGCTGTGGCGGGTCGCGTGGTCGCACCTGTTGCCGACCGCCGTGCTCACGGCGTTGGGCATGCTCCTGCTCACCACCGGGTCGAACATCGTGATGCCGCGCTACGTCAAGGTCAGCGTCGAGCAGTTCGGCACCTTCGGCCTGGTGCTCGCCGCTGCGTCGTGGCTTGTCGCCTTCGGCTTCGTGGTCATCGTGATGGCGGTGGTGGGCCGGGTCTTCGCCGAGCACGCCGGGTGGGGCCGGTTCGTTGACCGCGCAGCAGGGCGGCGCCACACCGCCGTGGCGACTCGGCCCGGGACGACGGACAGCCGGCGCCTCTGAATCTCGCGAAGCACCGGCCGTCTGCTGTCGGGGTGGCGGGATTTGAACCCACGACCTCTGCGTCCCGAACGCAGCGCGCTACCAAGCTGCGCTACACCCCGAAGGAAGCGCGGACAGTCTAGCCGGTGCGGGGGAGTGCTCCGCCCGGCCGGGTCGGGCCGGTTGAACCTGTCAGGACTCCCGCGGCACCAGGGTCAGCAGCGTCGCCTCGGGGCGGCAGGCGAAGCGCACCTGCGCGTACGGCGACGTACCGACTCCGGCGGAGACGTGCAGGAAGGCACGGCGCCCGCCGTGCTCGTGGGTGGAGAGCCCCTTCGCCTGGCGCCGCGGCAGGTCGCAGTTGGTCACCAGCGCGCCGACGAACGGCACGCAGAGCTGGCCGCCGTGCGTGTGGCCGGCCAGCACCAGCGGGAAGCCGTCGGCGACCATCGGGTCCAGGACCCGGCGGTAGGGGGCGTGGGTGACGCCGATCGACAGGTCGGCTGCGGGGTCGGCGGGACCGGCCACGTCCTGGTAGCGGTCCTGCCGGATGTGCGCGTCGTCGGTGCCGACCAGCTCGATCTCTCGGTGGTCGGCCTTGATCCGCTCGCGGGCGTTGTCGAGGTCGACCCAGCCGGCGGCGAGCAGGCCGTCGCGCAGGTCGTCGGTGGGCATCCGGTGCTTCGACAGACGCGGCTCGCCGACCGGCAGCAGGTAGCGGGCCGGATTCTTGAAGGTCGGCTCGTAGTAGTCGTTCGAGCCCATGACGAAGGCGCCGGGCCGCTCGAGCAGCGGGCCGAGCGCGTCCAGGACCGCCGGCACCGACTCTCGGTGCGCCAGGTTGTCTCCGGTGTCGACGACCAGGTCCGGCTCCAGACCGGCCAGCGAGCGGACCCACTCGCGCTTCGCCTTCTGGCCGGGCGTCAGGTGCAGGTCGGAGACGTGCAGCACCCGCAGCGGCCGGGCACCCGGTGCGAGAACCGGCACCTCGACCCGACGCAGCGTGAACGCGCGGATCTCGTACGCCGCAGCCCAGGTCAGGCAGGCCGCCCCGGCCACCGCACCCGCGGCGGTCGCGACGGCAGCCGCGGACAGCGGCGTGCGGGGAGGTCGAGACACCACCCGATGCTGACACACTTGCCGGCATGTCCCCACTCAAGGACCAGCTGCAGGCCGACCTCACCGCGGCGATGAAGGCGCGTGACGAGCTGCGCTCCGCCACGCTGCGGATGGTGCTCACCGCGGTCCGCACCGAGGAGGTCGCGGGCAAGTCGGCGCGCCAGCTCGACGACGCCGAGGTCGTCACCGTGCTGGGCCGTGAGGCGAAGAAGCGTCGCGAGGCCGCCGAGGCGTTCGACCAGGGCGGCCGGCCGGAGAGCGCCGAGCGGGAGCGCGCCGAGGGCGAGGTCATCGCGACCTACCTGCCGGCCCAGCTGGGCGACGACGAGCTGCGCGACCTGGTCGCCGCGGCGATCGGGGAGACCGGCGTCTCCGGTCCGCAGGCCATGGGCCAGGTGATGAAGGGCGTCACGCCGAAGACCGCCGGCCGGGCCGAGGGTGGCCGGGTCGCCGCGGAGGTACGTCGCCAGCTCGGTCTCTAGACCCGGAGCCGGCGTCGGCCCGCAGGTGGGGCCCCGGGTCACGGGCGGTTACGGCACTCCGGGCGGTTGGAGTTCTCGCAGTCGTCCGGGCCCAGGGTGTTCTGCGGCTCGGACGTCGGCGGCGGCGGCTCGGCCGGCGGCGGGCCGGCGCTGACGTAGATGACGACGCGCTGGCCGGGGTAGACCGAGGCGCCGTCGCCCGGGTAGGAGTAGGCGACCGTGCCTTCGGGGGCGTAGGCCGCGTAGACCCGGTCTCCGCTCTCCACCGGGTCGAGCTGGGCCTGCCGCAGCACCTTCTTGGCCTGCTCGACCGACATGCCGGTCACCGACGGGACCTGGATCGACTCGCCGCGCACGACGTCGTCGGTCGCCTCGCTGAACGAGCTCACCGGGACGTTGGCCAGCGTGCGGCTCATCATCGTCTGCCAGATCGGCCCGGGCAGGCAGCCGCCGCAGACGTCGCCGTAGTAGCGGCCACCGATGACCCGGTCGAAGAGCGGGTAGCCACCCTTCGGCGGTGACGGGTTGCCCGCCCACACCGCGGTCGCGAGGTCGGGCGTGTAGCCGATGAACCAGACGTTGGCCCGCTGGTTCGTGGTGCCGGTCTTGCCGGCGGAGGGGCGCCCGATCTGCGCCCGGGCACCGGTGCCGTTGGTCATCACGCCCTGCAGCAGCTCGTTCATGCCGTCGGCGATCTCCTGGTCGATCACCTGCTGGCAGTCGGCGTCGGGGACGCTGAGCCGGTTGCCGCTCGGGTCGGTCACCTCGAGGATCGCGATCGCGTTGCAGTGGGTGCCGCGGGCGGCGAACGTCGCGTAGGCCTCGGCCATCGTCAGCGGGGAGACCTCGTTGACCCCGAGGGTGAACGACTTGACCACCTGGAGCTTCTTGCCATCGGCGCGGCGCACGCCCATCGCCGCGGCCAGCTCGGCGGGGCGGCAGACGCCGACCCGCTCGCTCAGCTGGGCGAAGTAGGTGTTGATCGACCCCTCGATGCCGGTGCGCAGCGTGTAGTAGCCGTTCTCGCTCTCGGTCTCGTTGACCGGGTCCCACTTGTCGTAGAGCGTCTCGCCGTTGCACGCCTCGACCGGGCCGATGTCGACCTGGTAGGGCGAGTAGATGCCGTAGTCGAAGGGGTAGCCCTTCTCCAGCGCCGCCGCGGCGACGAACACCTTGAAGGTCGACCCGGCCTGGAACCCTCGGCTGCCGCCGTACGCCTGGTCGGTCGCGGGGTTGAACTTGAACTGCCCCTTGCCGTCGCCGAAGCTGCGGCTGGTCGCCATCGCCTTGATCTGCCCGGTGCCCGGTTGCACCGTGGCCAGCGCGGAGGCCACCTTGTCGCGCGGGTTGACGTACTCGCTCACCGCGTCCTGGGCGTTGCGCTGCGCGTTGCGGTCCAGCGTCGTGGTGATGGTCAGGCCGCCCTTGAGCAGCAGGTTGGTCCGGTCGGTGCGGGTGGCGCCGAATGCCTTGTCGTTCTGGATCGTCTTGAGCACGAAGTCGCAGAAGAACGCGACCTTGGACTCCTGGCAGCCGTTCTGCGTCGAGCGCTTCGACGGCTTGAGGTCGAGCTCGGTGGTCTTAGCCTGCTCGGCCTCCGTCGGGTCGACCACGCCGACGGCCGCCATCCGGCTGAGCACGACGTTGCGTCGGGCGAGAGAGCGCTCGGGATTGCGCGTCGGGTCGAACGCCGTGGGCTGCTGGACGATGCCGGCCAGCGTCGCGGCCTGTGCCAGTGTCAGGTCGCGGGCGTGGGTGCTGAAGTAGCGCCGGGCGGCCGCCTCGACGCCGTACGCACCACCGCCGAAGTAGGCGATGTTCAGGTAGCGCTCGAGGATCTGCCGCTTGGAGTACTTCTCCTCCAGGGCCACCGCGTAGCGCAGCTCGCGCAACTTGCGGCTGTAGGACTGCTCCGTCGCGGCGGCCCGCGCCTCGGCCCGCTTCTTCGGGTCGTCGATGCTCTCGGCGGACTCGAGCAGCACCTGCTTGACGTACTGCTGGGTCAGGGTAGAGCCGCCCTGCACGTCCTGGCCGGACTGGTTGTTGACGAAGGCGCGCATCGTGCCGCGGAGGTCGATGCCGCCGTGCTGGTAGAAGCGGGAGTCCTCGATCGCGATCACCGCCCGGCGCATGACCGGGGTGACGTCGGAAAGCGGGACCACGACCCGGTTCTCGGAGTAGAAGGTGGCGATCAGGCTGCCGTCGGCGGCCAGGATCCGGGAGCGCTGGGCGAGCGGGGGGATCTCCAGCTCGGCGGGCAGGTCCTCGAAGCCCTCGGCGCCGTCGCGGGCCGCCAGGCCCAGACCGCCGACCACGGGCAGCACCAGCCCGGCGACCAGGAGGCCGCAGAGCACGCTGATCCCGAGGAAGAGCACGAGCCGGGTCACGAACCCGGCGTCGGGCCGGTCCAGGCCGGGGCGGAGAGCCTGCATGAGGCACAAGGGTACGGGTGGCGGGAGGGGTTCGCGTCCATGCGGGCTCCAGCCGTAGTCCGTACTGACTAGATCAGATTGGGCCGAACGGTTCTGTTGCCCGAGGTGTCCGGATCCGTACCGTCCTCAGCACGACGCACCACGGCGCACACCCCGCCAAGGGGGGCGCACTGCACTAAGGACGGACAGCATGTGGGCAGACGACTGGGCCTCGCGGGGGGCTTGCCGTACCAGTGACCCGGACACGTTGTTCGTGCAGGGGGCCGCGCAGAACCGCGCGAAGGCCGTCTGCATGGGCTGCCCGGTCCGGACCGAGTGCCTCGCCGATGCCCTGGACAACAGGGTCGAGTTCGGCGTCTGGGGCGGGATGACCGAGCGTGAGCGCCGAGCGCTGCTCCGTCGCCGACCCAACGTCACCTCGTGGCGTGCCCTCCTCGAGACGGCGCGTGACGAGTACGAGCGTGGGCTGATCGCTGCGGTGGACCTCCAGGTCGCCATGTAGCGAGAGAGCAGCTCCCGACGGGAGAGCGATGACGGGGCGGTCCCTTTGTGGAGGGGAGGACCGCCCCGTTTCTGCTGTCCGGGGGGCTTGGCGACGTACCGCCGACGGCGTGCACCACCCGCCGCACCTGCATGATCGTTCGCGACACCAGCCGCCTCGACACGCCGGGCACCTCGGCGTGTCGGGCGCGTCCACGTCGCAAACGATCATGGTTGCCGGAGGTGGCCGGAGGTGGCCGGGGGTGGCCGGAGGTGGCCGGGGGTGGCTGAGTAGGCGCGGCTCAGGCGCCGGCGAGGGACTCGCCGACCAGCCGCAGGCCGGCCAGGT
>Ga0126307_10001071_pt1 | contig 18056 bp, 17 predicted proteins | sample Plot28_FD_89955 | JGI IMG/M metagenome (GOLD analysis project Ga0126307, IMG submission 89955) | Serpentine soil microbial communities from UC McLaughlin Reserve, CA, USA - Plot28 | ecosystem: Environmental > Terrestrial > Soil > Grasslands | place: USA: UC McLaughlin Reserve, Lake County... | reverse complement strand
TATGATGACGGACAAAACGGACCATTCAGTCTAGACACATATGATCATTGTGGAGACGAAGCAGGTGGCGATGATGCATATTTCAATGGTTTCATCAACGGATGTATAGATGCTGGAAACACAAGAGATGTCTGTGAACAAGCAACGGATGCTGGCTAGAAATAAAACAATAACACAGTCTCTGGTCAGGACTATCGTGGTTCAGAGAGAAAAGAAAAGAATGATTGAAATCCCCATCCATGAGAAAGACAACAAGTTTGAGGCAATCATACCCTCCCTTGCAGAACAACACGGTAGCACAATTGGTAGTATAATCGAGGGCAAAATATCTTGAATTGGTGAAGAGGCTAGAAGAACAAGAGGATGAAGAGGATTGAAAAACCCACATTTGAGAATCTGAGATATCAGGAATGTCTATTGCAAAGAGATGGCAAGAAAAGTGTTCGGGGGTGAAAAAGAAAGAATGAAAAGAGGAACTTTTGCAGGCGGCGTCTGTGTTTTAGCCATGGGATTAATTTTATTGGCCCTAGGATTTAATTCCGATTCTACGAGAATGTAGATGGTGTACTGCAGGCGGCTGATATCCCGACAAAAAATCCCACTTTTTTAATCTAAACTTGACAACATATCACAATAGCTATTCATTTTTGTGTTTATACTTGTCTATAAAATAATATACAACTTGCCGGGCCCAACCACCTACCATATTCACCACTTTATCATGTTCTGATGTCGTTCTGATATCAATCAATTTGCTACCTAGTCCATGGGCAATCGAACACCTTTCATCCGAATAGGAATCTTTCCAGTCTTTTTCAAACTGATTTTCATTGAAGCTGGTATTGATTTCCTTAAGAACATCTTTTATCTTGTTCTTTAATTGTGCTGTTCCAACTTCACCTTTTTCCTTTTTCCCCAGAAGATTTCTTACTAACGCTGTCATACAGCTAAAGAACGATTCTATTCTAAGTGGGTTAGCATATTCACCTAATTTATAATAAGCAAGGGCTAAGTCTAGAACTTCTTGTTTTTCAGAATCAAGTGATTCTATCTTGGATAAGGTAGTAAAAGGGTCTTCTTTTACATAAGACCATCTATGTGTTTGTTCTACATATACCCATTCTATTTCTGGCTTATTTGTCAAATCTATAGCATAGTGTCCGTCGTGCAAATTCGCTTCAGTATTATAGGCAAAACATATTCTTGCTAGCGATCTGTTAATTTGATATTTTGCTTCACTTTCTGCATAACTATGGTGATCGGAATCAACAATTATGCTTCCAATGCGTTCGTTTTCACGATAATAAAATTTTACCTTATCGATTGTAAGCTCGGTGCCTGGTTCTTTTATAACGTCACGTAAATCACTTATGGGAAAAGAAATTTGCCATCTATTCATCTCCTGTTCGCCAATAAGCAAGGCTATTCCCCGCAATTAGGTTATCGGATGCTGTGTAGGTTTATTCATGAGAGAAAATGATATAGAATTAGATAACTTGATCTGATAACATCTAGTGTTCTATCTCTACTGGAGTCCAAAGGACAGATTATTAAAAATATCATACCTTCTTTTTCCCACTTTTAGTTTCAGCCTTTTTAACCACTATTACTATCTCATCCTTTCTTGCCTCCAAAGACCAGTCTAACTTATCTCCTGCATGTAGTCTCCATTGCTTTACAATGAACATAGGAATAGTAGTACGCAGAGAAGCCTTTTTTGGAGAGTTCAATGCAAGGGTAGTTATTTCACCCATGGTAATATGAACCACAATCTATATTATAAAGTATACAATACAGTATGTATTATAGTATACCACAAGATTTAAAGCTTAGTGTATACCATATGGTGGGTATGAATAAAAATTGTTTGGAAGACAAGAACTGCCCGCTGTTCGGGGATGAAGGTAGATGAATACTGAAGGTCTTTACTCTACTAAAGTGAGGCTGGATAGAATGTATTACAATATTATTCTTGCAAGAGATCGCATAACAATTCGAAGTTCTTCTAATGTAGGAATAGTGTGAAGGAGAAGAGAAGGAATGATGTTGAAATTATTTGGCCGGTGGAAAAAGGGCAATACAGAAACACTTTTTCAAAACAGGAAACCAACTATTGGAAATAAACACAGTCTATTTGACAATATTGTAGGTTTTGGGGATGTAAAATCACTATTTGAAATGGCTATAAAGGCTGAAAGACCAGTACATCTGCTGCTATGTGGTCCTCCGTCATCTGGGAAATCATTGTTTATGAGCTCACTTACTAGACTTGAAAGGTCTTACTATGCAGTTGGAAGTAGTTCTACCAAATCAGGAATATTTGATTATTTGTTTGAACATAGACCACGCTATTTTATTATTGACGAACTTGAAAAAATGAACAAAAAAGACCAGTCGAGTCTTCTTAACCTGATGGAATCAGGTATATTGACAGAACTAAAGCACAATCAAAAAAGGACAACTCAGCTAAAAACATGGGTCTTTGCTTCATGTAATAGTATAGATAAGCTACTGCCACCATTACTTACTAGATTTAGAGATATTCATTTCAAACCATATACAGAAGAAGAGTTTGTAGAGATTGTAGTAAATATATTAGACAGAGAAGAAGGTATTGATAGAGATATTGGTCTTCTTATAGCTGATGGTGTGTATAACAGACTGAAGAGTTCAAACATAAGAGAATGTGTTAGAATAGCTAGGTTAGCAAGAAATGATTCTACTCAAGTTAATAAAATTCTTGATACTTTTGTTAAATATGAAATGGCCTCCTGTTGCCAAAATAAGCAATATTTAAGGAGTTAGCTAATCTATTTTCAGTTAATCATACTATTTTTGTGATGCTATCCAATAAAGATCCAAACAGGTACAATTTCTTAGTCAGTATAGCGTCTACAACGGTGTAAGGCGATCAACACTATTTTAGTTCAGATATATTGCAAACAACTAACTATGACTTATGATTAAAAGGTTGTAGGGTCCAGCATCAGCATCCGTTAGTAGTTTCCTTATGCAATACCCTGGGTCCTTTAGCTGATTGTTGATATCTGTCAAAACTTTTAGAATATTAATACCCCTAAAAATAATGTGTACTGGAAAATGGAGATATTAATAGAGAACGATTTATTACATATTTTAAAGTAATCTTTCTGTTTGAATATATCTCTATTCACATTCATAGTATTGGGAATATTCAATATAGCTGTACTATTTTTCTTCCCATTATCTTCTCTAGCAGATCCTCAGATAATTGAAGTTACATTAGATGATGAAGAAAAAGAAGATGAGGATGAAGACTTTGAGGAAGGAAACAGTATTCAAATATGCTGCACATGGAATGACGCTTTAACAGATGGAATACTAACTTATTTTATAGACAGTGAACATTCGTCAAAAGAGCAGGAGGAAGCAGTTAGAAATAGTATAGAGAAATGGGACACGGAGATCAAAGGCCTTGAACTAGAAGAATCAAATGAGAATAATCATGACATAAAAGTTGGGTTTCAAAGTAGTAATGATTACGATATAGCAGGGCGGACCTTAAACACCTTTAATGGATATGGATTCATAAACAATATAGAAATAACTATTTTTAAAGGTACTAAAGATTTTGAATTCAATGATGAAACAATAGAACAGATAACAGAGCATGAGATGGGCCATGCTCTTGGTCTTGGACATGCAAACTTTGCTGGAAATCTTATGGCGGCAGAAACTAATTATGGAACTGAAACTATTTCTGATTGTGAAATTAAAGGAGTCTATGAAGCCAATAGCTGGTATTTGGAAAAGGCCAGTGGTGATAGTACTGGTCCCGCATATCCTGAAAATAAAAGTATAAGATGTGATACCTAATTCCTAAACATAAGGATTACATAGCAGAACTGCTATCACTTTCAGGATGCCTTTTGCAGTATTGGCTAGTATCATATTATTTGGTCTATCCCATGGTCTGAATCCCTCACATGGTTGGCCTATCGCCACCCTCTATTCTATGCGTAGTAAAAGGCCAATTGTTAGTGGTTTTACAAGTTCATCAATATTAGCCAGTGCACATTTTGTGTCTTCTATCACTGTTGTCCTTGCATATATTCTTGTATCTAATTTGATTGAGATACCCCAGATTTACCTACGCTATGGTGCTGCTATAGGACTAGGAATATTGGCGATAATTTTTTGGAAAGAAAAATCGGAGGATTATATTCAAACCCAGCACGGTCATCTGCACAACGAAGATTTTAGCCCAGAATATGATGCTAGACATGAACATATACACTGGCATAAGAACGGTAGTTATCATTCTCATGAACATGTTCATCAAGTAAGAGAATATGCAAGTTTAAAGTCCATAACAGTTTTTGCATTCATACTAGGTTTTGCTCATGAAGAAGAGTTTGTTATTCTTGCAGTTGCGGCAGGTGGCGGAGGAAACCCATTAACAATAATGATTGCTTATGCTAGTTCGGTAGCACTAGCCATAATAGGAATAACCATATTGTCTGTCAAAGTTTACAGACACTTCCAGAACAAGTTTATCTATTATAGCAAATATCTTCCAAAGATCAGCGCCCTATTAATAGCGTCTATGGCAATAGGCTTTGCCATAGGATTATTATGAAAATATATTTGCCCTTAATTTAAAGAAAAAAATCTTCTGAGATTTTAAAGGTAGCTGAACTTCGCATACCAGTGAATGCAACTTATATATAATGATACTGCGGGGATTCAGGTTAGTTACTACGTTGATAAACCGCCTTATGAGTAAATTTTGGAGCTATGAAAGGAGCAATAGCAGTATCGATTTACTATCGCCAAGTTCGATGACACAGAGAACTTTAACTTTGACTGTACTCTTGTCATTGGCATCCGTATTAGTACTTATTACAACATTAGAGTTTCTTGATGCAAAATTTGCTTATGCACAGATCAATAACCTAAACAACACTACTTCTCAGCCGAATGTCAATGCTACCAAGATTTATGATAGCAAAACAATGGTCTTGGGTAATAACGTCAAGCATCTTGTCATATTGATTCCAAATGAAGCACACGAATCCCCAACAATGGAAGAAGAACAACGACATATTAACCAGCCATATGTGCCACAGAGAGCAATAGTCGGCCCTGGAACTATGATTACATGGTTTAATGGAGATGTTGATCATGATCATAAGATTACGTTAAGCGATGCGAATTCTAAACAGCAAATATTTGACAGCAGGGTATTCGCATTCAACGAGGCTTCAAAACCTGTTATAGTAAACAATACATCTACTCTCAACTATTATGAAGCCAATGTAAATAATGAGGATGAAGACTTTGTTATGGAAGGAGAAATAACTGTGGTTAATCAACCATCGCATACCACCCCATTTGACACTGCAGCCACTCAGAATCTGTTTTCCTCTTCTTCCCTTTCTGCCGCTACTAACAATACTGCTACCGCTAATTTGAATCACAATATTGATACCATCGGGACATTTATGGTGCCAACACAAGACATCGAAACTTACGTGTCCCAGTTGGTTGATGGTGGTTTTGTTATTGACAGCATGCATGACTTCCAAGATCTAAGAGGAGGACAGGAAGGAACTGGCGATAGGCAGACGTTGATTGTATGGGGAGCAGATTCTTCCTCAATGAACTTAGATAACATAGTTTCTACATTGAAAGAAATAACTCCAGAACTCCCATATAGTTAGAGAGCGTTGGAGAGTAAAATCAGACAATAGCGGTCAACACTCTTCATTTTTGTCCGCCAGAGTATACGTGTGCTAAGAGGGCTGTCTTTGCCTTCTCTTTATTTGGAATATCGTCATTGCTGCTATACTGCCAATTATTCCAATTAATATAATAGTAATACCGATTTGAGAATTGTTACCTGGAGTAGGAGTTGGAAATGGATTTAATATACTAGGTGGCGCCTGGTGTGGCACAAATACATTAAATGATGACGCAGTACTGGAATCATTTGTATCCAGTCTTGTTATAACTTGGTGGGTTCCATCATCTGGAAACAGGTATTTAACAGAGAAATGACCATCCGCTCCAACGGTTATATTTTCAAACGTGAATAACCTCTGACCATTTGTAACTACCACTCTTGCCTTAGCGCTATCAGTGTCAGAGATATGATTTCCTGTAGTTGTATTATGAATGCTGAACATAAGTTCAGTAAAAGTGTCGATTATAGGTTTTTCTGGTTCATAAACAAAAAGGGTACTAATGCCACTATATGGGTCTGTCCACTCCTGAATCCTGGATGTATTACTTACAGGCATATGCGCAAAAGCGTCATATTGAGAGGGATTGAGCAAGGACATACCTGTCGCAAAGAAATTCGTAAAAGCAAAAATAATAGTTATAAAAATTAAGAGAGAACTTTGAGAAGCCAAATTATTTACTCCCAATACAACGTCTACAATGTAGATATAAAGTCTGTTTGATAATATATGTCATGATTAATGTTGTAACTGTGAATTAACGAAAGACAATTATTATCTTTTTTATGAATTAAGTCTATATTGTCATTTATTCTTTTGAACTTAATAATTCTGGTATCAGTGTTCTTCTAATGAATAATCACTTCTATCAAGTATCGTATGCTCATAGTTTATCTAACTAAATTATTTATGATTATCAATGTTAAGCAAGAAATATATCTTATACTCTATTGGTAGGCTTAGGACATACTATGAAGAGAACAAATAAAACTATCTATATCATACCAGCAATAGCTTTACTGCTATTATTATATTCAGTTATCCCAATAGGATTCGAATCGATATTTGCTCAAAAGAACACAGAAAATACTTCTTCTATTTCCAATACTGCCACATCATCTACAAGTAGTGTATCTAGTACTTTTTATGCCAGTGGAAAAATAAGTTCACTAATCTTTGTAATTGGAGGGAAACCTTCTAATACCAACACTAATGCATCATCAGTTCTAAACAATACAGCAAACAAATTCATTCTATCAGGAAATTGGAGTCTAGATGCTGACAATGGAGTAGTAACACAATTTAAAGGAGATTTCATTAAGGTCCTTGAGAACGGGACCCGTTGGCATACTCACGATATAACAAACTTTAAGCCAGCAGGAGATAACAAAACAAAAGTGCAATTAACTCCAGACCATAGTATATCCATATCAGGAAATGCTGATGTTAAACTGAACAATACACTTCCATGGAAAAATGTAAATACAGATATTACTATTTCTAAGGGAAAAACAATCACTATTAAATTAGATAATCAAGCTACATCTAACCATTTCCTAGGACAATCTATCAACGGAATTGTTGAATCAATAAAAGATGCAAATGGTAATGAAATGCTAAAAGCGCAACAAAAAGCAGTGAATATGATGACAAAGTAAAGCAATAATAAGGTTGCATACCTTGAAACTGAGTACAAATGTTTGCAAAATTTTCCTGTCGGGGAGTAATTAGGCACCTTAACGAAAATTCAAGGGTATTCAAACACTGTTAACACCTTCAAGGAATAAATTAGTTTTCTGCGTTTTGTATACACCAACAATTTGGGTTCAGGAATAGTAAGATCCAATTTTGTTTCTTTTTCTTTTTGATATCCTTTTTTGGATTTTCTGAAAACAGAGGAATTATATGACAATAAAAAATTGAGAGGAATAATTTATTCCACGGCACCAAAGCTTTCATCTATTGCACTTGCATTGGTAGTTGTTGATGCTGCTCCGCCATCAATAGGAGGTAATCCTTTTTCGCTCAGTATTTCATTTAGTTGTGTTATATCAAAAATCCCTGTCAATACTGGTCGTGGTTGTCCTTTAGCCAATAATCCCACATCATATGCATTATTGGCCGATCTGAATAGAGATAGTTTTAGAGGGTCATATGTTATCTCCAGCCTTGTTAATCCGTCTCTTAGTTCATTTCCTGGTATTGTCTTACCTGTAAGCTTTTTTAATTCAGTATTGAATGTCTTTATTACCTCTTCCTTATGAGTATTAATCCAATTAGTTTCGTTGATGTGAGCTGTTAACAGTTTCTTGATTACATCAGGATTATTCTTAAGGTAATCTGTACTGACAGCGATATTTGCTGTTATAAACTTACCATTGGGCCAGAGATCTCTTTCGTCTAAGAAAATTCTCCCATTTCCTTCTTTTATCAATCTAGAGCCCCATGGCTCAGGGATCCATGCACCATCAATTTCTTTTTTCAAAAATAGCGTTAATATATCTGGATTCGCTATAGGAACTACAGTTACATTTCCTCCATTTTCCGTGGTCTTAAACCCATTGTCTTGGATGTATTTTCTTAAAGCTATGTCTTGAGTATTTCCAAGCTGAGGTGAAGCAAATTTCTTACCCCCAATATCTTTAGGAGACTGAATCCCAGAGTCGTTTCTTACTACAAAAACTGCTCCAGCACTAGCGGATCCTGCAACAATTCTCAAGCCTTCTCCATCAGAGACTACATATCCATTTATTGCAGGGTTAGATCCTACATACGTTGCATCTATTCTATTTGCTAGTAGCGCTTCTATAGCTGAAGGTCCAGCGTTGAATACAACTGTTTCTAACTTGATATCAGGACCCAGTGCCTTTTGGAAATCACCTCTTCCTACTCCTATTACTGCTTGGGCGTGGTTTATGTTTGGATAATATCCCAGTCTTAACGTCTTTAGAGGGGTAGCTGATCCTCCACTGTCCGTGGTCGTATTTTGTGCAAATATCTCAGGAACTAATGTGTGACTGCCTCCGACAAATCCGCCAATAATTATTGCTGTTATTACAATCGATAAATAATTCCTTCTTTGCATTTGAAAATAAAAGACAATAGGAGTAATATTACTGATAGCAAACATGCAATCTATAACAAATATACGCAGAAACGGCCACATTCATACGTTATACGATAAACAGATTTCTATTAAAGAATGAACAGTTTATGCTCTACTGATATTTGTTACCGGCCCATACTTATATAAATAAGAGGTTATTCTGTGTGCTGTCTCTTCTCTTCTAATATCTGATTTAAGATTGATAAATCATATGTTCCAGACAAATCAGGTTTAGTAGATTCTCCCTTAGCTAAGAATCCTTGATCATACGCATTATTCGCCTGCTCAAATAGTGATTTTTGTACTGGATCATAAGTAAACTCCAATCTAGAAAATGCGTCTCTTAATTCATCTTTTGGTATAGTTCTGCCTGTAAGGTTTTCAAGTGCGATGTTAAATGCTTCGATGGCCTTCTCCTTATTATCGTTAATCCAATTAGTCTGATTAATGTGTGCCGCAAGAAACTGCTTTATAATCTCTGGATTTTCATTAAGATAATCTGTTCTTGCTATAATATTTGCAGTTACAAACTTTGCATTGGGGGGCCAAAGCTCTCTTTCGTCTACAAATATTTTACCGTTAGCTTCCTTTACAAGCCTTGTAGCCCATGGTTCTGGTACCCAAGCTCCATCAATTTCTTTTTTTAACATTAACGTTAGAATATCTGATGGCGTGACTGGAACTATAGTAACATTTCCTCCCTTATCTATAGTATTAAATCCATTATCTACTAAATATTTTCTTAAAGCTATGTCTTGTGTATTGCCAAGCTGAGGAGAAGCAAATTTTTTTCCTCCCAGATCTTTTGCAGAGCTTATTCCAGAATCATTTCTTATAACAAATGACGCACCCCCACTAGCAGCTCCCGATATAATTTTGAGCCCCTGTCCGCCTGATGTTAGATAGCCATTAATAGCTGGATTTGGTCCAACATAGGCGACATCAATTTGGCCACCAAATAAGGCTTCTATTGCTGAAGGTCCAGCATTAAAAACGTAGGGTTCAATTGTGATATTATTATAGTCAAGTAACTTTTGAAAATCACCTTGGAGTCCTATCACCGCTTGAGCGTGATTTAGATTAGGAAAATATCCGATTCTTAAGAATTTGGTTCTTGTATTCTCATTGTTGTTATTACTATTACTATTACTGTTATTGTTGCTGTCACTTTTTGTTATGGTCACTGTAATGTCTTCTTCAAAATATGAACTAAGTATAACTACTACTAATATTGCTGCTGAAAGAGCAAACTTCGTTTTTGTATCCATGCTTGTTTTATATCTTAGCTCAATAAACAAACAAGGGATATATTATGCGTTAGAAATATGCAAAAGAAGTAACATATACGCATAAAATAACAAATTACTATCTGAATACACAGCAATATTACTGGAAGATTAGGAAAAGAGTATCAAATTGGCCACAATAGGGGTTAGACTTGACTTTGAAAGATTATGTAATCACATAGTAGCGTACCAATCTGTGAATAATTCCCATGAAAGGAAATCATTTGAGAAATTGTTATACTGATTGAAGGTTCTTTCTAATCATCCCTCTGGTCTGCCATTACCACTTAAAGTACGATTTATTAGGATTGTAACTTAGTATTATCTCTATACCCTGTGCCTTGCTAACATGTAATGGTTTTGATAACTTATTTCTCCGAAGAGCACTTTTATGTAATGCCATTCCAAATAAGGAGTGTATACATCATATAGTTTTAGGAGGAATTGTCAAAGCCGCCTCATTGATAATTCTACTTGTCAGATCTTTTGCCATTACCTCAAAGATTCTTTGTGCTTCATCTAATATTAAGGCCCGATATACATCAATAAAGACCATGTGTTGTCCATCCTGATACTGATTACTATTAATTAAGAAATTATATTTAGTAGGATCTCTTCTTATTGATTCTATAACTGAGGAAACAGCCAATTTTAAGAGGTCCCTTCTTTTTGATAATGAATTGGTGACTTCTTCTTCAGCAATCTTCCTGAGTTTTTCATATCGACCACTGTTCATTAGAATCTCTAGTCTTATCTTTTTTGTTTGTAAATTCTTTATTTCTTTCTTATACTTCTCTAGCACTTTAGTTAATACTCCGACTTGATTTCCTAAGTCTCTTGATTTCTGCTTTTCAGATTCCAGGAAGTCTATCTCTTCTGAAAGACATTTGTATTTTTGTTCTAACAATGGTAAATATTCATTAGACACCTGAAGAAGATTGACAATCTGCTCCGGATTCATATGAGCATCTTTAGATAGTTTGTACAACTTTAGGAAATGCACAATATCGGATCCAATTTCTTCATATACTATTCTTAGCTCATGCATTTGCTTTAGATTCAGATATTCTTCATAATATTTTGTTGTCTCCTCCTCACTAAGATCTAATGCAATAGCCGTTTCTATCAGGTTCTTACCTTTCGAAAAAAGTCGGTAGGCCTGGGTGGAAGGAGATGATAATGACGGTTGCCCCTTGTTTTGATTTTCTTCTCTTTCTCCAGATGCTTTTTTCAGGATCAGTCCAATGTCTCTAAATGACATTCGAACCTCTCTAGCTATGTCACGAATAGTCATGCCCTGGTTGTATAAATCGATAACTAATCTTTCTTTTTCTTGTCTTGTCAACATTTTCTGAAATATATTCTAAATGTAATATGCTGAATGTGAGCTATAAGGTTTATGATATGATCTGCTACCATCTAATTACCATTGTTGTCATCTGTTTTTTTGGACTGGACACAGACATTCTATGAGGGGACACCAAAAGATACATGAATTACTACTCATTATTCCAAATGAGTTTTTCCAGCTGGTAAACTAACTTTCAAATTCCTGCTGTCTGTCCTGAGAGAATTCTATCTTAACTACGAAATCCTTTTTCGTTGATCACATTTATACAAAGAAAGATTACTATAAGCAGTCTGCTCTATTTCCAATTAAGTTGACTATCGCTCAAGAATTAATATAATTTGTAAACGTGGCAGTTTATAATCTAGATCATTAGTACTACTTCTATGAGTATGATTTTAGAAAAAATTAAGAAGGAAATACTTAGCTGGCCTAACGTTACTGCTGAACAGCATAAATTTGGAGGTGTTGAATTTCGTCTAAATAAGAGAGAGATGGGGCATATACACGGAGATCGTCTAGCCGACTTACCCTTTCCAATGAAAACCAGAAATGAACTTGTAAGTTCTGGTCGTGCATCTCCATATCATGTGATGCCGCAATCAGGATGGGTTGGCTATTGGATCAAAAAAGGTGAAGAGGATGTAGCAGCCATAATTGGATTATTTAGATTAAGATATGAACAACTCAAACCCAAATCTCCCAATATGCAAGAAGAGAAGATAGAAGAAGGAGGTTTCTCATTTCGATGATTAAACTTATGGTTGCAATGCATGATTCAGTTCTAACGCTAGAGTCCTCAAAGTCAGGCTGGAATAGTCGGGAGTCTTTGAAGGGAACTAATCCACAAAGTATAGCTTTCGATCCTCTAAATTCAGGCCGTGCGTACTGTGCTACTTTTGGGAACGGCCTATGGAGAACTGATGATAATGGTCAGACTTGGAGTAACATTGGAAAGGATGTTATTACCAGTCCTTATGTTATGTCTGTTGCAGTTAGTTCTCTGAATAGCTGGAAAATATTCAATAAAGTATACGCTGGAACTGAACCAAGTGCACTTTATACTTCAAATGACGGAGGCGACTCCTGGGAAAAAATGGAGAGTTTAAACGCTTTACCTTCATCCAAATCATGGAGCTTTCCTCCAAGGCCTTGGACCCATCACATCCGATGGATTGAACTTGATGCAAACAATGCAGACTATGTATTCGCCGCTATAGAAGCAGGTGCTCTTGTACAAAGTCACGATGGAGGTAAAACTTGGATAGATAGGAATCAACAAGGACCATACGATACTCATACTCTAGCCACTCATTCAAAAGCTCCAAAGCATCTGTATTCTTCTGCTGGTGATGGATATTTTGAAAGCTTTGATTACGGAGAAACATGGACTAGGCCCATGGAAGGCTTAGGGCATGACTATCTTTTCGGAATTGCCGTTGATTCAAGTGACCCTGAGGTCGTGATAGTGTCCGCCTCCAATGGCCCCAGCAGATCGTATGTGGCTGAAAGCGCAGAGACTTTTGTATATAGAAAAGATCCTGATGGCAATGGATGGAAGGTCGTTAAAGACGGGCTTCCCGAACCAAGAGGATCTACAATGATGAGCTTCACTTCGAATGTAACGACTCCAGGCGAATTCTATGCTGTTAACAACCATGGTTTATTTTTCTCAACTGATTCAGGTAGTTCTTGGGAGAAACTTGATATTTTATGGCCTAGGGAATATCTTCAACAAACCCCATGGGCCATTGCAATTAATGAGAGGTAGTTACTCTATCCAGAATCTCTATGTAATCCATCTACTTCTTTCTTGAACCAAAGAATATCAGTCTTTGGACCAATCTTTGAATGCGAACAGAATATAGTTTCTCTCCAATGTCAATTCACACTACATCTTTAGGATACTATGAGAATCATGAGAAAGCTTGAATGAAAAGTTGCTGTAATTACAGGCGGTAACAGTGGCATATGTCTCTCCACGGCATAGCGGTTCGTCGCAAAAAAGGTGCGTATGTCTCCATTGCAATGGTGGTTTGCTAAATGAAAAGGGAAGGCTTATTCTATCGTTGTGCGGTGGTAGGTGGAGGGTGTGTAGGGTTTTTACTATAAAAATGGGAGAAGAGAAAGATTGCTCTTATTTTCAATATATAATAACCATATTACCACTAACCTACCACACCTACCACACTTTCTAAAGTAGTTCTAAATATAATATGCAGAGTGTCATCTAAAAAGGTTTATGATCTGTTACCATCTAATTACCAATTGTTATCATCTGTTTTTTTGGACAGGACACAGACTTTCTATGAGGTGGGCACTATGTATTATTCCAATCTAGTCACCGATTTTGGATTAGCAGGCAGACTTCTGTGGAGATATCGAATCCCTATTCTATTCTATTTGTTCTTCATTGCATTCACAGATTTAGGTGGTAGGTGGATAGTGTGGAGGGTTTTTACTAAAAAAGGAGAAGAGTCAGATGGTACTCTTATTTTCAATATCTAATAACTATATTTACCAACCACCACACCTACCGAACCTACCACACGTGTAAAATAATGATTCTATAGACCATAAGAGAAACAGTGAGCGTGTTATGCTATTGGGGAGACTTGTTGTTGCTGTTCCTTAGTGTTTCCATCTTCATTCCTTTTATTGTTGTCTGATGTAGATATCTCTATCAACCACCTACTATTTGCCCAGCCCTTTTTCTTTCGATTTTTCCTGGGATACCACATATGTTCAATTAATATTTATACACACGTTTACAATCTTGTTCAGATTGTGTCTTACGTCATGGATATGGCAGATAAGTGAATTCATTATACCTGGAATAACACAGTGTACTTATGATCTAATCTGATGATATTATCATAATCTTTCTCGACTTTACCTAAAATCTCTGGTATACCTGACGTCCATGACGTAGATAGCCCCACTTACACTTTAAGCCCATACATAAAGTGTCAGATAAATTCTGATATCAGGGTAAAGCGTTGGTGGCACGGATTTGGATGCACGTTTCCCTGTCAATATCCATGTCCACTCCATGGCCACCTACTCATGTTTGTCTGTGGATACAAAAGGAGCATTTTCTGTACTATTATCCTTTTTTCTATGATGTAATTCTAAGGGAGGGTTATCTACAAATTGTTCTCTATATTTGTCGACAAGTTTTACCCCCCACCAGAATGTCCTCCTTTCGCCAGTTCCTTCTCTTCCATCTTTGTACCTTTGTTTCATTACTCTCCCAAATTTCTGTTGTGATTCATATATTACACCATTATCTTTACAGAATTGTTTGTAAGCCTTGTCTGTGTTATCTTTTGTGAGTACATCCTGGTCATAGATTGAATCCTCAGCTATTCCTCTTTTTTGAAATTCACCGATTGAATCAGTCGCTATTTTGCTTTTTGTTCTTCTTTGCTCTACTGTTTTGGCTGAAAGGTATATCCCTTTATTTTTTAGTACTGTACGCAAAGAGTCCATCAGGATATTGAATATACCCGATAGTTCCTCTTTTGTTGTGAGTTTTTCTGCTAAATAAGGATCTGCCTTTCTAACTTCTTCTAATTTATCATTCAAACTTTGTTGTTGCTCCTGTGGTATCAATTCATATGTATAAGGGAAACTGATAATAACTTCCCTTCTATAATGTGCATCTGTATCGTCCTCAATCGATGGGTACTCATTTGCGCTAAAAAAGTGCTTTGTATGAAGTCTCACTTCATAGCCATCCTTGCCTTTTGCTTCTACAAAGATGGGAATTTGTCCTGTCAACTCTTTTAAGGCTGCAAGATCTTTTATCCTACCACTGGATATCTCTGGGCGCAATTTTTCACCTATTGCCATAGGAACGGTTGATTTTATACGGATTCAATATGTCGTAGTTGAACAGGCCACGTTTGATAAAATACTTGCTGAAGCTGCCCAAAAACTTATGCTATAGTAGTCAGTAATTATTGCAAGATTTGGTTCAGATTAATGCTCACGTGCATTCGATAGATGGTCTGGATCATCCAATCCCTGGTGTGGGAGTTGTGCCCTATCTGGTAGAGGAGCAACCAGACGATTTGACTCTTATTGATACTTGCTATACTTCAGAGCTTCCAAAGCTAAAGACCTACATAGCCAATGCTGGACATGAAATGAAGAATATAAGAAGGATAATTTTGACACATGTTCATCCTGACCATATTGAAGCAGCCAAGGAGATAAAAAAGCTAACAGGCGGTAAGATACTTTCCTATTGGGCTGAAGCAGCATATCTGGCCCAGAATCCAAAATATCAAGGGCCTCCAACTCACGAAACACTTCAGAGCTTATTGCAAAAGTTTGGTGTTAAGATGGAGGACTTGATAAACAAGTTCGGATCAATGCGTCTTGAACCTATATTGGTAGACGAGTTGCTGAACGATAATGAAAATATAGCAGGCACACGTTTGCAAGTAATTCATACCCCCGGACACACTCCCGGACACATATCTCTATTTCACCAAGAATATCGAATTCTTTTTGGTGCAGATTTCCTTTTCAATTCTGTATTTGGGATAGAAGGCTTATTTATACCACCTTCAGCCGTATCAATAGATCCACTTACAGCCATTGTGTCTACGCAAAGGGTTTCACGTATAAAGTTTGACAAATTATTACTAGCTCATCAATCAGGTCCAATACTTGAAGGCGGCCAAAAGGCTGTAGAAAAAGTCGCGATAAACACTCTTGAAAAGTCAGATCTACGTCAATTATGAATGCGTTATACTTTTGTAGTTATACACTAGAAGTTGGATTTGTCTGCATAGTATCATATAGAGTAACACCGGATGTTTTCATGCCACTAAGATGGATTCTCCAGCGGTAATATCAAAAAAAATAGAGAGTATTCCCAGAAGGGACGATGAACAGATTGAAGTTTCATACAGTATTCTTTACGGAAGCAAACGAAGTTATGATGAACTAATTCAAGAACTTTCTGTAGCCATTAACCTACAATTAAGCCTGGACGATCAGTATCTTCCCTTTATTGATCCTGCAGACTTTGACACCGCAAAATATCAGGACAAGTTGTTTATATATGGTCCTAGCGGTAGTGGAAAATCTAGAATTATTTTTGAAATAATCAAGAACAAAAGGGAACAATTACAGAGCCTAATTGAAAAAATCTATATAATAAATCCGAGACAGAAAACAGGAGAAAAAACCGGAAGAACCAACTTAATTGATCTAATAAATCAATTCACTGAAAATGATATTGTGGTTTGGGATAATTTTCCAGACGACTTGATAAAAAGAAATATAGATAATGCTAGAAAAGCACTCGAGATAATAAGCTCAAAAGAAGTAAGTAGCCTTTTAGTTGCTCTTAAACCGAAATACCTTGAAATATACAGAGGGATCAATAACAAAATTCCTGAGTTATTTGGATATGGAATTAGTTACAATAGAGAAAAGATAAAAGGAATGATAAAATCATATGGGAATAGCATAAGACAGTTTACTATCCCATATAGAAAATATGTTGAAAACGATCTCAATAAAGTATCAACTATTCTATGGGAAAAAGAACCTATCCCGCTCACCATTCTTAACTATTTGAAGGAACTTAGTAGGAAAATACAAGAGGATCCTCCTCTTCTGGATGCGGCGCTTGAAGCAAAAGAGTTGTTTGGTCGCACAGCCTATTATGAACACCAATTTATACAACTTAGCAACTTAGAAGATCGGAAATCTGATCTGGATTTTCTCTATACACTAAGGCTATGTTACGAATTGAGACTCGATAGAGAGATCAATGTCATTGGCCGCCTACAAAGTGGCATATTTGGCACCGTCTGCCCTGAAGAACCTACTCGGCGTTTGAGTGCCTGGATATACATGCTAGGTCAATATTATTCTATGCATGATGCTCCTAGAGAATCAGTAAGATTTACAGACCCTGTAAAAATAAGAATTGTAGATTATCTAACAAATAACTTTCTTGAAGTAATTCCTGACAACGACAACCATATCTATCCATTTGGCACGTTTCTCGGAAACAATTTTAGTCTAATCCCACGAGCCGACTCAGATGTGTTCTTACCCAATAACCTTTATGAGTATATGAAGAGAAAAAGGTATTTTGAGTTGGCCCTAGGTCAGGGTGCTGGCGAAGTCTTTGCATCTTTAGATGAAGCGTTACAACAACAATTACTGAATAGAATAGAGATAGAAGGCGAATTTGCGAAAGGGTTAGGTGAAGGTCTGGGCACAGCTTTTCAATCATTAGATAGGTCTATACAAAGTGCCATACTACAACAAAGTCGAAAGAGCCTTCCATTTGCCAGAGGTCTAGGTGAAAGCCTAGGTCGTAGCTTTTACAATCTCACGCAGGAAATTCAAGAAAAGGCATTTAGCATCTTATCTGACAAGAAACATATACAATTTGCCCGAGGCCTGGGAACAGGTCTAGGTCGTAGTTTCATGCACTTAACTCAGGAAACACAGGAACAGATATTTAATCTAATAGAACATCATTTCCAATTCTCAATAGGTGTTGGTTTCGGTCTGGGGAACATTTACCTATCATTACCAGAAAACCTTCGAGAAGAATT
>Ga0126307_10001070_pt1 | contig 18068 bp, 10 predicted proteins | sample Plot28_FD_89955 | JGI IMG/M metagenome (GOLD analysis project Ga0126307, IMG submission 89955) | Serpentine soil microbial communities from UC McLaughlin Reserve, CA, USA - Plot28 | ecosystem: Environmental > Terrestrial > Soil > Grasslands | place: USA: UC McLaughlin Reserve, Lake County... | reverse complement strand
CTTCGGCGGAGGCTACCCTATCACCATTGATGAACAGGTTGTTGGTGGGATCGGCGTCAGCGGAGCGCATTACTCAGAGGACATGGAGGTTGCCGCTGCAGGGCTATCCGCTGTGGGCTAGGCACTTTCGGGCGAAGGCTAGCGTGCGGCGGTGCGGGACACACTAGAGACGGGGCTCTAGATTAATCTAGATTATCTACGAGGTAAGTGTTGACTACTGTGGACGCTGCTCGTTCGGTAGTTTAGGGGCAGGGGCGAGCATCCCTTGCAGTAAGCCCTCCGAGTCGTAAGGTTGCTCGGTCATCTCGACGAGCCGGCGGTCTCCTTAGATCAAATACACGCCTCCAGGCATCAGGAATGACCCTACCGAACGCTGAACACAGCTCTGCTGTTCATTGTCTTCCCCTGTCCCCTTAATGAAGACTACTTCATCGTAGCCCAGCGAAGTTACGAAGGCGTCTCGCTCAAGTCCCCGGACTTGATAGCTGCCAAGATCGCTTCTTCTGACTTAGGAATCCACATCCTCTCGGAGGTCCTGACTCAGTCGCACGATACAATGGGCTGATCCTAGCCCACGAAATTACTGTCAAACTACTGTCAAAGAGTCCTGGCGTAGGTGCTAAGACTATTAATTATTTCCTCACTTTGCAGGAATTATAGAAGTGGCGGGACCCGGATTCGAACCGGGGACACCATGATTTTCAGTCATGTGCTCTACTACGTTGAGCTATCCCACCACCTCAGAGAGACTTGCCTCAAGATGAGAGCAGGGTACAAGAAGACCCAGCTCTCTCAATTCTGTGCTTCTTGGATTGTAGTGGGGAAGCCACTTTTTTTCTCCCTTGAGCGCCTCCACGCTTCACATCCTAAGGTCTAAACTATCTGACCCCTGCCTTTCTGCTCCACCGGTCTCAGCTCGAAGCGCACCGTTCGCACATCGGTAGTCAGCAGGGCGTGGAACCTAAGCTCAGGCTGTTTTGTATTTTGGAAATGGTATAAACGGCCTGATCTTCGGCAAACTAACCTCCAGGGAGTCGACGTCTTCAGAGCCAACCTCCGGGGAGCCAACCTACAGGATGCCGACCTCCAAGGAGCCAACCCCTGGGCCGCCGAGGGACTTACGCAAGATCAGCTTGAGCAGGCACGCGGAGTCCAAAGCTAAGCCAAGCAAACAGACGAGAACGCATAACCACCCGCTCGAAGCACACCTCTGGCGTGCCGTCCGGTTACCGTCCGGTGCGACGTCTCTTTCCAAACAGCACGTCGCGTGTTTCCTCGTCGAGGTCCTCGATCGGGCGCTTGAGTTCCTCCCCCACCTGCATCGCCCGCCGAACCGCAGGGCGCGACCCCACGCCCTCATACCAGCGCCTGAGATTCGGGTAGTCCTCCATCCTCTGCCCCTGCCTCTCGTGGGACGCCACCCATGGGTAGATGGCCATGTCTACGAGCGAGTACTCCTCGCCGGCAAAGTAGCCGGTTTCGGAGAGGCGTGCGTCCATGACCCCGTAGAGCCGTGCGGCCTCGGTAGTGTAGCGATCTATGGCGTAGGGGATCTTTTCGGGTGCGTACCCCCGGAAGTGGTGGGCCTGGCCAAGCATCGGTCCTACGTGAGCCATCTGGAACATCAGCCATTGCAAGGCGACGTACCTCACGCGGGGGGAGGTTGGCCAAAACTTGCTGGTCTTTTCGGCGAGGTAGATCAGGATCGCCCCCGACTCGAAGAGAGATATAGGCTCCCCGTCCGGGCCTTCCGGGTCGACGATGGCGGGCATTTTGTTGTTGGGGCTTATCCTGAGGAACTCCTCGTCGAACTGATCCCCAGCGGTGATGTCGACTGGCACCAAGTCGTACGGAAGCCCCACCTCTTCCAAGAAGATGGCGACTTTTTTGCCGTTGGGGGTCGGCCAATAGTAAATGTTGATCGGTTGCGGCATTCCGAGCTGCTCCTCATCTTTGTTTCCGACTACTCTATCCTACCTACCCACTCGAAGCGCACCTCTCACACACCGTCATTGTTCAGCAGAGCACCGGAACCTTAGCTCGACAGGGTTTGTGATTTGGAAACGAGATGAGCATCTCGTTCTAGCCCGAGGCTACCCGCTCAAAGCGCACCTCTCGCGCGTCGCCGGTCAGCAGGATGCGAAGCGTTAGCTCAGAAGGTTTTGTGTTTTTGGCAGGGTATACTGCAGTCCTTCTACCACAACGATACAACAACCCCGTATCGCTCCCTGTGCCTCCCCGTCCCTTAAAGAGCGCCAAATCTCAGATAAAAGCGTACTTCTGTCTCATCTTGTCCCTCAATGTCTACCCGTATCCGTGAGCGAGACGGACTACGAACAGAGAAGGTCGCAGGTTCGAGTCCCGCCGTGCGCGCCCCTAAAAGCCCTGCAAATCGCAGAAAATTTAGAGTACAGAACAGCAACAGATGCCTTTGGCAGCAGTAGGCTGCGAAAGAAAGCGCTCGCGCCCAGAGCCAGTAAGCAGGCTGCCCATTGCCTCTACTCCCCGAATAGAGCTTCCTATAGAACCCCTCGCCCCGCTCGGCCTCTAGCACCTCCTAGGGCTGCATAGGTAGCGCATTTACGAGGAGCTCTGCGGTGGAATGACCGGAATCCTTAGCCTTGCGCTATACTCGCCACCGCAGTGAAGCCGAGCCTAGATTCGAATCAGGACTAACCGATCCAGGGTCAGTCGTGCTCAAGGACATATCTAGGCGCAAAGCTACCCAGCGCTCGTGGCCTTGGTACTCCTCCGCCCATCCCGCCAAGCTATCAGCTCGGTGAGGGGAGCCAGGTCATAGGACGGTCCGCTGAAGCCCATCACAAGGTGCGTTATTCCAACCTTCACGTACTCATCAGCCGCCTCCATCTGTTCGGCACCTCTTACCGTTATAGAACGCTCAATCTCCGCTGGATCACGCCCCACCTCCTCGCACCAGCCGTCGAGCACCCCACTCAGATGTTCCGCTCTTTGAGGATCACCGAACCCGTGCCAGATATTGGCGTGCTGGGCAACAATGCGAAGTGTCACCTTCTCACCAGAGCCACCGATCAGTATCGGTAAGGGTTCGCGTATCGGAGGGGGGTTCAGCTTGCCTAGGCGCTCCTTGATGATGGGCATCGCCCGGTCCAGGTCTCGCAACCGGCTACCCTTGGTCCCGAACTCGTAACCGTACTCGTCGTAGTCTTTCTGGAACCAGCCGCTCCCTATTCCTAGGATGAGTCTGCCGTTCGAGATGTGATCCACGCTGCGGGCCATGTCTGCTAAGAGGTTGGGATTGCGATAGGAGTTGCACGTTACCAGGGCACCGAATTCGACCCTCTCCGTTACCTCGGCCATGGCTGCTAGCATCGTCCAGCACTCAAAGTGCTTACCGTTCGGATCTCCGCGGAGGGGGAAGAAGTGGTCCCAGGTGAAGAGCGTATCCACCCCCATCTCCTCCGCCCGCACCCATGCATCGCGCATCTGCCTGTACTCTGCGTGCTGGGGCAGGATGCTAGCTCCCACTCTTATGGACATTTTCTCCTCCTCCTGGCTCTGTCTGAAGCCCTGCGAATTCTCCCTCCGCATCTACTATACCCTAACACTTTGATAAGGCACTCTCCTACGGTGGTTAACTGTCAAACCTTCGGCTAGTCGACAGGCTGTTTTCGCAAAGCCTTGTGCTTTACGTGCAAATCACAAGAAGATCTGCCGGATCCCTATCGAAGTAAGACTAACTGATCCAGAGTCAGTTTCCACACCTTCGTGGTTGTTCGCTGCTGTTCAAAGACCCGGTTATTAAGCCAGATCCATAGATCTCGTGTTTCTCGCTGTTCGCCGTTGTTCGCCCGGGACTGTCAAATACCTGTCAGCAGCTGCGGCTCTAGTGTCCGTACGCCTATGCGGATTAAAGAGGCGCAGTGGTCAGCAAATGTAGAGTAGTTCAGCGCGGTGGGTAGGAGTCGTGCCAGGGCCTGATGCGCTCGAACGCGGCGCTCGCCGCCAGCACCACGTCGTCGGCGTACCGCCGCCCTATAATCTGCATGCCAACGGGTAGGCCTTCGTCTATGAAGCCGGCGGGTACGGAGGCGGCCGGGTGCCCGGTGAAGTTGATCGGGTAGGTGAGGCACCAGCCCAACAGTGGGTTCACCTCCTCGCCAGCGACCTTCGTGGGACCGACAGTGTTCCCGTCGTCAGCGTTGTCGAACGGGGGCACGGCGAGCGTCGGCGTCACGAGCAGGTCGTAGGCGTCGAAGACATCTTGGACCGCATCGAAGACCTCGGTGCGTGCCATGTCGTCGCGCTTGTACTCGACGGCGCTCATACCATGGACGGACTCGAGGAGCTCGGCGAACTGGGGGGTAAGCTCATCGCGGTGCTCACTAAGCAGGTCCATACCCTCTTCCTTCAGGCCTTCTGCGAAGTCGGCATAGCGGATCCCCATCTCCCGAAGCCACAGCTCGCTCAGCTCACGTTGAGATCGCCTTATCTTGATGCTTATCGTCTCAACGTGAGCTCCGGCCTCCTCAAACGCCCACACAGCTGTCCCCACCATTGTTCCTATGCGCTCGTCCATGGGAAATATCCCGAAGTCGGGGCTGTAAGCTACCCTTATCCCCTCAATGGATTGGCGGGTCGCGGCGAGGTAGTCAATGCCATCATTGGGGAGGCTGAACGGATCGCGTGGGTGAGGACCGGCCATCACCTCAACCATGAGCGCAGCGTCCTCGATGGTGCGGGAGAGTGGGCCGCTGTGGCTGAAAGGCGTATGCGTGACGAAGGCGTCCGGGCGGGGGGCGGTGGCGACTCGCCCGAAAGAGGCCTTCAGACCGTACACACCACAGAAGGAGGCCGGTATACGGATCGAACCGCCAGAGTCAGTGCCTTGGGCTATCGCCGCGAGTCCGTCAGCTACCGCCGCCGCGCTACCACCCGAGGAACCGCCCGCGTTCTTGCCGGGGGCAAAAGGCGTGCTCGTCGGGCCGAAGAGCAAGTTGTCTGTGGCGCCCTTGTGCCCGAACTCGGGCGTGTTGGTCTTGCCCAAAACGATCGCGCCCGCCTCCTCCAGGCGCTCGACGTAAGTGACGCTTTGCCTTGGCACGAAGTCGGCCAGGGGCTTCGATCCGAAGGTGTTCCTCACCCCCGCCTTGAAGTCGAAGAGGTCCTTTATCGCCACCGGCACGCCGTGAAGCGGCCCAAGCGGCCTCCCGGAACCCAAGAGGCGTTCGGCCTCCCGGGCCTTCTTGCGTGCCTCCTCATCCAGGACGGTCACGTAGGCATTTATCCGTCCGTTGCGATCTTCTATCCGCTCCAAAAAAGCGTCCACAACCTCGACCGGCGACAGGTCTCTCCGGCGAATTCTGAAGGCCAGCTCGGTGGCCGGCGTAAAGCAAAGTTCTTCAGCCATGATTCTTGTGCTCCTTACGTAACCTTTTCCGTAAACAGGATGGCCAGATGTTGCGGCTGAGAATGCCTAGACAAACACTACTACTATGCGGACCGCCGTGCCCCTTCACCGGAACCTACGTATCCGGCAGTGGTTTCCCGGCGGTCTCCGCGATCGTGAGGGTGGCGACGAGCGAGACGAGCGCGGCCCCGAGGATGTAGAAAGCAGGCGAGATGGGGTTGCCGGTACTCTCCAGCAGGTAGGTGAAGATCAAGGGAGAGGTCCCTCCGAAGATGGAGACCGACACGCTATAGCCCAAAGAGAGGGCGCTGTAACGAACTCTCGTGGGGAAGAACTCGGAGAAGGCGGCGGCAGCCACTCCCCCAAAGAACCCTATCAATAAGCCGAAGATTATGTGTGCCAGCAGGATCTCCGGGAAGCCTCCCTGCAGCAGTAGGAAGGCGGGATAGGTGAGGATCACCGCGCAAAGAGGCCCGCCGACGAGGAAGGGCTTCCTTCCTACGCGTTCCGAGAGCACGGCCACCACGAAGCACAGCACCACAAAGGTCGACAGCCCGACAACATTGGCCACGAACGTCTGAATGCGCGAGATCCCGAACACCTCTGGCAGGTAAGTCGGCATGTAGATAAACAGATAGACTATCGCCGTCGCGTAGAAGATCGTCCCGATCACCTTCAGTATGTCTCCGCCGTGGGTCCTGAGCGTCTGCCGCAGGGGCGTAGACTCCACCCGCTCGGTTTCCAGGATGGCCCGGAAGTGCGGCGTGTCCTCAAGCCTCAGCCTGAGGTACAGCCCGATCAGGCCAAAGGGAAGCGCGATGAGGAACGGCACCCGCCAGCCCCAGGCAAAGAGTGTCTCTTCGGATACCAGTAACGAAAGGAGTATCCCGAGCGTCGCGCCGGTCATCAGCGATAAGCCTTGGGTAGAAAACTGCCAGCTCCCGTAGAGCCCGCGCCGCCCCTCCGGAGCGTACTCGATCATGAACGAGGTCGCCCCGCCAAATTCGCCGCCGACCGAGAACCCCTGAATCGCGCGTGTCAGGGCCAAGAGAAGGGGTGCGAGTACGCCAATTGACTGGTAGGTTGGTAACACTCCGATCAGGAACGTCGCTCCCGACATGAACAGGATGACGACCGCCAGAGTGTTTCGGCGACCGAGCCTGTCCCCGTAGCTGCCGATAACCAGAGCCCCCAAGGGGCGCACGACGAACGATACCCCGAAGATCGCGAAGGTAGCCATGAGCGAGGCGAAGCGGCTCTCTGAAGGGAAAAAGAGTGTCGCGAGCACCGTCGCGAAGTAAGCGTAGATCACGAAGTCGTACCACTCGACGAAGTTGCCGATCACTGCCGCAGCGACGGCCCTTTTTCGCGTCGCCGCATCTACCGCGGACCTGTCCTGCGCCGTCATCTGCAGCCCTCCCTTCCCCGACTCGTCAACAATCGGTCGGTCACCTGGCGGCCCCGCTCCTAAATCAGTTGCAATTCTCTCATGCTGCTCGCTACTGTGCAACGTTGGTGACAAAAGGTGCACGTGAGTAGTAAACAGCAGACCACAAGGCACAGCGAGGTTGAGAAGCATTGAGGTGAATCATAGAGCTAGTTCTGCAGCCGCGGGGAAAGGATCTGAGCACGCTGCTAGTTTTACCTACAATGATTCAGAGAAGCTGTCGGGCCCCTATCGAACCTTCACTAACTGATCTAGAGTCAGTTATGCTGCCATTACACTATACGGAAGTGTAAGAGAAGGTGATCTAGTTCCTGACGGCCAAAGCACCAAGTCTTGTTTTGTGACCGCAATCCGACTGCAACTGGGTGTCTCCTGGTGCCTCTGTGTCCCTTCGAGGAAGCCGAATTCTCCATAAGTGCGCAGTTTTGTCTCCCTTTGCCCCTCCCTGTCCCCCGTGTCTTCGAAGGAAATGACTACGAACAGAGAAGGGCGCAGGTTCGAGTCCTGCCGAGCACACTCCCAAAAGTCCCGCAAAGGTGGAAGTTTTACTGTACGTCCCGCTAGGTAAGGGGCCGGGGTCCGACTCGATGGGCCCTAGCCCCCTTTGTACCGCTCGTGTTTAACCCCCACGCCAGGCGGGTAAGCATCAGGTTGAGTAGGCGAGCGAGCCATCGGAAAGGAGATGGAACCCAATGTAAGGGTTACTGCTTCCACAGCGGAGGCAAGCTAGCCAACTCGAAAGGAGATGAAGCGCGATGTCATCGTAGCTTCGACTCTAGGGGCCCTGAGCAGGTTCTCGGGGCCCTTCTCTTTACCCTGCCTTGGCCCAGCGCTAGGCCCGAGATCGCACTGTTAACGACCTCTCTTTGTGTCCGGTTCGAAGCGTAGTGGCGGTACGAGTCGTTGGGCAATGAACATGGCGATGGCCGCCAAGGCCGAGCCAAACGCTAGCGTCCACAGAACGGGCGCGTAGCTGCCCAGAGCTGCGGACAGCGCACCTGCGCCCACCGGCGCGAGCGTGCGAGCTCCTGTTACGAACATCCCTACCACCCCGCCTATGCTACCGTAATGCGCAGCCCCGTAGAAGTCTGCGATCGCCAAGGCTCGGGAGATCGTCACGGCTCCAGACGCCGCCCCGAAGGGCAAGACGAATATCAGCACCCCGAGGGGGCTCCGTGATCCGATCAGGACGACGAGGGCGACGGCCTGTAACGCGAAGATCCCTGCCATCATCGCGTCACGTGGTAGGCGATCTTCAAGGAAGGTCAAGACTACCCGGCCAAGGACCTGTGACGCCCCTATGAGGCCGGTCAAAGTGGCGGCCGAACCGAGCCCGTAGTCCTTTTCGGCGAGGTAAGGGATCAGATGCACGTAGATCGCCGCCTGAGAGAGGGTCCCCAAGAAGAGAGCCGCCGCAAGCAGCCAGAAGGCCGGGCCTCGGAGCGCCACGCCGAGCGGCACACTCCTTGGTTCCGCACGGGGTTCGTTTAGCGCCCGGGCCGTCTCTTCTCGAGGTGAGTGCGTGGGCTCGATGCCATCGGGAAGGAGGCCGAGGTCTTCGGGCCTACGGCGCAAGACGAGCGCGTGGGGCAAGATCGTGAGGAGGGCCAGGATCGCGGCCAGGGCGAAGAGCGCCTCGCGCCATCCCTGCACCTCGACTAGCCAGGCGGACAAAGGAAGGAAGATCGTGCTAGCCAGACCGCCGGCCAAGGTCACCAGTAGCAACGCCCGGGCACGGCCGCGCTCGAACCACTTTGCGAGAACCGCGAAGGCGGGCTCGTACAAGGTCGCCGCCATCGCGAGACCGATGCCCACCCAGACGAGGTAGAAAACTAGGAGATCCTCGACGGAAGCCCACATGAGAAGGAGTGCGGCTCCCGCTATCGAGCCGAGTGTCATAAGCCCGCGGGGGCCGTGCCAGTCCAGCCAGCGTCCCACCAAGGGTGCAGCCAGCCCCGAGACGAGCAGTCCTAGGGAGTAAGCCCCTGTCACGGCCGTGCGGGACCAGCCCAGCTCTTCCTGCATCGGCACCAGGAATACCGCGAAGGCGTAGTACAGGACACCCCAGGAGGCGGTCTCGGTAACAGCGAGCGTCCCCGCGATCGCCCAGCCGTAGTAGAAGCCGCGCCGCCACGGCGCGCCAGCGTTGTCTTCCTCGCTAATCTGTTGGACCTACTATCCGTCTGTTCCTTTATCGCGCTAGGCCCACTCAACGAGCGCGCATCCGAGGCGCAAGCACGCCTCGTGGATCTCTGCTCGCCTCTCGTAGCGCACCAAGAGCGTGGGGTACCGCGCCAGCCACATCTTTCAGATAGTACTAAACCACGGCTTAGTGTCCGTCGAAGGGTTTCAGGGTTCGCCGACATCATGGATACTCTGGCTTAAGCTGATCCGGCTCGTCGTAGCCGGGTGCAAGTCTGCGAGAGTATAAGAGGCCAGGAATTTCGACTAGTTTAGCCGCCTTTTCCTGGCCAAGCCTCTTCCGTCCCCGATGAAGAGTGTTCCTGAAGTGCTTCAACGATTTGCTCGGACACCTCATGGGTGCTCGCCTTACCGCCGAGGTCCGATGTGCGGATGGGGGTATCGGCCAGCATCTGTGCGATGGCTCGCACGATGGCTTTGCCCGCTTCGGCGTACCCGAGATACTCGAGCATCATGGCGCCGGACCAGATCTGGCCTATCGGGTTCGCGACGCCCCTGCCGGCGATGTCGGGGGCCGAGCCGTGCACGGGTTCGAACATGGACGGAAACTCGCCTTCGGGGTTGAGGTTGGCGGAAGGTGCTATCCCTATGCTCCCCGCGATCGCGGCTCCCAGATCGCTCAAGATGTCCCCGAAGAGGTTGGAGGCGACCACTACGTCGAAGCGGCGCGGGTCGAGCACAAACGCGGCGGCTAAAGCGTCTATGTGATACTGGTCGGCTTCGACGCCGGGGTGTTCGGCCGAGTGCTCCCGGAAGATCTCGTCCCAAAACGGCATGGTGTGGATGATGCCGTTGGACTTGGTCGCCGAGGAGACCCTGCACCGCCTCTCTCCGGCGAGCTTAAAAGCGTAGCGCATGACACGCTCGACGCCGCGCCGCGTGAAGGTCGCCTGCTGCACGGCCAGCTCCTCGGGGCCTCCGTGGTAGAGTCTGCCGCCGATTTCGGAGTATTCGCCCTCGTTGTTCTCGCGCACGACGACCATGTCTATGTCCTCGGGCACCACCCCCCGCAGCGGGCCCTCGATCCCTTCGAACAGCCTCACCGGGCGCAGGTTTATGTACTGGCGGAAACTGCGCCGGATCGGGATCAAGAGCCCCCACAGCGACGCGTGGTCGGGAACCTCAGGGTGCCCGACTGCTCCCAGAAAAATGGCGTCGTGCTCGCCTAATCGGTCGAGGCCATCCTCGGCCATCATGCTGCCTGTCTTGAGGAAGTACTCGCACCCCCAGTTGAAGAACGTCCAATCGAACCCGAAGCCCCAGATCTCTCCAGCGCGCTCCAGGACCCGGATGGCTTCCGGAACCACCTCGTTTCCGATGCCGTCTCCGGGGACGACGGCGACGCGATGCTTCATGGTGCCCCCTCTACTCTAGGCAAACGTGCTTTCTCCGCTGTCTTGTGCGCACGGACCTCCACGGTGAATATTGCCACCTTACATCTTAGCCCTTTAAGATCCGCGCGAGTGCGCCACAAGATCCGGGCAGGTAGCCGAAGCCCGACCTCCGGCTACGGAGACCTACCCGATTGCCCGACGTGCCACCCTACCTGATGCCGCGGCGGACGCTTCCCGAGGTGCCGTGCGGCTTGCGCTTGACCCACTCGACGAACCTGTCCACGTGGGGATGAGCCCTCAAGGCCTCGAGCGTGTTGTACTCGCGCTCTAGCTCCTTGTTGTCGAGGACGGTGTGTATATGCTGGTGGCAGGGGGAGCAGAGGCCGACCGTGCGGTGGACCTCCCGCCGGTCGAATGTCTTCTTGTTGCGCTTGCTCTTGTGGCGCGTCCTGGGGACGAGGTGGTGCCGGGTCAGCCTCTGCACCGTGCGCCCACACAGCCCGCACGCCCCGCCTCCCGCGTCGCCATTCGTCTTTCTCACGGCCCTTTCTTAGCGCCACCCCCACTAGCGGCGAGTGAGCGCGTTCTCCTCCCGCGCCGAGCAAGGTCGCGACCGCTTCGGAACGGTCGGTGATGACTCGTCTTGGTCGTGCGCCGGGCGCTCGAACATGTCCAACCGGATCTCCATGACCTCCCCAGAGAAGCGTGCCTCCCAAGCCCGACAGCCGCCACGTCCACCAGCATTACGCTGAGGCCACGCCGACTGAGATAAAGACGCATCCCTGTGCGTCCGAGCACGCGAAGCGCTCGCGTCCGTCCAGAGCATACCCCATCGTGTAGCAGTCCCACCTTGTCAGCAGGTTCACGTTCTCGCTACTTATCATTAGTAAGCAAAGTAGAGCAAGTCGGCCGAAGCATTTTCTTGAGTATCCGGATGCGTGCATAATGGTGCTGTGAAGAGCCAGGAGGACCTCGTCCGGGAGATCGCTGCCGAGAGCGTGCTCGATCGCCGCGTGCTCCGTGCCCTGCGCAAGGTACCGAGGGCGGGGTTTGTCCCGTCGGACCTCGTCGAATGGGCCTATCTGGACCGGCCGCTGCCGATCCCTCACGGTCAGGTGACAACCCAGCCCTCGCTCGTGGCGAGGATGATCGAAGCCCTCGCGCTTGAAGGCTCTGAGCGCGTCCTGGAGATCGGGGCCGGCTATGGCTTCCAGACGGCGCTGCTCGCCTACCTGTCCGACTTCGTGTGGAGCGTGGAACGTTGGCCAGACATCGCCGATATCAGCAGGGAAAACCTCTCCCACCACGGCGTCACGAACGTCGAGGTCAGCGCGGGCGACGGAACCGAGGGGCTCCCCGAGCACGCCCCTTACGACGCCATCCTCGTCGCCGCGGCGTTCCCTTCTGTTCCGCCGCCCCTCGCGGAGCAACTCGCCCCCGGTGGACGCCTCGTCCAGCCGATAGGCTCTGGCGGTGAGGAGGAAGTAGTCCTTTTCGAGAAAGCAAAGGAAGGCCTGAAGCGCCGCCGCACCATCACCGGTGCCCGTTTTGTCAGGCTCCACGGCAAGCACGCGTGCCCGGGATGAGACCTTCGCGGACGCCGACCGACGGATCCGGCTTTACTTGTTAAGCTTTGGGGTAGAAGAGTTCGCTCCTTTGACGTCAACGACACGCTCGCTATCGCCGACCGAATTCCGGACCTCAGGTGCCGAAGAGTAGTGCTCCGGGTAGAGCTCGGGCAGGGTCATAGGGCTCTTGAAGGAGAACGAGAGCCACCCCTGGATGCCCCCCATCCTCACCCTCTGCGCCAGACCCATAAAGAGCGCGAGGTCCAGGACTATGGGGGCCGCGAGGATCGAATCCCACGCCAGGAAATTTATCTTTAGAATCAGCAAAAGATATAGCTAGAATAACGTAGGCTTCCAGGCGGAAAGGAGCACAGCCACATAGTTCGTATAGCCCACATCTCGGACACACACCTGGGGTACACCCGGTACGCGAAGCTCTGCCCACAGACCAACCGCAACCAGCGGGAGGTAGACGTGCAGGAGGCGTACCGGCGAGCGGTCGACGTCATCCTGGAGCGGGAGGTGGACATCGTGATCCACTCGGGCGATGTCTTCGACTCAGTGCGTCCGGCGACGCACGTGATCATCGGCTTCTTGAAGCAGACGGCCCGCGTCACCGCACGGGCGGGCCTCCCCTACCTTGTCGCCGCCGGCAACCACGAGACGCCACGCTTGCGCACGACGACGGCGGCGCTTGAATACGCGAACCTGGTCAACGCGATCTCCGCCCACGGCTTCGATCTGGACTACGAGTTGATTGAGGTCGGCGACGCGGGTGTGGGCGTGACGCTGGTCCCCCATGGGGCAGTCTTCGGGACAGGGGCTGTGACGCCGGAACGAGGCGCAGACGTAAACGTGCTGGTAACGCACGGGATGGTGCCGGGGCTGGAGGCCAAGCAGCACGAGATGGGCGAGGCGAACTTGCAGCCGGGTATGATCGAGGGTGGCTTCGACTACGTCGCCCTCGGCCACTACCACAAGTTTCACGAACACAAGCCGAACGCCTTCTACGCTGGCGCCACGGAGCGCTTCGGCTTCGGGGAGGTGGACTCGAAGCCGGGATTCGCTGTCGTCGAGTTTGACGGCGGTGGGCTCAAGAGCGTGGAGCACGTCGAGATAGACGCGCGGCCGATGCTGGACCTGCCGAAGGTGAGCGCTCGCGACATGGACTCCTCTGAGCTTACCGAGGCCGTTCGGGAGCGAACCGAAGGCGTAGACCTCGACGGCGCGATCGTGCGCCTGCGCGCATACGACGTGCGGCGCGGGGTAGCCAGTGGCGTGGACCGCGCCCTCCTGCGAGACCTGCAGCGCCGCTGCCTGAACTTCAGCCTTGAGGTCCACGCCGAGGAGCTGCCAGAAGAGCGGGAGAGCGGCCCGGTCTCGGCGGTCTTCGGGCCTCTGGAGGACGAGTTTGCAGAGTTCGTGAAGGCGCGGCGGGAGCGCGGCGAACTGGAGGAGAAGTTCGCCGCGGAGTTCCTGGAGAAGGGGCGCGGCTATCTCGCGCGGTCGGCCAGCGAGGAAGGTGCTGCGTGAACCTGGAACGGCTCTATATAGAGAACTACAAGCAGCTTCGGGAGCCGGTGGAACTGCTGCCGCCGGAGGGGGCCATCGGGGTTGTCGGAAGGAACGGCTCGGGGAAGTCCACGCTGTTCGAGAGCATTTTGTGGGCGTTTTTCGGGCCGAGGGGCGGCGGGCCACGGTTCCAGAACGAGTTGATCCCCTGGAGCAGTGGCTCGGTGAAAGACCCGACTGTAGTGGAGGTTACGCTCGCCCTCGGAGGAGATTCCTACACGGTGCGGCGTGGGCTCAAGAGCAACAACACGACGGCGGAGGCGCGGGACTCCTCGGGTAGAGCCATCGTCACCGGCACGACCGACGTGACGCGGTGGGTCGAGGAGCACCTGCTGCGGATGGATCGGACGGCGTTCGAGGCGACGTTCTACGCGAAGCAGAAGGAGCTCAAGTTCTTTGCCCAGGACGACGGCATCGGTCGGGTGCGCAAGATCTCGAAGATGCTCGGCGTCAGCCGCGTCGAGGACGCTCAGAAGCTCCTGCGCGATGACCGAAACGACCTGCGCGCCGAGGCTCGACACATCGAATCCCGCCTTGCCGAGGCGGACGAGGACTCCTTGAAGCAGCAGCTCGAAGAGTTTCAGGTCGAGCTCATGCGCCTGGAGGAGGAGCTGGAGCGCATCTCCGGCGAGTACGAGACCGCGCAGGCGGAGCTGGAAGCCGCCCGCAAGGCCCGCACAGCTTTGGACGCCGCCCACCGCAAGCACACAAAGCTCGTGAACGCCCTGCAGGAGGCTAAGGCCGAGCGTCGCCGCGCAGGGGACCGGATCGACGATTCCGAGCGGGACCTGGCCGAGATCTCCGCCGCCGAGGAAGAGCTGATGAAACTCAAGCCCCAGGTAGCCCGGCTGCCGGAGCTCGAGGCGGAGCTGAAGCGCCTGGAAGAGGACCGGCAACGCGTCGAGCAGCGCGACCGGGACCGTAAGGAGTTGCGCGCTGCCCAGAAGCGCGTGGCGGACATCGAGACCGAGATATTCGACGCCCTGGAGGAGCTCGACGGAGCGGGTAGCCCGCTACCGGGCTGGGACGGCCTCTTCGACTTGGACGGCGCGGAGATTCTCTCAGAGACTGTAGCGGTGCTGGAGAAGGCGGAGGAGGAGTTGGAACGGGCAGAGGATCATTTGCGCGAGCTCAGAGAGATCGAAGTTGCGCACGCCGAGCACCGCCGCGGCGAGCACGAGGTGCGGGAGGCCCGCGAGCAGTGCTCGGAGGCCCGACGGGAGTGCGAGCGTCTCTCGGAGGAGCTGGAGATCCTCTCGGCCGGCGAAGACCTGGAGGCGCGGGAGCGCGAACTGCGCGAAGAGGAGGAGAAGCTGCGGGAGCTGGCGGCGGCCCGTCGAGGCGCAGCCTCCGCCAACGAGCGCGAGGCGAAGAACGTGGACCGGGCACGAGAGGCCATTGAGAGCGGCGCCGAGGATCACTGCCCCACCTGCCACCGCGAGTTCGAGAGCGGCGAGTTCGACGAGATAGTGGCCACCCTGAATCGACAGGCCGCGGCCCTCCGGCGGCTCGCGGCAAAGGCGCTGGAAGAAGCCGAGAAACACGCCGACACCGCTGACGCCGCGGAGGAGAAGCTGCAGAAGGTCGCAGCGCGTCTTTACCGCTGGCGCGAGCTGCGCGAGGCACTCGTCCGGGCCGAGACCGCTACTACCGATCGGCGGGAGGTCTTGAGGCGGGCCGTCGAGCGCCAGCGAGATCTCAAGGCGCGCCTGGACGGATCTCGCGCCCCCACCGAGGCAGACCTGGAAGACGCTCAGGCCCGTTGCACCTACCTGCGGAGCCTGCGCGACGCCCTGCCCAGCATGCGGAACCTGGCGCGCGAGCACTCCAGGTTGTGCGAACGGGCCGAGGAGTTGGCCACCGAGCTGGAGAGCCTCGCCGGCGTCTCCTATGACCCGGTTCTCCACCGCGAGCGGCGGGAGGAGAAAACACGCCTGGAGCGCGTGCAGGGCCGGACGGAGGAGCTGGAGCGGCGGATTGATACTCGTACAGAAGTCGAGCGCGCGCTGGAGGAGGCCCGACGCAAGGCTCGTAAGACAAGCGAAGAGGCAAAGAGGCTAGAGACCGAGATCTCAGCGCTAGGTTTCGACGAGGAAGAGTACGACGCCGCCGGGGAGCGTGTGATGGTCGCGGAGGAGAAGGCTTTCTGGTTGCGCGACGCGCGGGAGCATACCGGCGGCGAGTGGAGAGACGCCGACCACCGCATCGAGCGCGTAACCGCGGAACTGAAGCGGCTCGAAGCCGACCGGAAGCTCGCCAACGAGCGGGCCTCCGGGGCGGCGCGGATGGACGAGATGGACAAGCTCTTCACCGAGTTCTTCCGCGGCCTTACGGCAAGGGTACGACCGATGCTGGAGGTAGAGGCGTCAAACCTGGTACGCGAGCTGACGGACGGGCGCTACGAGCGGATGGAGTTCGACGAGAACTACCGGGTGAAGCTGCTCGACCGCTTCGACGACTCGTACGCTATCGAGCGGTTCTCGGGCGGCGAGGCCGACGTGGCGAGCCTATCAGCCAGGATCGCGCTCTCCAAAATTATCGCCGCTCGTGGCTCGGAGGCGCTCGGGTTCCTCGTCCTGGACGAAGTCTTCGGTAGCCTGGACGCCGAGCGGCGCAACAACGTGCTGCTCGCCCTGGAGCGTCTGAAGCGGTCGTTCGGCCAGATCTTCATCATCTCCCACGTCGCCGACGTGCAGGAGTCCGCCCTATTGGATGAGCTCTGGCTCGTCGAGGAAGACGAAGACGGCAAGAGCACCGTCCGGCGCGTAGAGCAGGATCCCGTGGAACCAGCAGAGGCGCTGAACAACGCCATCTCCGGGCTGTAGAGGCGAACACCGGTGGAGAAGACGCCAAAGAGAGCCCCGAGAGATGCCTGGTCCACCGAGTTCCCCCTCGTAGGCCCCGCCAGCGAGCCGGTGGATCTCGCCCGCACGTTCCGCTCCCACGGGCTCGCCGCCCTCCCGCCGATGTTTCCTAACGCACAGATACACCTCCTCGAAGCAACCCTCCCCCTGAACGAAAGCGCGCCGCGGACCGTCCGGATCTTCCGGGGCAGACCGGGCTACGGGATCGTGGAAGCCGTCGGCACGCCGCCGCGGCCCGAAGAAGGGCTAAGGCTCATGGCTACGGTAAGGCACGTTCTCCGGCTGGACGAGGACCTCTCCGGCTTCTACGAGCGGGCCGCGGGAGATCCGGAACTGTCGTGGGCCACGAGGGGCGCGGGGCGCATGATCCGGAGCGCCACCATCTTCGAGGAGGTGATAAAGACCCTCTGCACCACCAACTGCGCATGGTCGGCCACGACGAGAATGGTGAGCGCCCTCGTCGAGCACCTCGGCGAGAAGGCTCCTGGCGCCCCCACGGCCGGCCCCACGAGACGAGCCTTCCCAACTGCTCGGACGATGGCCGAGGCCGGAGAGGAGCTCTACAAGGACGTAGTGCGCGCCGGATACCGCGGCAGGTACATGCTGGCCCTGGCCCGCTCGGTCGCGGAGAGTACTGTAGACCTCGAAGCGCTCGACGCGCCCTGCGAGGAGCTCCCCGACGAAGAGTTGGAGAGGCGGCTACTGGCGCTGCCGGGCATAGGACCTTACGCTGCAGCCCACGTCATGATGATGCTCGGCCGGCACTCACGGCTCATCCTCGACTCCTGGACGCGACCGACGTACGCGCGGCTCGCCGGACGGCCTACTACGGACCAGGAGATAGTAGACCACTTCTCCGGTTACGGACCCTACGCGGGTCTGGCCTTCTGGCTCTATCTCACTCACGGATGGGTGGAAGAACCGGCGGACGCGCAGATGGCCCGTATTCAGGAAGCATAACACCTCAAACCCTCTACGCTACGATCTCCGACCCCAGGCGTTCGACCATATCCGTGGCCGACGCTGCCTCCACGTCCGCGAGGCGAAAAGCCGCCCCGCCGGAGCCGGAAGCTACCTCGACCTTTAGAGTAGCGAGACGTTGGCGCCGCTGGAACGGAGAGACGGAGAAGCCGCGGGACTGGAGCCTGCCCCGCGGGGCCACGATGGTTGTCCGCGCGAGGCGCCTGAAGCGGAGTACGAGACGGTCGCCGTCGAGGCCGTGGCCCGCCGCCCGGTAGAGGAGCGAGCCGTACAGGGCGGCCGGGAGCGCGAAAAGTAGAGCGAGGAGGCCCCAGGGGAAGAGCAAGACCGAGAGGAGCACCGAGATCGGTAGCGCCGACAACGCCGCCCGCACGCAGTAGCGGCGCCTCGCGCGGGCCGGGAGGGGCTTTAAATGTTCTAGGGGAGCGGCGAAGCGAGGAGCCGCTCCCCGTAGCACATCCTCGACCTCCTTTCGGGGCAGGAGTGGGAAGAGGGCGGTCGATACGCCCCTCTCGTCAGCGAACCCGGCGCTCTCGACCTGGAGCGCCGCGTACCCAAGCGGCTGTCGCAAGGCGCCTTCGACGACCTTTATGGCCTGGATACGAGCGACGGGGATCGTCGTCTCGTAGCGGTTGAGGAGGCCGCGCTTTACGTACAGGTACTTCCCGTCAACCGAGCGCGAGAGGGTGAAGTCAGCGTGGGCGAGGACGG
>Ga0126307_10001069_pt1 | contig 18111 bp, 18 predicted proteins | sample Plot28_FD_89955 | JGI IMG/M metagenome (GOLD analysis project Ga0126307, IMG submission 89955) | Serpentine soil microbial communities from UC McLaughlin Reserve, CA, USA - Plot28 | ecosystem: Environmental > Terrestrial > Soil > Grasslands | place: USA: UC McLaughlin Reserve, Lake County... | reverse complement strand
TCGACGTAGGCCTGGCGGAACTCCCAGCTCTTGTAGATGGCCCAGGTCTCGATGACGGTGCCCTGGCGGCCCTCCTCGATTCCCTGGGCGATCAGCTCCAGGCCGGGAGCGTCAGGCATCCTCCACCGCCTTGGCGGCCCGCTCGATCGCCTCGGACGTCGGCTCACCGGTCTCGAAGCGGGCCCACTCCTCGGTGCCGACGGCGTTGTAGCGCTGGCGCCAGCCGAGGTCGGGCTGCCCGCGGACCAGCCGCTGCAGCTTGTTGAAGCCGTGCAGGAGCGCCTCCGGGCGGGGCGGGCAGCCGGGGATGTGAACGTCGACCGGCATGAACTTGTCGGCGCCCTGCACGACGGCGTAGTTGGCGAACATGCCGCCGGAGGAGGAGCAGGCGCCCATCGCGATCACCCACTTGGGCTCGAGCATCTGGTCGTAGACGCGGCGGACGACCGGGGCCATCTTGATCGAGACGCGGCCCGAGAGGATGATCATGTCCGCCTGGCGGGGCGAAGCGCGGAACGCCTCGGCACCGAAGCGCGCGATGTCGTAGCGCGAGGTGACCATCGACATCATCTCGATGCCGCAGCAGGCGAGGCCGAAGGTGAGGGGGAAGAGCGCATTCGCCCGTCCCCAGTTGAGCGCGTTCTCGAGTGTGGTGGTGAGAACGCTCTCCTCGACGTACTGCTCGAGGTCCTTGCCCTCCAGGTCCCCGCGCAAGAGATCGCGGGCGCGTAGCTGTCGGGCTCGGAGGCTCTCCCGCTCTACTTCCAATCGAGCGCCCCTCGACGCCAGACGAAGACCAGGGCGACGAGCAACAGCACGACGAAGACGAGGATCTCCACCAGGACGAAGACGCTCTTGGTCGTATGCACGAGGACGCCGACCGGGTAGAGGAAGACGACCTCAATGTCGAAGAGGATGAAGAGCATCGCGATCATGTAGAAGCTCACGCCGAAGCGGAAGGTGCGGGTGATGTGGGAGGGAAGCCCGCACTCGTAGGGCTGCGTCTTGATCGGGTTCGGACGCCGCGGACCGATCACCCCGTTGAGCAGTGCGAACGCGCCTCCCACAACGATCCCTAGGCCGGCGAACACGAGAACGGGGAGATAGCTCTGAAGCACGATCCTTTCGTCTTATACCACCGCACCCCCGACTTTGTAGCAAGGTGTTACATAGTGCTTTTCCGCATCAGCAAGCCAAATCCCGACCCTTTTTGGCGGCTTTGATGCCCTCCCCGGGGCCCTAAGCTCCCGCGCCCGTGGTTGAAGTCCATCTCGTCGTCGGGATCGGCCTGATCGCCGCCAACCTGGTCGCCGGGGTCTGGGGCGGCTACTCCTGGCTCGAGCGGAAGCCCTCGGCCGGGTTCTGGTACTCGCTCCGGATCGCGCAGGCGACCGTGATCCTGCAGGCCTTCCTCGGCCTCCTGCTCGTCTTCACCGGCCACCCCGGCGATGAGCTCCACATCCTCTACGGCGTGCTGCCGCTGGTCGTCTCCCTCCTCGCCGAGGTGATCCGGCTCGGCTCGGCCTCCCAGGAGCTCGGCGAGCTCGACATCCACGCGCTGCCGCCGGAGCGCCAGACGCAGATCGCCATGGCCATCCTCCGCCGCGACACCGGCATCATGGCCACCGCCTGCCTGGTGATCTTCTTCCTGGCGCTGCGGGCGGCAGGGACGAGCTCGGCGTTCTAGGGGACCCCGGGAGGCTGGGTGATCGAGAGGACGGCGCCCCCCGGATCGGCGATGACGGCCTGTCTCATCCCGGGGACGCCGGGCACGTCGGAGGGCGGCGTGATGATGCTGCCCCCTAGCTCACTCGCCACGGCCGCGGCCTCGTCAGCATCGAAGACCCAGAAGTCGACGCTCCACCGGGCGGGGTCTTCGGCGCCGGGGATCATGACCGCGACGTTGTCCCGCGGCACCGGCTGCTGCGGCGTGCCGCCGACGTACCCCGGGAGGAGCCAGATACTCATCCCGGCCTCCTCGGGGCCGAACGGCTCGGCCTCCCAGCCGAACAGCTCGCGGTAGAAGGCCTTCGCTCCTTCGGGGTCGGGCGTCTGGAGAGCGCTCATCGAGTACGCGCCGGGCTCGTTCACGACCTGGGCTCCTTTGTGCTCCGCCTGTTCCCAGGCAGCGAACGTGCCGCCGCCCGGGTCGGCCGCGATGGTCAGGCGGCCGCCCTCCAGGCTCTCGAAAGGCTCGACGATCACGCTGCCGCCGGCGTCCCTCACCTTTGCGGCGGTCTCCTCCGCGCTCCCCACCAGGATGAAGGTCGTCCAGACCGGGGTGGGCGGCGCCCCATCGGGGATCGGCGAGCCGATCGCGGCGGCGTCCCGGCCGCGCAGCCGGCAGATATGGAAGGTCCCGCCGGCGTCGGGAGGCAGCGTGTTCTCGGCCTCCCAGCCGAGGACGCCGCTGTAGAAGCGGATTGCGGGTTCCGGGTCGTCGTGCCAGGTCTCGACCCAGCACGGCACGCCCGGCTGGAATCCGTCCCGATCGCTAATCTCAGCCCTCCTCGTATTCGTCGTGCCGGCGCCACCAGTCGTATGGCGGGGTCTGCGGCCAGCCCTCGGGCGAGTCCTCCCAGGTCTCCTGCCGTCCGAGGAGAGACCGATCGAGATAGGTCCAGACCGGGCCCATGACCTCGACCCCGCGCCAGCTCGTGAAGTAGGTCCGGTAGGTGTCGTCACCGTCGCGGAAGAACGCGTTCAGGCCGAACATCTCGCCGTCCTGGTACTCGCCGACCTTGGGCTCCGGCGGTGAGAGGCCGAGGTCGACGCCGAACGTCCCGCCGCCCCACGAGTACCAGGGGACCTCCCATCCCATCCGCTTGCGGTAGCGCTCGAGCTTCTCGAACGGAGCCCGCGAGGCGAGGGCGAAGCTCGTGTCCCGTGCGTGGAGATGGGCCGGATGGGTGAGCTGGTCGACGACCATCGAGCAGCCGTCGCAGCCGACCTCCTGATTCGGCCCGAACATGAAGTTGTAGACGAACAGCTGCCGGCGGCCCTCAAACAGGTCGAGCAGGGTCGCCTTTCCGTTCGGGCCGTCGAACTCGTACTCCTTCTCGACCCGCATGATCGGCTGGCGACGCCGCTCCGCGGCGAGGGCGTCGCTCTCCTTGCTCATCTCCTTCTCCCTGGCGAGGATCTGGTCGTTGGCTGCTTTCCACTCCTCGGCCGAGACCACCTTCGGCAAGTCCATCTCACGTGCTCCTTTCCATGCGACGGGCGTGCTCTATCGCCTCTGGACCGTATCATAAAGTCCTAAAAGACAACTAGCAAGATGTACTTCAGGACTATCACACGATAAACTTCGGCCATGGCTCGCACGCGGACACAGCTCGATGGATGCGGTATCGCCCACGCGTCGGAGCTCCTGGGGCAGCGATGGACACTGCTCGTTGTCAGGGAACTCCTGCTCGGCCCAAAGCGCTTCACCGATCTGCGCAGCGGCATCCCCGACATCAGCCCGAACGTTCTCGGGCAGCGCCTGCGGGAGCTCGGGGAGTCGGGCATCGTCCGGAGGCGCAAGCTCGCGCCCCCGGCGGCCGTGCAGGTCTACGAACTCACCGAGTGGGGCCGCGACCTCGAGCCGGCGGTGCTGGCTCTGGGGAGCTGGGCGAACCGGTCTCCCTCGTTTCCACGCGGCGCCGAGATGGGCCCGGACTCGCTGGTGCTGGCCCTGAAGAGCACCTTGGATCCGGCGAGGGCCGAAGGGCTGGCGGCTACCTACGAGCTGCGCCTCGGCGAGATCCCTTTCAAGATCTCAGTGAAAGAGGGGGAGTTCCAAGCCGCTCGGGGTGAGGCTGAGAGTCCCGACGCGACGATGATCGCCGACCCGAACGCCATCGCCGGCGTCGCCTTCGGCGGAAAACCGCTGGGGAAGGCTGTGGAGGCCGGCGACATCGCGATCGACGGCAGCCGCCGGGCCGTGAACGCCCTCTTCCGCGCTCTCACCTAGGGATCTGGCGTTGTCCCGTCACAAACACCCGGTCCATCTCGTCTTCCTAGTACGAAAGACGAAAGGAGCCGTCATGGAAAGCGAAAGCGCTCGCGCTCGCGCCGAGGCCGCCGACGAGGTCTGGAAGTGGACGGTCGGCGGGGGGATCCTCACGGTGGCACTCGCCCCGCTCGCGTTGCCCATCCTCATCCTCACCATCGTCGCCTTGCTGCCGCTCGCGGTGCCGCTGCTCGCCATCGGCCTGCTGGCCGGCTTGGTCGCCGTTCCGGTGATCCTGATCCGCAAGCTGGCGCGTTCGGTGAGAGGGGTCGGGCCACGGCGGCGACGCAGGCGGCCTGCGGAGCCTGCCCCCAAGCCGGCGACCGGTCACTAGGACTCAGACAGCAGGTCCCGGTAATCCCCACGGTGGAAGAGAAGCGGCTGGCCGTCGCGCGCCTCCGCCTCGATCACGTTTCCGGTCAGGATCAGGTGGTCTCCGCCGTCGATCAGATCACGGAGCTCGCAGGCGACCCAGACCAGGGCGCCGTCCAGCCGGGGTAGCCCCTGGCCTTCGGTCCACTCGACCCCGGTCCACTTCTCGGGCGCAGGGTCCTTTGCCGAGAAGCGGTGCGCCAAGTCGGCCTGGCCGGCCGCGAGCACGTTGACCCCGAAGCGCCCTTGGGCCCGCACCGAGGTGAGCGTCCGCGAGCCGCGGTCGAGGCAGGCGAGCATCATCGGAGGGTCGAGCGAGAGCGAGGTGACGGCGTTGGCCGTTGCGCCCGACGGCCCCTCCGCCCCGACGGCGGTGACCACGGTCACGCCGGTGGCGTAGGCGCGCAGCGCCCTGCGAAATTCCTCCGGGCTCACCCCGTCGGCGGCCATCTCTGAAACCTACGCGCACGGCGGCTACGGCGAATCTGGCCTCGAACTACTCGCATATGATCCCGCCGCGTGCGAGGGGCTCTCCTACTGATCGCTGTTGCCGCGGTCGCGGCCGCCACCGGTTGTGGCACCCAGGGGGTCAAGGTGTCCAGCGACGACCCGACCCACGAGGGCGCCCAGATCTTCGCCGAGCGCTGCTCCGGCTGTCACACGCTCACCCCCGCAGGGACGGAGGGCAGCGCCAACCGCTCAGAGCGGGTGCAGGGCCCGGACCTCGACCAGCGCAAGGAGACCATGGCGGATGTGATCTACGCGATCCGGAACGGGGGCTTCTCCGGCGCGATCATGCCCCAGAACATCGTGGTGGGCGCCGACGCGCAGAAGGTCGCCGCCTTCGTCGCGAAGTACGCGGGCCAGGACGTGCCAGAGGAGGCCGGCCCCGCCCAGACGACCACCAGCTCCAGCTCCGCGCCCTAGCTCGGGGGACCGAGCCACGCTCGACCTGAAGCAGATTCGAAGCGAGCCCGACGCGGTCCGCTCCGCGCTGGCGCGGCGGGGCGCCGCCGAGCAGCTCGACGAGCTGATCTCGGTGGACGAGCGCCGGCGCGAACTCAACACGCGGATCGACGGGATCAGGGCCGAGCAGAACAAGCTCTCGGCGCAGGTCGAGGAGGCCGCCAAGGCCGGCAAGGCGGGCGAGCCGGAGTTCGCCGAGCTGCGGGACCGCTCGAGCGCACTGAAGTCCGAGCTGCGGGAGCTCGAGCCGCAGCTCGACGAGCTCGACCAGCGCCGCGAGGCGCTCCTCGCCTCCTTGCCCAATCTGCCGGAGCCAGAGGCTCCCGACGGCGAGACCGAGGAGGACAACGTCAGCCTGCGCGAGGTGGGTGAGCGCCCCCAGTTCGGCTTCGATCCCCTCGACCACCTCGAGCTGGGCCAGCGCCACGGCTGGATCGAGATGGAGGCGGCGGCGAACGCCTCAGGCTCCCGCTTCGCCTACCTGCTGGGCGACCTGGTCATGGTCGAGCTGGCACTCGTTCGGTTCGCGATGGAGCTGGTCCGGGACGAGGGCTTCAGACCCACGATCCCGCCCGTGCTGGTCCGTGAGCAGGCGCTGTTCGGCACCGGCATGTTCCCCGGTGAGCGGGAGATGATCTATGAGGTCCCGCGGGACGAGCTCTTCCTGGTCGGGACCTCGGAGGTCTCCCTGGCGTCGCTGCACGCCGACCAGATCATGGAGGCGAGTGAGCTCCCCAAGCGCTACGCCGGCTTCTCGACCTGCTTTCGGCGGGAGGCCGGGGCGGCGGGCCGCGACACCCGCGGCATCTTCCGCGTCCACCAGTTCGACAAGGTCGAGATGTTCAGCTTCGTCGAGCCGAGCGACTCGACGGAGGAGCACGAGCGCCTGCTCGCGATCCAGGAGCGCATCCTCGATGCGCTCGAGATCCCCTATCGCGTGGTCGACGTCGCCGTCGGCGACCTGGGCGCGCCGGCAGCCCGCAAGTTCGATTGCGAGGCCTGGATCCCGAGCCAGGAGCGCTACCGGGAGGTGACAAGCTGCTCGAACACGACCGACTACCAGGCAAGACGCCTGTCGGCCCGGTACCGTCCCGCGCAAGGAGAATCCCCGGAACCCGTGCACACGCTGAACGGAACTGCAGTGGCTGTGGGTCGAACCCTCATCGCGCTGCTGGAGAACGGACAGAGGGAGGATGGGACCGTGGATCTTCCGTCCACTTTGCAGGAATTCGGCGCTCCAGAGCGGATTCCCACATAGATGACTCCCGCCTCCACCCCCAAGCGAGTAGTCCTCTGCGACGACCACGAGATCGTCCGCGAGGCGATCAAGGCCCGAATGGCCGAGGTCGAGGGCGTCGAGATCGTCGGTGAGGCGGAGACCGGCGAGGAGGTCGTCGACAAGGTCCGCGAGCTCGAGCCGGACGTCTGCATCGTCGACGTGGAGCTGCCAGGCAAGGACGGCATCGACGCGACCAAGGACATCCTCAAGGCCCGCCCCGAGACGCGGGTGATCATCTTCACCGCCCACGCCCAGCCTGACCTGCTCACGCTGGCGCTCCGCGCCGGGGCCTCCGGCTACGTCCTCAAATCGGCCCCGAGCGAGGACATCGCCCGAGCGATCGAGGTCGTCGCGGGCGGCGGCACCTTCGTCGGCACCGAGCTCGGCCAGGGTGCGGGAGAGGTCGAGAAGCTGCTCGAGCTGACCCCCCGCGAGCGCGAGATTCTCGAGCTGCTCGCGGAGGGCCTGCGCGTCAAGCAGATCGCCGACCGGCTCTCACTCAGCCCCGCCACCGTCCACACCCACGTCCGCAACGCGATCGCCCGCATGGAGGTCGACACGCGGACCGAGGCGGTGGCGCTGGCCGTGCGCTTCAGTTACCTGGGCGCCGGCGGCAAGGTTTGATGCGAGGGGGCGCCGCGAGGCGCCCACCGTCTAGCTCTCGTCCTCTCGCTTGAACTCGAGTGCGCAGCCGTTGATGCAGTAGCGCTGGCCAGTGGTCTCGGCCGGGCCGTCGTCGAAGACGTGCCCGAGGTGCGCGTCACAGCGCGAACAGAGAACCTCGGTGCGGCGCATCAGCAGGCTGTTGTCCGACTCGGTCTCGACGGCCTCGTCGCCCATCGGCCGGTCGAAGCTCGGCCAGCCGGTGCCGGAGTCGAACTTGTTCCCGGAATCGAACAGCGGCTGCCCGCAGGCCACGCAAACGAACTTGCCCGGGTCCTTGACATCGTTGAGCTCGCTCGTGAACGGCGCCTCCGTGCCCTTGTTGCGCACCACCTCGTACTGCTCGGGGGTGAGCTCCTGGCGCCACTCCTGCTCGCTCTTCTTGACCTTCTCCAAGTCCTACCTCGCTTCCGTAATGGGTACCGACCAGGTTATCCCGGTCATTCCATAGTCCAGCGAACGCTTCCCGCGTTACCCGAACCTAGGATGCCGCGGGTGCCCGAATCCTTCTACGAGCCCGACGGTGACGTCTACGTCGCCACCGAGCTGACCCAGGGCCCGTGGGACCCCGGTGCCCAGCACGCGGGCCCGCCCGCGGCCCTGATCGGCCGCGAGATCGAGCGCCTCGGAGAGGGCAGGATGGGCGGCGGCGAGGGGCCGCCCGCGCAGGTGGGGCGGGTCACCTACGAGATCCTGCGCTCGGTCCCGATCGGACGGCTACGGGTCCAGGCCGAGCTCGTCCGGCCGGGCCGGCGCGTGGAGCTGGTCGCGGCGACACTGGCAGACGAGGACGGCGAGCCCCTGGTCCGTGCCCAGGGCTGGCGCCTGCGCGCCGATCGGGTCAGCTTCGAGCTCCCGGCACGAAGCGAGGATCGGCCGCCGGGACCCGACGAAGCGACGCCGGAAAAGTTCCCGAACGTCGGTTTCGAGACCGGCTACCACTCGGTAGTGGAGCACCGCTTCGCCCGGGGCTCCTTCACCAAGCTCGGGCCGGCGACCGTCTGGCTGCGGATGGGCGTCCCCCTGCTACCTGGCGAGGAACCGACCCCGCTGCAGCGCGTGCTGGTCGCGGCCGATTCCGGCAACGGGGTGAGCGTCACCCTGGACTGGCGGCGCTACCTGTTCATCAACGTCGACCTCAGCGTGCATCTTCATCGGCTTCCCGCCGGCGAGTGGATCTGCCTCGACGCCGAGACCTACCCCGAGCAGAGCGGCATCGGGATGGCCGACACCCGCCTGCTCGACGAGGCAGGGCAGATCGGCCGGGCGGTTCAGACGCTGCTGGTGGCCAAGCGAGAGCGGGCCGGCTGAGGGACGTCGAGCTGCGCGGCGGGTGTGGTCCGCAGTACCCGCTCGAGTGACGCCACGACCTCAGGATCGAACTGGCTGCCGGATTCCCGGCGAAGCTCCTCGAGGGCCGTTTCGGGGCCACGCGCGGGGGAGTAGGGCCGCTCCGCGGTGATCGCATCGTAGGCGTCGCAGGCGAAGATGATGCGTGCCGAGAGCGGGATCTCCTCGGCGGCCAGGCCGTCGGGGTAGCCCGCCCCGTCCCAGCGCTCGTGGGAGGCGCGGATCAGCCTGCCGACCGGCCCCAGCGACCGCGCGGCGGAGACGATCCGCTCGCCGAGGATGGTGTGCTGGCGGATGAACTCCCAGTCCTCCTCGTCGAGCGGCGTCGACTTGTTGAGGATCGCGTCCGGGATGGCGATCTTCCCGATGTCGTGCAGCTCGGAGGCTCGGCTGAGTGTCGAGAGTTCGCCGGGGGGCAGGCCCATGTCCCGGCCGACCGTCACGGCCAGGCTCTTGACGGCGTCCCCGTGCTCGCCCAGCTCTGGCGCTCGCTGGTTGAGCACCCTGATCAGGACCGCCTCGACCTCGCCTCCGGCCGAGTGGCGCCGCGAATCCTTCTGGCTGTACATCCGCTGGTCCGCGAGCTGCAGGGCGGAGGAGCGATCGCTCGCCTCGGCCGGGAGCTCGGCGGACCCGGTCGAACACGTCACCTTGAAGCCCTCGCCCTGCTCGCTCAGCGCGGCAGCGCCCGCCGAGACGGCTTTGGCCGCCGCGTGGGCGTTGCCCGGGATCAGCATGGCGAACTCGTCGCCACCCATCCGGTAGGCGCGGCCGCCCTCGCCGACGGCGGCTGCGAGCTGGTGAGCGAGCCGGACCAGCAGCGCGTCACCCGCCGGGTGGCCGAAGGCGTCGTTGTAGGCCTTGAAGCCGTCCAGATCGAGGATCGTGAGCAGGTGGGGGTCGGTTTGATCGGACCCCAGCAGTCGGTCGAGGTCGTAGATGAGCTTGCCGCGGTTGAAGAGGCCGGTGAGCGGGTCGCTCTTGAGTAGGACGACGAGGCGGTGGTTCTGCGCGAAGGTCAGCACGAGCCTCAGCACCACCGCGACGAGGGTTGCGATCGTCAGCGCGGCAACGGCGGGCTCGTTCATGTCGTGGCGCTCGAGCATGAGCAGCGCGAACACGGCGAGGGCGAAGATCGTGGGCGAGGCGAACGCCCGCCACCCCTCCACCGGACCAGTCTCGCGGCGCCGGGGCGAGGGCTGCAGAGCGCCGGCCGCGATCAGGACGGTCGCCAGGGGCCAGAGGAAGTTGTTCCAGGCGTCAGAGGTGTACGTGCCGGCGAGCGACTGATAGGTGTAGACACCGTCACCGATCGCCGCGCAGGCTACGCCCACCGCGACCAACGCAAGGCCGCGTCCCGGGCGCCAGCCGGTCATCGCCACGGCGCCCGCGGCGACCGCGAGGATGACGAGGTCGAGGGCCGGATAGGCGACCGCGACGGCGATCTGGCTGGGGGTCCCCGATGTGTTGGCGACGACGTAGTCCATCAGCAGGCTGGAGCCGATCGCGGCCACGCAGAGCGCTCCCATCGCGACGTCGGTCCAGACGATGGGCGTCATCCGGCCGACCCGGGAGCGCACGTAGGTCAGGATCCCGCCCAGGATCAAGGCGTAGCCCGCGAGGTAAAGCGCGTCGGATCCCGACGGGAAGGGGGGCTCCGTCATGTCCCGCAGCAACACGGTCCAGTAGAGGTGGCCCAGGGCCCAGCCGAGGAGGCCAAACCCGAGAAGGGCCCAGGGCAGCCGCTCCTCCCTGCGCAGCGCCGCCCGCCCGAGGGTCGCCAGGGCGGCACTCATGGTGATGAAGTCGTAGACCCACTCTTCAATGAAGTAGCTGTGGCCGGGAGCGAAGCCAAAGGTGCTGTGCGCGACGACCACGAGCACGGCGGCCAGCACGACCCCGGCCAGGATCAAGCCGAGGACACGGGCGAGCGAGCGAGTTTTTGGCGAAGCGGCAAGCAAAACGAGGGCCTTCGGGCGACGAGTACACATTCATCGGCAGGTGGCGCAAGTCCTTTGAGCGTTTGAGAAGGTTCTTCCGGACGGGATGGCGAGATCCTCCGACAAACGCAGCAGGTGCCGCGGCGGCGCGGCGGTCGCGGCAGCGCTGGCGCTCGCCGGCGCGCTCGCGCTCTCGGGCACCGCGCTGGCCGCGCAGGATGAGCTGAAGGGCGGATCTGTCGTGATCCAGCTGCAGAACTCTCGCGGCATGAAGGTCAAGCCGAAGAGCATCACGCTGCCGATCAGCGGCGGTGCGGTCGACCCGGTCGACGGTTCGGGGACCGTGCAGGTCAAGGGCGGCTTCAAGGCGAAGCGCGGCAGAAGCAAGGTGCAGGTGAAGATCACCACCCTCACCCTCGGTGCCAACGGCGGGCAGGGGAGCGTCACCGCGAAGGTCAACAAGGACTTCGTCGCCAACTTCGGATCGCTCACCGGCGGAACCGTGGCCCGCATCGGGTGGGGGGCGACCATCTCCAACGTCCGCGCAACGATCGCCGGGCGGGGCGCCAAGGCACTCAACCGTGCCTCTCGCCGAAGAAGCGCAAGCGCGAAGAAGTCGGCGCGGGGCAAGGTCAAGGGCGGGCAGCCGCTCGGCACGATCGTCTCGATCACCACCGACCCACGGTCGGTCGAGGTCCTCCGCGGAGGCACCATGACGCTGGAGACGGATCTGGGCGGCACCTTCGCCAGCAAGCTTCCGCAGCACTGCATCTCCCTACTGGGGGTCTCCGCGATCCCTCCGGCCGAGATGCTGCTGATTCCCGTCGGTGGGTTTGCCTTTCCGGTGGCCGGCGGCAGCGCCGCGCCCGATTTCACGGCCGGCGAGGTGATTACGGCCGGCGGTCAGACCTTGACCAAGGACAATGGCTTGGGCACGCCCGGAGCTTGTGCGAGCGAGGGGCCTCCGGCTGGGACCGAACTTCGAAGTGCCGAGCTGAGCGTTGCGTTCGACCTGAACTCTCTGCGAGCCGTCCCAACCCTGCCCGATGGCACCGTGGTGCCTCGATCGCCGCTCGCCACCATCGACTTTTCGATCGGGACGCGGTCCGTGGATCCAGCCACCAAGGTACTCACGGTTGATAACGCGAGGGTTCAGCTTGCGGATCTCGCCGCGGGCCTTCTCAATCAGATCTTCCCGAACGAGTCCGGCAACCCGAGCAACGACTTCGCCGCTGGCGACCTGATCGGCACGATCGACCTGGCCGACGTCAAGCTGCGCTAGTTCTCGAGGCGGAGGGGGAGGGATTCGAACCCCCGGACCGGGAGGACCCGGTCAACAGCTTTCAAGGCTGCCGCAATCAACCAGACTCTGCCACCCCTCCGGTTGTGAACAGTAGAAGGTCGCGAGAGGAGGTCCCTATCTAGTCTGCAGTCATGCCTGAGTGGCGGAACTGGACCGGCGATCAGCGCTGCGTCCCGGCGCGGATCGAGCGGCCCCGCGACCGCGGCGACCTGATCGAGTCGGTGAAGCGGGCCGCGGACCAGGGACTGACGGTGCGGGCGGTCGGGTCGGGACACTCCTTCACCGATGCCGCCTGCACCGGTGGCGTCCTGCTCGAGATGGACAGCCTCGACCGGATCCTGGAGGTTCAGCGCGACGCTGGCCTGGTCAAGGTGGAGGCGGGCCTTGGGCTGCGTGCGCTAAGCGAGCTGATCTGGGGACACGGGATGGCCCTCGAGAATATCGGCGACATCGACAAGCAGACGATCTCCGGCGCGGTCGCGACCGGCACCCATGGCACCGGGTCCCGGTTCCGCAACCTCTCCTCGATGATCGATGCGATGGAGCTCGTCCTGCCCGACGGGACCCTGCTCGAGGTGTCCCCCAGTTCCGAGCCCGAGCTGCTCCCCGCGGTGCGGGTGGGATTGGGGGCGCTCGGGGTGATTGCGACCGTGACTCTGCGGACCGTGCCGGCGTTCACCATCCGGCGCACTGACTCGCCGCTGCCCCTGAGCGAGACGCTCGAGCGGCTCCAGGACCTGGCCGATGGCTCGGACCATTTCGAGTTCTACGTCTTCCCCCACACTGAGGTGGCGCTCCTCCGGCAGAGCGAGCGCACCGACGAGCCGCCCGATCCGCGGCACCCGGCCGTCGACTTCGGGCAGGAGGTGGTCCTGGAGAACTGGGCGATGGGGGCGATGGTGCGGGTGGGCCGCCGATTTCCCTCTCGCATACCGAGGCTGTCCCGCTTCGCCGCCTCGCGGCTGGCGAAGACCGTGAAGATGGATCGCAGCTACCGCGTGTTCGCCAGCAGGCGGAAGGTGCGCTTCACCGAGATGGAGTACGCGATTCCCCGTCGGCACGCGACCGAGGCGATCCCGGGTGTGCTCGAGGTGGCCGAGCGGGCCGACCCGCCGGTGGGCTTCCCGATCGAGGTGCGCTTCGTCGCCGGCGACGACTCGATGCTCAGCCCGGCCCACGATCGGGACACCTGCTACATCGCGGTCCATCAGTACCGGGGGATGGCCTGGGAGAGCTACTTCCGCTCGGTGGAGTCGATCATGGACTCCTACGGCGGCCGGCCACACTGGGGCAAGCGTCACTTCCAGACGGCCGCGATGCTGGCGGACCGCTATCCGCGCTGGGACGAGTTCCTCGCAGCGCGCGCCCGCCTCGACCCTGAGGGCACCTTCCGCAACCAGTACCTCGATCGGGTGCTGGGACCCCCTACGAGATCAGCTCTCCAAGCTGCGCGGACTTGAGCACCTCGGCGAGCGCCTCCGGGGCCTGCGGACGGGCGAAGTAGTAACCCTGCCCATGGTCACAGTGGAGGGCCTGGAGCTCGCGCAGCTGCTCGTCGCGCTCGATTCCCTCGGCGGTCGCGGTCAGGTTGAGGCCGTGGGCGAGCCCGATGATCGCCGCGACGCCGGCCGAGTCCTCGGGTGATCGGCCCAGCCCGGCGATGAACGAGGCGTCGATCTTGATCGCGTTCAGTCGCGGAAGCCGCTTGAGGCTTCCGAATGACGAGATCGCGACCCCGAAATCGTCGATCAGGAGGCGGATACCGAGCTCCCTGAGGTCGGGGATCGCGCTCAGCGCGGCCGCGCGGCGATCCATCACGGCCCGCTCGTTGATCTCGATGCAGAGCGAGGCGGCGGGCAGCCTGGTATCGGCGATCGCCTGAGCGATCTTGCCGCTCAGATCGGGGTCGGCGAGGCGGCGCTCGCTGATGTTCACCGAGACGGTGAAGCTCTCGCCCGAGGGAATCTCGGCCCGCCAGATCGCCGCCTGCCGGCAGGCCTCGCGCAGCACAAGGTCGTCGAGGTCGGCGATCAGGTCGCTCGTCTCTGCAACGAAGAGGAATTGGGCCGGCTCGAGTAGCCCGCGCACCGGGTGGCGCCAGCGCACCAGTGCCTCGGCGCCGGTGATCGCGCCACTGATCAAATCCACCTCGGGCTGGTAGTAGACGACGATCTCGTCGTTCACCAGCGCCTCGCGCAACTCGCGCTCGAGACTCGCGCGATCGGTGTCGCCTTCGCGCATCCAGCTCTCGAAGAGTGCGTAACGGGACTTGCCGGCCGCCTTGGCGCGGTACATCGCCATGTCGGCCTCGCCCAGCATCACGTCCGGCTCCTGGACGCTCACCCCGGGGCCGTAGAGGGCGATCCCGATGCTGGCCGCCTGGATGATCTCGCGGTCCTGGACGACGATCGGCTTGGTGAGGGCGCTGATGACGCGGTCGGCGATCGTCTTCGCGTCCGCCTCCCCGACGCCCTCGCAGAGCAGGGCGAACTCGTCGCCACCAAGACGCGCCAGGGTGTCGCCGGCCCGCAGCAGCCGCTCGAGGCGCCGCGCCACGTCGATCAGCACGTTGTCCCCGGCGGCGTGCCCGAGTGTGTCGTTGACGAGCTTGAAGCCGTCGAGGTCGAGGTAGATGATCGCGAAGCCCTGGGCGCTTCGGCGGGCGGTGGCCATCCTCACCCTGTCGGCGAACAGCGTCCTGTTCGGCAGCCCGGTGAGCGAGTCGTGGAGCGCCTGCCTGGTGAGACGCTCCTCTGATTCCTTGCGCTCGGAGATGTCCTCCATCTGCGCGATCAGGTTGCTCAGGACCCCCTGGCTGTCGTAGACGGGGGAGACGGTCAGGGAGATCCAGACCGGATGCCCGCGGGCATGCTCGCAGCGGGTCTCGCCTCTGTAGCCGTAGCTCTCCCCCTCGGCGACCTCGCGGAGGGCCTCGACCTCCCGCTCGCGATCGCCGGCGTAGATGATCTCGTCGAAGCGCCTGCCGAGCAGGGTGTTCTCCGGGCGGCCGCAGATCTCCGAGAGCGCCCGATTGACGCGCTGGAAGCTGCCGTCCAGCGCGACGAGCGCCATGCCGACCCGGCTGTCGTCGAAGGCCTTGCGGAAGCGCTCCTCGGCCTCTCGCAGGGCGGCCTCGGTCGCCTGCCGCTCGCTGATGTCGCGGACGAAGGCGTGAAAGCGCCACTCCTCGCCCTCGCGCAGGGCGGAGATGGAGAGCTCAATCGGTATCTCGGTGCCGTCGCGGCGCAGGCCCTCGACCTCGAGCCGCCTTGCCATGATGGGGGCCTCCGCGCTCGCGAGGAAGCGGCCCAGCGCGCGCAGGTGGGCGTCCCGGTACCGCCGGGGGAGGATCGTCTGAACGACCGAGCGCCCCAGGATCTCCTCGCGGCCCCAGCCGAAGAGCCGCTCCGCCTGCGGATTCCACTCCCTGATCAGATTGTCCTCGTCGATCGAGATGAAGGCCTCCTGGGAGGTCTCGAGGATCGACCTGGACTCGCGGGTGGCCTGGCGCAGCGCGATCACGACCAGGTGGAGGGCCGGGCCGACGGTCGAGGCGAGCCCCACCGCGACCGCGGCGCGCAAGAACTGCTGGGCGGTGTCGGTCAGTGGTTCTCCGATCACGACCGGCAGCACCAGCGTGAGCGCCATGGCCAGCACCGAGATGGCGAGCTGGCGGCCCGTGCCGTAGAGCGCGAACCAGACGACCGGCAGCGCGACCAGGGGATCGAAGATGCTCGTGGAGCCCTCGCTCGCATCGCGGAGAAGCCCGACCACGACAAAGTAGGCGAGGATCGGCACCCCCTGGGTCCAGGGAGGAAGCCGGGCCCAGCGGAGCCCGCGCACCATGACGATCGCGATCGCGGTGAAGGCCGCTGCGACCAGCACCCGCGGATCCGTGACGGAGGTGCTCGCAAAGGGCAGCAGCACGAATGGCAGCAGTGCGCCGAGGGCGAACGTCGTAATGCGCCGGCTTACGTCCTCCCCCTCGAAGAACAGGCCTGGCCGGAGGTCGGGCGCGATCGAGCGCGACCAGCCCGGACCGGGCTTATCGCGGGCAGCGGCTCGTACCCTCTGCAATGTGCTCCTCTTTCCCCCCCTATGACATACCCCCAAATCGCGGCCCGGCCCGCCCTGACGGGATGTCGAAGGTACGACGCGCCGGTGGGCCGAGGAAAGGCCGTTATTCGGTAATGGACATGATGACTACTAGAGGAAGCTCTTGCCCTCACCCCGGTAGGTGGGGACCTGGTCACGGATTGTCATCCCGGTTACCAGGTAGAGGCTGTTGAAGCGCTCGCAGAGCTCGCCGGCCTTGACGTGCCTGAGGTAGACGCGGTCGCCGACCCGCAGCCGGTCGGCCCCGGAGCCGCGCAGCGGGGTCTGGACCTCTCCCGCGCCCTCGTGCGGATCGAGGCGCAGCCCGGCGGGCAGGTAGGGGACCGGCATCCGGTCCTTCGCGCCGACCCCGGAGGCGAGATAGCCGCCCCCCAGGGCCGTCGCCACTCCTCGGCCCGGACGCCTGACGATAGGCAGGGCGAACATCGCGGCGGGCCGCAGGTTGAAGGCGCGGTAGTGGTCGAAGAGGATCGGCGCGAAGAACCCGGAACCGGCGGCGACCTCGGTGACCGCCCACTCGGACGCGGTCGGCTCGATCGATCCCGTGCCGCCGCCGTTCACGAACTCGAGCTGGGCGACCTCGGAGAGGGCGGTGACGATCTCGGCGCGCCTCTCCTCGACGTCCTTCGCCGAGGCGGACTGCATCGTCCGGATCAGCCGGTTGGTGATCGCCTTGCGGGGGACGTTGTCCCCGACGCCGGCGATCTGGCCCTCGTAGGCCATCAGGCCCACCAGCTTCGTGCGCTCCCGGCGGTCGATCTCCTGCGCAAGGGCAACTGCCTGCTCGGCGGTCCTGATCGGCGAGCGCTTCGGCCCGATCTTGACTCGGCCCCCGAACGGCCACCAGGAGAGGTCGATGTCCATCGCGACGCGCACCGGCGCGACGAAGGAGGTCGCAGCCTCCTCGACCAGGTCCAGGTGCTCGGTGCTGTCGACCATCACCACCGGCGCCTCGTCGGGGTCCTCCGACGTGATCCGGGCGAGCCGAGTCAGGCAGCCGCGGTCGGTGGTCGGGTAGGCGACGACGAGGTCCCGAAACCCCTGCTCCCAGAGCCAGATTGCCTCGGGCAGGGTGAAACCGAGGATTCCCTGGAAGCCGGGATCGAGGTCGAGCAGCCGCTCGAGGACGGGCCGGGAGCGGACTGACTTGCTCGCGATCCGGATCGGCTTGCCACGCGAGCGGCGGAGCATGTCGGCGGCGTTCGCCCAGACCGCATCCAGGTCGACGAAAGCGAACGGAGCCTGCACCTCCGAGAAGATCGCCTCGAAGCGCTCGTAGGCCTCCAGCGGCGTCGGCAGCGGCAGCGGGGCCGGCGTGTCGGTGCCGGCCAGCGGCCGCGTCTGCTCCTCGACGGTCGCGGTCGAGCTCTCGTCTGGGGCCATCATCCGGATCCAGCCTACAATCGAGCCGCGTGGTCGCCTGCGGTGACCGCCGCCCCCGGAGAGGTGGCCGAGCGGCTGAAGGCACTCGCCTGCTAAGCGAGTAGGGGGCTAATAGCTCTCTCGAGGGTTCGAATCCCTCCCTCTCCGCTAGAGCACCTTTCGGAATGAAAGTCGCTCTGTTCAAGAAGGTTTCCGCGCTGATCGCGGCCCTCGCGGTCGCAGGGGCGGCCGCCTTCCTGCTGATCGATGGCGACGAGGGAAGCTCGGAGGCGCCCGAGCCGGGTCCCGGCGCCGTGATCGATGCCCTGCGCGCCAGCGTTCCCGTCGATGTGCGCCTCGAGCGGCCGGCCAAGCCGGTCGGTGGCCCGAGCTACCCGCTCGCCAGCGTGCGCCACGGCCAGACGATCTCACTCCGCTCCTCGCCCGGAGGCAGGGTTGTGGCCCGGGTCGGCGACCGGACGGAGTTCGGCTCCGTGCGCGTCTTCTGGATCGAGAAACTGAGGGGTGCTTGGTTCGGCGTGTCGGTCCCGGAACTGCCGGACGGCCGGCTCGCCTGGGTCAAGGACGACCGCTTGGCGCTGGACCTCTCCCAGACCCGCTTCTGGATCACGGCCAACGTCTCGCGGCAGCTTCTCGAGTTGCACTATGGCGACCGGGTCCTCGACAGCTTCCCGGTGACCGTCGGCTCGCCGAGCTCCCCGACACCGCTCGGCGACTACTCCGTGACCGACGGGCTCGTCGGGCG
>Ga0126307_10001068_pt1 | contig 18113 bp, 20 predicted proteins | sample Plot28_FD_89955 | JGI IMG/M metagenome (GOLD analysis project Ga0126307, IMG submission 89955) | Serpentine soil microbial communities from UC McLaughlin Reserve, CA, USA - Plot28 | ecosystem: Environmental > Terrestrial > Soil > Grasslands | place: USA: UC McLaughlin Reserve, Lake County... | reverse complement strand
TTCGATCGCGCACGAGCGCGCTGCTCATGCCCGCACGGCGTACAGCCTCCACTCACCCGGGACGCCCTTGAGCTCGTGGCTGCCTCGGTCGTCGAACGCGATTCCCGACCCGGCGACGAGGTCGCGAACGGTCTGGGAGACGAGGACGGCGCCCGCCGCGGCAGTGGCCGCGACGCGGGCGGCGATGTGAACCGCCAGCCCGCTCACCTTCCCGTCGACGACCTCGCACTCGCCGGTGTGCACGCCGGCCCGCACGTCGAGCCCCAGCTCGCGGACGTCGTTCACGATCTCGCCCGCGCACTGGATCGCGCGCGCCGGGCCGTCGAACGTCGCGAGGAAGCCGTCTCCCGCGTTGTCCTGCTCGTCGCCGTTGAAGCGCGCCAGCTGCCGGCGCACGACCCGGTGGTGCTGCTCGAGGAGCTCACGCCAGCGTGCGTCGCCGAGCTCCGCCGCCCGGGATGTCGACCCGACGATGTCGGTGACGAGGAGCGTCGCGAGCACGCGATCCTGCGCCGGCTGGACGCCGGCCGCGTCGACCAGGCGCCGGGTCTCGCGCACGGCGATCTCGTGCGACTCGTCGTCGACCCAGTGGTAGATGCTCCGAACCGGCAGCTGGACCAGCCGAGCCGTCGGGATCCGCTCGGCGACGTACCCGGCCGGCCCTGGGTTGGCCGCGCTGGCGAGGACGACGGTCGGCACGCGCACGGCCGAGAGGACGTCGGTCACGTCGGAGTCCATCATCATCCGGAAGAAGGCGAGCGCCGAGCCGGGGCTCAAGCCGCGGCGCATGTGCGCCACGAACCACCACCGGAACGCGGGGTCGTGCTCCTGCTCGGGCGCCCACTCGGCGAGCCGTGCTTCGAGGAAGTCCGTCCGTCCCCAGCCGTCGCGGATCTCGGCGAGCCGAGCGCGCCATTCGTCGTCGGTGAGCGCCCACGGATAGTCCGGCGTCCTGCGCCCCTTCGCCGTCGGGTCGAAGAGGACGAGACCCACCGTGCGCTCGGGATAGGTGGCAGCGAAGAGCGTCGCGAGACGCGCACCCTCCTGGGCCGTCCAGAAGAACGCGCGCTCCGCGTCGATCGCGTCGAGGACGGCACGGAGGTCGTCCATGCGCGTCTCGAGGGTCGGGACCTCGCGGACACGGTCGGAGAGCCCAGTACCGCGCTTGTCGAGCATCGTGACGCGCGCGAACGTCGACAGCTCGTCGAGGAAGCGCATGAACAGCGGTTGCTCCCAGACCGACAGCAGATCGCCGGCGAACCCGCGGACGAAGACAAGATCGACGGGCCCCGCGCCGACCGTCACGTAGGCGATGTGGACGTCGCCGCTGCGTGCGTAGCGCACGTCTGGCGGTTCCGGAGGCATCGCCGTCAACCAACGCCGTCTGTCTACATAGCCGGCGCCTTTACGGACTCGACGTAGCCGCGAACGTCGGCCGCCGGCTCCGAGTACGCGTCGCCGAGGGCTTCCTCGACTCGGGCCATGTACTCCTCCGTCCAGGCCGGGAAGTCGTAGTCGATCGCGCGCAGGAACTCGAGCGACGCGGCCCAGCGGATGTCGGCTATCGAGGGCGGGTCGCCGCCGACGAAGGGCCGGCCTTCCAGGAAGTGCGCCCGGAAGGCCTCGAGCGGCGCGGCGAGCGCCTCCTCGGCGTCCCTCTGGGCCTTGGCCTTCATCTCGTCGTCGGCGTCGGACGTGCCGACTTCGCCCGGGTACTGGGCGAAGCCGAGCGTCGGATAGGTGGCGCGGGTGAGCAGCGGATAGAAGGTGCCCGTGAGGTAGAACATCGCGCTGTCGACCATCGCCCGCTCGCTGGGGTCGCGTGGGTAGAACTGGTCGAGGCCAAGCTTGTTGCAGAAGTACTGCATGATCGCGCAGCTCTCGCCGAGCGCGCCTCTCGGCAGCCCGTCGCGCTCCAGCAGGGGCGTCAAGTCGACCGGGTACTTCGCGAGGAACTCCGGCGTCGACTTCTTGCCCCACACGTCCTGCTCCTCGAAGTCGAGGCCGGCGGCGCGGACGAAGATGCGAACGGTCATGTTGTTGACGCTTGGCTTGAGGATGCTCAGCGTGTTCTCGGCCATCTGCTCCTCCAGATCTCTGCGTTACACGGCGTGTTGACGGTACGGCTGCTTCGAGGCGGCTTCGAAGTCGCCCGGGTCGGCTCGACTGGTCATTTCAGACGCACGCGCGGGAAACCCGCCCGTGCTGATGGTCGGCGTCGCGAGCGAGCGCCTTCAGGCGACCGGTCGTCGGACAGCGACTCGCGTGAGCGCCTGACGAGCGCCTCGATCGCGTCGGCGAGGTGCTCCTCGGCGATGTTGTAGTCGCCGCGGTCGACCCGCAGCTTGTGCGCCTCGAGCAGCACGTCGGCGTGCGTGTAGCCGAACGGCGGCTCGAAGCGGTACGACGCGAGCTCGATCAGCAGGCCGAGCGGATCCTCGAAGTAGATCGAGTCCATGAAGCCACGGTCCTTCACGCCGCTGTGCCGGACCCCGCGCTCGTCGAGCCGCTCCACCGCCTGGCGGAACGTCGCCTGCGAGAGCGAGAACGCGATGTGGTGGACGTAACCGGCGTCCTTGGCGTCCCGGATCGCCGACGGGCGCGACGCGTCGGGCTCCCGCTCCTCGTCCGTGAAGACCGTGATCAGGCGGCCGTCACCCGGATCGAAGTAGAGGTGGCTCTCCGACTCGTTGTCGAGGTTCGGCTGCTCGAAGACGAAGGGCATTCCGAGCACGCCCTCCCAGAGGTCGATCGACGTTTGCCGGTCGGCCCCGACGAGCGTGATGTGGTGGACGCCCTGGCTCTGCAGCTTCCGCATCAGCGATCGACCAGTCTCGACTTGTACTCGCTTCGCTCTAGGCTGCCCCACTCCACGAGCTCCACCTGCGTCTGCACGACCAATACGTTGCGGACTTTGTCACGGATCGCGTCGGCAAGCGCCGCATCGGCGGCCCGGCCGCGGGCCAGCTCGACGGCCACCGGAAGCGGCGGCTCCTGCTTGACGCCCTCGGACGGCGGCTTGACGAGGACGTTGCCGCTGACCTCGGGCGCGAACGCACCCACGACCTCGCGTACGGCCGACGGGAAGACGTTGACGCCGCGGACGATGAGCATGTCGTCGGTGCGCCCGACGCAGCGGACGCGCGGCGCGGTGCGCCCGCAGGCACACGGGCTCGTCCGCACGTGGACGTGGTCGCGCGTCCGGAAGCGGAGCAGCGGCGCGGCGCGGTGCCGGACGTGGGTCAGGACGAGCTCCCCGCTCGCGCCGTCGTCGACGTCGACGGATGCCCCCGTCTCCGGATCGATCAGCTCGGCATGGACGAAGCCGCGGGCGCCGAGGTGCATGCCGTCCTGCTCCTCGCACTCGCCCCAGAGCGACGGGCCGATGTCGCCGATCCCCATCGCCTCGGTCACCTTCGCGCCCCACCCTTCCTCGAGCTTCGCCCGGAAGGCCGGCTCACCGCCGCCAGGCTCGCCGGCGACGAGCACGCGCTCGACGCTCGAGCGGTCGAAGTCGCGCTCGAGCAGGTACGCGGCGTACGACGGCGTCAGCACGACGGCCTCGGGCTTCAGCAGCTCGACCGCGCGCACCAGCCGCTCGGTGTTGCCGGTCCCGACCGGGATGTGGGAGAGGCCGATGCGCTCGAACGCGTCCAGCGCCGCGCCGGCGACGAACGGGCCCGCGTTGTAGGTCGTGACGGTGCGCTGGCCGGGCCGGACGCCCGACGCGGCATAGCTGCGCGCCGAGCCGGTCACCCAGTTCTCGAGGTCGCCGGCCGTCAACGGGATGTAGCTCGGCGTACCGGTGGTGCCGCTCGTCGAGTAGATCCGGACGAGCTCAGACGGGTGCGCGCAGAGGTGCGCGCCGAACGGGTTCCCGGGCGTGAGAGTGGCGCGGAGCTCCTCCTTCTCGGTCAGCGGCAGCTCCGCGATGTCGGCGAGCCCGACCCGCTCGTAGCCGGACAGCTTCTGGCGGTAGAAGGCCGAGCGCTCGAAAAGGTACGCGAGCTGCTCGCGAAAGCTGTCGGCGTCGAGCGCGAGCTGCTCCGCCCAGGCGCGGGTCTCGATATCAGGGTCGAGCATCGGGCTCGTAGGTGACGGCGTCCTCCGCGGCGGCCGCCAGCGTGAAGCCGAGCGGGTGTTCGCGCTCCTCGGCGAGGTGCGCGAGGAGACTTCCCGTGCGGGCGAGGATCGGCACAGCCCTGGCGGCGGCGGACGGGAAGCCGAGGTCGAGCAGAACTGCCGCGATCGGCAGCGACACGTTCATCGGCAACGGCCTGCCCCAGACCTCGCTCACCGCATCGCGAAGCGCGCGCGCGAAGGCGACGTTCGAGCCACTGACGCCGCGCTGGTCGGCGAGCTCGAGGATCCGCTCGGCGCGCGGGTCGACGGGCCGGTGGACGGGGTGGCCGAAACCGGGCACCTTCCCGCCGGCCTCGTGGATCGTCCGCGCGATCGCCACCGGCTCCCGGCCCGACTCGAGCAGCCGCGCGCACTCCTCCGACGTCCCGAGGACGACTGGGCCCGCGCCGAGGATCCCCGCGGCGACGGCGGCTTGCAGCGAACCGGGATCGGCCGCGAGCGTCATCCGAGCCGCGACGTTCGTCGGCATCATCCCGTGCTCCGCGATCGCGACGAGCAGCAGGTCGAGGAAGAAACGCTGCTCCTCGGTCGGCTCGTCGCCGGTGAGGAGCAGGTGGAAGTACTCCGTGAACGTGAGCCGGCCCATCAGATCGCCGGTCAGGTCGCGCCCGCGCACCTCCACCCGGTCGCTGTACGCCCGGCCGATGTGGCTGACGGCCCGATCGCCCAAGGGGCTCATTTCTAGTCGATGTCGGCGCGGGCGTAGCGCCACGACGCCGCGAGCCACGCCCCCACCGCGACCGCCGGCAGCACGACGAAGGCGACCCCGGCCCGCCCCGCGTCGAGCTGAAGCTCGACGTCCGGCGCCAAGCCGAGGACGGACGACGCCCAGCCGACGACGGTGAAGCGGGCCGCGCCCTCCGCCGAGTAGGCCGCGCCGTTCTCCCACACGAGCACGAAGGTGAGGCCCACCCAGACCGCGCGGCCGAACCACACACCGGCCGCGACGAAGAGGCCCGAGTAGGCGAGCGCTGCCAGCGCAGACGCGAGCAGCGCAGCCGGCGCAACGTCGCTCGCCCCGGCCACGAGCGTCGACGCGGTGAGCGGCAGCACCGTCAGCGGCAGGACGATCGTGAACGTCGCCATGATCGCGGCGGCCGGGAGCTGCCAGCGCGCCACCGGCTTCAGCCACAGGTAGGCGAGGAGGCGGTCCTCGACGAGGTCGCCGATCGCCGCAGTCCCGAGCCACAGCGTCGCGAGCGGCACGAGGACGGCGAGCCCGTAGGACGAGACCACGTCCGCGGCCGCCTGTGGCGAGTTGGAGTCCAAGCGGGCGAAGATCCCCATCACGACGGCGAGCGCCCCCAGCGCGCCGATCCCGAGCAGGCGCTGAACCGTGACCTGCGTCCTCAGAAGCAGCCGGTAGAGCGCGACGAGCGCGCCGGGCCGAGCGGCAACGGACGCTGCTGCACCGGCCGTGGTCATCGCTCCACCAGGTAGCGGAAGACGCCCTCGAGGTCGGCATCGAGTGGATGGACCTCGAAGAGGCGCGCGCCGCGGTCACGCGAGACCGGCGCCAGCGTGCGCGCCAGCGCCCTGGCGTCACTCGTGTCGACCTCCAGCACGTCCTCACCGTCGAGCCGCACGCCGACGGCCGCTCCGGCTTCCAGAAGGGCGCCGGCGAGCACGCGCGGCCGGTCGGTCCGGACACGGATCCGCAGCGGCCGATCGTCCATCAACGCGCGGAGCTCGCGAAAGTCGCCTGCAGCGGCAAGCCGGCCCTGCGACATGACGAGCACCTGCGAGCCGAGGCGCTCGACTTCGCCGAGCACGTGACTGGAGACGATCACGCAGCGGCCCTCGGCGCCCAGCCGGCGGAGCAGGAGAACCATGTCCACACGCTGGCGGGGGTCGAGGCCGGTGAGCGGCTCGTCGAGGATCAACACCCCGGGGTCGTGGACAAGGGCCTGGGCCACCTTCACCCGCTGTCGCATCCCCTTCGAGTACGTCGGCAGCCGGCGGGAGTCGGAGGGGTCGAGGTCGACCTGCTCCAGCGCGGCGGCCGCTGCGCGCACGGGATCGGCAAGGCCCTGGAGCCGCGCCGAGAGAGCGACGAACTCGCGTGCGGTGAGCGGCTCGAAGACGCCCTCCTGCTGCGGAACGAGGCCGATGTGACGCGCGACGTCCGTGTCGGTCCGGGGATCGCGGCCGAGCACGCGCACCGTGCCCTTCGAAGGCCGGGCGAGGCCGCAGAGCATGCGGAACATCGTCGACTTGCCGGCCCCGTTCGGGCCGAGAAGCGCCGTCACGCCCGGGCCGACGTCGAAGCTGACGTCGGCGACGGCGACGAGCGGCCCGAACCACTTCGAGACGCCGTCGGCGATGACGCGCGGCTCGCGCGTCACCTGAACGACTCCAGGCGCCGGTAGCGGAGCCAGCAGACGAGGAACCCGAGGGCGACCGCGGCGGCGAGGCCCGCGGCGACCACCGGCGTCGAAAGCTTCGTGACAGGAGAATCGTGGTCGGGCATTTCGCCGAAGATGCGGTACGAGAGTTCCGCCGCGACGAACGGGAAGCTGAGCAAGTCAAGTGCGTTCGGCGCGTCGGCGCTCTCGATCGCCGACCGGACCACGCTCGCGGGCACGGCGAGCAGGAGCACCGTGGCGACTGCGGCGGCCGCTCTTCTCGTCGTGAAGCTCGAGACCGCCATCGACAGCGCGGCGTAGAGGAGTGCGGTGGCGATGCCTGAGGCGACGATCCGCACCAGGAGCAGCGGCGCGTCGCCCAGGCTCGGCCCGTGTCCCGCCAGCACGAACGCGGCGAACATGAAGAGCAGCGGACCGATCGTGATCAGGAGCATGACACCGACCACGGCGGCGCCCTTGGCCGCGAGATAGCGCGTGCGATCGAGCGGGCCGGCGAGGTAGAGCCCGAGCATGCCGCTCCGCCGGTCAGGGCAGAGCGCCTCCGGCGCGAGCAGCGACGTGAAGAGCGCGAGCGCGCTGCCGATGAAGAACGTGTATTCACCGTACGAGATCAACTCGTCGACGCCGATGTCCTCGGCGATGACGGAGAAGAGCACGGAGGCCAGGGCGGGCAGGAACGCAATCGCAAGCGTGATCGCCGGCAACACCTTGTGGCGACCGCCCCGGCCCAGCCCGAGCACACGGCGCGCGGTGAACTCGGCAAGCGTCGCGAGCGCTCGCTCCGGGGGTTCACGCGGGCCGTCATAGCTGCGATAGCCGAGGTCGAACAGGCGGGCGTCGGGTGCTGCCGTCATGCGCTCGTTCCCAGGTACACATCCTCGAGCGTGCGTCCGCGCGGCTCGAGCCGTCGCAGGCCGACGCCGAGGTCGGCGACGGCGTCGCGGACCGCGTCGTACGCGTCCTGCGCGGCACCGAGAACGAGAACGTCGCCGTCCCGCGTCACCTCGAAGCCTCGAGCGGCGAGGACCGACGCCAGCTCGTCGGCCCGCTCGTCGACCTCGACGACGAGCCCCTCCGGGCCCCGACGGACGTCCGCGAGCGTGGCGGCGTGGACGACCTCACCCGCCTCGACGATCACGACGGCGTCGCAGATCCGCTCCACCTCCTCCAGGTGGTGCGACGACACGAGGATGTGCATTCCGAACTCGGAGCCGATCCGACGGATGAGCGCGAGCATCTCGGTCCGCTGCACCGGGTCCAGCCCGTCGGTCGGCTCGTCGAGGAGGACGAGCTCCGGGTCGTGGGCGATCGCGGCCGCCAGCTTGACGCGCTGGCGCTGGCCGGTGGACATCGTCGCCACAGGGCGGAAGCGCTCCTCACCCAGGCCGACGAGCCACAGCGCGTCGTTCGCCCGCTGGATGGCGGCGCGTCGGGGCAGAAGGTGCATCTCGGCGAGATGACGCACGAGGTCCGTGGCGGAGAGCTCGGCGGGGAGGTCGTGGTGCTCGGGCGCGTAGCCGATCCGCTGCCGTACCTCGATGCCCGCGGTAGCCGGGTCCCGCCCCTGGACGGTCAGCTCGCCGCCGTCCCGGGACCGCAGGCCGAGCACGAGCGAGATGAACGTCGTCTTGCCCGCGCCGTTCGAGCCGAGCAGGCCGGTGATGCCTGGGCCGATGTCGGCGTCGAGCCCGGCCAGCGCGACCGTTTGCCCGTAGCGCTTCACGACCCCGCGGGCGGAGATGACGGTGGGCGCGCGCTCAGCCACGTTCCGCCAGGTGCGCGCCCGCGACCATCGCCTCGAGCTTACGGACGGCGAGCTCGCGGGGCAGGTACTTCATCCCGCAGTCCGGCGCGACGACGAGCCGTTCCGGCGGGACCACCGCGAGCGCGCGACCGATCCGCTCGGCGACCGTGTCCGGCGTCTCGGCCTGCTCGGAGCCGAGGTCGAGGACGCCCAGGACGATCGTCTTGTCGGGGAGGTCGCGCAGCACGTCGGGGTCCAGGCTCGGCTGAGCGGCCTCGACCGAGATATGCGTCGCGAGGCAGTCGTTCAACTCGCACAGGAAGGGATAGCCGCTCGGCTTGTCGTGGACGATCGCCGCGTAGCCGAAGCAGGTGTGCAGGACCGTGTCGCCCTCGATGCCGTCGAGCGCGCGGTCGATCGCTTCGAGCGCGTACTCGCGCGCCGCCTCGGGGCGGGCCTGGAGATAGGGCTCGTCTACCTGGACGACGTCGGCGCCGGCGGCCTTGAGGTCCCGCAGCTCGTCGTTGACGACCTCCGCATACGCGAGGGCGAGGCTGCGATCGTCGTCGTAGAAGTCGTTCTGCGCCTGCTGCGTCATCGTGAACGGCCCCGGAACGGTGATCTTGATCCGGCGGTCGGTGAGCGAGCGGAGGAACTCGACGTCGCGGACCTCGACCGGCCGCGCGCGGCGGATCGGCCCGACGACCCGCGGAACGGGGTTCTCGTGGCCGGTGCGGTCGAGGGCGACGCCGGGATCGTCCAGGTCGACGCCCTCGAGCGCGGTCGCGAAGCGGTTCGAGTAGCTCTCCCTGCGCATCTCGCCGTCGGTGATCACGTCCACGCCGGCACGCTCCATGTCCTGGACGGCGAGGCGCGTCGCGTCGTCCTGCGCCTCCTCGAGGAACGGCTCCGGCACCCGCCACAGCTCCCGCGCGCGCACGCGCGGCGGCAGCCGCTCCCCGAGCCGCTCGCGGTCGATCAGCCAGCCAGGCTGCGGATAGCTCCCGACGACGGTCGTGAGCAGGGCGTCAGGAGGTACTGGCACGCCGCTCCGCCCAGCCCGTCGATGGGTCAGGCGCCGACGAATGTGTGCGCCGGATAGACCTCCGGCTCGCCTTCCACTCCGAGGTCGCGCAGGATCGGAAAGAGCAGTTCGGCGAAGCGGCCCATCGCCTCCTCCGACGCCCACACGTCGACGACCCTGAATCCGTTCGGGCCTGCGCCGGCAACGTGCGCGAGTAGGCCCTCGACCGGCCAGTCCGCGGGCGATTCGGCTTGACCCTTCCCGCCGGTGAGGCGGCGGACGGATTCCTCGTATCGCTCCTGCGTGAAACTCGGCACTTGAAACACGGCAACCATGGGCATTCGCTACCTCCCTCGACCGGCCGAAGTGGAGAGCATACGACGTTGTCGTCGGCCGTCGGCGTGGGCTGACCGTCACACGCCGAGCAAGTCGGCGGGCTGCGTCAGGACGGGGCCGACTACGCGCCCTGGCAGAATCGAGCCGGAGGGCTGTGGGAGACGGCGCGCGGATCGACAAGTGGCTGTGGGCCGCGCGCTTCTTCAAGACGCGAAGCGCGGCGAGCGACGCTGTCGCCGGCGGGCACGTCCACGTCGACGGCGAGCGCGTGAAGCCGTCGCGAACCGTCCGCGTCGGAGACCGGCTCGGGATCATGATCGGCACCGTTCGCCGCACCGTGGTGGTTACAGGCGTCGCCGAACGGCGCGGCCCCGCCGCTGTGGCGGCCGCACTGTACGAGGAGACGCCCGAGTCGAAGGCGCGGCGCGAGCAGCAGGCACTCGAGCGACGGCTCGCGGGGGAGGCGACGTTCGACCTCGGCGCCCGCCCGACGAAGCAGGAGCGCCGCCGGCTCGACGCGCTCCGCCGCGGGCAGCGACGACCGCGCTGAGCGGTCGGTACGCCCGGCCCCGCGCTACCCGCCCGCCATCGCGCCGACCACCCGGAACGGCTCGCGTCCCGAGACGACCTCGTCCGGAAGCGGGTCGTCCGCTGGCTCGAGCGAGAGATCGCGGCCGCACGCGAAGAAGCGGATGAAGTCACGCCGTTTCGCGGTGCCGTGGTCGCGGATCGTCCCGCGCAGGACGGGGTAGGTCGCCTCGAGCGCGTCGAGGACGGCGCGCTGCGTCATGGCCGCCCCGTCGAGGTCGAGCGAGACCTCCCCGTCCACGCCCGCGAGGGTGCGCAGGTGCTGAGGCAGCGCGACGCGGATCACGGCAGCGTCTGGGTCTCGACCGAGAGCACGGCCGGAAGGTCGCGTACGACCGCCTCCCACGTGTCGCCGCCGTCCGCCGACGCGTAGACCTGACCGCCCGTCGTCCCGAAGTAGATGCCACCGGGGTCGAGCGTGTCGACGGCCATCGCCTCGCGCAGCACGTTGACGTAGCAGTGCTCCTGCGGCAGCCCCTTCGTCAGCGGCTCCCAGTCCTCGCCGCCGTTCCGGCTGCGGTAGACGCGCAGCTTCGCGTCGGGCGGGACGTGCTCGGAGTCGCTCTTGATCGGCACGACGTAGACCGTGTCCGGCTCGTGCGGGTGCACGGCGATCGGGAAGCCGAAGTCGGAGGGCAGGTTGCCGCTCACCTCGCGCCAGGAGTCGCCGGCGTCGTCGCTCCGCATCACGTCCCAGTGCTTCTGCATGAACAGCACGTCCGGGCGCGACGGGTTCATCGCGATCCGGTGCACGCAGTGGCCGACCTCGCGATCCTCGTCCGGCAGCTCGGCCGAGCGCAGACCGCGGTTGATCGGCTGCCACGTCTCGCCCCCGTCGTCGGTCCGGAAGGCCCCGGCCGCGGAGATGGCGACGACCATCCGCTCCGGATGCTCCGGATGGATGAGGATCGTGTGCAGGCACAGGCCTCCGGCGCCCGGCTGCCACTGCTCGCCCGTCCTGTGCGCCCTCAGACCGGACAGCTCCTCCCAGTTGCGGCCGCCGTCGCTCGACCGGAACAGGGCCGCGTCCTCGGCGCCCGCGAACACGGTGTCGGGATCCGCGCGCGACGGCTCGAAGTGCCAGACGCGCGCGAACTCCCAGGGATGCTGCGTGCCGTCGTACCACTGGTGCGTCCCGGGCACGCCGTCGTAGGCGAACTCGTTCCCGACGGGCTCCCAGGTGGCGCCGCCGTCGTCGGAGCGCTGCACCACCTGACCGAACCATCCGCTCGTCTGCGACGCGTAGAGCCGATCGGGGTCGGCCGGCGAACCGGTCACGTGGTAGATCTCCCAGCCCGTGAACAGCGGGCCGTTGACGTCCCATTCCTTGCGCGAGCCGTCCGCCGTGAGGACGAACGCGCCCTTCCGCGTGCCCACGAGGAGCCGCACTCCGCTCATGAATCCTCCTTGTCGTCTCGCAGCGACATTCTGTCGTTTCCTTCTACGACGTACGTGCGACCTTGAATTCGACAGAGTCCCGAGGCCGTCGCCCGTGTAGACCGCCGGACGGCGGGAAACTCATCGCATGCCCGGCAGAGCATCGTGCAGTTGAGCGACCCCAAGGCTCGCCTCGGGGCAGTCGAGCAGCTCCTCTCGGGAGAGATCATCGCGACGGCCTTCAACGGCATCTTCGCGCTCGTCGGCGACGCAGACGACCCGCGCGTGCCGCGGAAGCTGGCCGCCGCCAAGGGGAGGCCGCGCGCGAAAGGCGTGGCGTTGATCTGCCCGCCCGAGTCCCTCCGCGAGCATGTCGCCCAGAGTGACCACCCGCTGGCCACCGTCGAGGCCCTGTACCGGTCGGTGCACGCCGTCGGGCTGATCCTGCCGGCTGCAGAGCCGGGCGCGCCTCGCCTCGCCGTCCAGGCGCAGACGATCCTCAATGTGTGGACGGAGGAGCGACCCCGCTCCCACCTGCGCGAGCTCGTGCTCGAGCTGCGCCGGCGCGGACGACGAGCGCTCGTCGGGACGTCCGCGAACGTGACCGGTCGACCGACGATCTCCGACCCCGCCGAATCCGAGGCCGTCTTCGGCGATCGCGTCGCTGCCATGCTGCTGGACTCGTTCGACCATGTCCCGCCGGAGCGCCGGCGCTCGGCGAGCATCGTCGATCTGACGGCCGCGCCGCCTCGGCTGGTCCGGGAGGGCAGCGTTCCGGCGGGCGAACTTCGCGCGGCGATGCGCGCCGTCGGGCTCGCAGAGCTGACGGTCCCGTTGGACGTCGCTCGCGTGTAAGGAACTCGAGTCGAAACAGGTCTAAGCGCGTTGCACGGCTCGTGCTCGTGCGGCAGGCTCCCCAGCATGGTGCTCTACCGCGACGCGGCGCTCGCGGACGGCCGGTCGGCGACGCTCGAGCTGGGCGTCAGCGTCCTCGTGGCCGACGGCCATATCGCCTGGATCCGTCCGAGCGACGCCGAGGAGGACGCGGGTGACGCGGAGGTGGTCGACGCAGGCGGGGCGACCATCGTGCCCGGCATGGTGGACTGCCACAGCCACCTCACGCTTCCAGGCGGGTCGCACTGGATCGACCGCGGCGGCGACACGCCCGAGCAGCTTGTCCGCAATGCCGAGCACAACGCGAAGCTCCAGACCGGCGCGGGCGTCCGCTGGGCGCGAGACGTCGGCGCCCCGGTGGGCGTCGACCCGGTCGACGGGCGCGAGCGCGCGCTGAGCCTCGGGCTCCGCGACCGCTGGCGAGGGCGCCGCGAGTACCCCTACGTGCGCGCCGCAGGCACGTGGGTGACACGGCGCGGCACTCTGCCGACCGGGCTGACCGCGGAGGCGGAGGACGGCGACGAGCTCCTGCGCCTCGCCATGCAGCAGCTCGACGACGGTGCGGATCTCGTCAAGCTCTACCTCGACGGACCGGATCCGGAGACGGCGCCGTGGACGGCGGGCGAAGTCCGGCGCGTCGTCGACGCCGCGCACGAGCGCCACGCGACGGTGACCGCGCACTCGGGCAGGCTCAGCGGCGCACGGGTCTGCGCGGAGGCAGGCGTCGACTGCATCGAGCACGGGTTCGAGCTCGACGAGGACTGCGCCCGCCTCATGGTCGAGCAGGGGACGGCACTCGTCTCGACGCTCACCGTCTTCAAGTCGTGGACGACGTTCGGCCGGACGACCCGGATCGAGCGCTTCGCGGGCGCCGAGGGCCGCAAGGCGATCGCCGAGCGCTGGGAGGCCGCCCGCAGCAGCGTTCGTTTGGCACACGGCGCCGGCGTGCTGCTCGGGGCGGGGACCGACTTCGGCGGCGGCTCGGCGCGCGCGAACCAGCTCGCCTGGGAGGTCGAGGCGCTCGTCGAGGCCGGCCTCGAGCCGTGGGAGGCGCTCGCCGCGGTGACGTGGCGGGCCGGAACGATCCTCGGCGAGCCCGACGCCGGGAGCCTCCGGGAGGGCGGGCACGCCGACTTCTTCCTCGTCCACGGCGATCCGCTCTCGGACCCGTCCGCGCTGTGGCGCGTCTGGCGGGTCGGCTGGGTCGAAGCGTAACCGGCCGCGGCGAGCCGAGCCGGCACGCACGGCCGTCCCGTCGCGATACTGCGCGCGATGCTGATCGTGCCTCCCGCACGCCACCTGCTCCGCGCGAAGGATCTCGCCGACGCGCGGTACTTCGAGCCGCTAGGCGTCGAGGATCTCGCGCGCGCCGCCGGCCTCTCGCGCGCTCACTTCAGCCGTGAGTTTCGGCGCGGGTTCGGCGAGTCGCCGCACGCGTACCTGCTCACGCGGCGGCTCGAGCGCGCCGCGGCGCTGCTGCGGACGACGAACCGCTCCGTGGCCCAGATCTGCTTCGCGGTCGGGTTGCGGAGCGTGGGCTCCTTCACGAGCAGCTTCACGCGCACCTACGGCAAGCCTCCGACCGCATACCGAGCAGCATTCCCGCCGGCTTCGCTCCAGGCCCGCGTCCCGACCTGCGTCCTGCGCGCGTTCGGCCGCCCGCGACACCGCACGTTTCGAGAAGACGCCGCGCCCGCCCACGCCTAGCATTGCCGACCACTCGTACCTACGAACCGGGAGGAACCGATGGTCAAGATCGGCACAACGCAGCTGTGGGTGCACGACCAGGAGGAGGCACTCGCCTTCTACACCGAGAAGCTCGGAATGGAGGTCCGCGCGGACGTCACGCTCCCCGAGCTCGGCGATTTCCGCTGGCTCACGGTCAGCCCGCCGGACCAGCCGGACGTCGCGATCGTGCTGATGGCCATTCCCGGCCCGCCGGTGATGGACGCGGAGACCGCCGAGCAGGTCCGCGCGCTGATGGCGAAGGGCTTCGCCGGGACGGTCTTCCTGACGACCGACGACTGCCGGACAGCCTACGAGGAGTACCGGGGGCGGGGCGTCGAGTTCGTCGAGGAGCCCGAGGAGCGGCCCTACGGAATCGACTCGTCCTTCCGCGACCCGTCCGGCAACAACATTCGACTTACCGAGGTGCGGGAGCTCGCGACGGTCTAAGAACGCGTTTCGAAATGACGCTTCGCCGCCGGGGTGCAATGGTCGCTGCGAGGCAAGGACGCAGGAAGCGCGCGTATCCGGAGGATACGAGTGCTTCCGAGGACGCTGGATCGCGGCGTCCAGCGCGGCCCGGTGGCACAAGGCTTCATTTCGATTCGTGTTCTAAGCCCGCCGATGAGTTTTCGGCGCTGCGCCGGTCTGTAGTCGAAACCGGCACCGACGAGGAGCAAACGCATGACTGACCAAGTGGCACCCACCGACGACGACGGGCGCGCGCCCCGCGAGCGACGTGCGGCCCACGAACGGCTCTCGACGGGCGCGCTCGCCCGTTGGGCCCGCGCCTGCGCGACGCATCCGTGGCGCGTCATCATCGGCTGGGTAGGCATCGTCGCTGCGCTGATCGTCCTGGTCGGGACAATCGGCGGCAGCCTGAAGGACGAGTTCGAGATTCCGGGCTCGGACACGCAGAAGGCGACCGACCTGATCGAGTCCCAGTTCGCCTCCGAGCAGGGCAGCGTGCTCAACATCGTCTTCGCCGCGCCCGAGGGACAGCGGCTCGACACGCGGGCCCGCAAGGCGGCGATCGAGGATGCGGTCGCCAGGCTCAAGACCGCGCAGTTCAAGCCGACCGAGGACAAGGCAGGGATCGAGAGCGTCGGCGACCCGTTCAGCAAGGACACGTTCGCGGACAACGGGCGCATCGCGTACGCGGAGGCCCAGTTCGACCGCATCGTCTACGAGAAGGACCGCGATTCCGTCGTCGCCGTGGAGGACTCCGTCCGTGACGCGCTCGAGCCGGCCGGCGTGACGGTCGAGTACAACGGCGAGGCGGAGTTCCCGCCGCTCGAGCAGGGACCGCAGGAGCTGCTCGGCTTGCTCGCCGCGATCATCGTGCTGCTGATCGTCTTCCGCACGGTCGTGGCGGCACTGACCCCGATCTTCCTCGCGATCACCGCGCTCGCGTCGGCGTTCCTGCTCCTCTTCATCCTTGCCGGCCTGACCGACATCAACACGATCACGCCGATCCTGGTGTCGATGATCGGCCTCGGCGTAGGCATCGACTACTCGCTGTTCATCGTCACGCGCTTCCGTCAGTTCTTACACGAAGGCCTGTCGCCGCGCGACGCGGCCGCGGAGGCGGGCGCGTCGGCCGGGCGCGCCGTGATCTTCGCCGGCGTGACGGTGGCGATCTCGATCACCGGCCTCGCCTTCTTCGGCCTCGACTTCGTCACGAAGCTCGGGATCGGCGCGTCGCTCGGCGTCCTGACGACGGTGCTGATCGCGAACTCGCTGCTGCTTGCGGTGCTCGCGAAGCTCGGGCACAAGATCGACCGCCTGAAGGTGCCGTTCCTGCGCCGGATCGACGACGCCGAAGCCGCCCGCGAGCGCACGCTCGTCGCCCGCTGGGGACGGTTCGTGACTGCGCATGCAAAGGTCGTGTTCACGGTGCTGCTGGTCGCCGGCCTCGGGCTCGCGGCGACGTCGGCCCTCGTCCGGCTCGGCGCGTCGGACCAGGGGACGCAGCCGAAGCAGCAGACGGCGCGGCGCGCATACGACTTGCTCGCGGAGGGCTTCGGTCGCGGCTTCAACGGTCCGATCCCGATCGTCGTGGACGTAAATGACGACCCGCAGGCACCGCAGAAGATCTACGACGGCGTGCGCGGGCTCCAGGGCGTCGCATCCGTGCGCAAGCCCCAGTTCAACGACGAGAAGACGGTGTCGATCGTCTTCGTCACACCCACGTCGGCACCGCAGGACGAGGCCACGGGCAACCTGGTCGACCGCCTCCGCGACGACGTCGTTCCGGCCGCGACCGGGAGCGGCGATGCCGTCGCCTACGTCTCCGGGCAGACCGCGGCGTTCAAGGACATCGCAGAGCGGATCATGCAGCGGCTGCCGCTGTTCCTGCTCTACATCATCGGCGTCACGTTCCTCGTGCTCGCGATGGCGTTCAGGTCGATCGTGATCTCGCTGACGGCGGCGATCACGACCATCCTGTCGGCGTTCATCGGCTTCGGTGTGTTGACGCTCGTTGTGCAGGAGGGCCACCTGATGGGCCTCACCGGGCTCGACAGGACGGGGCCGATCGAGACGTTCGTGCCGCCGATCGCCTTCGCGATCCTCTTCGGCCTTTCGATGGACTACATGGTGTTCCTGATGAGCCGCATCCGCGAGGAGCACGTCAACGGGCTACCGATGCGTGAGGCGGTGGAGCACGGGATCGCAGCGATCGGGCGCGTGATCGTGGCGGCGGCGCTCATCATGAGCACCGTCTTCGCCGCCTTCATCCTGACCGCCGACCGGATCGCCAAGGAGTTCGGCCTGCTGCTTGCGGTGGCGATCCTCACCGACGCGCTGATCGTGCGCATGACGCTCGTGCCGGCGTTTCTGACGCTCATGGGCGAGAAGTCGTGGTACATGCCACGCTGGCTCGACCGGATCCTCCCGAACATCACGATCGAGCCGCCCCACGACCGCGAGCCGGCGCGCTCGCCCGCAGAGCGGCCCGCGCGCGCGACGGGGCAGCCCTAGGCTCAGGCGCTCTTCGGAGTCCGGCAACGTGAGGCGCCCCGCGGCGAAGCGCTTCGGCACGCGGCGGCCTGCCCCGTTCGGTCGGGCGCGCTGAGCCGTACGAAAGAATTGGCGCCGTGGGGGACGAGTCCACCTACGGAAGGAGAGAAAACGATGGGCAGGATCGTCGTAACCGAGTTCGTCTCGCTCGACGGCGTCATGGAGGATCCGGGCGGCGCCGAGGACTTCGAGCACGGCGGCTGGTCATTCGAGTTCGACCGCGGCGAAGCCGGCAACAAATTCAAGCTCGACGAGACGCTCGCGAGCGATGCGCTCCTGCTCGGGCGTGTGACGTACGAGGGCTTCGCCGCTGCGTGGCCGCAGCGTGAGGGCGAGTTCGCGGAAAAGTTCAACCAGATGCCGAAGTACGTCGTCACGTCCTCTCCGAGCGAGCTCGAGTGGAGCAACTCGACGGCGGTCGACGGCGATCTCGGCGAGGAGGTCGCGCGCATCCGCCAGCGGCACGACCGAGACGTCGTCGTCCACGGGAGCGCCCAGCTCGCGCAGGAGCTCCTTGACCGCGACCTCGTCGACGAGCTCCGGCTGATGGTCTTTCCGGTCGTGCTCGGAAGGGGCAAGCGCCTGTTCGGCGAGACGAACGACAAGAAGCAGCTGCAGCTCGTGGACTCCGAGGTCGTCGGCGACGGCGTCGCGATCCTGATCTACGCGCCGGTACGCGCGGAAGCGACGGACTGACCGCGCTAGTCGATCAGCTTGCGCGTCATCGCGTAGATCGCGACACGCCAGACGATCAGCCCGAAGACGACGAGGGCGCCGAGGCGCGCCAGATCCTCCCAGCCTTCGAGGCCGAACACCGCGTGGCGGACGAGCTCGACGCAGTGGTGGAGCGGGTTGAGGTTGGCGAGGAGTTGCGCCCAGTCCGGCAGGTTGTCGA